>Ga0187893_10013124_pt1 | contig 11605 bp, 11 predicted proteins | sample MA1701074metaG_FD_139574 | JGI IMG/M metagenome (GOLD analysis project Ga0187893, IMG submission 139574) | White microbial mat communities from a basaltic lava cave in the Kipuka Kanohina Cave System on the Island of Hawaii, USA - MA170107-4 metaG ...
ACGATCCGACTATCACCGATCAGATGTGGATTGACGCAGCGCGAACGCATTTTCGAGGTAGCGTCGTCGTCGGCAAGGATTTGCTCGAGGTATGAAAGATGGGAATGGCAACGCAGGCTAACAACGGCTTGCAGCGGACGGCGCTTCGCGCCGCCGCTGAAGCCAAGCGTTAGCCTGAATGGCGAATCCTACGAAGCGCTCGCAATCCGCCGCGCCTCATACGCCCGGTATTGAAGCGCCTCCGCGATCCGCAGCGCGGTGACAATGTCCTCTCCGGCGAGATCCGCGATGGTGCGCGCGACTCGCAGCGCACGGTGGATGGCGCGCGCCGACATGCCGCCTCGATCCACGGCGTCGGCAATGAGCCGCGTGCCGACGGCGTCGAGCGCGCAGTGGGTGCGGAGCGCCGCGTTCGAGAGCATTGCGTTGAGTGACCCGCGCTCGCGCTGTCGATTCCGCGCCGCCAGCACGCGAGCACGCACCGCTTCACTCGATTCCCCCGGCAATACGCGCAGCAGTTCGTCCGACGTTAACGCGGGCACCTCGATCTGAAGGTCCAGCCGGTCGAGCACCGGGCCGCTGACTCGCGCCGCGTAGCGGACAAGGTCGGTCGGCGTACAGCGACAGCCACGCCGAGGATGTCCCAGCCATCCACACGCGCATTGTTGCGTTGCCTTTCTGCAAGCTGCGCCTCTCGGGGGTATAGGTAACATAACCGCCCAATCTCGGACCTGGAACTCCTGCCCCGCGCTTCTACCTCCGTAGCGAGATGGCGATTGTGTACTTAAGACAGAGTAGCCCCGGGCAGGTTCGGGACCACATTGGAAGTGCGGCAGCACAGCGAATGCAGGAACAGCTCGCTGAAGACTACGGCTTTCGTGAAATAAGGGTAGTGGACGGAGACCAAGGACGCAGCGGTGCCTCAATCGGCATTCGCAGTGGCTTCGATGAGGTGTGTCGACTCGTCGCTGGCGATCTTGTTGGTGCCGTCTTTGCCGTAACGGCTTCGCGGTTGTCGCGAGAGATGCGCGTCTTTAGCGACCTGATCGTGCTCTGCCGTCATCACGATACCGTCTTGGTTCTCGATGGGCGCCCCAGGGATCCGTCCAATCCCCAGGATGTGGGGATGCTGCACGTCGAGGGAACGTTTGCGGAGATGGACAACGGGCTCCGGATGCAGGGATTGCGTGACGCGCGGCGGGCTAAGGCGAGGCTCGGAAAGCGTGTTACACGAATCCCGACCGGGTGGATCGTGGGGGCCGATGGCGCCGTCATCTTCGATCCGGAGACGTACGACGCGATCAAGGAGCTCCCGAATCTCTTTTGGACTCACGGAAGTGCGTACGCTGCGGTCGCGGCGATGCGCAAAGCTGGCAAGAACCTCCCGGTTCGAAGGCGCGGTCGCTTGGATTGGAACGTGCCTACGGTCGAGCGCTTCATGGACTTTCTCCGGCGGCCAGCTTCGTCCGGGACCTACGTATTCGGGCGGACGGAAAGTGCGACGACTCTACCAAGACTTCCGAACGGGCACCACGCGCGCAAACGGGTGGCCGAGGATCAGTGGATCAAGATCGAGAACTACTACCCCGCCTACCTGACGACAGAAGAGCAAGCTGAGATCTCTTCTCAAGTGTCACGAAATGGCTTTCGCTCGAAGCGACGCCCTGGTCGTGGCGCAGCATTCTGCCAGGGGATGCTCACGTGCGCTCTCTGTGGTGGCACGCTGACCGTCGCGGATCCACGACCGCGTACGTTCAGCCACCGGTACCAATGCACAGCGCAGTCGGCTCGCTTCGGAAGTCGCTCCTGTCAGTCGCTTCAGGGTCGCGATATCGATGCGGCGGTCGAACGGATCGTCCTGGAGGCGGTTAGTGCCCCGCCCGTGAGCCTCCTGACCGCGGCACTCGAAGAAGCGCGGGCTGTCGAGAGGGCACACGCCTCTCACGTCGAGGCGGAACGCGTCAGACTACTCCGCGAGCAGGAGAGCCTCGTTGATCAATTGACCTCAATCGATCCGCGCAACAGCGGTGTCCATTCACTCATGCAGAGAAAGCTTGAAGAGGCGATCGCTGCGAGGGCTGAATTCGAGAGGAGGGTCGCGTCGGAGCCCATGCGAGCACCGGTCGATGGAAATGAGGGTGAGTTGAATGAGCTGTGCCGTATCGTGGCCGATCTGCCTGACCTCTGACGAAACCCAATTGTCACCGATCAGGATCGAAAGGAGATTGCGGCGAGCCTGATCGACCGCATCGTGGTCAACGCCGGCGCCAAGACTATCGAAGGTACCATTGTGTGGACCTCCGGCGCGCAGACTCCCCTCAAGCTGTGGAGGCGAGCCGGACTCGACGATGTAGTTCGTGAACGTCACGCGTTAGGGATGACCGTCGCGGAGATCAGGACCTCCCTGATCCACGGCGATCAAAGCACGGGTCAGAAGTGGCGCGTCACGAAGGCCTGCATCTATGGCAAGCTCCGAAGGCTCGGCCTCCAGCCGCACCGCGCACAACGAGACAAGGGTCTGGACAGGGGGAAGTTGGAGCACCTGCACGCCAGGGGTTTAACGATGCGCCAAATCGCCGCGCAACTTAACGGTGAAGGTCTGCTGACACCCACCGGCAGGACGTGGACAGACAGTACGGTGTTCCACTGGTTGGGAAGGCGCGGCCGGAGGAACGAGCTCGAAGGTCTTCACCTCGCAGCATTGGAGGACGCGAAGCGTCGCGGCCTGAGCGATCGTGATGCAGCCAGCGAGTTCAATGTTCGTGGCGTGCCTCGTGTCGGGCGTCGAACGTGGACGGCAGATGCTGTCCGGCAACGAAGGACGACATTGAACCGCAGGCGACGTCGCATGATGTCCGTACGCAAAGGCGATTCCAAGTGATGTTGCTGGAGGATCAGTCAACCGCGTCCTTCAACTTGTCTTCTGGTGAGGTCCGGAAACGACACCTCGCAACATCCCGAAGTCAGGAGACTTTCGTGCGGTGGGAAAGTACATCTGAAGGTTCGAACTGGCTTGTACCTCTTGTGGTCGCAACGGACGGTACAGATCCTGCGACAGGGTCGTCAGGTTCACGGGCCTCAAACGAGCGTGCGAGCATATCTCTACATCGATCAGCTCGTGGAAGTGACGCCTTGGAGCGCCAGCGCGATAAGAACGATGATTGCGCGAGGCACCTTCCGGCAGGGGGTGCACTACTTCAAGCCGCACGGTCCGGGGGGCCGACCGATCTTCTCGTGGCAGGCGATCGTGAAGTACATCGAGGGCCTGGAAGTTGCCGAGGAGGAAATCCCCTTCGCGAACGGGAGGGTGGTCAAACTCGATGAAATCGCGAAGGAAGCGCAACGGTTGCTCCGTCGAGGAACATAGCGGCCACCTCCGTTTGAGGTTCCGCTGGCGCGGAAAGAGGTTTGCGCGTTCGTCTGCCCTGATCGACACCCCCGAGAATCGCGGGCAGCTCGAAAGGTTGGCCCGTCTCATTGGTGCGGCCATAGCCGCGGGACAGGATCCGCGCCCGATCTTGCAGGGGGCAACGGAGCCGGCTCAAGAACTCAAGAAGAGCCCAACCGTTGCTGGGTACTTCGAGCTATGGATCGTGGACAAGGTGCCCCCGATGGTTCGTCGGGCGCAGGCCCGGGACTACAGAAGACATATCTCCGGCTACGTGCTTCCCCGACTGGGTGCCGTGGAATTGAGTGCGTTGACGAGCCGCGATGTGCTCGGAATGAGAACGGAGCTCCTCCAGCTTGGGCTGTCACTCAAGTACGTCAAGAACATAGTGTCGGGCAGCTTCAAAGCCATGATTCGCGATGCTCGCGAGATCGATGGACTCATGCAGCACGACCCATTCGTGGGTGTCCGCTGGGGAAGAATCCCGGTGGCGGGTCCAGAGCCTTTTGCTGCTGAGGAAGCGCAGCGCATCATCCGTTGGTTCGCCAACAAGCGGTTCGGATTCCATGCGGGTCGGAGTCGTAGCGGCTTTCGGCTTCGCCCACACGCTCCGTACCACGCTTTGGTGCACACCTTGTTTTGGACAGGTCTCAGGCCTTCAGAGGCCGCAGGCTTGCAGTGGGGAGATCTCGATCTCGGACGGCGCATTCTTCGCGTCGTGCGATCTCGCCATCTAGGCGAAGACAGCGCGCCCAAGACCGGTCAAGCGGCGCGGACCGTGGAGTTGCTAACCGACACAGTCGAACTGTTGCGGCTGATTCAACCGCTGCGGACCACGCCGAGCGCACGCGTTTTCACAAACGTTGACGGCGGGCCCTTGGAACCGAAGACATTCTCCGCCCATTGGTACCGGTGCCTGAGGGCTCTCGGCCTTCGCGTTCGAGGTCTGTACGCGACGAAGGATACCTACATCTCACTCGCTCTCTCGGCCGGCGTTAAGATCCCGTGGCTCGAGGCTCAAACCGGCGTGCGCTACGAGACTCTTCGGCGCCACTATGGGATGTGGTTGCGCGCTGAGGGAGGGGACCAACTAGAGCGACTGGCTCGTTTGGCCCCCATGTTGGCCCCGAGTGAAACCACGGACCCGCAACTGGTTGATGATACTGATCTACTAGAATGCGAGGAGGGGGACTTGAACCAGGTGCTCCACGCGTCGACGCAGGGGATTCTACGGCCCTGAGTGGCGTGGAGGGGCACGATGGGGCACCGGTTGTTCCCCCGGGGAACAAAGACAAGCCGTCCGACTGATCCTGGCTTCGCTTGCCCCCGGGGTGGAGTGAAAACTCTAAGTTCCCTCGGGGCGCCTGTGCACGAAGGGGTACCGGTCGGCATCTACGATATCGCCAAAACTGAGCACTCTGCTTGCCATGGCACGTTCGGTCACGGGGAAAGGTACGCGTTCTACAGGGAGCCAAACCCGGGACGACGCACTTCCTCTGGGCTGCTTCTGCAGCGCCCGAATCTAGCTTGGAGGACGGGCCCGCAAATCCTGCATAGACGGCTTGAGAGCGATCGTGGTAGGTCCCCGCCGGCAGCTATCCCTTGGGGAGGGGAATCATGCGACGGCGAGCGTCCGATCCGGGTCTCATTGCTGACTCATGTAGAGGCACGGGCGCCGCTCGAAACGTGCTCTACGCCATGGCGCTATCATTGGCTGCACTTTCGAGTGCGGCCGCAGCTCCCGGCGATTTGGACCCGACGTTTGGCGTCGGTGGCAAGGTGCTCCCGAGTCTAGGGGGCGGCGGCGTCCCTTCCAAGATCGTGCTGAAGGGAGACGGGGGCATTGCCGTGCTCGGTACCGCGTCCGATGCGGACTTCGCGGTCGTTCACTATACACCCGAAGGGATGTTCGACTCGGCTTATGGAATAGGAGGCAGGGTCACGGGATTCGCTCCGGCGGGCGTCATCGACATTGCGCTGCAGACCGATGGGAAGATCGTCGTGCTTGGCACCGCCAACACCATTCCAGGGTGGTTCATCCACGACTTCGTCCTTGCGAGATTCAACTCCGATGGCACTCCCGATTCGTCGTTTGGGACCGGTGGGATGGTGAGCATGTTTGTCACCGATCCCAATGGATTCACCTATGGGAGCTACCCGGTCTTTGTCCTCGTCCAGCCGGACGGAAAGATCATCGCGGGCGGCGGCACGGACACTGGCTCCGCGTTCTATGGGACCTCGCTCGTACGCCTAGACGTGGATGGAACGCTCGACCCGACCTTCGGGACAGGTGGCATGTCGTTCTTTTGGGCATCCATCTATCCCACTGGTGGAGCGCTTCTTCAGCCCGACGGGACATTCACTGTGCTCGGCTACTTCTACCACGAGGTCGTCCCTGGGACACATGCGATCATGCGCTTTCACTCCGACGGTTCACCCACGTGCTGCGGCGAGATCGGCTATGTGGGCACGGGGGCTAGTTGGCCGTCAGGGGCTTTCTCCATCGCCCCTCAGCGCGACGGCAGGTTCGTCGTGTTTCTGGCGTCGCAAGGATCGTCTGGGGTAGTTCGGTATCTTCCAAGTGGAGGGCGCGACCTCGCCTTCGGCCATCTCGGCGAGTTGCGTCGCGATGCGTGTGGATTCGATGCTGCCACCGGCGGCACCGATGGGAAAACCGTTCTCGTGGGGTCGTGGGACAACGACTTCGGCTTGGCTCGGTACAACGCCAACGGAACGGGTGATCTGTCTTTCGGTGTCGGGGGCATGGTTGCGACTGACCTAGCCGGAGGACTCGACACCGCGGCCGTCGCTACCGTGCAGGACGACGGGAGGATTCTTGTCGCGGGGAGCGCAACCAACGGAAGCACCGCGGGCTTCGCGCTCGCACGCTACTTGGGAGCCACGGAACCAACGAGCACGACGACCACGACCAGCTCAACCACGACGACCCTCCCTGGCTGCGGGTCGTCGCCCAGGCAGGGATGCATTCTTCCCGGTCGGGCAGTTGTGGTCATGAGGGAGACTTCCACCGGCAACGAGAAGTTAAAAGTCGTGTTGTCGCAACTTGGTGAAGCGACGACGCAAGTGTCTCTTGGAAACCCGGCAACAGGGAGCACGCGCTACGATGCGTGTCTGTACGGCGACGATGAGGTCCTGCTAGCCGCACTTACCGTCGATCGTGGTGCGCAGGTATGCGGCAATCCGCCCAAGGCGTGCTGGGTCCCGCTTTCAGACCGCGGCTTCAAGTACAAGGATCGTGACGCGTCAGCGGACGGCGTTCAGAAGGTTGTCGCAAAGAGTGGGCCGGTAGGTCTCGGCGGGATGACGCTGAAGGCAGGAAACAAGGCTACGAAGGGACAGGCAAGCATGCCCACCGGCCTGACGAGCGCCCTACAGGGCGCCAGTCACGTGACTGTCCAGTTTCTCACGAGCGACGGGCAATGCTTTGGCGGTCGGGTCGACGACCTCTCGCGTACAGATCTTGGCCTATTCAAGGCGGACGGGGCGGTCACTTCGCCGTCGACGACATCGACGACCTCGAGCACAAGTACGTCCTCAAGCACCTCGTCGACGACCACGACGACCCTATGCGCAGGGCAGTTCTGCGACCTCGGTAATGGCACTGTGCATGACCCACGTACGGGCCTGCAGTGGGAGAAGAAGACGACCGTCTACGGCAGCGGTGAAAACCCCACCGATTTGCACGACGTGGACAATCTCTACCCATGGGCCGGGACCTGTTCGGCTAATCCTGGCAAGTACTGTCAGCAGACTCCGGCAGCCGAAGCCGCCTGCCTCGCGGCCGTTCCGGAGGGCTGGGCGCGTGTTTGTGAGCTGTGTGGCGCGTTGGAGGGTAGCTGTACGACGTATCTTGGCGTCGCTACGGGGTGGGAATGGCTGAGTCAGCTCAACGCTTCCAACTTCGCTGGACATGGCGACTGGCGCCTGCCGTCTGATGAAGGACGAGGGATGTGCCCGGGAACGTCGTGGGAACTAGAGACGGTCTTACGGGAGTACTATCCATGCGAGGAATGGTTCCCTTGCGTTGATTCGAGCCTGGGGCCGATCGCTGAGAGCTACTACTGGTCTTCTACGCTCGCGAGCGCGACAAGCGCTTGGTTAGGCGATCTCTACTACGCGTACTCTTTCTCTCCCGGCGGTCTGACGGGCATGGCCGCCGTGAGGGCGGTTCGGTAAGCAGCGAGAAGGCGAAAATGGCAGCTCGCGAGGTTAGAGTCGCTGGGAACTCCAGACCGCAGTTTCGAGCACACGCCAGATTTACCTTTGCGGTCATGGCTTGCCTCCTAGCGTCATGTTCGGGGGGGTCGCAGCCGGGCCATGCCGATGGGCGAACCAACCAGTCCCATCGACGCGGAGAGGAGGAGCAGTGGGAGCGATCGGCCGAAGAGGTACGGCAGCGGCTGAGTGCTCAGTACCAGGCTGTTAGGCTGGATCGACGGCAGGTCATCGCGCGCCCGCTGCTGACGATCCACTTGCAGGATGCTCTGCTCAAGCCGGTACCGGTGTTGTTCGACGCTCGTCTAGAGGATGTCGCCCTCCGAGGTGAGCAGGTGACCGTCCGTTTCGCCTTTTCGCCGACAGGTGATGTAGGCGGGTTTCTAGAGACTCCTGTCATTTGGTTCGACCTTCTGGCCAAGTCGCGCGAGCAGATCGCTCCGCTGCTCGCCCATGCCCAGACCGGTGATAACGTCGATGGTTGGATCGCGGAACTCTCCGGCGAACCTGACTATGCGGTAGTAGCGGTGCCTTCTAGTGTAAAGAGGAACCTGCGCTTTCGGGCTGAGGCGGTGTCTGGTGGAGACTCCCCGGAGGTTGAGCTTGAAGGCGAGCCTTCGTTTACGGTCGAGGGTAAGCTCCTCGATTTCGCTTCATATACGCGAGGCGATCTTTAGGCGACCCACCTTGACTGCTTGCCCTCTTGCGACGTAGGCAGAGCGATCCGTGGGCGCCATCAGCACGAGGCGATTGCTGTTTGCCATCACAGTGCTGGTGCCACTGCTGGCTCGCGCCCAGGTTCCGGACCACCTCAAGTGCTATAGGGTCAAGGACTCGCTGAAGAAGAGAACCTACACAGCAGATCTCGACGGACTGTCAGCCGAACCTGGATGCAAAATCAAGCTGCCAGCAGAGATGTTGTGCGTTGAAACGGCTAAAAGCAATGTCTCGCCGGTTCCGCCGGGAGCGCCCAGCGCTTCTCCAGCAGGTCGGTTTCTTTGCTACAAGTTAAAGTGTCCCTCGTCCTCGAGAACCGCGGTCATTGTTGCGGACCAGTTCGGCACGCGGCTTGTGACGCCACGAGGAGCGAAGCTGTTGTGCGCGCCGGAAGGAGTCCAGTCCGGTGCGACGACGACAAGTACATCCTCAACGTCCAGCACTTCGTCTTCGACAATTGCAAGTACGTCCACTAGTGTAAGCAGCTCGGTAACGTCCTCGACGACATCGTCGACCAGCACGACAACATCTACCAGCTCTTCGACGACCTCGACTTCCAGTAGTTCCACGATCTCGACGAGCACCACCTCTTCCACGAGCACCACCTCCAGTAGCCCAACAACCACCTCGACGAGTTCAAGCTCTACGTCGTCAACAAGTACTACGTCATCGACGACAACGACTGTCGAGATCGGTTGTCAGCTCGACGGTGATGGCACCTGCGGTGGCTATTGCGGTGCCGACCCGGCCATTGGGTGTCGACAGTCCCTTCATTGCGATTGTGCCGTGGGCCCCCCGCACTGCGTTCCCGGCTCGTGTTTCTGCGGGTTGTTGCTGGAAACGAGCACTAGTACGTTCCCGTGTTCAACGACCTCGACGAGTGAGCCCAGCACTACAAGTTCCGTAAGTTCGTCAACGTCGTCGTCGAGCACAAGTTCGATATCTACAAGTTCCTCGTCGAGCACCACTAGCAGCTCCGCGACCTCGACGACCTCAAGCACCTCGACCACTTCGACGACCAGCACCTCTACCTCAAGCTCTACATCCACCAGTACGAGCACTACGTCCTCGACGAGCACGACCGTCGAAATTACCTGCGGGCTAGTAAACGGATCCTGCGGAGGCAACTGCGGCCCGGGATCCTCTTGTGGGGTTGACGGTCAAGACTGTCACTGTGATGCAGACCCGCCATTCTGCCAGCCCGCTGCGTGCGTCTGCAGACCGGAGTTGCAAACAACCACCAGCACGACCCTGTGTCCGACGACCACCTCGTTGACGAGCACGACGTCGACCAGCACAACTAGTTCGTCTAGCTCAACCACCACCACCTCGACCTCATCCAGCACCAGCACGACATCATCAACCAGTACGACCCTGCCGATCACTTGCGGGGTCGTTGGCGAAGGTGGCTGTGGGGGGAGTTATTGCGGTGAGAACCCGGTCTGGTCCTCGCGGACGGTCGTGAGAAGTAAAGACGGACCTGTCGAGCAGCAGCATTTACGCGGCCATCGGCCAGCTGTTCTTTCATGGTGTTGACGGCCATGCACAGCGAATGGTGGCCGTCGTGCCCCGGGGGCTGCGATCGAAGTATGCCTCTGGGCTCGGCGCGCTCGGTGTCCAAGTCATGACGTACGAGTGGCACGGGAACGTCCCGCTCTTCCGAGGGCTTGAGGAAGTCCTCGCCTAGGGATGGGTTTGTCCGACCCGCCTGGGCCGAACATGCGCGGCGCCATAGCAGGGAAGAGTCTGAAGCTTCCTGTGTGAATGGAGCCGGAACGGTTGCTCGAAACGATCCGAGGACACGGAAGTAGTGCAAGATTCTCAAGGACAATGCTAGGGTAGTTGTTATTCCGGAGACGAGGGAGCCGAAGTGGAACGCTCGATCACACTCACTCTCATGGTGGCAGCCGTCCTCGCGCTAGGACGCCCGGTATCCGCGGGCCTGGGCAAGGAATGCAAAGCTCGTTGCACGCAGCAGATCCTTGCATGCTCAGAATCCGTCTGTGGGACGGACTACGGTGTAACTCCGAAGAGCTGTGCGCGCGCCGTTCTAAAGAAGTGCAAGCAGTTTGGTCCCGACGCTGCATGCCCCACGACATCCACATTCGATGCTTCCGGAACGTGGTGGTTCGGCGGATCCCTCGTCCTGAACGACTGCCCCCTGCCTGATCCCAGCGATGGCTTCTTCGTGGCGTTGACGGTGCAGCAGGATGGTGAAGCTTTAGCCGGGGACTTTGCCGGGCTCGGGGCAGTTTCTGGGATCGTCGATCCCGAGGCTCAAACCTGGGGCGTCAAGACGCCGGTTCAATGCGAACCGGATGCTGAGTTCGGAGAGTGCTGCATAGAGACCGGGTTGGTGGTCTCTCGATTTGGCGATATCGCCGAAGCAGTTGGCGGCACAGTCACGGACTGTACGGGCGGGACTTTGGGGGCGTGTCAGCTGGGCTTTTCCGGATACGCGGTAAGGACCGACTAGCGCGCGTTCAGGAGTACCGCCGGAAGTCGCCGAGGTATTGCCCGTTCTCTATGTACGCCGGCTCTCCGAAGCGCGCGATGCGCCCTCGCTAGTCAGTCTCACCGCGGTGGATCGGTCGGAACTCTAAGCCCCTGGGTAGATAGCGGTCCCGTCGACGCTGGACGACTGGCTGTCCCGGCAGCCGTCACGCTGGTGTTCGCGCGCAACCCTGGAGCGCCATCAAGGCGCTTGGTAGTGCGAGTCTCCTGCGCTCGGCTTCCTCTCGTCGTCGTGCTACAAGACTCGCCTCCGCCATGATCACGCGAATATGGGTAAAGAATTTCGGCCCCTACGAGAACGCCTCGGTTTCCCTCGAGGATTTCACTGTATTCCTTGGGCCAAACGGGGCAGGAAAATCCCTCCTGTTCTCGGCTCTCAGGAGCATCGGACGCGTTGCCACGTTCCCACTACGGTACGACCGGCCTGGGCCGGGGATGTCCCGCTCGCTGTTGAACGGTCGAGAGCGGCGGCTCGGTTGACGGGCCTCTACGCGACCTCCTTCTTCGTGTCCACAGTCCTGCGATCGAGCGCGGCGATGAGCTTTGGGATGTCGGTGTAGCCACGAACGCGGCGGAAGCTCCGGCGGGCCTCGTCGAGGCCCGCAGCGATCCACCGCACCAGCATGTGCCCGTCTCGCCAGCGGCGTACGTTCCGCGCGAAGTGGCCGACGAGGCCGTTGAGGTTCTCGATCGCGTTCGTCGAGCGCAGCGTGCGGTAGAGCGCCCCCGACACCCCGAGCCGTTGCAGCG
>Ga0187893_10013125_pt1 | contig 11604 bp, 13 predicted proteins | sample MA1701074metaG_FD_139574 | JGI IMG/M metagenome (GOLD analysis project Ga0187893, IMG submission 139574) | White microbial mat communities from a basaltic lava cave in the Kipuka Kanohina Cave System on the Island of Hawaii, USA - MA170107-4 metaG ...
GACGCATTGCTGGGTGATGCTGCACCGCGCCCGCATGGCGCTGCGCCTGTGCCTGGAAACGACCTGGTTCCGGAAATGACGACCTGGCTGTCCTGCAAGGAATCCGCCCGCCTGCTGTCGGCGCGGGAAGACCGCCCGCTCGCGTTCGGCGAGCGCGTCTCCCTGCGCGTGCACCTGGCGATCTGCTACGGCTGCCGCAACGCCGCCGACCAGTTCGAGTTCCTGCGCCGTGCCGTCCGCGCCCTCGCCGACTCAGACCCCGCCCGCTAGCTGCGCCCGCTGCGCAGTGCCGTTCGCCTGCGGCATGCAGGCCGGCGACGCGGAGTGCTGGTGCGCCGCGCTGCCGCCCCTCGCGCCGGTGCCCGGCCGGGGCTGCCTTTGCAGGACTTGCTTCGAGCGGGAACTGGCCGCGGGAGCGCCGGACTAGAAGCTGCCCCGCACGCCCAGCAGCGCGGCGCGGCCGCCGAGCGGCACGCTGTCCTTCAGGAAGGACGCGTGGTTGCGCGCCTCCTTGTCGAACAGGTTGCCGATGCGCAGGAACGCGTTCAGCGCCGCCTTCTCGAACGCGAAGTTGTAGCCGAACGCGAGGTTGACCAGCGTGTAGCCGTCGGTCGGCAGCTCGTTCGCCGCCACGCGGTTCTGCGCGGCGGCATGCACCAGATCGACTCGCGCCGTGAAACGGTTCCGCGCGTACTCCACCCCGAGGCCGATGCGCATCGGCGAGATGCGCGGCAGCGGTTGCGCGGTGCTGCGATCGTAAGCCCTCACCACATCGCCCTTCAGCTCCAGATCGACGGTGCCGATGCGGTCGTAGACGCGAAAGCGACCCGTCGCCTCGATGCCGCGGAAACGCGCCGGCACCGCCCGGTACCGGAACTCCGGCAGGATCTCCTCGCCGCTGCCGTCGGCGATGTTGTCGCCGTCGGCATCCACCGGATTCAGCTCGCCGTCGGCGCCGCGCGAATTGCCGCTGCTGAACGCGGTAAGGAAGTTCTTGAACCTGGTCTGGTAGGCGCTGATGCCCGCCGAATGCGCGCCGGCGCGCCAGCGCAGGCCGAGATCCAGCGCCCGCGAGCGCTCCTTCTGCAAAGCGCTGTCGCCCAGCTCGTACGCGCCCGTCGCCACGTGCGGGCCGTTGGCGAAGAGCTCGTAGTAGGTGGGCGCGCGCTGCGTGGACGAGAGGTTGGCCGCCAGAGCCCATTGCTTGCTCAGGCTGTACAGCACGCCCAACGAGCCCGACGAAGCCGAGAAATTGCGGCTCCGGGCAGGATCGAAGCGCGGCAGGCCGGTGCCGGGATCGTCCGGGCCGCCGCCCCGGCTGTCGACGCGCGTGCGGTCGCCGCGCGCGCCGAAGGAAAGCTTCCAGTCGCCCAGCGGGAGCTCCTCGTAGACGAACAGCCCCTTCGCATCGGTCGTCGTGGAGGGCACGAAGGCTTCCGCCCCCAGCGCCGAGAAGTCGAATTTCGCGGCCTGCAGGCCGAAGGCGCCGCTCAGCGGCCCGAGCTTGCCGTGCGCGAGCTCCAGCCGCCCGTCATAGCCGCGGTTCCTGAAAGTGGTATTGACCGCCCCGTCCTCCAGCTCGCGGTGCTGGTAGCTGGTATGGCCGAGCTTGAACTTGACGCCGGTGATCACGCTGCCCAGTTCGCGCGCTTCGCCGGCGAGATCGAGGCGCTCGCTCTTCATGCCGATGCGCACCGCCGCCTCGGCCGGCGAGCCGTAGTTGGCGCTGTAGCCGCCATACGACAGGCCCAGGTAGCCCGTGCCCCAGGTCGCCGATGCTCCCAGCGTGCCGCCGGAGGCCCGCGCGTCGCTGTTGGGTACCGTGCCCCGCGGCTGATTGACGCCGGCGCCGTCCAGCGCGCGCTGGCGCGACGAGCGCGCGAATCCCGGAATGGAAAGCTCCTTGCTGTCGCGATCGAAGGCATCCGCATGAATCGCAAAGCTGCCGTTGCCCGCCTCCAGCACCGCGCCGAGGCTGCGTTCGCGTTCCGCGCCGCCGGCGCGCGCCTCGGCACGGCCGCCGACGCCGTTCACCGGCGCCACGGGTATGCGGTTGTCGATCACGTTGACGACGCCGCCAACGGCATTGCCTCCGTAGAGCACGGCGGCCGGACCGCGCACGATCTCGATGCGTTCCGCGGCCAGAGGATCGTACGGCACCGCGTGATCGAACGACAGCGACGACGCATCCAGCGTGCCCGTGCCGTTCTGCAATACGCGAATCCGGTCGCCATCGAGGCCGCGGATGACGGGCCGGCTGACGAAGGGGCCGAAGTAGGTCGAGCTCACGCCGGGCAGGCCCTCCAGCGTTTCGCCGAGAGAACTCCGGCTGCGCCAGAGCAGCCGCAGGCCACCAAGCGCGTCCGCCGGCCCGACTAGGTCGAAGAGGTTGCTGCGAAAAGGCGTCGCGGTCACCGTGATCGCGTCGAGTTCCCGCTCCGGTGCCTGGGCCGCGGCGCCGCATGTCCAAGCCAACAAAGCGCCCGCGACAATGCGGACGCACAATTTTTTCTGCATTTTGCACTCCCGAAAGATGAACGGACCGGGAGCGCATGGCCCCCGATGGCTACGTCACTTCAGGAATACAGCGGCGGCGCCTGGCTCAGGTAAGCAGTAAAAACTGCGGCGCGGGGACCGGCCGCATGCCGCGCCAGCGGCGCATCGGCGCCCTGGGGGGTTGCTAAAACGAATCCGGCCGGCCCGCTGACGCCGACCGCCAGCGCGGCGATCGCATCGCACAGCGGATCCGGCGCGCTCCCGTCGCGTTCTCCGCCGGCGTGGCCGTCCGCCAGGTGGACGAGCGCGCCCGCCTCGTCGACGTGCTCGATCGGGTGGACCAGCGCGCCCTGCCAGGCCTCGAGCAGCGCGACGGCGAGCAGTACGCGCAGGCTGCGTGCGAGGCTCATGCGGAAAACGGGGCGGAAACGGCCATCCTACTTCGCCGGCACCGCGTCGGTCAGGCGGTAGAAGACGCCGGTCGGATCGTCCTTCAGGACCGCGAGCTTGCCGGTGAGCACGATCGGCTCGAGGCCGAAGGCGAGCGGCTTCTTCGTCTTCACCTCGACCAGGCTCTCCGGACCGCCCGGCATGCAGAACGAGCAGGACTGCGGCGTCGCCGAGAGGATGAAGTGCGACTGCTTGTCGCCCATCTCCAGCGGCATCATGAAGCCCTGCACCTTGACTTCCTTCGCGTCCAGCGCCGCGATGCCCGCGGAAAACTGGGGCTGGTAGCGGTCTTTCAATTTCACCAGCTCGACTTGTGCCAGCAGGCGCCAGGAGACCACGTCCTTGCGCTCGGGCAGCGGTTTGAAATCCGCGAACGGCGTCGCGGCCGGCTGCGGCGCCTGGCCGAACTTGCTTTGGGCGAGCACGCCCGCCGAAAAGACCACCGCAGCCAGGAAAAACAGGGCCTTCATGAGCGTCATTCTACCTCCGACTTCAATGCCGGTGCCGCATGCCGCAGTACTTGCCGATCGCGACCGCCTTGCACTCGGCGGCGAGAGGGGCATGGCATTCCTCCTCGCTCTTGCCCGACTCCAGGCATTTCGCGGCCTTCTCGTGCGCCGCAGCAATGACACGGTGCGCGGCGATGTCTTCTTTCGCCTTCACGTCTTCTTTCTTCGCCTGCGCCAATGCCGCCAGCGGCAGCGCCAGGGCGAGGACTGCGATCCGGATGTTCATGCCGTTCTCCCTTTTTAAGTTGCCTAGCCTTCGGCCAGCACCCCGGCCACGCTGGCGCGGTAGGCGCGCAGCGCGGGCGCCAGGGCCGCGATCAGACCCACCGCCAGCGCGCCGCCCGCCAGCCACCACTCCTCGTTCAACCATAGCAGGCCTGTCAAGGGGGGCTGCTGGCGGGCCTGCATGAGGGCGCCGATAAGCTGCGTCGCGCCGTGGCCGAGCGCGAGACCGAGGGCGGCGCCGATCGCCGCCAGCAACAACCCTTCGAGCAGCAGCAGCCCGAAGAGCTTCGTCCTGCCGGCCCCCAGCATGCGCATCACCGCGAGGTCGTAGCGCCGTTCTTGCAGGGCATTGGTGAGGGCGATGAACACCGACAGGCCGGCAGCCAGCATCAGCACCAGGCCGAAGGCGCGCAGCACTTCGACGCCCACGCCGATCATGCGGAACAGGCGCGCGCTCTCGTAGGCCGGCGAGCCCGCCTGCAGCTGCGGGTTGGCGTTGACCTGTCGCGGCAGTGTCGCCGCCGCGAGCGGGGTGGCGTAGCGGATGAGCAGCGCCGTGATCTCCTGGTCCACGTCCTTCTCGCCGTGGGTGCCGTGCACGTGCCAGACCGATTCGACCGAGGTCAGCACGAGGCGGTCGAGCACACTGCCGGTCGGCGCCAGCACGCCGACCACCTCGAATGGCGTGTGGTCGTGCCCCGGCGCCTCGCCCGCGTCGCCGCCCATGCCGTGCGCGCCGGCGAACTTCGCGCCGACCGCCAGGCCGGCCGCGCGCGCGGCCTGCGCACCGAGCACTGCTTGCATTGGCTGCTGCCACAGTTTTCCGGCGGCGAGCTTGGCGCCGTAGTGCGCCGCGTAGTCGTGCGTGGTGCCGACGATGCGGTAGCCGCGGTAGCTGTCGCCGAGCGCGAGCGGGATCGCCTGCTTCACCGCGCGGTGCGCGGCCAGCTTCTTCGCTTCCTCCAGCGGGATGTTGCCGCCGGGCACGTCGATGTGGAACACCGCGGCGAGCACCAACTGCATCGGGCTGCCCTTGGCGCCCACCACCAGGTCGATGCCGCGCGCGTCGCCGTGCATGCGCGACTCGATCTGGCGCGAGACGAGCAGCAGCACCGCCACCGTCGCCACACCGAGCGCGAGCAACAGCACGTTCAGCGCGGCACCGAGGGGCCGCGCGCGCAGATAGGCGAGGCTGATCGCCGGTAGGTTCAAAGCACGATTCAAAGCTCGAGCCTCTTGTCAAAGCGCTGCTTCGCGCGCTGGTCGTGCGTCGCCACGATCAGGGTCGCGCCACACTCCCGGGATTGATCCTGTAGAAGCTGCAAGGCAGAAAAACAATTTGCGTCGTCGAGGTTCCCGGTCGGCTCGTCAGCGAGCAGAAGTTTCGGCCGGTTCATCGCCGCGCGCGCGATGGCGACGCGCTGCGCCTGGCCGTGCGACAGCTGATGCGGACGGGCGTTGACCTTCTCCTTCAGGGAAAGAGCTTCCAGCAACCCCAGCGCGCGCGCTTCGTCGAGCGGCAATCCGGCCAGGTACGGCGCGAGCAGCAGGTTCTGCAGCACGCTCAGGCTCGGCACCAGGTGCAGCTTCTGCGGCACGATGCCGACGGTGCGGCCGCGCCAGCGATCGAGCGCGGCGCCCTGCACTGCGGCGAGCGCCTGGCCGCCGACTTCGATTTCGCCCGCGCTGGGTTCAAGCAGGCCCGCGATGAGGTTCAGCAGCGTGGTCTTGCCGCTGCCCGAGACGCCAAGCACCAGCCAATGCTCGCCCGCCGCGGCCTCGAAGCGCTCCAGCGCCAGGATCTCCCGCGCGCCGTAGCGCTGCCTGAGGCCCTTTACGCTAAGCACTGCTCCAGGCCGGTGAGGAACAGGTCCTTCGGCAGCTTCTTGCCGATGAACACCATCACCGACTGCTTCTTGTCCTTGCCCCAGGGCTTGCCCATGTCGCCGCCCATCATCATGTGCACGCCCTGGAACACGACGCGGCGCTGGTTGCCCTTCATCCACAGCACGCCCTTGTAGCGCAGCAGGTCCGGTCCGTAGACCTGGATCATGCCGGAGAGGAACTGCTCCAGCTTGTCGCCGTCGAAGGGCCTCTCGGAGCGGAAGACGAAGGACTCGACTTCATCGTGGTGGCTGTGCGGCGCGTCGGCGAGGAATTCCGGGTCGAGTTCCAGGATCGCGTTCAGGTTGAAGCCGCGGATGTCGAGGATCTCCTCGATCGGCGTGTCGCCGAAATGCACCTTCTTCACCTGCGCCCGCGGGTTCATTTTCCTGATTCTTTGTATCAGCTTTTTATTTTCTTCTTCCTCGGTCAAATCGGTCTTCGAAAGCAGGATCCGGTCGGCAAAACCGACCTGTTCCTGCGCTTCGCGGAATTCATCCAGCTGCGCGCAGGCGTGCTTCGCGTCCACCACGGTGAGGATCGAATCGAGCAGGTAGTAGCCGCCGACGTCCTCGTCGGTGAAGAAAGTCTGCGCCACCGGGCCGGGATCGGCCATGCCGGTGGTCTCGATGATGACGCGGTCGAACTTGAGCGCGCCCGAGCTGCGCTTGTCCTTGAGGCTGCCGAGGATCTTGATCAGGTCGCCGCGCACCGTGCAGCAGATGCAGCCGTTGTTCATCTCGACGATCTGCTCGTCGCTCTTCTCGATGATCTCGCTGTCGACGCCGACTTCGCCGAACTCGTTCTCGATCACGGCAATCTTCTTGCCGTGGTCTTCCTTGAGTATGCGGTTGAGCAGCGTCGTCTTGCCCGCGCCCAGAAACCCGGTCAGGATCGTGACCGGCACCATGTCGCCCTGTTCCATCGCGCTTCCTTTCGAAGGGGACGGATTCTACCCCGACCAACCAGCAAATCAGGGACAGACCACGTTTTTCACTGCGCAGGAAACAGGTCAGGCTCGACTGCCTTGCTTGAGGGCGCTGGCGGCCGTCTTCCAGGCATTCCCCGCGTCGCGCGCCGGCCCGTTTTCCGGGTTATTTCATTCTGGAATGCCTCGGTTCCCAGAGCATAGCCGCCATTTGTCGTCGAGCGGATCTCGCGCAACAGCTCCGCGTCGAATGGCATTCCGAACAGAGTTCGATATTCATCGCGCCCGAGGGTGACGTAGTCGCGGTGCGGCGTGATCAGGAAATCCAGTTCACCCTCGGCGTTCGCCCGATAGCTCGACCATGTGTAGGCACCAGGATGCGAAACGATGCCGGCGCGCACGGGATTCAGCTCGATATAACGTTGGCACGCAATCAGATAGCGCTCCGACTGCACCAGGCAGGAGCGAAAACGCCCCTCCCAAAGGGTGCCGGTGCGCTCGTAACGGCGATTCGTGTACTGCGTATGTAGAAGGCCGAGCCGCTTGAAAAGCCTGCCGCAGCTTTGCGCCCGCTCCGGCGTGAGTAGCAGATGAACGTGGTTCGTCATGAGGCAGTAGGCATGCAAGGCGCAGCCTTCCTCGCGCAGCAGCCGGCCCAAGTGATGCAGGTAGAACAGGCGATCCTCGTCGCCGTGGAAGCAGGCAGCGCGATTGTTCCCGCGCTGAATGGCGTGCACGGTTACGCCAGGAAGAATGATCCGGCCGTGTCTGGGCATTCATGAACAACGTGGAAGCGCGCGCCGCGTTGACCGGAAAACGTGGTCTGTCCCTGTTTCAGGTGCGCAAGACGAGGAGGCCCTTGAGGTAGTCGCCTTCGGGGAAGTTTAGGCCCACGGGATGGTCGGCGGCGGCGCCGAAGCGTTCGATGATTTTCGCGTCCACGCCGGCATCGGCCGCGGCGCCGGCGACGATGGACTGGAAGAGTTCCGCGGAGACGCCGCCCGAGCAGGAGAACGTGGCGAGCAGGCCGCCGGGCTCGAGCAGCTTCAGCGCCAGCAAATTGATGTCCTTGTAGGCGCGCGCCGCATTCTTTGCCAGCGCCGCGGTGGGCGCGAACTTGGGCGGGTCGAGCACCACCAGGCCGAAACCCCTGCCGCGGTCGCGCAGCAGGCGCTGGTAAGCAAATACGTCGGCTTGTTCGAATGAAATTTTTGCCGGATCAATTGAATTCGCGCTTGCGTTTTCCCTCGCAACCTCCAGGGCGGGTGCCGAGCTTTCCACCGCGGTGACGTGCTTCGCGCCGCCCGCGAGCGCCGCGAGCGAAAAGCCGCCGGTGTAGCAGAACGCATCGAGCACCTCGCGCCCCTCGGCCAGCGCGCGCACCCGCTGGCGGTTCTCGCGTTGATCCAGAAAGAAGCCGGTCTTCTGCCCTGCCTCGACGTCGACGCGGAAATTAAGGCCGTGCTCGATGATCGGACAGCGCTTCGCCTCGCGGTTGCCTCGCGCGAAACCGGCACGCGGCGCCAGCCCTTCGAGCGTGCGCACTTCGGCGTCCGAGCGCTCGTAGATCGCCTCGCAGCCGGTGGCGGCGACGAGCGCGTCGAGGATCGCCTCGCGCCAGTGCTCGGCGCCCGCCGAGAGGAACTGCGCCACCAGCACGTCGTCGTAGCGATCCACCACCAGGCCCGGCAGGCCGTCGGACTCCCCGTGTACCAGCCGCATGGCATTGGTATTGCGGGCCGCCGGCAATTCGGCGCGCAATTGGATTGCTTTCTTCAATTTGGTTTCAAAGAAAAGCCGATCGATGGAAACACCAGGATTGAAGCTCCAGACCCTGGCGCGGATCTGCGACTCCGCGCTCCAGGCGGCGAGGGCGAGTATCTGTCCCTCGGCGCTTTTTACCAGTACCGTCTCGCCGCTCGCCGGAGCGCCATCAACGCGCTCCACCGCGCCGGAGAAAATCCAGGGATGGTGGCGCTTCAGCGATTTGTCGCGCCCGGCCTTGAGCATCAGCGCCTTCATTTCTTCCTCGCGCGCGGATGCGCGGCGTCGTAGACCTTCGCCAGCGCCTGGAAATCGAGATGGGTGTAGACCTGCGTGGTCGAAATGCTGGCGTGGCCGAGCATCTCCTGCACCGCGCTCAGGTCCTGCGAGGATTGCAGCACGTGGCTGGCGAAGGAATGGCGCAGCATGTGGGGATGGACCGAAGCGCCCAGTCCCTGGCGTTTCGCCCGGCTGCGCAGCCGCGATTGCACCGTCCCGCGGGCGATACGCCTGCCGCGCGCGCCGACGAAGAGCGCGCCCTCCTGCGGCGCGGCGAGCAGCGCGCGCGCCCTGAGCCAGTCGCGCAGCGCGTCGCGCGCGCGCGCACCGACAGGAACCGTGCGCGTCTCGCCGCCTTTGCCCGTCACCGTGACCTCGGCCTGCCCGAGATCGAGCCGCCCGTCCTCCGCATCCAGCGCAACGAGCTCTGCAAGGCGCAGTCCCGAGGAATAGAGCAATTCGAACATCGCCTGGTCGCGCAATCCTTCCGGCGTCGTCAGCGCTTCGGTTTCGAGCAGCTGCTGCGCCTGCTCCACCGAGAGCGCCTTTGGAAGATGGCGCGGCGATTTCGGCGCGCGCACGCCCTGCACCGGATTGGCGGCAAAGCCGCGCTGGCGCGCGAGCCAGTGGTAGAAGCCGCGCCAGGCCGAGAGCGTCAGCGCAAGCGTGCGGCCGGAGAGGCCCGCCGCATGCAGCCGCGCGACGAAGCGCCGGATCTGCTGCGGCTCGATGGCGCGCAGCGCCGTCTCCTCTTTCAGTTTCAGCAGGACATCGAGCGCCCGGGCGTAGTTCGCGATCGTGTGGCCCGAGAGGCGCCGCTGGTGCTCGAGCGTCTCGAGCCAGGCCTTGCCCAGGCCGGGATCGGTCACCGCATCAGTCACCGCATCTGTCACACACGGGCGGCAAGCGCGCCCGCGGTGAGCTCGCCGATGCGGCGCAGATAGAGCGTGCCCATCTCGGCGAAGAAGCGCTGCGGGTCTTCGCTGCCCAGCGCAAGGAGGCCCATGGTGCGCGTCTGGCCCAGCGGCACCAGGGCGATCGAGCGGATGTGCGACTCGGCCTCGCGAAACCAGGGCAGGAAGGGATTGCCCGCGGCAGGACCGCAGAGCGGGGCCCCCATGCTTTCGGCTCTGTCGCGCAGGTCCGCCGCAACGTCATCGTCGGTCCACAGCCTGAGCGCCACGTGAGGCACCGAGAAATCCTCGCGCAGATGAAAGTGAAGCGCCTGCGTCGCGGCCGGCGCATCCTTCGCGCCCAGCAGCGCGAGCGAAAGGCGGTGGACCTTTTCCCCTATCGCGTCGTTGTCCTCGCCGAACCTGACGAATTCGCCGAGCTTCGATTCGAGCAGCTTGACCTTCTCGCGCAGCGACACGATCTGGCGCTCGGTGAGCGGGATCGCGCGCCCGCCGTGCGGATGCGGCACGTAGATCGACTCGAGCAGCTGCGGATTCTGGTCGAAGAACTGCGGGTTCGACTTGAGGAACTGCGCGACGTCTTTGGCGTCCATTTTCGAGCCTTCTAGAGTTCGATCCTGCCTTCGAACACGCTTTTCGCGGGGCCCTTCATCCAGACCGCATTGTCGCCGCCCGCCCAAGAGATGGTCAATGCGCCGCCGCACGCTTCGACCGCCACCCGCGCATCGAGCAGGCCGCGCGCGATGCCGGCGACCACCGCGGCGCAGGCGCCGGTGCCGCAGGCGAGCGTCTCGCCCGCGCCGCGCTCCCAGACGCGCAGCGCGATGCGGCGCCGGTCGCGCAGCTGCATGTAGCCCGCATTGACCCGGTGCGGAAACCGGGGGTGGCGCTCCAGCAGCGGACCCTGCGCCGTCACCGGCGCGCTCGCGACGTCCGCCACGACCTGGACCGCATGCGGATTGCCCATCGACAGAATTGTCATTTCCAAGACTTTGCCGTCGAGCGAAAGGCTTTGCAGCAAAGGCAATTCCACGGCCGGCGGACCCATGTCCACGCTCACCTCGCCATCGTCCTCCAGCCGCGGCACGATCACGCCGCCCAGGGTCTCGACGCGGATTTCGCGCTTCGCGCTCAGGCCCTTCGCATGCACAAACTTGACGAAGCAGCGCGCGCCGTTGCCGCACTGCTCGACCTCGCCGCCGTCGGCGTTGAAGATGCGATAGCGGAAATCGACGCCGCGCTGCGAAGGCCGCTCCACCACGAGGAGCTGGTCGCAGCCGATGCCGAAATGTCGATGGGCGAGCTTTTGAATTTCCTGCGGTTTTAGTTCAAAGGGGCGTCCAGTAAAGTCCAGAACGACAAAATCGTTTCCGGCCCCTTCCATCTTCGTGAACTCAAGCTCCATGGCGCGCCAGCCTTTCCTCGACCAGCCGGCCCACCCGCAGCGCGAGCGCAAGCGCCTGGCGGCCCTGCTCGCCGCTCACCAGCGGCGCGCCGCGGCCGCGCACCGCCTGCAGGAACGATTCGGTCTGCGCCTGCAGCTCATCGGCGCGCTCGAACGCCTGCTCGGACTCGATGACGCCGTCCCCGCCCTTGCGCACATGCCGCAGGCGCTGCTCCTGCAGGTCCGCCGATACATAGGCGTCGTGGCGGAACACGCGCAGCTTGCGCACCGGCGACTGGCTGACGCGGCTCGCCGAGACGCTTGCGATGCAGCCGTCGGCGAACTCGATGCGCGCATTGGCGATGTCGATGGCCTGCGTGAGGACGCGAAAGCCGCTCGCGCTCACCTGCTCGATCGGCGCCCTGGCGAGCGCGAGCACCAGGTCGAGATCGTGGATCATGAGATCGAGCACCACGTCGACGTCGACGGCGCGCAGCTTGAAGGGCGCCAGGCGCTCGATATCGATGAAGAGCGGCCTGCCGCCGTGTGCCTGCAGCGCGCGGAACGCCGGATTGAAGCGCTGCAGGTGTCCGACCTGCAGCACGAGCCCCTCCGCGCGCGCGAGCTCTAGCAGCGCATCGGCCTCTTCGAGCGTGCGCGAGAGCGGTTTTTCCACCAGCACATGCACACCCGCTTCGAGGCAGGCGCGCACCACCGTGTAGTGCTTTTCGGTGGGCACCGCGACGCAGACCGCATCGACGCGCGCCAGCA
>Ga0187893_10013127_pt1 | contig 11604 bp, 12 predicted proteins | sample MA1701074metaG_FD_139574 | JGI IMG/M metagenome (GOLD analysis project Ga0187893, IMG submission 139574) | White microbial mat communities from a basaltic lava cave in the Kipuka Kanohina Cave System on the Island of Hawaii, USA - MA170107-4 metaG ...
AAACTTCGGGGGGTCAAAAGGACCAGGGGGAGAGCGTCAGCGATTTGAGATCACCTGCGACCAATGCGGAAAAACTGATACCGTACCCTTCAAACCTTCGACTGGAAGACCGGTATTGTGCGGCGATTGCTTTAGCGCCAATCGCGCCGCACAGCAAAGAACTTAGAAGGTTCGATCTCAGCGAATCCAGCGCCAAAAACAGTGCCCAAATTACTACCCGACCCCAGTCTGCGCGGGGTTGAAGGGAGGAACAGCTATTTATGACTGCAGAGCCGAACCAGGCCAGCGTTCTCCTGGAAATAGGAAATGACGTCGCCGTCATAACCTTAAATCGTCCGGAAAGCTTGAATGCCCTGAATCTAGCTATCGCGCGAGAATTTCAGACGGCGGTGGGGGACGCGGTGGTAAGTAAGGCGCGAGCCATAGTCGTTACTGGTGCCGGTCGGGCCTTTTGCGCCGGGGGTAATCTTAAAGAGATGCAGTCCTTAGCCCAGCAGGAGGGCCGCTCCGAAGCTTTTTTTGATGAGCCGTTGCAGTTGATCAACGGGAACATCAGGTTGATTCGCCAAACCCCTGTGCCATTCATTGCCGCCGTTAACGGAGTTGCGTCGGGCGGCGGTTGCAATCTGGCCCTGGCTTGTGACTTTGTGCTGGCGGGTGAAAGCGCTCGCTTTAATCAGGCATTTATTAAAATTGGATTGACTCCGGACTGTGGGGGCACTTTTATTTTGCCCAGGTTAGTTGGTTGGCGCCGAGCCACAGAGTTATTAATGACCGGAGAAATTGTTGACGCGCGAAGCGCCCTCGAGATGGGTATGGTGACCAAAGTTGTGCCGGACGCCGAGTTGTTTAACGAAGCAATGAAGCTGGCACTCAAGCTGGCTCAGGGACCTACGGCTGCTCTTGGTCGGGTAAAAGAGTTGCTCGAGGCCGGTGCCACCCGTGACTACCAGGCGCAACTCGAACTGGAACGTGCAGCCCAACTGCAATCAGGCAAAACCAAGGACGCAGCCGAGGGCATCGCGGCCTTTCTTGAGAAGCGACCGCCGAAGTTCACTGGGAATTGAACGTTAGGGCGTCAGAAGGGTTGTGAGCCGCTGGTTTTCTGGCGGCTCTTTTTTTGGAAGCACAAAGCTAAACAGTAACTGCTGATGAATTCGTTAACTTACCTGCAGCTGCTCAGCACCAACCGCTCCTTCCGGCGCTTGTGGTGGGGTCAGGTCATCTCTGAGCTGGGCAACTGGTTTAATTTTATCGCCGCCCTTGGCCTGGTACGCGTCGTCTCGGACATGGCGCCAGAGGCTACTACCATTATTCTGCTTTGCCGGCTTATCCCCTTTACTTTGTTTGCTCCGCTAGCCGGCGCTTTTGTTGATCGCTGGTCGCGACGCTCAGTGATGATCGTGACAGACCTGGCTCGGGTGGTTGTGGCCCTGGGATTCCTGTTGGTCAGGCGCCCGGAGGATCTTTGGATCGCATACCTATGCACCGTGCTGCTCTCGGTCTTTTCAACATTTTTTGAGGCTGCCAAAAATGCGGCGGTCCCCAACATTACCGGAGAGCGTGATCTGCTGGCGGGAAATGCTCTGATGTTTTCTTCTCGCTTCCTGCTGATGTCCCTGGGTGCCGCGCTGGGCGGGTTCACTGCGGCCAATGTTGGTTACCAGGCGGCGTTTGTAGTGAACGCAGTCTCGTTTCTGATCTCCGCCTATTCCATCTGGCTGATCGCGGACAGAGAGTTCAAGCAGACGACACCGCCAGCCGGCCCGGCTGATCGTGCCAGAGTAAAAGGTTACGTCTCAGACATCCGTGAGGGGTGGTCCTACATTATCAGCCATCTGCCCGTCGCTGCCATCCTCGGCATCAATATTCTTTGGGCCACGGGAGGTGGTGCGATCAACCTGATCTCCGATCGTCTGGGAGGAGTGGTCTTTGCCGGCGATCAAGGGGTTAGTGCAGATACTGCAGTCGCCTCACTCTATTTTGCCGCCGGCCTGGGTTTATTTGTCGGCATGATGATTGCCCGCAGAGTCGGCGTCTATTTCGAGCTGGTTGGGCGGACTGCAGCTTTTATCGGTTGGGCGTTGATATTACAGGGAGTACTTTTTGCTTTCATCGGGCTGGCGCCCGCATTGCTTCTGGCATGTGTTTTACTCTTTGCCTCGCGGGTACTGTTGGGTGCCGAGTTTGCCGTCCAGGAAACTCTGTTGATGCGGCTGGTACCAGACTATCTGCGCGGACGTGTGTCGACCACGGACCGGGCTACAGAGTTACTGGTGTGGAGTTTTTCAACCGGCGCCGCAGGTTGGTCTTTGAAGTTCATCTCAACCCGGACGCTTACTGTGGTTGCGGGATTGCTGTCGGCAACTGCGGGGGTGCTTTGGCTGGCTTTGTATGGCGCCGGGAAATTGGAGCTTCCGCGGAGCGGCGACGAGGTGCCGTCCGATGCTAAAGCCCTTGCAGGCTCCCAGGAGGATCTGAGATCTGAGATCTGAGATCTCAGATCTGAGAATTGCTGAGATCTGAGAATTTGCTTCGAGATCTGAGAATTGAGATCTGAGTTGAGATCTCAGATCTCAAGACTATTTACCAACGCGGGGGTCGGTCGTTGCGACTGCCGCCGCCCCCACCAAAGTTGCGGCCACCACCGCGATTGCCGCCAAACCCACGGCCACCGCCACGATTGCCGCGCTCTTCGCGAGGTCTCGCTTCATTCACGGTCAGATTCCGTCCATTCAGATCTTTACCGTTAAATTCCTCAATTGCTTTTTGCCCTTCCTCTTTCGAGGCCATTTCCACGAAACCAAAGCCTCGTGACCGACCGGTGTCCCGATCCTCAATTATTGTTGCTGATTCCACCGTTCCCACTTGCGCGAACAACTGCTGCAGCTCGTCACTGGAAGTCTTGAACGAGAGATTCCCTACATAGAGTTTTATCGACATGAAATCTGGAGTCTTTCTGCTCCTGTCACAGGAGCGCTAAGAGAAGCTTCGAATCAAAGGTGACTTCGGAGAAACGGTGGCAGCGAAGGCTCGCGTTCGAACTCTGAAATGAGCAGCTTCTTCAAATTATCAGGGGCCTGCTCTCTGTACATCTAAAACGCCGGCCATCTCTTGGGCACGGACGTATCACCGTTGAAGCTGGAGAGAAGGAGTGCAGGGATAATGCACTATTTGCCCTGCCAGTGCAAGTTGAATCATGGGACTTATTTACAGAAGTATTACAAAAAGGGAGGCCCGAATCTTGTTAGGATGTTTTTCGGAGTACCAGGCTGGGCAATTCGGCCTTCAATTGTGCAAAAGGAAAACCGGAAAAGATGACCACTCGTGCGGAAAATCTGAACAAACGTGGAAAATTTAACTGGAACACTGCCGGCTTTATGGTTCTGTTTCATGTTTTAGCCGTAGCCGCTCTATTCATGTTTAGCTGGGAAGCTTTAATCATCACCCTCTTGCTATTGTGGATTTCGGGCAGCCTGGGAATTGGCATGGGTTTTCACCGGCTGTTAACCCATCGTAGTTATAAGACACCAAAGGTGGTGGAATACTTTCTGACAATTTGTGGCACTCTGGCGCTCGAAGGCGGTGCAATTAACTGGGTCGTCACTCACCGGATTCATCATTCCCACACAGATGTCGCCGGGGATCCACATACTCCCAGAGACGGACGCTGGTGGTCACACATGGGGTGGATCCTTCGGGGTACCGCGCAGCAGCATGAGCCGGAAGTTATGTGGCGCTATGCGCCCGACCTGATGAAGGACCCAGTCCACGTTTGGTTGAATCGACTCTATTACCTTCCGCTGGTGCTCTGTGGATTACTGCTGTTTGCCTTTGGCGGCTGGTCCGCATTATTGTGGGGAGTCTTCCTGCGAGTCACCTTCGGACTGCATGCAACCTGGTTGGTCAATTCTGCTACCCACATGTGGGGTACTCAACGTTTTGTTACCGGTGATGATTCCACCAATAACTGGTGGGTCGCATTGTTGAGCTTTGGCGAAGGCTGGCACAATAACCATCACGCCCATCCGCGCTCGGCTCGGCATGGGTTGGCCTGGTACGAAGTCGACGTCAACTGGTATGGCATAAAAGTTCTGCAATGGCTCGGGCTGGCAAAGGGCATTCGCCTCGTAAAAGGGGAAGCACGGAACCTTAAGGTGCTGCGTAAGGCGGCTTAGCTCGAAGATAAGAATTAGTTTTTCGGGAAACCTACCATTAAGATTTATCATTGGTCATTTATCATTTGTCATTATTGGTCATTGTCATCGGGAAATGACCAATGACAAATGACCAATGACCAATGACCAATGATAAATTCCCCTGCTCCCTTCATTGGTTCTTGATCTTCATTTACAATTCAGTGCATGCGAGTAAGTGGTCGCCGCCAATCGGTCATCTTCTTTATTTCGTTGGGCGCCTGTCTGGTGGCGTTTGCGACCGCGCTAAATGTCGGCTGGATCCTCCTCAGCTGGCGCGAGGTGGCACTCCTGGTTCTGGGCATTGTCTTCTTTCTGTTGATTATCTTTGGCCTGGTTCTCAACACAACCTTCCTGATTCGTGAAATTAGACGAAACGAACAGCACGACGCCTTCATAAACGCGGTCACCCACGAGCTAAAAACTCCCATCGCTTCAATTCGGCTGTATCTTGAGACCCTTAAGACCCGCGAAGTTGATGAGGAGCGAAGAAAGGTCTTCTATGATGTCATGCTCGCCGATAGTGATCGGCTGTTGCAAACGGTCGAACAGGTCCTCCGTGCGGGACGGGCAGGTCATCGCCGCGCCGGGATAAATGCGGCCATTCTCGATCTGGGCGAGTTGGTTTGCGAATGCCTAAACCTGGCCCGGGTGCGCTACAACCTGAATGGCGACTCGTTGAGCTTCGTGGAATTGCTAAATGGCGATAAGGCCAAAGTGGCTGGAGATGCAGATGAGTTACGCGCCGCTGTATCCAATCTGCTGGATAATGCCGTCAAGTATTCGGAGAAAGATGTGCTGGTGCGAGTTGAACTGGCAGCCATCGACAAAGAGCGGGTTGCTTTACGCATCGCAGACCAGGGAATCGGAATTCCCAGCGCCCAGCTAAAAGTAATCTTCAAGCGCTTTTATCGAGTACCAGGACGGTTTATGGCCAAAGTCAAAGGCACGGGTCTGGGTCTCTTTATCGTGCGCTCGGTGGTGGAAAAGCATGGAGGTCGGGTCTTTGCCGAGAGTGCCGGTTTGGGCCAGGGAAGCACCTTTACAATTCAACTGCCGCGGGCGCGAAACTCATGAGTGAGGTTCTGATCGTTGAAGACGAAAGGCATCTCGCTGAAGGTTTGCAGTTCAACCTCGAGGCTGAGGGTTATTCAGTAGCCGCCGTCAGCGATGGTGAAACCGCCCTTTCACTATTGCTTGACCAGCAGAAAACCTACGATTTGATTATTCTCGATGTAATGCTTCCCGGCAAAGATGGTTTTGAGGTTGCCGCGGAGTTGCGTGCTGCCGGCAACTTTGTCCCCGTGCTTATGCTCACTGCACGTGGGCGCGCCGACGATGTTTTGAGAGGGTTCGAATCGGGCGCCGACGACTATTTACCAAAACCGTTTGAGCTTTCGGTGCTCCTGGCGCGTCTGCATGCGCTTTTGCGCCGGCGGGAATGGTTTCAGCGAGACAGAATGGAGCAGCAGGCCCCGGTTGATACCGGTGCACTGAGCGGGGATCGCTTTAGCTTCGCCCAAAAAACCATAGATTTTACCAACCTCGAGTTAAGTTCGCGCGGCCAGACGATCCGGCTCACTTTGATGGAAGCGGAACTATTACGTTACCTGGTGGAGCACGAAGGTGCAGTGGTGTCGCGCAAGGCGATCCTGGAGGAGGTTTGGGGCCTGCACGAGGACACCGACACACGGGCCATCGATAATTTTGTGGTTAGGCTCCGACGATACATCGAGGACGAGCCCTCACAGCCCCGGCACCTGTTGACCGTGAGAGGCGTCGGTTACAGGTTTGTCGCAGCCAGCGTCAATTAAGGGCCGTCAAAATCGATCCTCGAACTCCCAGCAAGTCTGTAAAATCTTTTGAATAGATGGCATCTACCTTGCGCACACGCGACACGGTGTCCACCAGTTCATCCCTGGAAATGAAACCATTTTCAGTATGTGCGATGGCCCAGAGAGGAATGTGCGAGGCGGTTCGCAGCAGATCTTCGACAAAATCCAGGTACTGTTGTTTGCTCTGAATACGCGAACCCAGCCGGCCGGCGCGCTGGCCATCAAGGTCTCTCCAGAAAGTGTTACCTCCCCGCAACCACTCCTCGCGCCAGCCCACTACAGTAGTCCGAACCGGATCAGACTGAATTACAGCGGTTGGTAATCTCAGGAATAGCAGGTCAGTGTGATGGCGCTCGGCGACGAATAATCGGACATCCAAATTGCTGCTCTGGTTGCGTAAAGAGTTATCGTAAGGGCACGAGAGCATTTCCGCTACTGCCAGCTGAAACACGCGCGCCAGCGAAAAAGGCTCGCGCAAACCTCTGGTGTCTTCGTTGAAGGCAAGCGCATAGTCGCCAGCAATCATTCCCGCCGTCAGGGCCAGCGCCCTTTTGTAACTGCTGTGCAACCGCTCAACATTGTTCCGGATGTTGTCAAACCAGCAGGCATCAGCCTCGTTAAACCAGTTGAGTAAGGCAGCATTTTCCAGATCATCCCGCGGCACGTAAGCATCATCCAGGATTTTTGCCAGATCATCTTCGTCCAGCGCCTCTTCACAATTCTCCACCAAAGCGGTTGCCTTCGTATATGACCAGAGCATTGGATCATTAGCTGCCACTCGCACTTTCCAGCGCTTTAGCTGCACACATAAATCAGGTTCGCCGGTGAAGGGCAGACCGACTGACAAGAATTTCAGCCGCCGGAGTACGCCCAACTCAAACGCCAGCCAGCCATTGGAGAAAGTAACAGGTGAGCTGATCCCACCTTGAGCAAAACTTGTGGCCGCGGTAATCATCGGTACAAGGAATTATCACCAGTAGCGTACGACCGGAGTTCTGGTATTGACTCCAGTGACAGCAGCGCCCGTACGACCAGGGGATCGAATTCTATACCCGCACGCAAGACAATTTCCCGTTTGGCACGTTCACTACTTCGTGCCGGGCGAAACGGTCGAACGTCGGTCAGGGCAGCATAAGCATCTGTCACATGCAGGATCCTGGCAGCCAGGGGAATCTCTTCGCGACGGAGGGCATCGGGATAACCGCAGCCGTTCCACCACTCGTGATGCCAGCGCACGAGTAATTGAGCCGGGCGATCGGCACCTACTCTCGCGGCTTCTTTTTCGCCGATTACGGGGTGGCGAGTAAGATCTTCGCGCTCTTCATCCGTGAGTGAGCCTTCTCGCTGAATGTAATCACGTTCCATCGCTACTTCGCCGAGATCGTGCAAAAGCGAGGCGGTTTGTAAAGAGGTCCGATCCTGTTGTGCCAGGTGAAAAACCCCGGCAAGCTCCGCGGCAATAGCCGCAATCCGAACTGCATGGGGATTTGCATAACGCTCGAAAGCGTCAGCCACACCGGCCAGCTGAACGAACGCATCACGCGCCTCAATCGCCCTGGGTTGATTCATCGTAAGCGCCATCTGCTTACCACCCTGCGGGTTGACCTCACATTAGTTGTTTTAGCAATTCCTTAGCTTCCAGGTTGCCGGGCTCGAGTGTCAAGGCCCGTTTCGCTTCAGCTTGAGCCCGTCGCCCGAAACCCAGATCCCGGTAAAGTTGCGCCAGCATCACCCGGTACTCTGCGATTGAAGGCGCTAACCGGACGGCCTCCTGAAGTTCGGCCTCCGCCGCATGGCGGGTCTTTGCATTTGCTGCCAGGGCTTTACCGTAGAAAGCACGATAGCGGGAATCCCCCGGAACTGCACGCGCTGCTGAAGCAAGCAAGCTTACCGCGGTATTGAACTGTCCCTGGCGGAGGGCTGCCATACCATCGTTAAAGCTTCGTTCGGCGCGCTCACCAGCGGTGCCCGCAGGTTGCTCGGGTCTGCTGGCGGTAGTCGCTGGCGCGGACGGCGTCTGGCGCTCCCTGCTCTTCAAGGCCGCCAGTTTGGCATCGTAAGAATTGCGCGAGCCTGGGTTCATCAAGGTTTCGTAGGCCTGGGTTATCCGTGCAAAGTTCGATTCCAGCCTGGTGTGCAGCGCGCTGTCCTGAATTCCCCGGAATCTATCAGGATGGTATTTGCGAGCCACGCCGTAGTAAGCCTGTTTGACGTCCGCTGCCGGCGTGTTCGGATTCACACTGAGTACCTCGTAGTAATTGCTGGCGGCCTCTATGCGTACGAGAAAATCCTTCAAGTCCTCTTCAGGGCTTGGTTCATTTACTGGCGCTGGCGGAGCCGGAACAGGTTCCGCAATAATTTCTCGTTGTGGCTCCGTCCGCAGCTCAAAGGCACTTTGCCTATCCTTTCGCTTCAAATAGCCCGCAAGCGATAAGGCGTAAATGGTGCGCAATGCCTCAGCTTCGGGCAGTCCGCATACGGTTATCAGCTCACCCACCTTAATCTCACCCTCTACTCGCGATAGGAGGAAGCCCTCGGTTGGTGAGAGACCGTTGTAATTATCATAGCTGGCCCCCTGGGAGATCACTTCATCTCGGTTCTGAAACGTCCCCGGTGGAAGGGGCAACCGTGCCTGGCGCGCTCGCTCCATCATCAGATTGATTACATTGACAGCTACCCTAAATGATTCGTTTAAGCGCGTGGCTATCTCAAAATTCCACTTCCCCTCAGTCCAGAGCAGGGCCATTTGCAAAACTTCAGAAACCAGGTTTCCAAGCACGGATTGAATGGTTGCAAAGTCCACGATTTTGGCCTGGCACAGAGCAGAGGCAAGCGACAGATCTGAGCGCTTATCAAACCCCTCCAGTTGGGAATCTGTTACCAGTTGCCTGTTCTTTAGCTCCTCCGCCAGTCTAAGACTTCGAACGTTAGAAGCCGCATAAACAATGTTACCTACCTCAAAGTAGATCGCGACCTTGCCGTGCGTCTGCTCCAGGCGCAAGCAGCCGGACTGTTTTTTCTCACAAAGTTCGCTGATGAGTTCGCCGAGCGGGTGCTCGCTCAATTGACCGTTCATTTGGCGCGGTAATACTGATTCCGAGGGGGTGGCATTTCGGCGAGTGGAAAACTCCCTCAGGCATCATATCGCACCAGGACTACAAAAAAGAAGTAAGACTTTTGACACGATTTTGGCGTGGTTCTATATTGATGTAACCGAACGCCTTAGTGGTTTTCGTGCTGAGCCAAAGGCACCTTCCGTTACTGCTGGGGATGTAGGATTTTCGCAAATGGTCGGGAAACGCCGCAAAAGCCCATCCAAGGTCAATGGGAAACAGCCGGATGTATCCGCGGCCGAAAATGATAACGATGCTAACCAGCGCGTTGAGCATCTGATCGATCAATTAAGGGAACGTAGCGCAGCGTTGGAAGCCGCCAATAGTGAGCTTCGGCGTGTTTCCCACTACCGCTCGTTGTTTCTGGCGCGCATGTCACACGAGTTGCGCACTCCGCTCACTTCAATACTGGGATTTAGTGAGATCCTGTTGGAACAGGAGCAGCTCAGCGATACGCAGCGCCGGTTTTGCCAGAAAATTCAGAATTCTGGCTTGCAACTGCAGGCCAGTTTGGATCAGCTGGTGGATCTTTCTCGTCTCGAGGCGGGTCAGCAAGAGCTTTTTCTACAAGAGTTTCCTCTTTCGGAGATGTTGCGCGATTCGTGTGCGGCCCTGTCCCGACAAGCTCAGAAGCACGGCGTGAGTTTGAAATATGAGCTGGCTCCTGACCTGACCACGGTAGTCTCAGATCGAGGCAAATTGCGCCAGATCATTTACAACTTCCTTGCGTGGGCCATTAGTCGAAGCCAACCCGGGCAGCAGGTAAACATTTGGGGCGAAGTGAATTCCCGCAACCAGCTGGTGCTGCGAATTTCCGATCATGGCAAAACCACCAAGAACCCAGCCCGAGTGTTCGACTCAGAAGAGCCTTCCGGTGAGGCAGATGTAAACGAACTGGGAATCATTATCGCTCGGCGACTCGTAGAAATGTTGAAGGGAAATGTAGCTTTGCGAAAACCCAAAAACGGTGGCCTGGAAGTCAACCTTCAGGTCCCGGCTCGTCCAGCGAAGGAATATTCTGCCCCGAATGGCTGATATCATAATCCGTGAATGCACGACGATTGACGAACTGGATCGCTGTGTATCTCTCCAGCGCGAGGTCTTTGGCCTACCGGATATTGAGATCTCCCCGCGCCGTCATTTGATAGTCTCGCGCCAGGCTGGGGGCTGGACTTTGGGAGCTTTCCAGGAGCAGAGGCTGGTGGGCTTTGTACACAACATGCTGGCCATTCGCGGTAACGACGAGATCATTGGCTACTCACATATGATGGCCGTCGCCAAAGATTTTCAGAATAAGGGTGTGGGCGCGCAATTGAAGTGGGCCCAGCGAGCTCGGGCCCTGGCGGAGGGACGACGATTCATTAAGTGGACCTGGGACCCGATGCAAGCCCGGAACGCTCACTTTAACCTCAACCGCCTGGGTGTTACGGCGCGAAGCTACGCGGCTAACTTTTATGGAACCGATTACGTGACCGACCCTTCGCAACTGCTTGAGAATGCCCCGGGATTGCAGAGCGATCGCTTACTCGCCGGTTGGGAGCTCGAGTCATCCAGGGTAAAAGCGCTCGAGGCCGGGGGCTCAAATGCCATCACGGCCGAGCCGGCTATTAAGATTCCCATCCCGGGAGACTGGGGGGCGTTGATCAAGCGGGACGTGAAATCCGCCCGGCACGAGCAAGAACGCGTGCGGACAGCGTTCGGAGATGCGTTTGCCGCCGGCTTGGTTTGCGCGAGGTTTGAGCGTAGTGATGACTTTCCCTGTTATTTACTGTACGAAGCAGAACAGTTAACCTGAACCGAATACTGCTTTCATGACTGATTCCTTTAGCCGATATGATCGTTATGTCGACCGGCAAGCGCGGAATTTCATCGAGCGCTTGCAGGCGATTTGTCGGATGCCTTCGGTAGCAGCACGCGGGACAGGAATGCGCGTGATGGCTGATGCCGTTGAGCAGATGATGAAGCGTGTGGGAATTGGCACTCGCACGTTCCGGGTGGGTACCGGTTATCCAATTATCTATGGAGAGTGCGGCAGCGGCCCGCAGAGCTTTATTGTCTATGGTCATTACGATGTGCAGCCGGTCGGCCAGTTAACGGATTGGTCAGCTGGACCCTTTGCGGCTTCCATAATCGACAGCAAGCTCTTTGCCCGGGGCGCGTCCAACAGCAAGGGAGATCTGGTTGCACGAGTGGCAGCGGTCGAGGCCTATCAAAAAACGTTTGGCAAGGTTCCGGTATCGCTCCGGTTTGTAGTTGAGGGCGAAGATGGCATCGGCAGCCCCAGTCTGTATCGCTTCACCACTGAGCATCCGGAGTTGCTCAAAGCCGAGGGGTGCATTTGGGATGAAGGTTACCGTGACACACGTGAGCGACCAGTAATCAGTCTGGGATTCAAGGGCATAACATTCCTGGAATTGTGGGCTCATGGGGCGCGGTCCGATTTGCATTCGAAGTGGGGAG
>Ga0187893_10013128_pt1 | contig 11603 bp, 9 predicted proteins | sample MA1701074metaG_FD_139574 | JGI IMG/M metagenome (GOLD analysis project Ga0187893, IMG submission 139574) | White microbial mat communities from a basaltic lava cave in the Kipuka Kanohina Cave System on the Island of Hawaii, USA - MA170107-4 metaG ...
CCCTGCGCAACAACCGCTTCGTCATCCCGGTGCGCGCCGGCGAGAAGAAGCAAGTGCCCGGCGTGGTGCACGGCTCGAGCGGCACCGGGCAGACGCTGTTCGTCGAGCCGCTCGACACCATCGACATGAATAACCGCATCGTGCAGCTTTCCGAAGACGAAGCGGCAGAAATCGGGCGCATCCTCGACGAACTCACCGACGCGCTGCGCTCCAACGCCGGCCCGCTGCGTGCCGCGGCGGAGACCATCGCCGAAGTGGATTCGGTTTTTGCGCGGGCGCGGTTCGCGCGCGAGTTCGATTGCGTGCTGCCGGCGGTCAGCGCGGGCGGAGCGCTGCGGCTCGACGAGGCCCGCCACCCGGTGCTCGAACACAACCTTCGCAAGCAGCAGAGAAAAATTGTGCCGATGTCGCTGGCCCTCGGTGGAAACGAAACCGTGCTCGTCATCAGCGGGCCCAACACCGGCGGCAAGACGGTCGCGCTCAAGACCGTCGGCCTCGCCGCGCTCTCCGCTGCGGCGGGGATTCCCGTGGCCGCGCAGCGCGCGGAGCTGCCGCTGTTCGACCGCGTGCTGGCGGATATCGGCGACGAGCAGTCCATCACCGCCGACCTCTCCACGTTTTCCGCGCACATGACTAACCTGCGCGCCATGCTGGCCGAGGCCACCGCGCAGTCGCTGGTGCTGGTGGACGAAATGGGCACCGGCACCGCGCCCGAGGAAGGCGCGGCGCTGGCCGTCGCGTTGCTCGAAGAGTTTCGCGCGCGCCGCTGCCTGACGATTGCCACCACGCACCACGACCGCCTCAAGACCTACGCCTCCACCACGGCGGGCGTACTGAACGCGGCCGTCGAATTCGATACGGTCGCGCTGCGGCCCACCTACCGGCTGATGGTCGGCGTGCCCGGCGTCTCGAGCGGCATTCAAATCGCCGAGCGGCTCGGGGTGCCCGCGCCGGTGCTGGAGCGCGCGCGGGCCGAGCTTTCGCCGGAGGCGCGCGAAGCGGGCTACCTGATCGCGTGGCTGCACCGCAGCCGCGACGAGCTCGAGGAAATCAAGCGGCAATCCGCGGCGCAGATTACTGAGCTTGAAGAAGAGCGGCGCAAGCTGCGCACCGAATGGGTCGAGCGGCAGCGCGCGCGGCTGGCTGAGCTGGAGAAACAGTTTGCTGCCACGCTGAAAGAGTACGAGGCCGAAATCAAAAGGCTGGTAGGCGAAATCGCAGACCGGCAGCTACGTACGCAAATCGAGAAGTCCGCGTCGCGCCGCGTCGGCAAGCTGCAATCCGCCGCGAAGGACGAAGCCAACGCCGCCGCCGTGCAGCACCTGGCCGAGTCACAGCGCGAGTTGGGCACAGCGGGCGACGGCGCTGTTGCCGAACCGGTGCGGCCCGAGCAGATTGTCCCCGGCGTCGAAGTGCAGGTGCGCGGCTTCAAGCAGCAGGTGCTGGTGCGCCAGTTCGACGGCCGCGCCGCCGAAGTGCAGGCCGGCCCGCTGCGCATGAAAGTCGCGATCAGTGACATCGTCGCTGTGCAGAAGGTGGAAGGCAGAACTCAGAAATCAGAACTCGGAACCGGGAAGCCCACCACGCGAGTAGTCACCGAACCCGTAGATGCCGTTGACGAAATCAATGTGATTGGAAAGACCGTGGAACAAGCCAGCGAACTCGTAGATAAGTTCCTCGACAACGCCGCACTAGCCAACAAACCGCGTGTGCGCATCATTCACGGTCACGGCACCGGCGCGCTCCGCCGCGGCCTGGCGGAGTTCTTGAAAACGCATCCGCTGGTGGAACGCTTTGCAGCGGAAGCCGAAGACCGTGGCGGCAAAGCCATCACCGTCGCCGACCTGCGTACCTGACGATGCCCGACCGGAACACTGCAGCCGCGTGGGAATATCACAATGCCACCAAGCATTCCTGGCAGAGTGTGCGCAGCAGCCGCCACAGTCTGGACTTCGCCAACTATCCGATGCCGTTCAAGGTTTACCCCACGCTGGAGCCGATTCCACTGCCGCGCGAGGGACAGCAGAGCGGAGTGGCCGCGCTGTCCGCGGTTTCGAGTCCCGGCGTCGAGCCGTCAGGGGAGGTGGCGCCGGACTTGGGCTTGCTGGCGCAACTGCTGTTTTTCAGCGCCGGAATTACACGCCACCGGAAGTGGTCCGGCGGCGAAATCTTCTTTCGCGCCGCGGCGTGCACCGGCGCGCTCTATGAAATCGAACTGTACGTCGTTTGCCGTGACTTGCAGGGCCTGGCAGCGGGCGTCTACCACTTCAATCCCGCCGATTTTGCGTTGCGGCGGCTGCGCGCAGGCGACTATCGCGCCTCGCTGGTTGCTGCCACAGACGGTGAGGCCGCCGTGGCGCGCGCGCCGGCCGTGATCGTCTCCACGGGAACCTACTGGCGCAACGCGTGGAAATATCAGGCGCGGACCTACCGGCACTTCGGCTGGGATAACGGTACGCTGCACGCCAATCTGCTGGCGATGTGCGCGGCGCGGCAGTTGCCGGCGCGCGTGGTGTGCGGCTTTGCTGATGAAGAAGTGAACCGGCTCTTGGATTTGGATACGCTGCGTGAAGTTGCGCTGACGCTGGTACCGCTGGGCTGCTCGGAATCATCGCCGCCCGAGCCGCCGGAGATTCCCGCGCTTGGGCTGGAGGTGGTGCCGCCGTCGCAACGCGAAGTGGATTACCCGGCGATGCGCGCGATGCATGCGGCGTCGTCGCTTGCGCCAGGCGAAATAGCGGCGTGGCGGGGAACACCACCCGCGGCGGCAGCGGGCGAAACGCAAGGGCAGCGGGTTGCGCTCCAGCCGCTGGGCGACGATGCCATCCCGCGCGACACCATCGAGCAGGTGATCCTGCGGCGCGGCTCGTCGCGCCGCTTTGCCCGCCAGCCGATTCTGTTTGCGCAGCTTTCCACGCTGCTTGACCGCGCCACGCGTGGCATCCCGGCCGACTTCCTCGATGCATCCGGCGCGCAGCTCAATGAGCTTTACGTCATCGCCAACGCCGTCGAAGATCTGCCCTCCGGCGCCTACTATTTCCACCGCCAGCGCCGCGAACTGGAATGCCTGAAGGAAGGCAATTTCCGCAAGGAGGCTGCCTACCTGGGGCTCGATCAGGAGTTGCCGGGCGACGCGGCGGCATGCGTTTTCTTTCTGGCTGATTTGCGCGCGACCCTGGAGCGCTACGGCAATCGCGGCTATCGCGCGGTGCAACTCGAAGCCGGCATTCTCGGCGGCAAGCTCTACTTGGCAGCCTACGCGCAGGGTCTCGGCGCCACCGGCCTGACTTTCTACGACGACGACGTGGTGCAGTTTTTTTCGCCGCACGCTGCAGGCAAGAGCGCAATTTTCCTGGTCGCGTTGGGCCACAGCGCGCGGCGCACGCTGGTGCCTCCACCGGCGTAGTAGAATCCACACCGCATGGCGGAAGCAGGCAGCTTCGCGGATCGGGTGAAGACGCAGGCGGACATTGTCAGCGTGGTGGGCGAATACGTCCGCCTGAAGAAGAGCGGGCAGAATTTCATGGGCCTGTGCCCGTTCCATTCGGAGAAGTCGCCGTCGTTCGCCGTGCACCCGGTGAAGCAGATTTACCACTGCTTCGGCTGCGGCGTGGGCGGCGACGTGTTCAGCTTTGTGATGGCCATGGAGAAGTGCGACTTCCGCGAAGCCATCACCACCGTGGCCGAGAAGTGCGGCATCCCCATCCCCAAGGCCAAGCCCGCCTCGCCGCAGGAGCGGCAGGCCACGCAGCAGCGCACCGCGCTGATCGAGATGCACCGCATGGCCGCGCAGTTTTTTGCCACGCAGCTTGGCGGCACCGCGGAAGGCAAGGCCGCGCGCGGATATCTGGAAGACCGCGGGCTCGACCGCGAGACTATCGAGCGCTTCCGCATCGGCTATGCGCCGTCGGCCGGCGATGCGCTCACCCGCGCGCTGCGCAGCAAATTCCCTGAAAAGTTGCTCGCCGAGTCGGGCTTGGTGGCGCGCGACCAGAGCGGGCGGCTCTACGACCGCTTCCGCCGCCGCATCATGTTCCCCATTGCCGACGAGCGCGCGCGCGTGGTGGCCTTTGGCGGGCGCGCGCTGGGCGACGACTTGCCGAAGTATCTCAACTCGCCGGAGACGCCGATCTATTCGAAGAGCCGCGTGCTCTACAACCTGGACCGCGCGAAAGAAGAGATTCGCAAGCGTGAGTTCGCCGTGCTGGTCGAGGGCTACATGGACGCCATCGGCGTGCACCGCGCGCAGGTGGGCAACGTGGTCGCCACGTGCGGCACCGCGCTCACCGAGCAGCAGCTCAAGCTGCTGGGCCGCTTCGCGCGGCGGGTGGTGGTAAATTTCGATCCCGACGCGGCGGGGCAGATCGCCACCGAGCGGTCGCTGGCGCTGCTGGTGGAGCAGGGCTTCGAGGTGCGCGTGCTGGTGCTGCCGCGCGGCAAAGGGGAAGAGAAGGCGCCCGACCCGGACCTGTACGTGCGCACGCGCGGCGGCGAGGCGTATCAGAAGGCGCTGGGCGAAGCGCCGCCGTATGTGGATTACCTGATCGGCCGCGCGCGGCAGATGGATTTGTCGTCGGCGGAGGCCAAGCTGCGCGCGCTCAATTTTCTGATGCCCTACGTGCAGCGCGCTCCCGACCGGCTGCTGCGCAGCGAATGGGCCACGCGCATCGCGCAGCAGTTGCGCATCGAAGAGCCGGTGCTGCGCGAATCGCTGCGCAAGGCCGCGGCCGAGCGGCGCAGCGAAGTGCGTCCCAAGCCGGAACTGCTCAGTACGGCGGCCAAGCCAGCCGAGCGGCGCATTCTGCAAATGCTGTTCGAGGCGGAAGGCTTCCGCGAAAAGCTGGCGCGCGAGATTCGCCGCGGCGAGCTGCACAAGGGACTGGAGACCGAGCGGCTGCTGGCGGCGGTGCTCGACGCGGTGGCCAAAGACGAGCCGGTCGATCCCACGTCGGTGGGAAATTCGCTGCCGGAAGAGAAGGACAAGCGGCTGCTGTTCGACATTCTGTTCGAGCCGATGGCCGAAGCCACCTGGGACGAGGCGGAAAGCTGCCTCGCGGTGTTGAAGCGCCGTCACATCGAAACCGAGCTGGCCAGCGTGCAAAAGGAAATTGAATCCAGCGCCGCCGGCGCCGACCTGCGCAAGCTGCTCACGCGCAAGCAGGATTTGAGCAAACTGCTGGCTGACCTCGGCTCGTAGGCTATTCAAGAAACTCAGACCTCAAACCAACCCAGTGAGTTTGCAGATCAACTTGACATGACTTAGTCTATTAAACTAGACTAAATAAGTGGAAAGAGGCGCCATGAAGGAAGTGAACATCCACGAGGCTAAAACCCATCTCTCTCGCCTACTGCAGCGCGTGGCCGCGGGGGAGGAGATCATCATCGCCAACCGCGGCGTGCCCGTGGCGCGGCTCTTGCCAGCTGGGCGGCGCAAGGTTGTGCGCGAACTGGGCATCGACGCGGGCCGTGTACACCTCAGCGATGATTTTGACGCTCCACTGCCAGACGAGATCCTGGCCGGGTTTCTTGGCGGAAAGCGCAAACATAGAAGCAGAGGTAAGAAGAAGGGGTGAAATATCTTCTCGATACCGGGGTGTTTCTATTGGCTCGCTCCGCGCCCCACCGGCTGAATCGGAGAGCCAATGAACTCCTTAGGCATGGCCGGGAAGGGCTCTTTCTTTCTGCCGCCAGCGTGTGGGAAATCGGGATCAAGAATGCCGTGGGTCGATTGCGGCTGGCGGAAGCGCCGATGCAGTATGTACCTGCAGCGATGGTCCAATGGGGAATCCGGGCTTTGGAGATCACCCAACTTCATGCGCTGGCGGCCTGCGAGCTACCTTTGCACCATCAGGACCCATTCGACCGGATGCTGATTGCTCAGGCTCGTCTGGAAGAGATGGTACTGCTGACCGCGGACCGGATGTTTGAGGAGTACGACCTGGAATTGCTTTGGTGCGGGGCTTAGCGGTTTCGAGTTGACGCAAGTTGCTTTTTCCCTGTAACATAACTCGGTTTGCGCACGGGGCAGGGCGGAACCTTGTGCGTTGAAACCAAGCGGCCGGCGGCGTGCATCTAATGAAGTGCACGGCGGGCAAGGGCGGGCGCGGTCTGAAGCTGAACGCACCTCTTCCGGTGGAATTCCCACCACACATCCGTCAGATAGATGGGGCCAAACGCGGCCCCCAAGCTCCGGCAGGTTGCCGCTGCGTTTTGGTGTCCGGCAAGCTATTCGCGGGAAGCGCCGGCTAGCTCATTTTACGTGGTAGCCCTTTGCGCCGCCGGGGCGTCGCGGGGAACCCTTCGCACGCCTGCCGCGTCGCTTAGGGTGAAATGGAGGCAGTTTTGGTTCTGGCACTGGAAGAAAAATACGATCAGGTACGGCAGCTCATCACGCTGGGCAAAGAGCGTGGCTACCTGCTGTACGACGAAGTCAACGACATTCTGCCGGCCGAAGTGCACTCGTCGGAGGAAATCGACGACCTGCTGACCACCTTCGAGCGGTATGGGATCGAAGTGTACGAAGACGCGGCCGCCGCCAAGCTGGCGCGCGCCGCCGCGGAATCCACTGAGCCCGGTGAAGCGGAGCCCGCGGCCAAGGAAGAGTCGAGCGAAGAAGAGCTGGATCTAAGCCCCGGCACGCTGGAAAAAACCAACGACCCGGTGCGCATGTACCTGCGCGAGATGGGCACCGTGCCGCTGCTGACGCGCGACGGCGAAGTGGCCATCGCCAAGCGCATCGAGCGCGGCCAGTTGATGGTGCTGAAGGTCATCAGCCGTTCGCCTATTGTGCTCAAAGAGCTGATGGCGGTGGCCGACGACCTTCGCAATGGCACCCGCTCGATCAAAGAAATCGTCCAGTTTGACGACGAAGAGCTCACCGAAGAAAAAATCGAGAACAAGACCCGCCAGACCCTGAAGCATTTGGACAAGATCGCCAAGCTCTACGATCTGGCCCTGAAGCAGGCCCAGAAGCTGGAGAACACCCCGAAAGCCAAGAAGAAGCCGCACATGCGCGCGCGCTATGCGCTGGCGCGCACCCGCATCGAGATGTCGCAGATGCTGCGCGACCTCGACTTCAACCCGTTTGAGAAAAAGCGGCTGATCGACAAGATTCGCCAGACGGTCGAGCGCGTGAACCTGCTGGAGAAAGAAGCCGGCAAACTGGAGCGCCGCGCCGATGCCTCGAAGGGCGATGCCGCAGCCGACGCGCGCAAGGAGCTGCGCACGCGGCGCGTGGAAATCCGCGAAATCGAAACGGCAGCGGAAGTCAGCCCGCTCGAACTGAAGCGCACCCTGCACCTGATCATCCGCGGCGAAATCGAAGCTGAGCGCGCCAAGAAGGAACTGATCGAAGCCAACCTGCGTCTCGTCGTATCCATCGCCAAGAAGTACACCAACCGCGGCTTGCAATTCCTCGACCTGATTCAGGAAGGCAACATCGGCCTGATGAAAGCGGTAGACAAGTTCGAATGGCGGCGCGGCTACAAGTTCTCGACCTACGCCACGTGGTGGATCCGCCAGGCCATCACTCGCGCGATCGCCGACCAGGCGCGCACTATCCGCATTCCGGTGCACATGATCGAGACCATCAACAAGCTGATCCGCACGCAGCGGCAACTGGTGCAGGAACTGGGCCGCGAGCCCACCAGCGAAGAGATCGCCAAGCGCATGGATATCCCGGTTTCGAAGGTGCGCAAGATTCTGAAGATTGCGCAGGAGCCCATCTCGCTCGAAACGCCCATCGGAGAAGAGGAAGATTCGCACCTGGGCGATTTCATCGAAGATAAGGCCGTGGTCTCGCCCTCGGAAGCGGTGATCAACCTGAACCTCAAGGAGCAGACCGGGTCGGTGCTGAAGACGCTGACGCCGCGCGAGGAGAAGGTGATCAAGATGCGCTTTGGGTTGGACGACGGCTCGGAGCACACGCTCGAGGAAGTCGGCCAGTCGTTCGCCGTCACTCGCGAGCGCATCCGGCAGATCGAAGCCAAGGCGCTACGCAAGCTGCGGCATCCCTCGCGCTCGCGCAAGCTCCGCGCTTTCCTAGAAGGCCCTAGCCGCGATTACCTGTGAAGATTTTGGCTAAGAAATGTCAGATGCAACCCCAAGAGCGACCGACCTTGGTCGCATGATTCAAACCACCGACCTCAGGCGTCTGGAACGCGTGTCCGCATACACTCGGCCTGTATTTGATGTTGATGATCGAGATCGTCCAAACCAACTTGGCAGTTGCGTGCTTCTCAGGGTTCTTGACTGCCGCTTCCTTCTTACCGCAGCGCACGTGCTGAATGAATCAGACCGGTCGACACTTTACTTGGGCGCGAGGGACGGAAACCTCGTTCCCATTTGCGGTCGCAAGTACAGTCCCTCCATAGTCGGTCGGAAGGATCGATTTGACATAGCTTTTCTGGAACTAGCGGAAGATGTGTCAGCAGACTCTCTCAGTATTGAGGGAACTGATGTCGCTGACAATCCGAACGGAAACATCTATTCGGTTGCTGGGTATCCGAACAGCCGGAGTAGACTGGATTCAGCGCGGAAACTCATCGCGGCCGATCCTATTATCATTACCTCCACGCCGAGCCCAATTCGTCCTTACGACTCCCTCGGGGTGAAACCGCAAACTCACATTATCCTTGATTTCTCGAGGACTCGAATGATCGAAACGGGGAGGGTCTTGACTGCCCCGTTTCCTGCAGGAATGAGTGGCGGAGGCGTATGGCGCAGTTACGACCGGAGCAACCCGTCCTCGTATCTGAAAAAAGAGTGCTTGGTTGGCATTTTCATTGAATACCATGCAAGAGACCTTAACGTGTTAGTAGGTACCCGAATAACAGCGGTCCTAGAAATGATCAGAACTGGTTATCCATTTCTGTCCGAATCGATACCACGCTCACCATACGTCCGAATAAACTGGCAATAAGTAGCTAGAGGTCGGCCACCCTACCGGAGGCGTTTGAGGTCGAAGCTGCCGATGGCGTAGATGGGCGCGCCTTCGACGATGATTTCGGCGACGCCGGTAAGCCTCGTTTCTCCGCGCGAGGCGGGGAAAAACGCCGCACGGTAACGAACGATGCCGCCATTGGGGCCAAGCGGGTCGACGAAGAGGATGCCAGTGTCGGTGATTTCAAACCGTTCGAGCTCATGCGTGAGCTTCTCCTGATTGCCAGCAGTGAAACGGATTTCGACCGCCGCGGTCCACTCACCCGGCTTGTCCTTTTTTTCAGCGATCCACAATTCCAGAATCGCCGGCTGCGGGTAGAGCCGCAGCGAACCGAGCCAGCGGCCGCTTACATCGGCGGGCGCAGGGCGGCGTCCTCCTGCCGGCACTTGCGGCAGCTTGAGCGAGGGCGGCGCGGGCGAATCCGGTTCGCTGCTAATCGAAGCGAGCTTCTGGCTCTCCTCCCACGCGATGCGCTGCAAGTCGCCGGCAAAGCGCACGGGCAGGTCCACCAGAACGACGTTACTGCCGGCTGCCACTGCGCCGTTATCCGGATTCACCGGCGCGCCGGAGATTCTCGCGGGGCCACCGACAGGACTGGCGCCGGTGAGCGCGGTGTAAGTTACCGCCGCCGCGAGATACGAGCCTGCGATCGAAGGGTGGCTGCCATCGTCGGCATAGAGCGAAGCGCCGCGCAGTTCGGTGCGCGCCCGCTGCCAGGCACGCCCCACCGGCGCGACCGTGGCGTTCAATTCGCGCGCGATATGCGCGTAGGCATAGTCGAGCATGGCGCGGTCGGAATCCGGGGCGTCGCGCCGCGGCCAGGTATGGTAGAGGACGGTCTTCGCGCCCGCCTTGCGGATTTCCGCATCGAGCGCGCGCGCGGCGGCGAAGAATGCCTCGGCGTTGGCCACGTGCGGCTCGCCGTTCACCAGATACACGGCGCCCAGCTGGCTTTGCTCCTGCAACACGACGAAATCCCATTGACCGGCGCGAATCGCCTCGAGGGTGCGGCTGTTTGCCAGGTGGTCCGCCAGCGACGCTCCGCCCGGCGCGATCATGCGCGTCTCGATCTTACGCTTGCCGGCCGCAGCGGCGAACTCCTCCACCAGCCGCGGCAGGTTGTTGTAGTAGGTATAGCTGTTGCCGAGGAACAGCACGCGCAGTGCGCCATCCTGGCCAGACGGGGCAGGCTTCTGTTCGCCGGTGCAGGAAACGCCGGCCAGTGCGAGCCACAACACCAACGCGGGCGCGAAGCAACGGTGAGTCGTTGCTGGGCGCAAGTTGTGAAAGCGAGGCAGCATCGGCGGCTAGGTGCCGGAGGGCGTGCTGACCATGCGGAATAGTTTAATCTCGACCGGCTCAGCTAGCAGCTCGCCGGCGCGCGCACGAAACACCTGGATGTGCGCGGACTGCGCATGCGCGTCGAGATGCGCCTTACTGGTCCAGTTTTCGTAAAAGAGGAACACTGCCGGGTCGTCGTGCGACACGTGCAAATCGTAGTTCAGGCACCCGGCCTCCTTGCGCGTTGCTTCCACCAGCACCAGCAGTGCGCGCTCCACGTCCGCTTCCTTGCCTGGCTTCGCGCGAATCCGCGCTACCACGGTGAGCTTCTCCGCCATCCGCTCCTCCCTCCGCTTTGGTTAGACACCGCGAGAAACCGAAAGTATCACGAGAAACCTGCTTCGAAGGAGCGCGCGAAACCTACGGCGTAATCCAGCGCGTCATCAAGCCGCGGTTATGGTCGGCAAAGCCGTGGCGCCGGTAGAACTCGAGCGCCGTTTCGTTCTCGCGCCCGACCTCCAGGTGCAGCGCGCGCACGCCCAGCGAGCGGCAGGCATCCACCATGAGTTCCATCGCCTGGCGGCCCAGCCCGCGGCCGCGGTGACCTTCCCGGAAGTAGATCTCGTCGATGAACGCGTCGCGGCCCTTGAACTCCAGGCTGAAGCCCAGCGTGAGCACGACGTAGCCCACGGCCGCGCCGGCGTCTTCCGCGATCCACACGCGGCCCAGCGCCGCATCGCCGAGGAGCGTGCGCAATGCCTCGCGCGCCGCCGGCTCATCGAAGGCGATGCCATCGAGCGCATAAAACTCGCGCATCATCGCGATCAGCGGTTCGATGTCGCTGCGGCTTGCCAGACGGAACATGCGGGAGATTCTCTCACGATCACGACTTGTTCAGCCGCAGCGGGCGCCGTTGGGCACGGGGCGCTCGGGCATGGCTAGCGCCGGCAGGATGCCGTCAGGGTAGCCGATGTCGAAGAGCATCCCTTCGGACACCACGCCGGCCATCTTGCGCGGCGCCAGGTTCACCACAAACAGCGCCTGGCGGCCCTCCACTTCGCGTACGTTGGCGCGCTCCTGCTTCATGCCGGCGCAGATCGAGCGGGTGTGGTCGCCGAAGTTGACGACGAGGCGCACCAGCTTTTCCGACTTGGGCACTTCTTCGACGCGCTCGATGGTGCCCACGCGCACGTCAATCTGATTGAGCACCTCGGCGGTGATGGCCGGTTTGATCGGGGCAGGCTGCATGGGTTCCTCACGAAAACAGAATCAAAAGGATACCGCAGAGACGCAGAGAAACCAGCGTTGCCTGCGGTCATCTGCGTGAATCCGCGGCTGGGAGGATTGGCTCCTTGGCGGCTTGCTCCAGGCAGGCGCGGCA
>Ga0187893_10013129_pt1 | contig 11603 bp, 8 predicted proteins | sample MA1701074metaG_FD_139574 | JGI IMG/M metagenome (GOLD analysis project Ga0187893, IMG submission 139574) | White microbial mat communities from a basaltic lava cave in the Kipuka Kanohina Cave System on the Island of Hawaii, USA - MA170107-4 metaG ...
GGGGTACTGTTTACTGCTGCTGCAATTACACTTATGCTAATCTTTGAAGCGCCACCGCCTGAAACAGGTAATGCTGCGGAATAAGAACGTGCTTCAGCGGGAATAAACTTTACATATACAGACTGTGAGAATGAAGCACCGTAACCGCTTACAATAAGTGAATCGCTGTAAACGCCGTTATTGCTTGTTGCAAAGCTGAAGCCTGCAAGCGGCCCGATAGTAACAGCGGTATTATTAAGGTATTGGCCGCTTATGCTGATCTGCTGTGCTTCAGGAGCGCTGTTAACGCAAACGGTATCAAAAGTTACAGGGCCTGAATAGAATAAGCTGCTGCCTGTAACGCCATTGCCTGAACGTGATAATTCTGCCAATGTAAAGATCACATTTTCAGAACCTGTGTTTTTAATATAAAGATCTGCTCCCTGTGCACCTCTGTTTCCAAAATATGCATCATTTATGGTAACAGATATTTTTTTCCATGTATTGGTATTTGTACAGGTAACGGAAAGCGCTTCTTTTGCCACATTGTCTTTACCATCATAAAATAATTTCCACTTGCCTGCGCCTTTATCAAGATAGGTTATTTCAACCATTACCGGGTAAGCTGCATCCAAAGCGGCGTTGTGAAGGAATGCATCTTCTACATCAAAATACAATGCATCCTTACCTTTTGCAAGATCAAAACCCCTAGCGAACCTGCCATATATAGTATTAGTTTCGGATGAACTTACATTCCAGTAGCCGGCACTTGTTTCATTGGCATTTATCTGGTGCATGAACCTTTCATAGTTGCCGGGAAAAATTTTCCAGCCTACGTCGTTAATACCATTAGCACCGAGGTTTTCCATCTCACCCTTTAGAGCAGCAGTAACATCTTCGAGTTTTGCGCCATAAGAAACATAAGGGGCCAAAACATTATTATAACGTGTGGCAGTCATTGCTACCGTACCAAATTGTGAAGCAGGGAACCTTACATCATCCGATGCATCAAGCGCATCTTTCAGCATGCACATTGCATTGCTGCTGGTTGCAGGGTCTTTGAAGCCTGCATATTTATTATAGAATGTAAATGCCGGATCGTAATTGTGGTTCTCTATGCGTTCAATATTCTGGTTGCTCCAGTCAAGCCCCCAGTGAATACCATAACTCATGATAGTAAACATGTTTTTGTATGGCGCACTTTTCCACCATCCGGCATCGAGAGCGCTGCCTATCTGTTCAGACCTTGAACGCATAAAAGTTCCGCCCGATACAGGTTTGTTCAAAATATTGAACAGCCATGCAGCTTTATCTGTTTCATTATTTAACTGGTAGCCCTTACTAAGTGTGCCGGTTTTAATCCAGCTTCCGGGGCAGTTTTGCATCAGCCAGTATGCCTGCTGCTCACCATTATTCATGGGGTTACTTAAAACAAAGATTTTGGGGCTTGTATTTTTATATTCATCATAATAATACATGGTAAACTCCTGGAAAAGGGAATAAAAATCAGCATCGGAAAGCTCATACTGTGAGGATACAGTTCCCTTATAGCTAATGTAATCGCCGGTACTTCCAAAACATGGTTGTACGCCAATTATATTATCCCGCACATCTGCAGGTAAAGTTTCTATATGTTCACGCACTTTTGTTATCATTCTTTTGAAATAGGTTTTGTAATCTGCATCGGCATAGTAAGGAGCGTATCCTGTAACATTGCCTAATTCATCTTTTTCGTTTACTTTGGGTACACCATTGCTGTATATCCATTCCGGAGCATCTTCTTTTGTGTAAACGAGAAAAATGTTTGGCAGACCGTCTTTTGCTTTACTTTTCATCTCATCGTCAAATTCTGTCCAGTTCCATACGTTTGGACTTGGTTCTATGTTTGCCCATGTAAAGTTTGATAATCTTCCCTGTACTTCGGGATATTGTGATGCGGAGACTGCATCTCCGAAAGTTTGCCAGATACCATATTTATAATGCGTGGTATCTGTTTGTGCACCGGCACTAAGCCAGCACAGGCTGCATAAAGCCACGAAGGCCTTCATGTAGAGGTTTTTCATTTTGTTTGAATTTTTGATATTGGATTTTTGATATTGGATTTTTGGTATTCGTTTGAATCATTAACCAGGAACACATGCTGCTTGCTGTTCCGGTTTTGGGTAGTTTTTTACATTAAGCAAATAAACAGGTAAAATAATTTTTGGGTTGTTTTGGAGAAATGGGGTTTTGTTTGCTGATTTCACATGAATGCGAAACAATTTGCATTTTATTTAAAAAAATAAAAGCCGGTGCTGAATTTTTGAGGTATGAATGCAGATATTGAATCATACGTATTTTGATATTTAGTGATATTGGATTGTGTGCAAGTTACCTTTCCTTATATTCGTTGACAAATTTTTTGAATTAAAAAATGTCCTTTATTAAATTAAAATAATTTAAGGAATCTCTGCACAATATATCCCTGTAATGCAATACTGTAATGAATTACAGAGGTTTTTTTAAATGCTTTTTACTGCATTTATTTAAAACCAAAAAAGGTCAAAAAAAATTTTGTTGTGTCTTTTTTGGATATTTAAAAACTCGGCATAACGCCGCACTTTTTCAGATCCTTATTTATTTTACCGCTGAAGTGTGCGACGCAACAACTGTGGAAAAATTAACAAAAGCCGGGCCACAAATAAAAATGCCGCAGGTTATCTACGGCATCTTAATGGAGGTTTATGAACTTTTAATCTTTTTTACTTTCTTTTGCCCAGGTATCTTTTAAAGTAACCGTTCTGTTGAAGATCATGCCTTCTTCGCTTGTGTCTTTATCGAGTGAGAAATATCCCTTTCGAAGGAACTGATAACGTTCATCAAATTTTGCTGTTTTAAGTGCAGGTTCCGCATAAGCTGTTTTGATAACCTCCAAAGAACCGGGGTTGATATAATCTTTGAAATTGCCTTCTTCCGAAGACGGGTCTTCTACTTTAAACAGCCTGTCGTAAAGTCTTATTTCAAGCGGTATGGCATGCTGTACACTAACCCAGTGCAGCGTACCTTTCACTTTTATACCCGCATTTTCTTCGCCGGTTTTACTTTTTGCTATATGCGAGCAGCGGAGTTCAGTAATGTTACCGGTTTCATCTTTTATTACTTCATCGCATTTAATTATATAAGCACTTTTCAAACGCACTGTTTGTCCCGGCGCCAAACGGAAAAATTTCTTTGGCGGTTCTTCCATAAAATCTTCGCGCTCTATATATAACTCACGGCTGAAAGGCACTTCGCGATAAGTCTTGTTTTCCATTTCAGGATTATCTTCACTTGGTACCATTTCTGCCTGTCCTTCGGGATAATCTGTAAGCACTATTTTTAAAGGGTCAAATACTACCATTCTGCGTAATGCAATTTTATTCAGGTGTTCCCTTACACAAAATTCCAGCAGTCCCACATCAACCATATTCTCTCTTTTAGCCACGCCGATCCTGTCACAAAAATCCCTGATGCTTTCCGGTGTGTAACCTCTTCTTCTCAAACCACTGATCGTAGGCATACGCGGATCATCCCACGCTGTTACAAATTTGTCATTTACCAACTGCAGCAGCTTTCTTTTGCTGGTAACGGTATAATTAATATTGCGCCTTGCAAATTCATATTGACGTGACGGATAGATCTCCAGTTTTTCTATAAGCCAGTCATACAGTTCCCTGTGCGGTACAAATTCAAGTGTGCAGATAGAGTGCGTTATGTTTTCTATGGAATCGCTTTGGCCATGCGCCATATCATACATAGGATAAATGCACCATTTGTCTCCTGTACGGTGGTGATGTTCATGTTTTATTCTGTACAGCACAGGGTCGCGCATCAGCATATTTACATGCGCCATATCAATTTTTGCACGAAGCGTATGTGTGCCATCGGGGAATGCACCGTTCTTCATTTGCTCAAAAAGAAAAAGGCTTTCTTCTATGGGGCGTTCACGGTACGGGCTGTTGCTGCCGGGTTCTGTGGGCGTACCTTTCATGGCCGCCATTTCTTCTGATGTGGAATCATCTGCATAGGCCAAACCTTTTTTAATAAGCTTAACTGCAAAGCCGTACATCTCATCAAAATAATCAGAAGCATAGCGTTCATGTTTCCATTCAAAACCCAGCCAGTGTACATCTTCTTTTATGCTCTCCACATATTCTGTTTCTTCCGTGGTAGGGTTGGTATCATCAAAACGAAGGTTGGTATAGCCCGGGTATTTTTTGGTAAGGCCGAAATTGAGGCAAATACTCGAAGCATGCCCAAGATGCAGGTAGCCATTGGGTTCCGGCGGAAAGCGCGTAACAATCTCTTTGTATTTGCCGTTCTTTAGATCTTCTTCAATAATCTCTTCAATAAAATTCAGTGATTTCTCTTCGCTCATGCTTTATAAATTCAGGACAACAAATGTAAGGAATCACAGTCAAGTGTGCTTGCAGAATGGAAAGGTTAACAAATTTGGATGTTTTTTTGGAGCCGGGCTGTATTCCTGCTGTTAAGCTTTGCTTGCGTCGCACTCTTCGACTGTAGGAGCTATATGCAGCTAAGCGAAATATAGCGAAGGCATGTCTTGTACTGCTGAAGCGCTGCGCAGCAAAAGGCAGGGCATATTCTGTATGCTTTTTTTATTGTTGAGTAAAGTACAAACTGAATAATTATAGCGGTTTATTTTTACAGTCAGCCTGTATAAACCATTACTGCACCAGAATCGTTCTTGTTTCTTTAATGCCTTCCAGTTCAAACTTTATGATGTACATGCCGGCTGCAAGATTACCTGCCTGGAAGAAAGTATTGTTTAATCCAGCGGAGACATCTATAGCTTTTTGCCTGATAATATTACCGCCTGCATCGTATAACTGCAGCAGCATATTACCGGCCTTGTTTGCATTGCATTGAAAATTTATTGTAACGGGATTGGATGCAGGATTGGGATGTAATGCAGTAATTAATTTTATAGCGGCTGCATTGTTTTTAAAATTCCTGATATCTGAAAACTGTTTCCTGCCGTCTTTATCAACGGTTTCAATCATGTAGTAGAGGTAATTGTTTTCTGTGCCGGTGTTGTTATCTGTGTAGCTGTAAGATTTTAATGAAGAAGAATTTCCTGCGGCATTTATTTTTGCTATTTCAAGAAACTTTATTGCATCTGTACTTCTTTGCAAAGAAAAGTAAGAGGTGTTTTGTTCAGTAAGCGTATTCCAACTGATAAGCGGTTTGTTGTTTGCCGTATTTGTAATTGCAAAATTTGTTAACTGTACAGGCAAAGTACCTGTGGCAGTAAACGTTCCGCTCATATCTCCATCAACTTTTGAAAAATAAAAATAATCACCGGCCACTTTTATTACGTACATAAAAGATGTGTTTGATGCATCCATGGGTGCATCCCATGCATCGGCGCCTGCAGGAATATTGGATGCACTGGTGGTAGTGGTATGAACGCCTTCATCCCAAACCCAGCGCACCGTATCGCCAACAATTGCATTGAATGTGCCGGGCACAAATTTATTGTTGGAAACATGTACTGTATTTATGGTGGCGTGTGCAGTAATACATGTTGTAATTACCAAAATCAAAAGCAATATATTTTTTTTCATGGTTAACTGTTTTTAGTGTAAGATGATTAACATTGATTGTATGTTTTGATGGTGGTGCGTGAGACACGCACCACGACCGTGAGACACGCACCACGACCGTGAGACACGCACCACGACCGTGAGACACGCACCACGACCGTGAGACACGCACCACGGCGGAGGTGTGCCCACATCTTTTTCTTTGCCCCGCTCTTTAGAGCGGGGATATAAGTAAGCATCATTTTTTTGGGCTTTAGCCCAATGACTTAAATTATTTGGCTAAAGCCAAAAACATTTTTAATTATTATCCACACCCTAAAGGGTGTGGCAATTTATCTCAGTGCCTTTAGTTTTTACTTGCATGTGCACTATAGGCTTTGAGCATTCTGAATAGGATATGCACTGCTGCATAGCGCTTCATGAGTACAAGTGTGCGTCCCGATGAAACATGCGGGATAGAGCGCAACAGAAGATGAACAAAGAACATAAGCCGGGCACATAAAAAATAAAAAGACACTGCATTAAACGCAGTGCCTTTTGGTGGTGTTTTTCTTATTTAGCAACGATCATTCTTTTTGTTTCAATAGTTCTGCCATCGGCCACGAGTGTATAGTTGTATGTACCTGCATTAAGCGAAGATGCATCTATGTTTATGATGCCGCTGCCTGCCTTAACAGATAATTGTTTGATTGTTTTTCCATTCATGTCTGTAATAAGCAGTAAAGCATTTCTTGCATCTGCAGGAATATTGTAGCGAATGCTGGTATTGTTGCGCAAAGGGTTTGGCACATTCTGCTCAAGATTTGCAGTGCTAAGCTTTACATTTACAGCGCTTATTTCTGATACAGAAGGAACTGCATTTGTTGCAACGTTATTGCCTGTTGCTTTTTTGAGTTCTTCAATTTCCTTTTGCTGTTCCTGTATGGCTTTTATCAGCACAGGTATAATGGCATCATATTGTATGCCTAATTTAGCGGCAGGCACTTTTACAGTTTTGCCGGTATTTTCATCTGTTTTATAAGTCCAGTCTCTTACGGCTTCAGGCAAAATATTCTGTAATTCCTGTGCAATCAAGCCAAGCCTTTTATTTCCATCCTCGCCATCCGGATTTTTAATCCAATGATAAGCAACCGGCCTCATTTTCATAATTGTGCCTAACCCATACTTAATGTTTTCGATATCTTTCTTTAGTCTTGCATCTGAGGCGTTAATTGTTACGTCTGTTGCCCAAACTTCGGTCCATGTAAATGCGTCAGTGCCTAACCTGCGGGTTCCGTCTATGGTAGGAACAATATCAGAATTGGAAGCAATGGTATTGGAGCCACCATCAGAAAATGTTTCAACAGAACCGAAACCAACAGTACCTGTTACATCTACATTGCCATTTACAAATAAATCGTCGCCGGTTTCTACATTACCGCCACTTTGATTAAGATGAAGTGTTGCGGCCGCGCCATTGTTTCTCGCCTGCAGTTCAGTGTTGTCCATTGCAAGGTTCAAATCATTTATAAGCCCCATGATAATTGTACCGCCACCTCCAAGCGTTACATTTGCACCACCTGCAACATGCAGCCTGGAACCAGGGTTTGAAATGCCAATACCTACATTGCCATCACTCAAAATGCGCATCCTGCTGGTATTGTTTGTTCTGAATACAAAGTCCGTAGCATCCGTGGTGCCGATAAAATTATTGGCTGCATTGGTGCCTGCATTGCCTGTGGTTCTCCATAAACCTGCGCCGTTAATTGTAAAGTTTGGATAAACGCCGCTGGTAGTAATACCATTGGTGCCTGATAAAGCAACAACCTGGTCTGGTGCAGTATTATTAAATGTAGTGCCAGCCAAACTTAATCCTGTGCCTGCTGTGTATGTAGTGTTGTTGTCTGCCGCCCAGCTTACATTGCCTGCACCGTCTGTTTTTAAGATTTGATTGTTTAAACCACGTGCTGCCGGTAAAATATAATTAAGGTTGGCTGCATTATCTCCAATAGAAGGAGCGCCTGTATTTGCATTAATGTAAAATACAGGTATGGCTGTGCCGTTGCGAAATTCATAACGAATGTCTGTTGAGTTAAAGAACAAGCCATAATCAGGATCGCCTGTGTACTGGAATGCATAACGGTTACCGGCTACACGATATACGCCGCTGCCACTGAATGTAAGCCTGCCCTGCAGATCGAATTGTGCATTGTCTGTGGCTGTACCCAGGCGCCATGTGCCTGTGCCCAGCAGCCTGCCGCGCTCAATAGCATTACTTCTGAATACAAGATCATTGGGATCTGATGTGCCAAGATAGTTGGTGCCTGCGGCAATATTTGCATTGCCTGTAATACTCCAGGATTGTGCATTAGCAAGCGTTGCACCGCCCAGCAATGCAGCAACAATATGTGCCGCCGCAATTAGTTTTTTTGTTTTCATAATAGATAGCTTTTTGTTTTATTGCCAATTTTTTTTGTCGGGTTTGGCAGATACCCGGTTTGGAAAAAAGATATTGTTAGTAGAAATTTTTTTATACGCACGCAGAGGCCGCAGAGAACGCAGAGATTTGTATTTATTGTTCAGTAAAGTTGCAGAGTACAAGTGTGCGACGCAAGGGACGATAAATAGTATTACTACAGCCGGGCTCAAAAAAAACCTCACCCCCAACCCCTCTCCAAAGGAGAGGGGCAAGAAGATTATTTATTTTATACATTTTATTGCTTAACAATTTTTTGTTCTGCCCGCACACCATCTTTTTTTATCGTAAGCATATACATGCCGGGTGCAAAGGAACTCATATCAATATCTGTAAATGATTTACCATTGTTGTGCACATAAGTCTTCTGCAAAATTGTTTTGCCATTGATGTCTGTTAATGAAAGATTGTATTCACCGGCAGGCAATGTATTTAACTGTACATGCAAAACATTTACTACAGGGTTGGGGAAGAATTTTGCAGCACCTGTTTTTTCAACTGCAGTTGCTGCTTCTGCATCAGATGCTTCAACCGCGGCGCCGCATATAACCACAGCCTGGTTGCAGATGAGTATGTTGCTGTATTTGAATGCTGCTGAAATAAGTCTTCTTGTTTGTGCTGTTGGCTGCTGCAGTCTGTTGCGCTGATGTACTTCCATTTGCAATGGTGCATTATTAGGAGGGTAGGCTGTGCAGAAATTACAGGTTCTTCCAAAATAATCGGTCTTCATAATATGCGAATCGCTGAATAATGGACTGGTTGTATTTTTCATGGAAGCAAAGTATGCAACACCCGCATTTGCGGCTGTGTTTACATTGTCCAAACCAAAGCCCACATTATAGATCATCTGGTTATACCTGTACCAGTTTATGCCTATGCCCGCGGCATTGGTCTTATACATCATTTCATAGTTAACGCCATTTCTTGTCATAGGGCCTGCAAGAAAATATTGCGGGCCTGCTGTTTCAATTATATCATAGCATTTGCTGGTATAAAAATTACCGCCGCTGCTTACCCTTAACACATTTTGAAACATAATGGCGCCTGCAGCCGCAGTAAGTTTTGTAATAAGCATATTGGATGTGGCAGGCGCAACAATTGCAAAAGTGGTAAAGCCGCCAACAATAATATTTCCATCGGCTGTTAATCGCACTGCATGAAATTCATCATCGGGTGATATATTGTAATCATTACCCCATATTACTGCACCGGCTGAAGTTAATTTAAACGCAAGTCCGTCAATACCGGCACCTGCAAAGCCATCCTGCAATGTGCCCACCACATAAATATAACCGGCTGCATCTTCACAAAGCTGTTTGGCAATATTGTGTGCAGAAGTATATGGTGCACCACCCGGATCGAAATTGTAACGGTTAAACCATACAGGTGTGCCGTCAGAAAATACACGTGCTACAAAACAATCTGTATTATTCGCGGCCCTTTTGCTTTGCCCGCATAATATCCATGTAGGCCTGCCATTTATAACTATGGCAGATTTTCTGATGCACCATGCCTGGTCTGCGCCGCCAAGAATATCATAGCGAACCGAACTTATTACTGCGCCGCCTGCATCTAATTGTGTAAACAATGCATCACTGCCGCCTGCAATAGCCGCAGCGCCTGTGATGGTATTGTTTGCAACTGTTCCCACAGTAACATAACCGCCATTGTGTGCTGCATTATTAACTTCCGCGATACCGTTGCCATAAGAATGGTACCAGGGTGCGGTAGCTGCGTCAGCAAACTGGTAACCAAGGTTGCTGATTACGGTAACACCTGTGTTGTTGAGTTGCTGAAACCGCATGCGGTCGGCAACATTGTTAGGTGCGGCAAGCGCGGTATTGTTATACGACGTGCCAATGCCTGCATAATAATGCAATGCAGGGTTGCCAGCCATATAATTGTCCCTTGTTCTTATGCCGCTGTTGCAGCGTTCATTTCTTAAAGCGGGTGTAGTGTAATCAAGATTGAAGCGTTGCTGAAAGTACTGGCCTTCTGCCATACAGAAAGTGAGTAATGCGATTGATGTAAAGAGCGTTTTCATGATTCATAGGTTTTAGATGAATGAATAAATTAACGCCTCAAAATTCGTAAGTGATGCAGCTTTTTACAATACTACTTGTGTGGGACAGAGAGGGGTGAGGGGGAGGAGTTTTGTACCATGTTTGGGGGACAAAGAAAAAGTTAGGAAGGCAATTGATGAATGAGGCAAGAAAGGATGGTGGATTCTTTGGAGCCGGGCAATAGTGCATGTGGCATCGGCTGTTGCGTCGCACACTTCCTCTGTAGTACAGCGGTCGGCACGGCGAAGCCGGTCTGAACGCGGGTTTCATGTGCCTCTGTGGACTAATGGTTCATGGGTGATTGTGCTGAAGGTAATTCTGTGCGAGAGGAGAAGGTGACAAAGAACACAAAGAACCACAAAGCTCACAAAAGCTTCTTTGTGTTCTTTGTGTAACACTTAGTGCACTTTGTGTCCAATCTTCATCTGCCTGTGAGCTTGCTTTCGTGAATGATTGTACTTGCATAACATGAATCAACAAATGGAAACGTCATTGCGAAGAATGCTCAAGGGCTTAGTGTAAAGACAGCGGGCTAAAACAATCTTATCATTATAAACTGCATTAAAAAATTTTATTTTCTGTGCAAAGAAAAATAATAGCGGTATAAACTCTTTCATTCACGGCATAAACATTTGTAAAGCTGCCGCTTACTACATGCACACAACAACACCCTTTTTGGAACTATAAGTTTGTTTCATAACAATCAAAACAAATGTTATGGAAACAAAAACAACAGCTTTAAAAAAGCGTGGCTTGAACCTCTTAAAAAAGTTTGGTTCTATTATTTTCTTTCTGCTTGTATTTTATGTTGCGCCTTTATCATTCCGCCCGGCATTACTGCTCAACTGGAGGGTTATATTTCTTGCTGCAATTTTCATTCTAATGTATGCTACGCAACCAAGGGTAAGTATAAAGGAAGCACAAGAGAAAAAAGCAACAGACAAAAGCACGATGCTGCTTATCGTTATTGTATCGGGCATTGGTCAAATTATTGCTTTGCTTGAATGGGCATACTTTAATAAAACTGAACCGGCATTTTCAAAGTGGACATTTGTTGGGGCTTTACTGTTGATTGCCGGTACTTCTTTCAGATTATATGCCATTTATACACTCGGGAAATATTTTACCTCAACTGTGCAGATAAAAGATGGACATAAAATTATCAACACAGGGCCATACAAATTTTTACGGCACCCTTCCTATACCGGTGCTTTTACAGCCATGCTAGGGTGCGCTGTTTTCCTGCATTCATTTTTGGGTATTATTATTTTCGGAATAGCGATGCTGTTTGTTTATCGCCTGCGCATACAAACAGAAGAAAAAACATTACTGCAAAATTTTGGAGCAGCTTATTCAAATTACTGCAGACATACCTGGAAAATGTTTCCCTGGATTTGGTAACTAATCGTACATCTTTAAAACCCGTCGCTATGAACACGCAATTCAAGTACAGCATCCGGCTGATCTCAACTGCATCTGAATTAAAAAAAGCATTTGGTTTGCGGTACCGTATTTATCAAA
>Ga0187893_10013130_pt1 | contig 11603 bp, 7 predicted proteins | sample MA1701074metaG_FD_139574 | JGI IMG/M metagenome (GOLD analysis project Ga0187893, IMG submission 139574) | White microbial mat communities from a basaltic lava cave in the Kipuka Kanohina Cave System on the Island of Hawaii, USA - MA170107-4 metaG ...
GGTCGGGGCTACCGCGATCACGAGTACCTCTTGCTCAAAGTCCAGAAGGCCACCGCGACGCGCCGTCTCCGTTACACCGCATGAACACAGGCCGCGCTACAGATTCTGGTGAAGAGCGTGATTACGATGCGCCTTCCAACAAGCAGACGCTGTGTCCCGCTATCCTCCGATCTTCCTCGTGACAAATGCCTTCAAGATCTTCGGAGCAAACTTCTGGGTGTGCTCGTCCACGAACTTCCGCAGGTCGGTGACGGGAGAGCCCAAGATGACCGGCCGGCCCTCTCGGTGGTGCTCCTCGGCGAGGCGGTAGACCGCCTGCTCAAGGACCAACGATGCGAAGCGATACTGCGCGGTAGAATCCTCGTCGATACGCTCGAAATACTCCTTCTGGGTCGGGCCGAAGACAAACCGGTTCAGGTAGTGGCGGCTGTTGATGTAGATGACGCCATCAACCAGGTCCGAGCACTTGTCGTTATTCAGATCGCGGTACTCGACTTTGCGTACCATCCCGCCGCTATCGTCTGGTTCTTCCAAGACGATCCGCCCTTCGGCCACCACCTCACCGCCGCCCGGCTTCTTAGTCCGTGCCTCGAGCGCGGCACTCTGTCCCCAGGCCGTACCTTGCCAATTGATCGGAATGCGCCCAATCTGGGTGCCGGCCATGAGGTGGCTCTTCTCGAACACTACCTCGAGGCTAGTCACCTTCTTGCCACTCTGGATGAGGCCGATAGCGCCTTGGCTCTTCGGCATCCGCAGCGTGATCTTTCGCCCGGGCGGAATCACCAGCGCGTTGATGAAGAGGGCGATGCTATTCACGCGGCTCGGCTGGCCATGTGCCTCTTGCGGCCGGAACTCCATTTCCTCGGGCGGCAGCATCACCCCCCCGGAAACCACGTCGAGAATCTCCACGCTCGCGTCGTACGTCCCTTCTTTCCCCTCGGCCAGCGCCACCACCTTCCCGGTCTCATGGAGGTCGCTAGATTCGAGCGTTAGATCGTAGACCAGGTAATCGTCGAGCGTGCGGCCGACGGCCACGTTCTCGGAGAGCGGCTTGAAGGTGATTTTCGGGTTGCTCGTGTCGTAGACGATCGCGCCTGACTTGCCGGCGAGCGCCTTCTGGAAGAAGAGCCGGACCCGCCGCGGCTTGCCGACGAAGAGCCGCGTCTGCCGCGGAAGGAACTGCAGTGGAAGGGCGGGGTCGAGGGCGTCCTCGCCGGCCCCGTCGTCGCCTTCGCCTGCGACCTCTCGCAGGAGCCGGTTCAGCTCTTTCAAAGCCTCACTAATCCGCTGGCGCACGGCCGTGGGCATCGCCTCGAAGTCCTTGTTGAATCGCTCCTCCTCGCGGCGGTAGACCGGCGCGAGCCGCTTTTCCAGCTCGGCAAAGATTAGCTTCGTGAGCTCATGCTTCGTGTCGAAACCATCGCGAGTCGTTGTCAACGGCGAGTCCTTGCCGTTGTTCAGGAACCACTCGATGGCTTTGCGCATGTTCTTGACGCGGATGATTCCGAAGACGTTGGCGAGGTAGGGTGCCCGCTCGTACTCGGGAAGCAGCGTCAGGTCGAGGACCGCGTCACCATCGTCCACGATGAGCAGCCCGTTGGCCCGCTGTTCCCGGAATTCGACACCCGGGAGGCTGCCCTTGACGTTGGCCCGACAGACGATGCCCTCGATCTCAAGCGCGGGAACCGGCGCGCCCGGTACAGGGGTGTCGATCCGGAAGGAGAATCGTTCGATCACATCGCCAATCGGGAAATCGTAGCCTAGGAGCTCCTCCGTCACCTTCTTGAGTGCGCGATAGCGAAACAATCGAACCTTGATATTCGGGTCGGCGTGAATCAGCCGGAGCATGTAGAACTGAGACAGGGTAGCGCCGAGGGACCCCTCCTCGGGGATCCTCAGGTCTTCCGAGAGGACCACGCGGACACAGCTCCCGTTCTCGCCGGGCTTGAGATGCAAGTCTCGGAGCGTCGCCGCGCTCGGTTTGCCGAGAACTTCGCCGATCGCCTTCGGCGTCGCGTCGACGGCCGGATCGAATCGGAACTCCATCTTGCTGAGGATCCCGTTCTTGTACGAATAGAAGGCCCCCTGCCGATGGCCGAGCAGGACGTCGCTGACGCCGCGACCGAAGAGACTCCGCCCTGGCCGCCCCTTCGACACTGCAGCCTTGTCAGCCGCGAACTCTTCAAACGCCGCCGTCAACTCATCGAGGGTCATCCCCTCCGCGTAATCTACGATCTCGAGCGTTCGCGCTGGCCTGCCGTGGCCCTTGGCGGTATACACGTGGATCTGGATCTCTCGCCCGAGCTTCGGGTTGCGCAGCGTCTCCTTAGCCTTGGACAGGTCGAACTTCGTCCCTTTCGAGAACCCGAGGGCTGCCTCGACAAGCCCGTTGTTGTCAGGCAGGCCGAGCTTGCGCTTGTATGAGGTATCGGTGTTCGTCTCAGGTTCGGTCACGGTCTTCGCGAAGCTCCGCACGACGGCGGTATAGAACTGGCGCTTCCACTCCCGGGCCGCAAGCTTGATCTCCACGGTGATCCGCTTTGGCATGACAGGCTCCCCCGCCCTATTTGTGTAGATACCGGTGGAACCGCGTCTGGACCTTCTCCAGGAACTCCACGACCTCGCGGTCCTTGACTTCCTTTGCCGACTCCATCAACCGTCGGAGGGTCGTCCGCTTCTCCTTCGATGGTGTGTGGTCATAGACGTCGAGGAGACCGATCAGGTCGATCGCCTCGGCCTCGTCAAACCGCGACGAGGTGTACAGCTCAAAAAGAGAAGAGCGACGCACCGCTTCGACATCGGTCTCGGGGTGAATGCTGCGGGCGCGCTTGCCGGCCTCGGGCCGCACGTCTTCCTCGACAATCGCGGTCAGCGGTCCCGCCTCCGTCGCCGGGGGTCCGATTTTGGCAATGAGCGCCGTCGCCTCTTCAAGGCCCCGCTGGTTCAGGAACACGCCCTTGTCGCTCGCCGACGTGGCGAGGTTCCGATACTTCGGCCGCATCTGGAGCACGGAGCGATTGGTCCGGTTGACGTCGGGGAACTCCGACCAACCCACCATGCCGAACTTCACCGGGAACATTCGGTGGCTCGCGACCGCCACGTTCTCGAGGGAGGTCGGAACTCCCCATTTCTGCAACCAGTGGACGACGTACGCTGTCAGCGTAGTCAGGGCGTAGTCCTTGTACGCATCCCGCACGAATGCGCGAAGTTTCAGGAGGTCGCGGCGGTCGTGGATGGCGACCGTCTCCGCCTCGGTCCGGCGCGGGGAAGCCATTGCCCGGCCTAGTCCTTATCCTGGAGGCCGCCCGTCTCGATCACGACGTCATCGACGTAGGCGTCCGGATCTCGCGAGGCGCTGACGGTCGGCTTCTCTTCGATCGCCTTCAGCATTCGCTCGGCGTGTCGGGAGAGTACGCGGTTCTTAATCGCAAGCACCCGGCTGATAACGCCGCTGACGGCGAGGTACTCGCCGATCGCCTCGGCCGCGTTGTGCACCATCCAGGCGCGGAGATCCACAAGCTGGGCGAAGGGATGCTGCGAGTTCGTCTTCACGATGAGCGTCTTCGTATCCTTGTGGGTGTCGACCTGCCACTCCTTGTACGTCCCGCTCTCCATCCCGTCGACAAGCTCGTTAACGATATGCAGGCCGCTGACGATGGTCTCCGCCTTGAGGAGCCGCTCCTCCATCGTGACGTGGCCGTTCACCGCGGTCGAAGTGCGCGAGGCCGGACTGGCATGGCGCGCTGGGTCAACGCCGCCGTCCGGCTCCTTCTTCTGGGCAGCGCCGACCGCCTCATCGCTCTCGAGATGCTCGAGCAAAACCTCTTGCTTGACGTCTTCGGCAAAATCGTGGCTGCCGACGTACTCGTTCGTCTCACGCTGGACCTCTTCGATCTCCCGCAGAGCCGTCGCCTTCGTGTCTTTGTGGGCCAGCTTCACGCTCTGGCGCTTGACCGGCACGAGGAGATCCGTCAGGCGCTTTTCCATCTCGACCCACTCATCCGTGCCCCGGATGAAGTCTGTCTTGTGGTAGTTGGTTGGGAAGTCGTCGAGGTGCAGCTCGCCGTAGATCCGGGCTGCGGCCGGGTGCGGGTTGAACCCGATCTTCTCGTGTTCGCGCATCACTCGGCGATGGCGGACAAGCTGGAAGCCGTAGCGGTTCCGCTGTGACGACTTCTTCAGCAGTCCCACCCAGCCCCGGACCCGCCACCCGTTGGCGAGCTTGAAGTCGATCGGCACCTTGCTCCGCTCGAAAACTTCCGGCTCGACGGGCCGGACGGCGTTTCCATTGATCGTGATCGCGAGCTCGCCCTCCCGGAGGAAGTGCTGGAAGAGCTGCGCGAACTTCCCAGCTACCATTCGATCTTGCCCCCCATAGAAAATCCGCGGTTCGATCAGCGTGATTTCGGTGCCGTGCTTGAACGGCGGATCGATCTCTTCGATCTCGACCTCCCACACATCTTTCTTGGCGAAGGCCTTCGTGTCGAAGTCGATGCGATACCCCTTCTTGCGTCCGACGGGGACGGTGACGATCTGAAAATGGTCGGCAACCGACGAGGCCGAGCTCTTCATTCCGATGCCGGCCCATCCGATGTCCTCGCCGGCCTTGTCGCTGTCGGCGATGACCATTGCCCGCTGAAGTTCCTTGTCAGTCATCCCGCCTGCCTCGTCGCGGATGATCGTGCGCTTGACGCCTCCGCGCTGCGTGAACTCAAGCGAGACCTTCAGGGGCTTCGGTAGCTGGCTATGGCGCCGGTGCGAGTCGATGGCGTTGTCGACGAGCTCGCCGAGAGCCTCCGGGAGGCTGTAGCCCGTTGCACCGATTACCTGGATAAGCTTCGTGCTTGGAACTACACTAACGCGCTTCCCCATTTCTGTTCCCTCCCGGTGCGCCCGTCTTTTGGAAGTTGGCTTCATCAAAAAATGCGATCGCGTTTTCTGATGTAAGGAAGAAGATACGCTCTGGTCCGGAGCCTGAGTCAAGCGCCTCCTGATCAAGGGTGGCGATCACGTACGCTATAAGTATCTAATATTTCACGCTCCTCCTAACCTGGCAGGCCAAGGAAAATGTTACTTGATCTGCCTGCCGAGTTGGGTGCATCCTTGGTCCAGCGTTTCAACGCCTCAGGAGGGGGGGACAGGTGGCAGCAGGGACGCTCGACCAGTTCATTGTGGGAGACGCCCGCGAGCTCGGGCAGCTTCTGGGCAGTCAGTCCGTGGACGCCATCATCACGAGTCCGCCGTATCTCGATTTGAAGGACTACGGGCACGGCGACCAAATTGGCTTTGGTCAGTCCGAGGAGGCGTACTACGACGTCCTGGAGAACGTCTTCCGCCAAGCGTTTGGCGCGACCCGGGATACTGGCGCCTTCTGGCTTGTAATCGACACGGTGCGGACAAGCCGCGAGCTCCGGCCGCTACCGTGGCTCCTCGTCGAACGGGCCCTTCGGGTCGGCTGGACGCTCCAGGAAACCATCATCTGGGACAAAGGCAAGACGAACCCGTACTCCCATCACGGCCGGCTTCGCAACCTCTTCGAGTACGTTTTCCTCCTAACCAAAGGCCGCGACGGCTTCAAGTGGCGCGTCCGACGAATTGCGGAGCTCCACCGGCCGCAGGCGGCATACTTCTACGGGTGGCCCGAGCGCCATTCGCCCTTCGGGCGTAACCCCGGGAATGTCTGGCGCCTCCCGCTGACGGTGCAGGGGGTGTGGTCACCCCAGCTCCGCGCAGGGAAAACCATCCGCCCGCACCTCCATGAGTGCCCCTTCCCGTTCAGCCTCGTCGAGCGCCTGTTGGAACTCACCACCGACCCAGGCGATGTGGTCCTCGATATGTTCGCCGGCAGCGGCACTGTCGCCGCGATGGCGGAAGCCATGGACCGGCGGTGGCTCGCCATCGAAATCAATCCCGCCTACAAACGCATTTTCGACGAGGATGTCCTCCAGTCGGCGGCGCAGTACCACGAGGCGGGATACTGGCGCCGCGAGCTGCTCGCGCGCGAGCTCCTCGAGGAGGGCGTACTGAATCTACGACTGCGGCACATGAAATTTCTCCGCGAGTTGACGCGTCACACGATCGCCGCGCTCAAGACCCAGGCGGGTACCGCCGCGACGCAGTCACTCGGCGCCGTCCTCGGCATCTGCCGCACGGATCCTCGCGCAGTGGTCGAGAACCGCGATTACTACAACAGGCCCGATGGCAAGCCGTTGCTCGAGATCGATATCTACTTCGCGCCCACTGACGGCAGCTACTGCGACGTCGTGCGGGAAATCGCGGAGGGGCTCGTGACGAGACGGCCGCTGTCGAAGTACAGCATTGCGGCAAGCATCCACGCGCAACGCGTCCGCGAACTCGATCTGCATACTCTCGCAGTTGGAACCGATGAGACGCTGTATGCGTATGAGGGTCTTCGGGTGCACCGCTATACCACGAACATAGCTGCCAACCAGTGGAAGACGCTCCTTCGGAAGAAGACCAGGTCCGGTTCAGCACCACTCCTCATCGCAAATAGTCCCGTACTGCTTCCGGCTCGGAATACTCCAAGCCTCCTCGACATGTCCGCGATCGTCGCCAAACGGCGCGTCCTCGCGTATACGCTCAAGCGTCATCGTGGTGACATCGAGAAGGTCGCGGCGGCCCTTGGCGTAAGCCTCTACTCCCTCGTGAAGGAGATGCGTGTTCTTGACACGCCGCTGCCGCCGGGCATGCCGGAACATCAGCAGGCACTTCTCAAGGCGGCGAAAGCGATCAATCCCGCGATCTGGCAGATGCACGAGGACGAGGCTGCCTATACGACCAGCGAGCCAGAGGATGAGACACCATAGCTGTGTGAGTTAACGTCATGGCCCACACAGCAGAAATTCGGAACCCTGTTCAAGGTTCCGCGGGCGCCTGGCCGCTCCGGCAAGACCGCCGATCCCCCGGGCCCCTGGGCCGGCAGCATCGCCTCCCCTCCACCACGGCCCCATCAGTGCCAGCAGCTCAGTCACACCTGGAGCTTCGTCGCGGAAGCCTCAACGCGATCGCGGCCAAGATGCGGCGGAGTGCTGCCTCCTTGAATTCCTGTCTGAAGACACGGAGCGGCGGTGTCGGTCCTCCTCTCTAGGAGGACTGTCACCGGTTTCCGTGTCTCATCCAAGGGTTCACGTCACCGCGAGTACGCGGTGCGAATCGGTGATGCGGTGAGCCGCCGCCGTTTGTGCAGGTCCTCACCGCCTCGGGCACTGCGCCTCTGCTTCGGTGCAGAAGTGGTGAGGACCCGCACTCTATGCGGCTCATCACCACATCACCGGATCACACCGGTCTCGGGCGGATCGGAAGCAATGCCGGGGTCGGTTCCGGCGCCGCCCTCGGTGCTCTCGCCACCGGCCCCATACCGGCCTTGGAGGTCCACGAGCTGACCAGCGTCGAGCACGTAGCACCACCGGCGCTGGCCTCCGTTCCAGAACTGCCGCCGCAGGATCCCGAGTGGATTCAGGAGGCTCGCCAGGCGGCGGGTGCTCTTGAGCCAGTCCCATCCCGGGCGGGATCGGAGGGCCTCGAGTAGCTCGGCCGGAGCCGGCGTCTCTCCCAGCTCCATCCGGACCATCTCCAGCGCCTCCAGTAACCGGGCCGTCGTGTCGGCCTCAGCATCAGCCTCGCGCTGACGTCCGGCGTCTCTCGCGGCGTCGAGGACGTCGCGGCTGCGATTCCCGCCGTCCTGCATGTCGGCAACGAATGCGATGGCAACCAGCGGGCTCCACAGGTCGACCGCCCGGTCGTCGATAGCTTCGCGCTCAAGCGCTGCCGGCGTCAGGTCATAGGCCGCCAGGATGTCGGCGATCCGCGTGAGGCAGGCGAGCGCGCACTGGTCGCGCAGTGTCTGGGCCTCGGACTCGGTCGCACGGTTTATGCGTGCCACCGGCTCATTCCGGCGCTTGCGTAGCATGAAGAGCGGCAGTGAGCGGTCCTCCAGGGTGTCCTTGAGCCCGGTGATCCCCGCGAGGACGCGTGGCGCGTACACCTCGTAGGGCTCCTCCACGAACCGGTCGCCCCGCTTTTCCAGGCGCGTCACCACGCCGCCGCGCTCGAAACCGACGTTCAGCACGCTGATCAGCGCGTCGAAGCGGTCCCGGTCGCCCCGGAGCGTTTCGACCTCGTCGAAGAGCTGGACGCCCCCGGTCCGGGCGGCCGAGCGGTAGAGCTGCGCCTCGGTCGGGTGCGCGGTGACCGGCGAGGCGTTGAAGCAGACCCGGGCCAGGAGCCCGAGCAGCCGGCTCTTGCCGCATCGCTTCTCGGTCGAGCGGATCGAGAGGTACGGGAAGACGCGGAACGCCCGGTAGCACCAGGTCCCGAGCGCCCAGGCGGCGACCCAGAGCGCCGTCCGCCGGTCTGGCAGCACGACGTAGCGGAGGAGGAACGCGGCGAGGGCGTCGAGCGTGCGCGCGACCGACCCCGACTCACCGGCGGTGAGCCAGAGCACCGCGAGGTCCCGGCTGACCGTCGAGGGGCCCGGCTCGGTGTGGCGGAGCGCGAGGCCCTCGGGCAAGCGGTCTGCGCGATGGGCCTGACGCGAAGAGGTGATCACGACCAGTGCGCCGTCGACCGGTACGCCGTACCAGAGCACGCCATCGACGACGTCCTGCGCGGGGTGGAGCACGCGCACGGCCGTGGCCCGCTCAAGTAAGTCCAGGGCCGTCGCCTCGGCTCCGGCGTCGCCGGCCTCCTCCTTGCGCTTCGCCCAGCCGCGCCACCAGGCGCTCGCGCGGCCGAGGGCCGCGTGTGTCAGGGGCAGCCGCGGCAGCCGGTCGAACGTCTCCCGCGGGTGCGCGCAGAGGTAGTCGTCCAGGCCGGCCTTGGTGCCGTCCCGGACGGGCGCGAGCTTCAGCACCGAGACCTTCGCGCCTCGCGCCTCGAGCTCCTTGCCCAGCGCGAAGACCGGCTGGACGAGCTCCGGCCGCGTCCAGACATCCGAGTCGGGCACGATCATCGTCTCGCGCTCGACCCAGTCGATGCGGTCGAGGTCCGCGATTGGCCTGCCGGCCGTCTGCCAGCTCCAGAGGCCGCCAACCGCGACGCAGGCAAGGCCCTCCTGGTTGGCCTTGAGCGCCTTCTTCTCGCCTTCGGTGATCAGGAACGGCACGAGCGGGTCTGTCAGCGCGCTTCGTGCCGGCGTCGGGACGTAGAGTCGGGGCGGCGTCCCGGGGCGCTGGTAGTAGCGAATCGTGTGGCCCTGGCCGTCGCTCACCGGAGGGAAGAGCTTGCAGCGGACGAACTCGTCAGGCCGCCGCAGCGGGATCGTGCTTGAGGTGCCGTCGTAGGGGAAGACGAGGACGTGGCGGACCTTCTCGACCAGCCTGGCACTCAGCAGCCGCGGCAGGTCGGCGGGCGCCGGCGTGTAGAGGCCGGCCGCGGCGATCGTCGCGTCAGAGAGCCCGGATCGCTGGAGGTCCTCGACAGCCTCCGCGTGAAGCGCGAGCGTCACGTTCCACCCCAGAGCCCCCGCCCGGCCCGGTGCGCCTCACCGTGGAGTCTCGGGAGCACCGCCTGGTGCCTCACGTTCGGCGGGATCATCATGACCTGCCCGTAGGTACGCCGGATCATTTCGGCGCTCGCGACCAGGCGGCCCTTCACCTTGCGGTGACCGAGACCGTCCCGTCGCCCGCCTTCACCTCGCTGGCGCTCTCCACCCGGCATGCCGCGCCCTTTCCGTAGATCGTCGTCACGCTGACGCAGACAGCAGCTGGGTCCTGGCCGAGGGCCCGGACCAGCTCCGTCGCGCCGACGCACCCGGTCGCGAGCAGCGCGACGCTCAACGTGGTGACGGCCAACGAAAGCGAGCGCATCATGTCCCCCTCCTTGTGGTTGTGCGTGGATCTCCTCATCGGGCGTCACCACTTCGTCCCTTGCCGAGGAAGGCCTCGAGGAAATCGGCCCAGCGCGTCGTCCGCGCGAAGTCCATCTCGCGGTAGAAGGCCGAGCGGTCCAGGAACAGCGGGAAGTAGATCGAGAGGCCCCGGGCCGGCGCCATGGACGCGCCCACGTGTGCCCGGGCGATGACCGGGCTCCGCACCTCGTCGCCGTCGATGATCCGCTGCACATCGCGGCAGGCCTCGGCGATGCGGCCCTTGCCGGTGGCGGTGGCCAGATTGGCGGCCAGGTGGTGGAGGTCCACGTAGAGGCCCTCGAAGAACTGGAGCGTCTTGCGGCGGGCGCCGAGGAGCGACGCGGCGCCCGCCGCGCTCTTGCCGCCGGCCAGCAGGCGGCGGGCGAGCCTGTCCACCGCGTCGACCAGCTCGTCGAGCTGGCCCAGGTCGATGGCGGACTGGGTGACGTCCCCGCCGCCATGGCGGTAGGACTCGACGTAGCGCTGCACGATGGCGACGCCCAGCTCGCGCCCGGTCATCGCCGGGCTCTTCGTGAGCTCCGCGAGGATCGCCGAGTGGGGCCAGCCCGGCCCGGGCTCGACCTCCTCCGAGCCCACGAGGACCCGGGCGTGGTCGCTGAGCTGGTAGGCCACCTCGATCATCGTCATGAGACAGGCATCCAGGCCCACCACGTCGACCTTCCGGCCCAGGACGCGATGCCCGGCAGCCAGCACGCGCTTCAGCTCCTGGTTGTCGAGGCAGTCGGCCGCGCTGTCGTCGTAGGCGATCCCGCGGTCGGCAGGCGCGGTAACTCGGAGACGCTCGCGGGTCGTGTGGAAGATCGGGGGCCGGCGGCGCCGTCCAGCCGGACGCGCCGAGGCCTCATGCGACGCTCTCCCGCGAGATTGCATGTCCGGCGGCACGTACAACCCGGAGCCGTGGTTGAGCAGGACGAGCGCGGTCGCCCGCGCGGGATAACGGAGCGCCCCGAAGCGGATGTAGCTCTCCAGCACGCCGGGGTCGCCCGTGTTGGTCGGACCGAGGTCGGCCAGGAGGCGCGAACTGATCCTCCGCGGGTCCGTCCCTCGCGTAACGTAGTAGCGCCGGGTGCCGTGCCAGTTGCCCTTGGAGACGTCGTTCCCCGGCGAGCGGTCCACCTGCGCCAGGATCTCGACGATGCCCGGTGTGGAGCCGATGCGCTCCATCTCCGTCAGGTCCGCGAGCAGCTCGCCCTCGAGGTCGTTGTCCGCGGCGAGGTACTCCAGCACGAGCCAGCGCGCCTCCGGCCCGCATGGCTTCGTGGCCTTCGAGCGCGGCCGGGGCAGAGCGGCAGGCTCCTCTGTGCAGATGTCGGGCATGAGGGTCCTCCTCGTCAGGAGACGCTGCTGGGTGAGAGGCGCCGCGCCCTGAGGCCGTCGGGGCCGCCGCTCAGCAGGCCCCCGGCCAAGAGCAGGAGGGTAGCGATCTCGCCGTGGTAGATGTCGCGATGCGCGCCGACCAGCCACTCGTCCCGGGTAACCACGCGGGAGCCGTCGACGGTGACGACACCGTGGGGCAGGCCGGTCCTCTGCGCCGCGACAAGGTCGATCTCGGCGGCGCCCACGCCGAGGACGCCGACCGCGCCCATCGCGCTCCGCGCCACGACCTCCCGCACGTGCGCGAGGCGGCCCGGGTGGCGCCGCCCGCGGTCCACCTGGCTCCCCCAGGTCACCGCGGGATAGAGCTGGGCCAGCGCTCGATCGTGGGCGGATCGGA
>Ga0187893_10013131_pt1 | contig 11602 bp, 14 predicted proteins | sample MA1701074metaG_FD_139574 | JGI IMG/M metagenome (GOLD analysis project Ga0187893, IMG submission 139574) | White microbial mat communities from a basaltic lava cave in the Kipuka Kanohina Cave System on the Island of Hawaii, USA - MA170107-4 metaG ...
AGGAGCTATCTTGCCGCAGAGAATATAGAGAACTCAGAGAGAAAATGTTTTCTCGACACGAAGGGCACGAAGGGAACACCAAGGACCATCAAGGAATCCAAGAAATCGACGTTCGTTCCTTGGCGCACTTGGAGTCCTGGCGGTTCAGGAATTTGTTTCTCCGTGCTCTCTGTGGCTAAACGGCCTGTTCCTTGAAATCCCGCTGATAGCGCTTGTAATTGATGACGTAGTGCTCGGCGTTCCAGCGGAGCCGGGCAACTTCCTCGTCGGTCAATTGCCGCACAATCTTTCCGGGCGCGCCGATGACCAGCGACCGGTCGGGGATTTCCTTGCCTTCGGTGATAAGCGCGTTAGCGCCGATCAGGCAGTGCTTGCCGATACGGGCGTTGTTGAGGATTACTGACTTTATGCCGATCAGGCTGCCGTCGCCGATGGTGCAACCGTGCAGCATCACGTGGTGGCCGACGGTGACGTTACGGCCTATGGTGAGCTTGACACCTTCGTCGGTGTGCAACACCGAATGGTCCTGGATGTTCGAGCCATCGCCGATGGTAATCACGTCGTTGTCGCCGCGCACGACCACATTGAACCAGATGCTCACGTCTTTCCCGAGCACCACCGAGCCGATCACGGTGGCGTTGTCCGCGACCCAGTGGTCGCCGCAGGTGGTTACTTTCCTGTCGCCGAGGGAGTGAATCACGCTTTTTTGATCCCGGTCAGGGGAGAGGCTGGAAAAGAGCTTAATTATAGCGGCACGTTTACGCGCGCCAGCCGCAAGAGGCATAATCCGTAAACAGATTCCGGGAGGATCAAATTCATGTCAACAGTCATCGCAGCCAGAACGGCAGGAAGCCCCGATATCTCCGCGTTGCTGGGAGCCGACGCCGACAAACTGCTCGGCCATGTGTGCAAGGGCATTCCGAAGGAATCATTGCAGTTGCCAGGACCGGACTTCGTGGACCGGGTGGTAGCGCAGTCTAACCGCCCGGGTCCGGTACTGCGCAGCCTGCAGCAGATGTTCGGGCACGGGCGTCTGGCCGGAACCGGCTATCTCTCGATCCTGCCAGTGGACCAGGGTATCGAACATTCCGCCGGCGCGTCGTTCGCCAAGAACCCGGCATTTTTCGATCCTGAGAACATCGTGAAGCTCGCGATCGAGGGCGGCTGCAACGCGGTGGCGTCGACTCTGGGGGTGCTCGGCTCATGCTCCCGGAAATACGCGCACAAGATTCCTTTCCTGCTCAAGTTCAATCACAACGAGTTCCTCACCTATCCGAACAAGTACGACCAGATCTTCTTCGCCAGCGTGAAGCAGGCGCGCGACATGGGCGCGGTAGCCGTCGGCGCGACCATCTATTTCGGCTCTGCCGAATCGGCACGCCAGATCGTGGAGGTGAGCAAAGCCTTCGAGATCGCGCACGAGATGGGGCTCGCGACCGTGCTGTGGTGTTACCTGCGCAATCCCGCGTTCAAATCCGACAAGGATTATCACGTGTCCGCCGACCTCACCGGGCAGGCCAATCATCTCGGCGTGACTGTCGCGGCGGACATCATCAAGCAGAAACTGCCCGAGAACAACGGTGGTTACAACGCGCTCAATACCGAGGAAAACCCCTACGGCAAGATCGACAAGCGCGTGTACACCGAGCTGACCACGGACAATCCAATCGACCTGACGCGTTACCAGGTGGCGAATTGCTATATGGGCCGCGCGGGGCTGATCAATTCCGGCGGGGCTTCTTCGGGAGAGAGCGATCTCGCGGAAGCGGTGCGCACCGCGGTTATCAACAAGCGCGCCGGGGGCATGGGACTGATCTCGGGACGCAAGGCCTTCCAGCGGCCGATGAAAGAGGGCGTCGCCGTCCTGAATGCCATTCAGGACGTATACCTGTCGAAGCAGGTAACCGTCGCCTGAGTCATCGTTCGCATTGTAGGGCGCATTGGGGGTGCGCGGCGAAAGGCGTACTCAGTTGCGTTTGCAGTTCCCTTGCGAAAATCCAACGGTGCCGTTCAATCGCACCGGCTTCCCACCGACGGGAGTCCATCATCCGCACGCCGCCAGAATTTCCTTCCATAATGCCGCCGCCGCTATATATTTGAACGGGAAATACGTGTTAAGAGGAGGATCGGGTTATGGTTGCGGCAACGGATCCAGCGAGGGCGATTGACGGCATGATGGAAGTCGAGAAAAAGATTATCCGGCTTGCAGAGGAAAGAAATATTCATGGACTGCGCTTCGAGTGGAACGACGACCTGGATTTCGGGCATTTGCTGGATCCGGTGCCGCTGAATATTCATGCGGCCGGAGGCAGGTCCACCGAGGCCGAGTTCTCGCATGCGGAACTCGCCGCGGCCAAGGATAAGGCAACCGATGCCAAGATCGATCGAATCGTCCAGAACCTTACGACCGAGCCCTGAGTCGGCGCAACCGCGTCAGGACGCAGCCGTAAGGCGGGTGGCAAAACGCGGATAGGTGTCGGCGATGTCGCTGCGGATGGCACCGCGGATTGCCGACAGGGTGCCGGCATCGGGTGGCGGCGTCACGGGAACGTGATCCGGGCAATCAAAATCGAACCCGGTATTGTCGCGGATTTCCTCCACGCTGCTACCAGGGTGCACGCTATCGAGCTTGAAGCGGCCGCGCTCGCGGTCGAAGAAAAACAACCCCAGTGTGGTCAGCATCGCGTAAGGGCCGCTGACGCGATGCACGCCGGGTTCGCTTGCGCCGGGCGCACTGATGAAATCCACTTTCGGCACCATGACACGGCGGCTGTGCTCGTCACGGAAGAGGATCACGCGCGGCACCAGGAAGTACAGATAGGCAGAGCCGAAGCAGCCGGGCCAGCGCACTTCGCTGTTGGGATACTCGCCGGTGCCGACCAGATTGATGTTTGCCTGTCCGTCGATCTGGCCGCCGCCAAGAAAGAATGCGTCGATGCGGCCCTGTGCGGCCATGTCGAATAATTCCACGCCGCCGCTGGTGAAACCCTCGTGGCGCAGCGAACCAAGCACGGTGACCCGCATCGTCGAGTTCGACTGCATGCGCGCGAGAAGTGCTCCAGCGCCAGGAATCGGGGAGGAGGCCCCCACCGCGACGTGGCGACAGCCTCGCAACAGCCGCGCGACCACCGCGATCAACAATTCAGTGCGGCTGAATTCGCTCATGCAACCGCGCGGCGAGTGTCGAGCCAGGAGTCGAGAAACTTTGTGAACCCCGTGTCCGTGCCGGCAGCAGCGACATAATTTGCCAGCGCGGCCTCGTCATCGGAATACAGATCCCAGAATGCCAGCGGCCACGCCCCGTGGCTCGCCGCTGCAACCCGCGTGACGTAGATCGCGGGCAAGACCCCGGGAGCGCGTTGCGGATCGTCCAGCAGGTTCTCGTCGATGAACTCTTCGACCGTGACCAGGGTTTGTCTGGCGGCGTGGGCCATCAGCATCAGTTCGCGCTTGGCGCCGACGAATACATTGCCGTGACGATCAGCCAACGGCGCGTGAAACAGCGCGAAATCGGGGCGGATCGCGGGCAACGCAACAATGCGGTCCAGCTCGGCGAACGGGTTGTCGATCACTTTCCAGTCCTGCCGGTTGCGCAGCAGGTCAGTACCAATAATGCCGCGTAGCGGCATGAATGGGATGCCCTTCTCACCGGCCTGCAGCGCCGCGTAGATCGCGGGGCAGGTAGCGTCGAGTATGCGGATCGCGCCTGCGCGAAGCGCGGTAGTGAAGCGCGGCGCTGCGCCGAATTCCCCCAGGGTTACCGCGGAAGTTTCGATGGTCGCGACCGCACCGGCGCCGATCAGGATGTCAGCCTGCAGCCCGCCGACGGGGACGCACAACAGGTGCAGGTTGCGCACGCCGCGTCGCACCAGTTCGCGGGTCGCGGCCATGGCGACGCCAGACGAGTCCTTCGGCACGGCAAGCAGTGCGCCATCGGTAATGGTGGCGGCAAGTGCTTCGAGCGACGAAGCAGCATTCGATTCCACGATTTGCTCCCGTGAATCCAGGGACATCGCTGCGGTGGTCAGGATTTCATGCACGGCATTATGACGCGCAAACCGCTCATGCGTGCAAAATCGCGTTTTTGCCCGATTTCGTCCCGCGGCAGGCGCACTGCAATTACCGTCAGCGTGGACGCGACGGCACTTGCAAAGTCGCCAGACCGAGCTCGACGACCTGTTCCTTGTCGGATACCCACACCTGGCTTTCCTGGATAGTGAACTGCAGCCGCATGTTGCGAAGCGCCAGCTTTGCCAATGCCCGGGTTGAGGCGGCTGGGAGGCTGATCACGGACAGATTCGTCACCTGCGCGAGTTTCGGGTTGACCTTAGTCCACCAAAGTTCCGTGCCGCGACCACCGTAACAGTAGACGTACACCTGCCGGGCGCGACCGCAGGCTCTGCGAATGCGTTTTTCATCTGGAAGGCCTACATCGATCCAGATTTCGATTTCGCCGGTGAGGTCCTTCTGCCAGAGACCGGGTTCGTCATCGCTGCTCAAGCCCCGGCTGAATGACAAGCGTTCACTGGCATGGAGCGCGAACGCCAGCAGCCTCACCATCATGCGCTCGTCGGTTTCCGACGGATGGCGGGCGATGGTCAGCGCGTGGTCGCCGTAGTAGCGACGGTCCATATCGGCAACCTGCAGTTCTGCCTTGAAGATCGTTGCTTTCAGGGCCATGAATTCAGGATTGTCTTTGCGAAAAGCTGGCTTTGAGGCCGACTCCCGGAAGATTGCCGCTCCCAACGGATGCAGCTTGCCCGGAAGGGCGAACGAACGTGCATATGCCATGCGCTTGCATTGTCACCCCGCCACGTGAAATAGTTGAATTGATCGACTTGTCTTGGAGATGGCATGCACTCGACGATCCGCAGCTTGCTGGTGATATCTCTGTCACTGGGAATCGCAGCCGTCGAAGCGCGAGGCGAAGAGTCCGGCGCAGCGACGCCGCCACAACTTGCGAATCTGCGCAAGGAAATTACCGCCCTCATCGGGCCGGCGCGCTGCATGAACCTCGTGCAATGCCGCGTTGTAGCTATCGGAATCGATTCCTGCGGCGGGCCGGCCGAATTCCTCGTGTATTCGTGGCTCTCGACCGACAAGGGTACGCTCGAAACCAAGATCGCCGAGTACAACCTCCTTCACGAAGACCTGCAGAAAAAACCACGGGCGGCGGCAAACTGCGCGGCGCTTTCGGAGCCGACCGCCGCGTGCGTTAATGGCCGCTGTGTATTGCCCGCGGTCCGCTAACGCGATATCCGCTGCTCATCCTGATCCTCAACGACGTTCATCGCGAACACGTAAAGCCGCGGTCGCGCAGGGAAATTGCGTCGACGTGAATTATCCGGATGCCGAACACCTTATTACTGCGATGTCGGTATGTCGACGCAGGGGGAACTGGATTCGAGCGCAGCCCGAACGTCTTCGATCAGGCACGAGGCGGTGTAGACGTTTTCCATCGCGTCGAGTTTGGACCCTTGCTGTATCGCAATAAGTCCTTGATCCAGAAGAGAATCTGCGTCCACGAGTTTCCTGCGGATGTCCTTCATGGGCGTCTGCACTGCGGTTACGGTCCTCATATCGCCCTCCTTTGCGGGCGTGACACCCTGAATACCGCAACCCCCGTGCCTGGGCGCTGTCCGTCCGTCGGAAAAGTGGCAAAAAAAGCCCGGACGGCCTGCGCCATCCGGGACCGCTGAGTTTCTGCGCAGCCTTAGTATGTTTACAACACCGGTACCAGCAGCAGCGCGACGATGTTGATGATCTTGATCAGCGGGTTTACCGCGGGGCCCGCAGTGTCCTTGTAGGGATCGCCCACAGTGTCGCCGGTCACTGCGGCCTTGTGCGCATCGGAACCCTTGCCGCCGTAATGTCCATCCTCGATGTACTTCTTGGCGTTGTCCCAGGCACCACCGCCGGTGGTCATCGAGATCGCCACGAACAATCCGGTGACGATGGTACCGATCAGAAGCCCCCCGAGCGCCTTGACGCCTGCGCCCGGGCCCATCAGCCAGTTCATGCCGAAGGCAACGACCACCGGTACCAGTACCGGGAGCAACGACGGCACGATCATTTCCTTGATCGCAGCCTTGGTCAGCATATCCACCGCGCGCGAATAATCCGGCTTGGCGGTGCCTTCCATGATGCCTTTGATTTCGCGGAACTGGCGGCGCACTTCGTTCACGACCGAACCCGCAGCGCGGCCGACCGCTTCCATCGCCATGGCCCCAAACAGGTAAGGCACCAGGCCGCCTAGAAACAGCCCGATGATCACGGCCGGATCGGACAGGCTGAATGCCACCAGCTTGCCCTGCGCTTCGAGGTTGTGGGTATAGTCGGCGAAAAGCACCAATGCCGCCAGGCCGGCGGAGCCGATCGCGTAACCTTTGGTCACCGCCTTGGTGGTGTTTCCCACCGCGTCGAGTGGATCGGTGATGTCGCGGATCTTCGACGGCAGTTCCGCCATCTCGGCGATGCCTCCGGCGTTGTCGGTGATCGGGCCGTAGGCATCCAGCGCCACGATCATTCCAGTCATTGAAAGCATCGCGGTGGCGGCGATGGCAATGCCGTACAGACCGGCGAGCGAGTAGGACGCCCAAATCGAGGCGCACACCGCCAACACCGGCAGTGCCGTCGCTTTCATCGAAACGCCGAGGCCCGCAATGATGTTAGTCGCATGGCCCGTTTGCGAGGCGGCGGCGACATGGCGCACCGGCGCGAATTCTGTTGCGGTGTAGTACTCGGTGATGACGACCATTGCCGCGGTCAGCACCAGGCCTACCAAGGATGCGTAGAACAGGCTCAGGGCGCCAAGCGGACTGTCGGCCATCATATTCGTGGTGATGAAGTAAAAGGCGATTGCCGCGAGCACGCCGGAAACGATCACGCCCTTGTACAGGGCGTTCATGATCTTGCCGCCCTCCGATATCTTCACGAAGAAGGTGCCGACGATCGAAGCGATGATCGAAGCACCGCCCAGAACCAGCGGGTAGAGAATGCCATTCGCGCCCACCGAATTCACCATCAGGCCGCCGAGCAACATCGTGGCAACGATCGTGACCGCGTACGTTTCGAACAGGTCGGCCGCCATGCCGGCGCAATCGCCGACGTTGTCGCCGACGTTGTCCGCGATCACCGCCGGATTGCGCGGGTCATCCTCCGGAATACCGGCCTCGACCTTGCCCACCAGGTCGGCGCCACGTCCGCCACTTTTGTAAAAATGCCACCGCCCAGTCGCGCGAAAATCGAGATCAGCGATCCGCCGAAGGCAAGGCCGACAAGGGCGTGCAGCGCCTTGGCTTCGCCCGCGGAAGGCAGGATTGCCGCGAAATAACCGGCTACGCCCAGCAGGCCCAGTCCGACCACCAGCATGCCGGTGATCGCACCGCCGCGGAACGCCACGTTGAGCGCGGCATTGATGCCGCGATTCGCGGCCTCTGCGGTGCGCACGTTGGCGCGCACCGAGATGAACATACCGATGTACCCAGTGGCGCCCGAGAGCACCGCGCCAACGATGAAGCCGATTGCGGTATACCAGTCGAGCCCGAAGCCGAGCACGAAGAACAGCACCGCGCCGACGATGGCGATAGTGGTGTACTGGCGATTCAAGTAGGCCTGGGCGCCCTGCTGTATTGCGCGCGCGATTTCCTGCATGCGCGCGTTGCCGGCAGGCCTGCCCAATATCCACTTGATCGAGATCGCGCCGTAAATGATCCCGATGATCGCGCACGCTAGCGCGAAGATCAGTGCTGAAGGCATGAGTTCCCCTTTATCTGTTTGTCTTTTCAGGGCCGAATGGCGGGCCGGCCCCTTGACCCTGGATTGATTGAACGCCGTGCCGCCTTCCGACGGTAACCTTGAGAGGGAGGCGGCGGATCAACGCGCGATTTTATCCGAATTTGCGCGACAGATTGACCGTTTTGAAAGGTCGGCGACGAAATTCAGAGTACGAATGCGGGCAGCTTCTTCGGTACCGCAACGTTTTCTAGGATCACGTAATCGGGAAGTCCGTTCTTGAACGGCGGGAATTCCTCGCCACGAATCAGCGGTACCAGATAGTCGCGACACTTGCGCGTGATCTGGAAACCATCTTCGGTGATGAAGTCGCGCGGCATGAATTTTTCCTTGTTCGCCACGTTCTTCAGTTCAGCGACGCCGATGGTCCATTTGTAAGGCTTCTGGGACTTGCGCACGACCATCGGCATTACCGCGTTCTTTCCCTTGAGCGCGAGTTCCACCGCGGCCTTCCCGACCGCGTAGGCCTGCGCGACATCGGTGGCCGACGCGATATGACGGGCGGCACGCTGCAAGTAGTCGGCGACCCCCCAATGGAACTTGAGGTTCAGGCCTTCCCTGACCATGTTCGCCACCACCGGCGCAACGCCACCGAGTTGTGCATGGCCGAAGGCGTCGCGCAGTCCCTGATCGGACAGGAACTTTCCATCCCCGCCTTTCACACCCTCCGAGACCACGACCGAACAGTAACCGTACTTCTTCACCATGGAATCCACCCGGTCGAGAAACTTTGTCTTGTCGAAGGAAATTTCCGGAAACAGGATCACGATCGGAAGGTCGGTTTTCGCATCGGCCGCCAATGCGCCTGCGGCCGCGATCCAGCCGGCGTGACGACCCATCACTTCCAGAACGAACACTTTGGTCGAAGTCTTTGCCATGCTCGCCACGTCGAAGCTGGCTTCGCGCACGGATACCGCAACGTACTTCGCCACGGAACCAAAACCGGGGCAGCAATCGGTGATCGGCAGGTCGTTGTCCACCGTTTTGGGAACGTGTATCGCCTGTATTGGGTAGCCCAGGGTCTCGGAGAGTTGCGATACCTTCAGGCATGTATCAGCGGAATCGCCGCCACCGTTGTAGAAGAAGTAACCGATCTCGTGCGCCTTGAATACGTCGATCAGGCGCTGGTACTGAGCGCGGTTCTCCTCGAGGCCCTTGAGCTTGAATCGGCAAGAGCCGAATGCGCCCGCTGGCGTATGGCGCAGCGCGGCGATGGCCGCAGCCGATTCCTTGCTGGTGTCGATCAGATCTTCGGTGAGCGCGCCGATGATGCCGTTGCGACCGGCGAAGACCTTGCCGATTCTGCTCCTGTGTCGGCGCGCGGTCTCGATGACGCCGCACGCGGACGCGTTGATGACGGCAGTTACCCCGCCGGATTGTGCGTAGAACGCGTTTTTCTTTGCCATGGTTTAATCCTCAAAATCGTTTGAGTGCACAGAGAAGTGCGAGAAATGGCTAGGCGAGTCAGAATCTCAGGAATTGGCGATGGCTCAGCCTGCGAATCCTGCGGGGTTCAACGCTTATTGCAGATATGGGCTTCCATATCGATCTTCCGATTTTCGCTGTGTCCTCTGGGGCAAACTTTTTTCCAGTTCTATTTCAAGGCAGCGAAGATGCGGCCGCGGATAGCATCCATCGAGCCGACGCCCGAGATCCTGACGTAAGCCGGTGCTCCGGGTTTCCCGCTTGCCGCCCATTCCGAGTAGTAGGCCACCAGCGGTTTGGTCTGCGAATGGTACACCGCCAGCCGCTTCTTCACGGTTGCTTCCTTGTCGTCGTCGCGCTGGATCAGGTCCTCGCCGCTGAGGTCGTCCTTGTCCGCGACGCGCGGCGGATTGAATGACACGTGATAAGTGCGTCCCGATGCGGGATGCACGCGCCGGCCGGAAAGCCGCCTGATGATTTCGCCGTCGTCCACGTCAACTTCGACCACGTAATCGAGATTCACGCCGGCCTTCTTCAAGGCATCGGCCTGCGGAATGGTGCGCGGGAATCCATCGAACAAAAAGCCTCTCGCGCAGTCACGCTGTTTGATACGTTCCTCGACGAGACCGATGATGACGTCATCGGGCACGAGGGCGCCGGCGTCCATGAACTTCTTCGCCTGCCGGCCCAGAGGCGTGCCGGCCTGCACCGCGGCGCGCAGCATATCGCCAGTGGATATCTGCGGGATGCCGAATTTCTCGGTGATGAAGGCAGCTTGCGTACCTTTGCCAGCGCCTGGTGCGCCGAGGAGAATGAGTCGCATGTCGTTCCTGTTTTGAATTGTCGAGTGCTGTGCGGCGGCGCGGCAGATCTATCGCAGCAATTTGCCGCGTAGCGCAAATTATAAGTGTTGAATCAGCGCCCGGCTCCGGAAAAGAACCTGCGCATTTTTTCCAGGTCCGCGGACGTGTCCACTCCGGGTTCAGGCGCCTGATCGGTGATCACCACGCTTATACGGTGGCCGTGCCACAGTGCGCGGAGTTGTTCCAGCGACTCGAATTGCTCGATACCCGCGGGTTCGAGCGTCGGATAAGTTTTCAGGAAGCCGCAGCGATATGCGTACAGGCCCAAGTGGCGATATGCTGGCAGCCCGGCCGGCAATTGCGGCGGGGCCGCGCCGAACGCATCACGCGCATACGGAATCGGTGCACGCGAGAAACACAGCGCGTAGCCGTCCTTGTCGATGACAACCTTTACCGCGTTCGGATCGAACATCTCGGCTGCATCAAGGATTGGATGACAGGCGGTCGCAATCGCTGCATCGCCACGACTGGCGAGTTGCGCGGCGACGGAACGGATCAGCGCCGGCGCGATGCCCGGCTCGTCACCCTGGACGTTGACGACGATGCGCTGCCCGGGCCAGCCGCGCCGTGCCGCCACTTCGGCGATGCGATCCGTACCGGAAACGTGATCCGCGCGTGTCATCACCGCGTTGTGCCCATGGCGGGCGACCGCGTCAAAGATCCTGTTGTCATCGGTAGCGACGATGACTTCGGCCGCACCGGATTCGCGGGCGCGATCGGCGACGTGCACCACCATCGGTTTGCCGCAAATATCGGCGAGCGCCTTGCCAGGCAGCCGCGAGGACGCGTAACGGGCGGGAATGACGACGACGAAGTTCATGGCAGGCTGGAGGCGGAAGACCAGAGGCCGGAGGCCGGAGGAAACGGCAAGTCGGTGGAGGTTCGGTCCTCCAGCGTCTTGCCTCGAGCCTCTCGCCTCAGGCGACTTCTTCCTCAGGCGGGAGCCGCCGTGCTTCGTCCTCGAGCATCACCGGAATGTCGTCGCGGATGGGGTAGGCGAGCCGGCAGGGTTTGCAAAGGAGTTCCTGCTCCGCTTTCCGGTAGACGAGAGGACCCTTGCAGAGGGGGCAGACCAGGATATCGAGAAGCTTAGGATCCATGGTGCGATTCTAGTCTACGGAGAATGAGTTGGCCGAGTTCAGGATCGACGGCGGCGTTCACCGCCAGTGCCCAATGGTTTTCCCGCGCGATGCGCTGGCATTTTATCGCATCCTTCTCGGTCATGATGATCTCGTCTGCGTCCTGGTAATCCAGATCAGCGGGCGCGAACGGATGATGGTCCGGGAATGCGTGCGCGGTGAAACTCAGCCCTAACCGTTGCAGATGTTCGAAGAATCGTGACGGATTGCCGATGCCCGCCACGGCATGAAGGCGACGACCCTGAAAATCGGTTGCATCCCGGGTATGGCCGGGATTGAGGAGATTGTGGAAACTTCGGCCCTCGAGAGACATGCGGTAAGGCGACGCAATGCCCAGAACCGGATCACCCAGGCCGTTGATCACTACCGCATCCACCGATC
>Ga0187893_10013132_pt1 | contig 11601 bp, 1 predicted proteins | sample MA1701074metaG_FD_139574 | JGI IMG/M metagenome (GOLD analysis project Ga0187893, IMG submission 139574) | White microbial mat communities from a basaltic lava cave in the Kipuka Kanohina Cave System on the Island of Hawaii, USA - MA170107-4 metaG ...
CATCAACAAATATATGGCGTCGTTGCCAAAGAATTGCCGATCCAGCACTTTGATTTTTTCTTTATACCCGTCGCGGAAAATTTGCACGACGTGGCTGCGGCGGCGATCGACATAAACCGTCAATGGCGATTGTCCGCCCATTTTGTCATCAACGATCACGTTGCAATGCAGCGGAATGGTATTGATCTGCAGCGCGATTTGGTCGGGTCGATTCGGGCTCGGTTGGGTAGTATTCGCCTCCTCCGGAGTGCGGATGACGGTAATGGGTGATGGCTCCAGTAAATTGCTTTTTATTCGCTCTCCCGGTAGGCGACGCTCCGGCCGCGGCGAGGTGATACTTTGTAAGGGGTCAGGAAATTCAATCCGGCTTCCGGGTGGCGGCATCGCAAAAGCACGCTGAAGCGTTCCATCAACTCGCGAACTGGCCAACATTTGATTCGGCTCTGCAAAATCGGCGCTTGCCTGGAAAAGTGTGGAATTATCCGCCGCTAACTTTGAAAGGCTTGGCAGGATTGCGGCAGTTGATGGCTGTGACGAAAAAGGCGGCGAGGGCATCGCACCGAAACGTTGGTAAAAAGCCTGTCGCGAAGATTGGTCACTCGTTTGTGCCACGATCATGCCGGAACCCGCTCTAAAAGTCACATCACATTCCTGCAAAACCGCCATCCAATGACCGTAACTCTGCTCGAGAAAATTAGTGGGATAATAACGCTGTTGGCCGACATTCCATGCAAAAAGCGGCAGCAGCACGGAGCGATCCGGTGTGTCCTCGGGATTGGCAAAGTTGACCGAATCGACCAAGCTGCCGACGAGATGCCAGCCCGGCAAATAATGCCGGCGAAATTGTGAAAAGCGCGTGCCGGAAATGACCACGGCTGTCGGTGCGCCGATCAACACCCAATAGCCGCGGCCGGTTTGCAGCGTCGTTGGCCGCACGTAGCGGCTGGTAGCGTTGTCCCATCCGAAAACGCCGAAGGCCGTCGGGAAAATCGCGCTCACTGAGCTGTCTGCCACGGTCAACGGCAGCGATACAAGATACCAGCCCTGGACGGGAAAATTAATAACAACGGTTGATTGCGCCGAAGTCATACGCACTGACCACAAGCTCATGATGAGCATGCCGAGCGCGATGCCATTTCGCCGCAACTGTTTATTTATGGTAGAAAGCATAAGCTTGTTCCTTCTCGACATTGACGTTTCACACCTTTCGCTCCACGCTCTTTGCCCTACGCTTTTCCTATTGCTCTGCTACGCCCGCTTCCACCACGAGCGTCAAGCTGCCAGAAGCTGTGGGGCTTCCAGTACAATCCACCCGCCAGCGCCGGCCTGCGGGTAAAGGTGGCAAGTTGATTGGCGGGTCGAAACACGTATTCCCGCGCGATTGGAACGTCATAATCTGAAAGGTATTGCCAATATTGGGCACAAAACTGTTGACCAAATTTACATTCAGTGTGCCATTGAGCGTTGCCGCCGGCGCTGAACCCGAAACGGTAAGCCGGCTGAATTGCGTGCCAGCAGTGAGACCGCCAATCCTGATGTTGAGCGTACCAGACGTAGCTTGAGTATATTTGTTGCTCACGGCCAAAGTGCCGCTTTGCATATCCACCGTGCCGCTGTTGTTGAAAGTAGAACCGCTGATCGTGGTGGTACCTGTTCCAGCACTCTTACGAAATGTACCCGCATTGTTGAAGGCCCCGACACCAGTCGCAATCACCGCATTACCCTGGATGTCGAAAACGCCATTACCCAGATTGTTGAAGACCGCGGCATTGGCAAAACTGATCCCTCCAGCGCCGGTCCAGACGACCGTCCCAGCGTTATTAAGCATACCACCATCGAAAGTGATATTCTGGGGGTTACTGATATTCAGGGTGCCGATATTGGTAAGCACACCCGGGCCCTTTAAGGTGCCGCGAATCCATTGGAAGAGCCTTCCGCTAAAATTGAAGGTTGCACCGGCCGCACCGATGTTAAGAGTGCCGCTGAAATTGCCGCAACTGAGACAAATCGTGCCCTCTCCTGAACCCGTGTAACTGCCGATGTAAGTCTGAGTGTTGGTGCTATTAGTCAAATCGAGAATCGCGCCACTCGCCACGGTGAAATTTCCGCCTGTGTTGATGCTTCCAGCGCCGCCTGCAAGACTTAGTGTGCCGGTCAACACATTGATCGCCCCGTCATTGTTGTTGAAACGGATACCACTAATCGTGTTCGTACCTGTTCCAGCGCTCTTGCGAATGGTGCCCATATTGTTGAAGGCCCCAACACCAAGAATATTGGCATTGGCATTGCTCTGAATGTCAAAAACACCATTAATAAGATTGTTGAAGACCGCCGCATTGGCAAAACTGATCCCTCCAGCACCGGTCCAGACGACCGTACCAGCGTTATTAAGCGTACCACCATCGAAAATGATATTCTGGGGGTTACTGATATTCAGGGTGCCGATATTGGTAAGCACACCCGGGCCCTTTAAGGTGCCGCGAATCCATTGGAAGACCTTCCCGCTAAAATTAAAGGTTGCACCGGCCGCACCGATGTTAAGAGTGCCGCTGAAATTGCCGCAACTGAGACAAATCGTGCCCTCTCCTGAACCCGTGTAACTGCCGGTATAAGTCTGATTGTTGCCGTTGCCAGTCAAATCCAGTGTTGCGCCACTTGCTATGGTGAAATTGCCGCCTGTACTGGCGCTTCCAGCGCTGCCAACAAGACTTAGTGTGCCGGTCAACACATTGATCGCCCCGTCATTGTTGTTGAAACGGATACCACTAATCGTGTTCGTACCTGTTCCAGCGCTCTTGCGAATGGTGCCGACATTGTTGAACACCCCGCCCCCATTAATGTTGGCATTAGCATTACCCTGAATGTCGAAAACGCCATTAACCAGATTGTTGAAGACCGCGGCATTGGCAATACTGATGTGTCTCGTGCCCGTCCAGACGATTGTTCCGGCGTTATTAAGCGTACCACCATCGAAAGTGATATCTCCGCCGTTACTAATGTTTATTGTGCCAATGTTAGTGAGCACACCAGGACCCCTCAACGTGCCGGCAATCCAATTGAACGTTGCAATATTGTTGAGAATGCCAGGTACAGTCAAGATGCCGCCGTTCACGCGGAAGCCGCTGCCGGTAAAATTGAACGTGGCGCCATTCGGATTGACTTGGATCGTGCCACCGGTGAGTTGGGTGATACCTGCGCCCGTGCCTGAGAATGTGCCCGAAAAAACATGGGTGCCACCGTTAAAAAACAAACTGGCCCCGGCTGCGACCGTGAAGATACCACTCGTACTGGCGCCACCGGAAACCAGGTTCAGCGTGCCGGTGAGCATGTCAATCGTCCCATTATTATTGTTGAAACGCGCGCCAAATGAGGTGATGCCAGTTGCGCCAGTCTTGCGCACAGTGCCCATATTATTGAGGGACCCAGTGCTACCCAAAATGTTTCCATCGCTTCCAATGGCAAAAATGCCGCCAACCTGATTATTGAAGCTCGATCCACTCGAAATACTGAACGTGCCTCCTCCGCTCACCGTCGTCGTGCCAAAGTTATTGATCATGCGGTTCGAAGTTTTGGCGGTAGCCCCGCTGAGGTCCATCAAGCCGCTGGCCGCGATATTCATCGAGCCGCCGGTAGCCATGGTGCCGCCCGACCAGGTCAGCGTCCCAAAGATGGTCAGAATGCCATTGCCTGCCAGCGTGCCGGCGCTGAAGGTGAAAATACGCGTCATCTCGGAGGAATCAGAAATCGCGAATGAGCTGCTGAAAAATGGGTCACCGGAAAGCGTGAAACTTTCATCACAGAACAGGCTTTTGATCGTCGTGGTCGTGCCTGGAGGATGAGTCACGGTAATGTTGCCCGGCACGCCGATGAAAACATTGTCTGTCGCTGCTGGCACACGGCCCGTATTCCATCTCGTGGCGTCGATCCAGGCGCCGCTCACCGCGTCTTTCCAATACACAAAATTAGTGACCGGCTTAATGACGATAATGCCGGCATCCGTAATGCCGCCCTGGATGAGTCGCAGATTCCCCGTTATGCCCAAGAGCAATTGATTGTTGATAATACTGTAAGCGCGCGCCTTTAAAGAGCCGAACGGCGCATAGATGCCGGAAAAAGAAAACTTGCCATCCGGATCAGTGACGACGGTTTCGCCAAAACCGGGAACGACCACCGTCGTTCCCACCGCTGGTGAACCATTCTCGAGCTGAACGATTCCCTCCACCGTGGTCAGGAGGTTGGAGGGCGCAACGGTGATACGCGTCACTGCAGTCGCGCCTTCGTTATTGACGGTAATGAACGCCGTGCCGACACCGTTGGCCGTCACACGGCCTTGTAAATCCACGCTTGCGACGCTGGGGTTGGTCGAGGTATATGTGCTACCAAAGCCGCGGCTGGTGACATTTTTTTTGGTGCTGTCGGAGAACGTGGCGGTGACGCGTATCTGCGTAGTTGCGCCGATCTCGTTCAAAATTGCGTTATCAGCTACGACTAAAATCGCCGCAGTCGTGGGAAAAGGCGCGTCCCGCCAAACGAAATCCAGCTCGCTGAGAACAACAGTCTCACGACCGCGCACCTGATAAAACGTTGAGCGGCCGTAGCGCGTCTTGCCGCCTTTCGTGCAAATCGCATGAATTCGCAGCAGATTGTTCCCCGCCGGAATATTGCTGATGCGAAACTCGCCGCCGAAGCCGACTTGCACAGTTTGGTTGTTGATCATCACCTTGCAGGTTTCGTCGAGTTGGGCGCGGGCAGGTGCGATGGTCAAGCAATATGCCGCAACGAAGATGGCGACAGCCCAATTTGCTTTTGATGTGCGTCTATTTTTTGTCATGGCTCCAACCCCGCTAGGGGTGAAATGTTTATAGAAACGCCTGTTTAAAAATGATCGGAACCCCGTAGGGGTAGCATGTGAAAACGCTTTGACATATAACAGACAACCCAGCCATCCACTCCAAAACAACATTCCACCCCCGATGGGGTTTTTATTGCACGGTTGTCCCTGCACTATAAACATGTCACGCTTACGGCGTTATCATTGCTCGATCATCACATCTCTTCAATCCAATCGAACAAATATTTTTCGTCGTATTCCACCGCGAACTTCTGCAACATCTCCAAATATTCTTATTTAAAGGTCTTTTTCTCGTGATGTTTCTCTTGATCTTGAATATATTTGACCACGGCATCGATCTGCGAATGCTCATACGAAAACGCGCCGAATCCTTTTTGCCAATTGAAATGTCCACGCACCCATTTTTTCTCGTTGATGAAGTTTGACGAATTGTTTTTGACGTCGCGCACCAAATCGGATAATGCCATATCCGGTTTTAGGCCGATGAAAATGTGCACGTGATCCGGTATGCTATTGCAGGCGATGATTTATGGTTGATTTGGTTTTAGCGGCGTATAATCACCACCCGGCAGTTATTTGGGCGGTGGTGAATTCTCCTCTTCTGCGTATTTTAAGATTTTCTCTAAAATCTCCCTCCACCAGCTCATTTCCTCAGGTGGTGGCGTTTTAAAAGCATCCAAGATTTCGTCCACTGGCCAGCCAGTACACGTGGAAAGTGCTTTTGCAGCATCTTCTACGGCTTCTCCTGCTGGCGCTTTGAAAGTACCTCCAAATCCTGGGAAGGGTTGAGAATAGGCAGGGTCATCATAATTGACTCTCCTTCTGGCCTTTGCTTGGGCCATATCAAAACATTCACCCCACTTATTAATTGCTTCTCTCAGCTTATTAACTTTTTCAGCGCATTCTTTAATTTTGTTGAGTTTGTCGTATCGCTCTTTCCATGTATCATATTTCTCTTTCAAGGGCTTCAGTTCGGGATTCTGTTCAAAGAACTCTTCCATCGCCTCTTCCATCGCCATTTTTAGTTCCTCCTCAGTAGGATCACTTGGTTTTGGAGGGGTTTGTAGCCCCATGGCATCGGTCAAATTGATGGAATTATTGCCGACATAAGCATATCCATTACCAAAATTTGATAAATCACCCCAAGTACCAATTACGTCGCGATTAATGAACCGCCCCGCGCGCGAATCCAGATACCGCGTGCGATAATAATAAAATTTGGTTTCATCGTCCAAGCGGCGCCCTGTGAAAAGTAGTGGATTGCCAATGGCCGATTGCGCTACTGTATTGCCCGAAACATTGAAGATCGTCGGGCGCCCATAATCGTCATATTCATAATTTTCGGCAATACTGCCATTCGCTGCCGTGACTTTCATTACGTTATAAAGCTCGTCCGTGTGGAAAAAGAAATCGTTGCTGTTCCGATCCATGCTCAGCACTTCGTCAATGTAGAGGCCGTAAACATACGTGGCTTGCGTCACGCCGTTGGCATTCTGCTCTTCAATTTCCTGCCAACCATCATAGAAGAAGCGTGTGGTGGCATTATTCACGGTCTTGGCAATACGCCGACCGAGGGCGTCGTAGGCATACATGCTGGTCACGCCGGTCGCGGCGTCCGCTTGCGCAATCATGCGGTCACGATAGTCATACGTGAAGCTACGCTGCGTGGGCTGGCCGTTGTTGATTCGAGAAAGATTGCCGTTGGTGTCGTTCGAGCGCGCATCAAAAGGCGTCGAGGTGTATTGGTTCACTTGAAAATCCGCCGGTTCAGGTCTCGTGGAATCCATGAAATAATTGCCCGCATCTGTACCTCCGGAGACCGTCGTGCGATTGCCCACGCCGTCAAAGCCGTAATTGATGGTGACGCTGGCACCGCTTGTCGGCGTTTTGACCGAGCGCATCAGACGGTAAGCCGAATCGTAGGTGTAACTGTGCGTCAAGCCGTTCGTCAATAGATCGCGACGTGAGGTTTTGTTGTACATCGCATCCCACGTGTAACTGCGGTCGTCGAAAATCCGGGCGGTATCCGCCGGATCGAAGACGTGCATCGAGCGTGTCATACGCTTGACGTTGTCGTATTGGTAAGTGCAACGCGTGCTGTTGGCATAATCACGGCGTTCTACACGGCCCGGACCGATGTACTTGTACTCCGCAATCGAGCCAAACTGATCGACGATGAGGCTTTTGCGATCCAACTCGTCATAAGAAGTAACAATGCGCCGCCCGCTCGGATAAGTACATGACAGCATATTGCCCACGCCATCATAGATCGAAGCCGTGGTTTGGCCGTTGAGCGTTTCGCGCGTGACTTGCGACAGCGAGTTATAGCTGCGCGTCACCTCGGAGTCGTCATCTCTGGCTCGTACCAAACGCGAACGGCCATCATATTTAAAATTCTCGAACGTCGTGCCGCCGATATTCGTACTGCGCGCAATGGTTTTGACAATGAGACGGTCGTGCAAATCAAATGTGTTGGTCGAAACGTTGCCGTTGGCATCGGCTATTGTGATCGGATTGTCGTGTACGTCAAACGTCGTGCGTTGCGAAGTGCCGTCCGCATAAGTCATCACGGTTTGCCGGTTCAAGGCATCATAGGCATAAGCAGTAGTGTTGTTATTGTCATCGGTTTGGAAAATCAAACGTGAAGTATGATCCCAGCCTTGCAGCGTGAGGATAGAGTCAATAACGGCGCTGCCACCCACGCCATCGCTGGTTAAATAACGCACGGTTCTGATCAAGCGATTCAAGCCATCGTAGCTCATTCTGGTTCTATTGCCAGCCGCAGTAGGTGAGGGGCGTAGCGCATCCAAGTGCAGCGTACGGTTGTTGCGCGAATCGTATGCATATTCATAGATGTTGCCGATGTTGTCCGTGGTTTTAATAAGCCGGTCGAGGTTGTCGTACACGTTCGTGGTGACAAACGTTTCGTCTGGGTTGCCGAGATCGGATTTCTCCACTTCCGTCAAAGTGATCACATTGCTGTTGGCATCATAGACAAAAGTCGCGGTGTTGTTTTTCGGGTCAGTCAGCGTTTTCCTCCGATTCACGGTATCGTAGGAAATCAGTCCAACATGGTTATTGTCATCCACCACGCGCGTGAGCTGCGAGTTGTCGCTGTAAAACATTTGCATAGTTGCTTTGCCGTCATCAATCGGCACCTGCGTGTCGGTGTCGAAGAACTCGGTTTCGGTACGGATCATGCGATCCATCGCGTCATAAACATAAACCATGTCGCTCAGCCGAACATTGTTGGCGCTGCCGAGCGTGTCGGCCAGCTCACCATTAAGCCGCGAGCGTACACGATTGCTGTTGGCGTCATAATTGAAAATGTAGATATTGCCCATCGGGTCGGTTGAGGTTACGAGACGGTTGTTGCTGTCATAAACAAAACTGGAAACGCGCGGCGCGTTTTCAATATCGGCGCGCAAAGTGACCAAATTGCCATTGCGATCATAATCGGATTGCGTGGTGGATTGTTGTGGATCCCCTGCGGCGCGAATCTCCCGAAATACTAAATCCCGCTCGTCATAAAGCGTGCGCATAACATTGGTGGGTTGCCGGCTGGCTGTGGCTTCGCCATAACGGACGAGCGTACGGTTACGGTTATTGTCATAGGAGTATTCGGTGATGATGTTGGTCGTGACGTCCACTTCTTCCGTCACGCGAATGAGATGGTTCAGAATTTCGTATTGGTAGGTGGTGGTGAAAAGGTTGTTGGGCTGCACCACGCCTTGCTCGTCAACATTCTGGATATTCCGCTGGATCACGTTGTTATTGGCATCATAGAAAGTGCCGATCTGATAACGTACGCCGGAGCCATCTTTTACCTCACGTGATATTTCACGAACAACTTGATCGAGCGCATTGACCACGTATTGCGTGTCATGGCCGCGCGGGTCAATCATACGGATGACATTGCCGACCTGATCATATTCATAAGTTGTGGTGAGCGCGAAGTTGGTGGAATCGACGATTTCCGAGCGCAAATAGCCGCGCTGCAAGCCGGAATCGTAATAGGTGTAAACATCGCGGCGGCGGTGGCCGCTGCCATTGTCGGGCCAAACGCGTCCGCTCATCTGACCAAAGTCATTGTATTCGAAATCTTCGACAATGGAGGCGATGCGGTGCGTGGTGCGAACGCGATTGCCCTTGGCGTCATATTCGTGCATCGTCGAATCGCCGCGCCCATCTATCTGTTTGGTGACAAAGTTGAAGCCACACGCACAACCGCCGTCGAAATCGGTGTCATAGAAAAACGACTCATCGATAACCGCTTGATCGCCGACCGGCGTATGCGTGCCGGGCAAGCGCCGCACCTGGCGCAAATTGCCCCGCGAGCGCGGCGAGGCATTAGGGTACAAATCCCGCTCATAAACATTCTCCGTGATATTGCCATTCGGATGAATTGTACGTACCAGCAAGGCGTCGTAATTATATTCAAGGCGTGTCTCAAAAAAGTCGGGGTCGGTGGGTCGCAACTTACCGGTGGGCCGATTCGTGGTTTCGGTGGTAGGCTGCTGCGTGTTGGCGCGGCCGGTGTATTCACGGCGAAGAATTTCACGATTGCGGATATCGTAAAAATATTCCTTCACGTTGCCAACGCGATCATTCACGATTACTTTCAAGACAGCTTTGCCGGCACCTTGCGACGGAGATTGTTGGACGTAAACCACGTCTACCGTGTCCCCACCCCAAATTTGCCGTGTCACCCGATCAAAATTGATATTCGTGGAATCCGTGGTGCTCGCATAAATGTTGCGCAGGAATTGGTTGCCGCGGGCATCGGTGATGGTGAGCAAATTATGGTTCAATTGATCGTTCGCAAAACCTTTGGAATAAGTATAAGACGTGGTTTTCCCATTGGGAAAGTCGTTGCCATTGGGCGTTCCCGTCACCGCCGGCGTGGTCACGGATTTGAGATCGCCGGCATTGCCGCCAGGCTCGTTCTGGGTGTAATATTCGTAACGCACGACGCGGCCGGTGAAATCAGTAATAGTTGTAATAAGCCCAACCGCACTGTATCCGATCATAATATCACGGTCGAGCGTATCGGTGATTCTTTCGAGCCGGCCTTGGGCATTATAACTAAAACGCATTTGATTGCCATTGCGATCAACCATAGACGCAATCTTGCCTCGGGCAGGACTGCCATCGAAGGGACTGAAGCTGGTCTGAGTTCGATCCGGAGAAGTTTGGGTATAAGTGCCGTCCGTATTCTGCCTGAATTCCTGAAAAAACTCGCCACGCGCCCAAGTGTTATCGTTATCGTTTTCGGGCAAGTAAAGATCGTCACGAGTGTTGCCGTTACTGAATCGTAGGGCATCGCCTTCCCGCTGCAGAGAAATATTATAGGAATAATCCCAGCCATTACCTTGCGCCGTGTTCGGCCCGATCTTCGAGCGATACGTTCTGGACCAAATGAAATCCATGCCGCGGCCTTTGATGCGCAGATCTTCAAAGGACATTGAGAACTCGCCGGAAAACAGATAAACTGGGTCGGTCGGAGGTCGAACTTTAGGTGGAACTTTACAAAACGGCGGCGCCTGAGGGCCGCCATTCCTACCACGCCCCCGCGGCGAATACGGTGGGCAGAATCCGCCCCAGCCGGCAGTGGAAATACCTGAACCGGGATCGGTCACCATGGTTTGTCCGTCCGCTGAAACTCTGCCGCTGGAAACGATCTCGAAGCGGTGAGTTTCGTGATTGAAAGAAAGAAAGTACATGGTCGTGCCGGGCGGCAGGCCGGACATGTTCGGCAGGATGACTTGCACTGGCGGATCGAAAATGGCGCCGGCAGGCTGTAACGTCCACGCAATCGGTGGAGCGGCGCCGTCGGGCATCGGCATCGGAATCTTGTCAAAATGCACTTGGTTCAACGAAACAATGGCGGGGTCTGCCGGACTTGGTATTGAGCCATCCGCGCGCTTCATCGAACTGTCCTTGACAATCATCTTCAAGCCGTCGATCCCCTCAATCGTCAACTCGACATCTTTTGTGCCGTTGTAAACCCGCGCGTTTTGGGGATTGAGCGGCGGCAGCAAAATCGGAGTTGACAAACTATTTTCAGCATTCGGCACGACCACGGCTTCAAACTGCAAGAAAGGAAAACTTCCTTGGGGAATGGGCCGGCCATTCACGGCTGTGGCCGTCAAGCCATCCACATACAACGAACCAGTGCCGCTGGGAATATTCGTAAACAGAAAATAGCCAGTCGAGTCCGTGGTGGTTTGAGGCAGCGCCACACCATTGATTTTCAGCACGCAAGTCGCGCCTTGAATCGGTTGGTTGGCATTGTCCAAAACCAAGCCGGTAAACGAAGTGGGCTGACCGGTGCGCGCGATGCCATAGATTACAAAAGTTGCCGGCCCACCGGTGTTGCCGGAGAAATTCGCTTCGATCACATTGTTGCCGCCTTCCGGCCCGAGGTTGAAATTCACTTCTGCATGGCCGGTGACTTCGGTATTGACCGTGACACTGCTGGCCGCATTCACTTTGCCGCCGCCTTGCGTCACCGTGAACGTTACCGGAATATTAGCGACGCCATTCAAGCCGTCATTGACCCAAACGCGCAGCTCTTCCTGCGCCGGACCGCCGGCTTCGACGCGCTGGTTGTTGCCCGAGCCGATATTGATTCGCGTCGCGGGATTGGGCGTGGCCGAAGCGCAAAACAAAATTGTGCCCGCAATGCTGGTGCTGGTCACGCTGACGCGATTATTGCCCTGACCGGCATCGCTGCCGAGTTTCCAATA
>Ga0187893_10013133_pt1 | contig 11601 bp, 10 predicted proteins | sample MA1701074metaG_FD_139574 | JGI IMG/M metagenome (GOLD analysis project Ga0187893, IMG submission 139574) | White microbial mat communities from a basaltic lava cave in the Kipuka Kanohina Cave System on the Island of Hawaii, USA - MA170107-4 metaG ...
TATGTCCATCGGATTAAAACATTCTCGCATGCCGTCGGCACCGTGCGCATGGGAAAAGATTCTGACACTTCGGCGCTCGATGAATTTTGCCAGTTTCGCGGCGTCAACAATTTGTACGTCGTCGATGGCAGTTTCATGCCGACTTCCGCCGGTTTGAATCCGAGTTTGACGATAGCGGCGAATGCACTGCGTGTCGGCGAGTATCTTGTGACTCAACATTTATGTTGAGCGAGAAGCTGCCGGTCAAAAACCGATATTGACCGGTCGCTTACATTGTTTGTTCGCCAGAAATTGGCGGAATTATAGCGACCGGTTAATGAGTTGTTTAGAAGCTGAAGCGCAACATAAATGTTGCGCCACAAAATTATGCCTCTCAATCTCGTATTTTTAGGCTGCGGTTTCGCCACGCGCTTGCACAGCAAAACACTCAAAAATTTTAAAGACGAAATAAACTGTTTTTATGCCAGCCGCGACCGGCACAAAGCCATTGCTTTCAATAACGAATTTGGCGGCAGCGGCCATTTTGATTCATACGAAGCGGCGATCAACGGCCCCAAGATTGACGCGGTGTTGGTGGCGACGCCGCCGGCTTCGCATCTCGAATTAACGCTGCAAGCGCTACGCGCCGTCAAGAACGTCATCGTCGAGAAGCCGCCCTTTTTGCATGCGGCTGATTTCGAGAAGATTCGCCAAGCGCAAAACGAGACCGGTCGCCGAGTCTTGGTGGCGGAGAATTATTTTTACAAGCCGCTGGCCGTCAAGTTGCGCGAACTCATCAAGAATGAGCTGATCGGCGAAATACTCTTTGTCCAGATCAATGCGATTAAACTGCAAAAGACCGGCAACTGGCGCGATGATGCGCAACTCGCCGGCGGCGGGGCGTTGTTTGAAGGCGGCATTCACTGGATCAATCTCGCCGCGAATCTGGGCTTGCCCATCAAGTCGGTGCGCGGCCTGCGCCCGGGCCGACACGACGGCGCGGAGAAAAGCTTGCTCGTCGCGATTGAATATGAAAGCGGCGCCGTGGGAACGTTGTGGTATTCGTGGGAAGTGCCGGTGTTGTTGAAAGGCGTGCAGCTCTCTCAAATTTGTGGCCGCAATGGCGTGATCACGTTTGAGTCGAATGGAATTTTTATTTTAGTGAACGGGGCTCGAAAAAAAATCATCTTTCCCGGACTCGGCGATATCGCCGGATACAAAGGTATGTTTCGGGATTTTTTGCGCGCGCTGCGAACGGGCGAGGAGCCAGCAATGAATTTGGCGATGGCGCAAAAAGATTTGCTGCTTATTGCAGCTGTTTATAAATCTATTCGATGAAAGTGTCATTCTGCAAGAATCTTTTTCATATTCAAAAACTCGTTGGAAACGAAAAAGATTCCTACAGAATGACATTTCTATTTTTTGGAGCAAGTAGCGATAATTAAACTAAACCGGAGAAGGAAATATTCATGAATCTGCTCATCGCCCTCGTCGTCGGCCTCGCCGCCGGCGCGCATACGTCCACGTGGGGCATGTACAAAGACGCCATCTACGAAGGTTTCACGTATCGGAAATATTTTCGCAGCATCGTGCTAGCCGGGATCATCGCTAGCGTTGTGGAATGGATAACGCAGCTCGATCTCACGGTGGCGGCGAACCTCGTCGTGTTGTACGGCGTGACTTATGTGATCGAGCGCGCCCTCCTCGAGTTTTACAAAACTTTTTTGCGCGAGGAGGATCAATCCAAATATTTTATTCCGATGCAATTTCACGTGCAGGGCAAAATCGTGCAGAGCCGCGCGAAACGCTGGCTATTGGGCGCCGTTTATGCGATTGGCGTGGCGTTCGTCGTGGCCGGACTCAATTATTTGCAGCACGCCGATTTGCAAATCCCCGGCGTCGTGGTGGTGTTTATCATCGGCAGTTTCGGCGGCTGGATTTCCGCGTTCGGCGGCGCGTGGAAAGATGCGCCGATTGAGGGCTTTGAAACTTTCAAGTTTTTTCGCAGCCCGCTGATCGCGCTGACGTATGCGCTCATGCTGGCCTGTTTCACGACGAATTACATTTTCATCGCGATGGGCGCGCTGGGTTACACCATCGGCACGATTGAAACCTACAAAACGTTTTTCTTTCCCAACAAGCCGCGCGGCAAGTTTGCCGGCAAGCCGATTCAATACCCCGTGATGCTCGAAACGCGCCAGAAGTTTGCGCCGCTTTTTGTGGCGATCTGGCTGGTTGTTATTACGACCATCATAATTGCGTTTACCCAGTCACGCGCCGGACTGATTTAATGATGGCGTGAAACCGGCTTGATTGGCCGATTGGAAAGAGGGCCGGTTTAAATCGGGAAGAAATCTTTGGTCTCCATTGTTTGTGTAAGGATGCGAAAACAGCTGCGACAAAGCCTGGAAATGACTGAAATAATTGCATGGAGAATCGAAAAATGGCAGACTGGAATCCGTTCACCCGGGTGGCAAACTTACGAAAGGCCAAACCGGCGCGAAAAAACGATGAGGCTCCCTTCGGCCGTATTCCACCCGGCCAATATTTGACGACGAAATTCCCGGTGTTGACTTACGGCGAAACCCCGCGCATCAGTTTAGATGACTGGCGTTTCAGAGTTTGGGGTTTGGTGGAAAATCCGCTTGAATTAAACTGGCAAGAATTTCGCGCTTTGCCGGCGAAAGAAATTGTTTGTGATTTGCATTGTGTGACGCGTTGGAGCCAACTCGGCATGAAATGGGAAGGCGTACCGTTCATTGAAATTGCCAAACTCGCGCAGCCGAAGTCCGAAGCGAAATTTGTAATGCAACATTGTTACGGCGGCTACACCACCAACTTGCCGATTGATGAAATGTACGGTGATGACGTACTGGTCGCGTTCAACTACGACGGCAAACCGCTGCCCACTGATCACGGCGGCCCGGTGCGCATGTTGGTGCCGAAGTTGTATCTGTGGAAAAGCGCCAAATGGCTGAACGGCTTCGGATTCATGCCGAAAGACCAGCGCGGCTTTTGGGAGAACTACGGCTATCACAACCACGGCGATCCGTGGACCGAAGAACGCTTTGGATGAGGCCGGACTGCGAAACCTACGGTCGCAGACTTTAGTTTCAGATTATTTTACTTGCTTCGCAGCGAAAAAAAATTTAATATAATCTGCTTTTCTCAGAGCTATTGCCGGAGCTGCACAATACCATTTCAACTGTCAGATCAAAAATCAAGAAAGGCGAGGGCATGATATGATTACCGATAATTCACTCAAACAAATTATGCCAAAGCTCCCGGATGCGAAGCGTGCGGTCTACCTGCCGTTCTTGCAGCGCGCGATGACGGAGTTTGCGGTGAACGTGCCACTGCGCGAAGCAGCTTTTCTGGCGCAAGTCGCGCACGAGTCCGGCGAGTTTCGCTGGATGGAAGAAATTTGGGGGCCGACCGCGGCGCAAAAAAAATATGAACCGCCCAGCGATACGGCAACAAAGCTTGGCAATACCCAGCCCGGCGATGGCAAACGCTTCAAAGGCCGCGGCCCCATTCAAATTACCGGACGCGCCAACTATTCGAAATATGGCGGCCTCCTTGGCCTCGACCTGGTGAACAACCCCGAAAGGGCTGCGACACCTGAAGTGGGATTTCGCGTGGCCGGACTGTTTTGGCAGCGCAACGGTTTGAATGAGCTGGCCGATCGCGAGATGTTCGAGACGATTACGCGCCGAATCAATGGCGGGTTGAACGGCTACCAGGATCGCTTGAAATACTACGCACGTGCCAAACAAGTGTTGGGTGTCGGCGCCATTCGCGGCGTGCTGGAACCGGCTTTCGAGGACGACCTTCCGACGTTCCCAGAATTCACTCGCGGGCGCGAAGTGATTGACGCTGAGCCACCCGTCAAAAAAACTCGCCGGCAACCAACGCGCAAAGGTAAACGCTCGTCAACAAAGAAAGCCACTACAAAGGCCGGCAAAAGCAAGGCGAAACCGCAAGGGAAAAGAAAATCTCCAAACTCGAAGAAAAAGTAAACCATCATCAAACCAATTATTTTTCTGGCCTTTTGTTGCGGCCAAGAAAAGTTTTTACCGAGTTGATGTGAAAATTTTTTTAAATTCGTGTCAGGGTTTTTCTGAAAGGAGCAAAGCCCTTGATTTTTGGCAGAAAGCTATGTATCTTTTATTGTTTACTTTTCCCTAATGAAAATCGAGGTGCGAAATGGCAATGAATTCAGTTACACTCCAACTACCCGAAAGTGCGTATAAACGCGCTCAACGCGACGCTATGCTTTTGAATCGTTCCGTCGAGGATTTGTTGGCATCAATGCTAAATTCCGCGCTGCCGGCATTGGATGACACCTCGACGAATCTAGACGAAGAAATGGCGCAATTGGCAGCTCTATCGGATGCCGAGCTCTGGAGCATTGCGCGCAGCCAGATGCGGGAAGAAGATGAAGCGTTGCTGCATGACCTGCTGGATTTGAAGGCGGAACAAAACCTTTCTACCGAAGAAGCCCAACAACTGAAAAACCTTCACCACGAAGCCGGGCGGCTTTTGGTGCTTAAATCACAAGCCTATGCCTTATTGCATGAACGCGGGTATTCTGTGCCGCAACCTTGAACAATGGGCCGACCATATATTCCCGAATCTCTGCGTCGTGCTGTTGCTGAACAAGCGATGTACCGTTGTGGGTATTGTCAGACCGCGCAGGCAATCAGCGGCATGAAACTTCATGTCGAGCACATTCTCCCGGTTTCATTAGATGGACAAACGGTCGAATCGAATCTTTGGCTGGCCTGCGCAATGTGCAACGACTATAAAGGCGCTCAAACTCATGCGATTGACCCGATTAGTGGTGAACGGGTTCCTCTATTCAATCCGCGGACGCAAAAATGGTCAGATCATTTTGTCCGGAGCGAAGACGGCATTTACATCATCGGGCAAACATCTTGCGGTCGCGCATCAGTTAGTGCAATTCAAATGAATAACAAAGATGTTGTTACTGCCCGCAAGAACTGGGTACGCGTCGGTTGGCATCCTCCACGCCAATAGCTTCTCTTCATGAATCCCTCTGAAAATTTGTCATCGCACAAGAACCTATCTCAACCGTTTGAATCAACCCAACGCGTTTTACTCGTTGCCTACTATTTCCCGCCCCTCGGTATGGGTGGTACGCAGCGTGTCGCCAAGTGGGGGAAATATTTTTTGCGGCTCGGCTGGGATGTCACGATTATCACCGTCAAGCCCATTGCTTATTACGCGTTCGATGATTCTTTGCTCGACGAACTTAAAGGCGCGCGGATCATTCGCACTGGCTCGCTCGATCCGGCACGGTTGCTGTATTTGCTACGGCGGAAAAAAGAGCGTGGTGCCGGCGGCAAAGAAGGGAGCACGAGTTGGCTTTACTGGTTTCTCATTCCCGACGCGCGTATTCTCTGGCTGCCGTTTGCGCTCTGGCGCGCGTGGCGAGAAATTCGCCGGCAAAAAATTTCTTTTATCGTCACCTCAGGACCGCCGCATTCTTCTCATTTTGTTGGATGGATTTTATCAAAACTTACCGGCGTCAAATGGGTGAGCGACTTTCGCGATAGCTGGCTGCAGGGCAATCTTTTGCCGACGCCGACGGCTTTGCATCATTTTATTCATCGTATGATGGAGAAACGCATTCTCACGGACGCCGATGCGGTGACGGCCACTTCACAACATCTCGCCGATATGTTAACGCAAATCGGCAATCGCGCCGCCGGGAGCACACACTTTCTGCCGAACGGTTATGATGCGGAAGATTTTGCAACGCCTATTTCTGTTTCGGATCAATGTTTCGATGTCGCCTACATCGGCGCGATTTCCAGCTTTGCTGATCCGCGCACTTTGCTCGAAGGTTTTCGTTTATTTATTGAAACCGCGCAACTCTCACCAGCAGAGACGCGGTTGCATTTCATCGGCGCGGACGTAACGGGAAAGCTCGCTGATGTGGTGCGTGAAAACTGCCTCGACGAATATGTAAACCGCACCGGTTACCGGCCGCACTATGAAGCGATTCACGCCTTGCGCCGCGCTGATTTATTGGTTTATCTCGTTTGCCCCGGCAGCTTTCCCGCGTTGATTCCCGGCAAAACTTTTGAATATATCGCCGCCGGCAAACCCGTCCTGGCTATTGGCGACCGCATCGAAGGCATGCAATTGCTGATGCAACACACCATGGCACGCCATTGCGAATTCGAAGCCATTGACGGCATTCAGCGCGCGCTACTGGCTTTTTATCAGGAATTTCATTGCCACGCGGCGCCTGAAAAAAAAATGCCGCCGGAAAAGTTTTCGCGCGAATGGCAGGCGAAAAAACTGGCGGAAATTTTTTATTCGCTCTTGCATTCTTGAGCGTCTTTTCTTAAATTTTATGGTGATGAAAAATTCAATCTCACTGCGCCGCTCTATTTCAATACGCTAGGCCTCGACGCGATGCGCCTATCCAGACTCTTGAATTCCATCGTCCTTCTCATCGGCATTTGGGTGGCGAATTTTTTTCTGGTCCAAGCGAGCCTGGGCGACGCCACCTATTTGTATTTAAACCCGGGAACCGATCGAGAAAGCATCGAATCCTTGCGCCGGCAAAGAGGGCTGGAGCAGCCGCTGCCGCAACAGTTCAAAGCATGGACGTGGCGGTTTTTTCGCGGTGATTTTGGCTATTCCTGGACTAAACATCGTCCGGTCATCGACATTTTAGCCGAAGCCCTTCCGGCGACGCTGCAGCTCACGATTTTTGCGCTGCTCTTGAATTTCCTCCTCGGTGGTTTGTGGGGCGGGGCGAGCGGCGTATATTCCCGGCATTGGATCGGGGGCGCGCTCAATTCCTTCAGTTTGATCATTTATTCCGTGCCGACTTTCTGGCTGGCGATGATTTTTATCCTGCTGTTCAGCGTCAAGCTGCAGTGGCTGCCGTCTTCGCAAATGCATTCCTTGTGGTTTGACGAAGTTGGATTTTGGCGCCAGCTCTCTGACCGGATGCAACATTTGATTTTGCCCGTTGCCGTGCTCGCATTGACCGGCGCCGCTGCCACCGCGCGTTATGTTCGCGGGCGGATGATCGAGGCGCTGCAGCAGGATTACGTTCGACTCGCGCAAACCAAAGGCTTGCCCCAAAGACGAGTGTTCTGGCAACATGCCTTGAAAAACGCGCTGTTGCCGGTGGTGACTTTGCTCGGACTGTATTTTCCCTTTTTGTTGAGCGGCGCGTTCGTGATCGAAGTGATTTTCGCCTGGCCAGGCATGGGCAGGATTGCTTATGAAGCGTTCTTCGCCAGAGACTATCCGGTGATTTTTGCGGTTAATTTTATTGTCGCGGCGCTGGTGATTTTCGGCAACCTGCTCGCCGACTTGCTTTACCATCTCGTCGATCCAAGAGTTCGCGCGTAAGGCAATTTGTGGCAGAATGATTTAACGGCAGAATAATTGTCTTAAAATTATCCTGCCGATAAATCATTCTGCCATTAAATTATTTTGCATTAAAACTTTCAGAATTTTTCTAACTTTGGTTGTCTAATTGAACCTGCTTATCGGACTGGTGATCCTGGGATTCATTCTGGTGTTGGCGCTTACCGCGCCGTGGATCACGCGCTACGATCCGAACGCGCTCGAAGCGCCGGCGGCCACGCGCTATTTGTCGCCATCCTGGCAGCACCTCTTTGGAACCGACCAATTCGGCCGCGATGTCTGCGCCAGAGTTTTGCACGGCGGCCGGCTTTCTTTATGCATCGCGCTTGCCGTTGTGTTTGGCGCCGTTTTCTTCGGAAGCTTGTACGGCGCGATTTCCGGTTATTTGGGCGGCGTGTGGGATCAGCTTCTCATGCGCTTTGTCGATATGCTGCTGGCCTTTCCTATTGTGTTTTTGGCGACAACAGTCATGGCGCTTTTCGGAACGGGCTTGAAATGGCTCGTGATGATTCTTATTCTCACGAGCTGGATGGACGTGGCGCGAGTGGTGCGCGCGGAAATTCTCGCGTTAAAAGCGCGCCCGTTTATTTTAAAAGCCCGCGCGACAGGACTGAACACGCAGCGCCTCTTGTTCCGTCATTTGCTGCCCAACACTTTCGCGGCGATCACGGCGATCGCAGTGCTGCGTGTGGCGGATGTTATTTTAATCGAGTCGGCGTTGAGCTTTCTCGGCCTCGGGGTGCAACCGCCCACGGCGAGTTGGGGCACGATTCTCAATGACGGCAAAGCCGTTCTCGCCACCGCATGGTGGATCACAACCTTTCCCGGCCTGGCCATTATCGTCACGGTTTTGAGCTTTAATATGATTGGCGAAGGAATGCAACACCGATGAATGATTTGTTCAAGATGAATCCATTGCTGCAAATACGCGGACTAAAAACCCACTTTTGCAAAGGCAAAAAAATCCTCCGCGCCGTTGACGACGTGGATTTACGGATTCATCCCGGTGAAACGGTGGCGCTGGTCGGCGAATCGGGATGCGGCAAAACGACGCTGGCGTTTTCAGTTTTTCGCCTGGTGGCGCCGCCCGGCCGGATCGTTGGCGGCGCGATTGAGCTTCGCGGCGAAAATCTTTTGGCCTTGCCGGAAAGACAAATGAACGCCGTGCGCGGCAGGGAAATGGGGTTGATCTTTCAAGATCCTTCCTCGGCGCTCAACCCGGTCATCCGCGCCGGTGAGCAAATCGCGGAAGTCATTCGCCACCATTTTCGCGAAAATCGAAAATCCGCCAGGCGGCAAGCTCTGGCGCTGATGGAGAAGGTGCAATTGCCGAACGTCGAGATGATCTACGACAGCTATCCGCATCAGCTCAGCGGCGGTTTGCGGCAGCGGGTTTTGATTGCGATCGCATTAGCGGGCCGGCCGGCTCTGATCGTGGCGGATGAACCGACTTCGGCCCTGGATGTTTCCATTCAAAGCCAGATTTTGGCGTTATTAAAACAACTCAAAGAAGAATTCAAACTTTCATTGCTTTTGATCACGCACGATTTCGGCGTCGTTGCGCAAATGGCGGACAGAGTGGCGGTGATGTATGCCGGCAAAATTGTCGAAGAAGCGCCGGCGCCGGCTCTATTTACCTCGCCGCTTCATCCATACACCGCCGCTTTATTGCAAGCCATTCCGCAAATCTCGTTTTCCAACAATGGCGCGCAGCAAGAGCTCAAGCCGCTCGCCGGCGCCGTGCCGGATTTGGCGAATTTGCCGTCCGGCTGCGCTTTTCATCCGCGCTGTCCGGTGCGCCTGGAAGAGTGCAGCCAAAAACCTCCAACCAATTTTTTGCCGGCGCCGAATCGCATTGTGCGGTGTTTTAAATATGAAGCGGCATAAACGGATTCTTGCGGAGGGAAGATGGCAATCGCTCAGCCTTTATCGCATTGGCGTAAATAGTGATTCAATACATGTTGTTCATCAGCCTGATCACGCTCGATGAAAATCTTCAGTAATGCGCGCGTCGATTCTCTTTTGGAAAAGGCGCGTACCCTGGTGGATTGTCGCGCCGGAGAGCCGCTTTGGCGCGAATTTCAAGCCTTCATTTCGCAGAATTGTCCTTATATGTTTCTATTCGTGCCGGAAAAATCGGCGGCAGTAAATAAGAAAGCCCGAGGCGCCGAGATGGATGTGCGAGGCTTTTTATCACATCTTCACCATTGGGAAATTGTAACGGCGCAAAGAAAATAATAGCCTCAAGAAGGACTGAACAACCCTGGGAGCGCCTCTCTGATCAAATTGAAAGTCATACTTGCATTCTTGAGCGCCGTTGCTTAAATTTTAAGGTGATAAAAATAAATGAAAGAGAGTTCTCCAATGCGCACAATAAAAATTTTTTATTCTCATAAAAAGCGTTAATGGAAAAGTTGTTCAACGGCAGGACGTTAAACTTTGCCCATCGCGGCGCCTCGCTGCTGGCGCCGGAAAATACGCTTGCCGCGTTTGATTTAGCCGCGCAACAGGGCGCCGATGGCATCGAACTCGACATTCGCCTGTGCCGCACCGGCGAATGGGTGGTAATTCACGATACCCGCGTCAATCGCACCACGAATGGACGTGGTTTTGTACGCGCCAAATCGCTTGATGAGCTGCGCCGTCTCGACGCCGGCGCCGCGTTTCATTTTAAATTTGTCAACGAACGCATCCCCACACTGGCAGAAGTTTTAGATTGGGCCAGAGGCCAGGTTTGGCTGAATATCGAAATCAAATCATTGGCGCGCGCCCGGGAACGCGCCGAACTGCGGTTGCTCAATTTATTGCGCCGCCACGGTGTGCGTCGGCAATGTCTGATCTCCTCATTCAACCCCATCGTGCTGCGCCGGCTGGCGCGATTGGACCCCGGTATTCCTACGGGTTTGCTATTGAACGTCAAATGGTTTCGGCGCAGCGCTCAAAAACCGCTCATTCGTTTGATGAATCTACGGGCGGTTCACATCAGCCGGCGCCTCGCCCGACCCGGGTTTCTCAACCGGCTGCGAAAAACCGGGCTGGGCATTTTCGTTTGGGACGTTAATCATCCCTCCGATCTCCGCAAGTTGGTCGATTACGGCGTCGATGGCATTATTACCGACGTTCCGCATCTGCTCAAAGATATTTTGCAAAGGACTTCATAGTGCGCAAGGAAATTTTGTTTTTGGGATGTTTGATTTTTTCGCTTGAGGTTTATGCCCAGGAATATCTCTGGCCGACGGACGCGAGTCCTTACATGACCTCAGCGTTTGGCGAAGCGCGGCCGCGGCGTTTCCATGCAGCGATCGATGTTAAAACGTGGAACCAGGTCGGTTATAAAACTTTTGCCGTGCGCGCCGGCTATATCGAGCGCATGGCGGTGTCACCCTTTGGCTATGGCCGCGTGCTTTATCTTCGTCTGGATACCGGCGAAACCGCGGTTTATGCGCATCTCGAAAAATTCAACGAAAAACTGCAGGCCCTTGCCGAGCAGGAGCAGGACCGCGCCGGGCGTTACCGCTTTGACAAAACTTTTTCGCCGGGCGCGTTGCCGGTGCAAAAAGGCGAGGTGATCGGTTACACGGGACAGAGCGGCATCGGCGTGCCGCATTTGCACTTCGAGTTGCGCGACTCGCGCGGCCGTCCGATCAATCCATTTCTGCGCGGTTTCAAAATTGCGGACGCTATACCGCCGAAGATTGTGAGCCTGGCGGTTTCCCCATTGACGCCCGGCGCGATGGTGAACAATGACTTTGCTCCGGCTGTTTTTCGGCCGTTTCGACAAAATGGGAAATGGCGAATTGCCGAAACCATTCATATTTCCGGGAAAGTCGGCATCGCCGTTGATGCCGACGATCTGGCGGACGGTGTGGAGAATCGTTTCGCGGTTTATCGGCTGCAGCTTTTTGTCAATGACAGCCTGCAATTTCAAACGCAATATGATCGCTTCGATTATTCACAGAATAAATTGGTCGAGCTGGATCGCGATCCTCTGCTGAAGCGGCGCGGCTTCGGCGATTTCCAGCGGCTTTATCGCGTTGCCGGCAACACGCTGGGATTTTACTCGCATTTGAATCACGCCGGCGGCGCGCTACTGTGCGCGCCCGAGGAGACTCCCGAGCCGAGTATTCCAGGATTGGGCATGATCGAACGCCTCATCGCGTCGCGGCAATATCAACCGCTACAAACGTTGAGTTGGGGCGAGCA
>Ga0187893_10013134_pt1 | contig 11600 bp, 7 predicted proteins | sample MA1701074metaG_FD_139574 | JGI IMG/M metagenome (GOLD analysis project Ga0187893, IMG submission 139574) | White microbial mat communities from a basaltic lava cave in the Kipuka Kanohina Cave System on the Island of Hawaii, USA - MA170107-4 metaG ...
CGCCCCCGCCCCCACTCCCCCTCCCACGATCTTCTTCTTCGAGGACTTCGACGGCCCCGCGCCCCAGGTGCGCACGGACAACTCCCGCGTCTGGGAGTGGGGCCGCCCCCGCTCCGGCCCGAACGCGCCGGTCAGCGGCGAGAAGGTCGCGGCCACGGTCCGCGACGGGAACTACCCCGATCAGGAGGCCGGCCTGCTGATCCTGCCGGCGCTCGACCTCTCGACGGCGACGCGCCCGGTGCTCCACTTCAAGCACTGGTACGACATCGAGGCGGGCTTCGACGGGGGCTGCGTCCAGGCGAGCGCCGCCGGGATGTCGACCTTCCCGATCCTCCCGCCCGGCGACGGGTATCCCTACCTCGAGGTGTCCGCCCTCGGCGGCCGCCCCGCCTACTCCGGTCAGAGCGGCGGGTACGTCGACGCGGTCGTCGACCTCTCGCGCTTCGCGGGGCGCACGGGCGTGCAGATCGTCTTCTTCTTCGCGGCGGACGGCGACCGGAACGCGGCGGGCTGGTACGTGGACGACGTCCTCGTGGCCGAGGAGACCGTCGTCGCGGCCCGCCTCGGCCCCGACCCGTTCTGGCGCGCCGGCGGGGGCGGGCGCGCCGCGCTTCGGGAGGGCTTCGAGTCCGGCCTCGGCGGCTGGCAGGTCCAGGCCGGCCGCGGCCGGCCGCAGTGGGAAGCCGGGACGCCCTCGGGCGGCACGCTGCCGCCCCTCCGCGTCCCCGAGGGCGCGCAGGTCGCCGGCACCGTGCTCTCGGCCGACTACGACCGCGACCTCCGCGACCAGCGACTGGTCTCGCCGTTCATCGACCTCGCCGGGGCGACCCGCGCCGAGCTCCGGTTCGCGCACCACGTCGTCACGGAGGGGAGCTGCGATGGCGGCCGCGTCCTCGTCACGCCCGACGGGGTGACCTTCCACCCGATCGACCCGCAAGGCGGCTACTGGACCTCATCCGTCCGCGGCCTCCACCGCGCGGCCGGCTACAGCGGCGTCCGCGACCTCTGGCGCACGGCCCGCTTCGACCTGACGCCGCTCCTCTCGAGCCCGCAGGTGGGGACGCGCTTCGCGATCGCGTTCGACTTCGGCTCGGACACGACCGTCCAGTACTCCGGCTGGTTCATCGACGACGTGAGCGTGCGCCGCGACTGACGGGCGGCCGTCTCACAATGAGACACGCAAGACACGCCCGGCGTGCACTCGAGCGGGCCCGATCGACCGCCCTTCGCCTGGATCTCCTGGTCTCGTGAGCGTCTTCGAGCATGTCGGCCCGCGCGCTCGGCTCTGGCCCGCGGGTTGCTGAGACAACCCCGCAACCCCGCAAGACCCCGAGGGTGGGCGGAGGGGAAGAAGCCCGGCGCGGCCCCCGACCGATGCCCAGGCCTCCCGGACACCTCCCTCGGCGGGGCTCCTATACCGTGACGCCGCCGGCGCACCCAGCGCCGGCGGCGTCGTCCTTTTTTCCGGCCGGCCTCGCGCCCGGGCTGGCTACGGCAGCGGCAGGACGCCGGTCGCGGCGGCCGGCGTGACGGTCCCGCCCGCGGCGATCGAGCCGTCGCCGTCCTCGAACCGGATCCGCCCGTCGCCGCCGTTGCCGCCGGGTCGGGGCATGCTCGTCATCGACGTCACGCCGCCCGGGCCCCCGGTCGCCGTGACGACGGCCGTGCCGCCGACCGCGATCTGTCCGCGCGCCTGGAGCAGGATCGCCCCGCCCGCGCCGCCGCCGCCGTTGCCGGGCTGGCCGATGTCCTCGACGTCGCGGATGCCGCCGCCGCCGCCGCCCGACCCGCCGGCGAGCGGCGAGATCAGCGCGCTCCCGTACGGCGGGCCGCCCACGGTGCGCGGCTCGAAGGCGGCGTCACTCGCCCTTCGTCGCATGGCTCGCCCCGCCGCCGACCTCGACCGCCGCCGGACCGAGCGGGTTCGGCGTGAAGGCACCGCGGTGCCCGCCGCCGCTCCCGCGCCCGCGCTCGCCGGCCGCCCGTCCGTGGCCCGGGACCGTGCCGCCGCCGCGCCCGCCCGCCGCGCCGCCCGGGCCGCCGCGCCCGGCGGCTCCGCCCGACGCGAGCCGCGCGTCGGCGCCCGCCTGCGCGTCGCCGACGAGATCGCCGGCGACGGTCACGCTCCCCGTCGCCAGGAGGACGAGGGGCAGCTCGCCGGAGACGATCACGCGGGCACCCGGCGCGATCGTCACGTTCGCGAAGTGGAACCCCCGCCCGCGGTGACCGGGAGATCCGACACCGTCGATCGCGCCCGCGAGCGTGTCGATCCGGTAAGGCGCGGCGCGCGCCGCGAGCACGGACGCCGCGGTCTTCCCCTTTTACCGTTCCGTGACGAACGGCCGAGGAGGCACGCCGGCTAAGGTTTGGCGGAGGACGCGTTCGGATGCGAACCCTGGTCGTGCCTCGCGTCGCCGCGCACCCGAAGGCCCACCCCCCGGCGATCACGTCGATCGTCGCCGTCGCCGCCGGGCTGGTTCTTGCGATCCTCGTGCTCCTGCTCGTCCCGGCCTGCCGTTCGGACGGAGGCGCATCCTCCCCCGCCCCGAACGCGCTTCGCTCTCCGCTCGGCGGCGGGCCGGGCGGCACTCCCGGGAACACGGCGCCGGCGATCGCGTCGGCGCCGCCCGGGGGGGCGCAGGTCGGGGTCGCGTGGGCCTACAAGGTCGCGGCGACCGATCCGGACGGCGATCCGCTCGCCTACGCGCTCTCCGTCGCCCCCGGCGGCATGACCATCGACGTCCGCGCCGGCGTCGTCACGTGGACGCCGGCCCCGGGACAGGAGGGCGCGCACGCGGTCCGCATCGCCGTCGGCGACGGCCGGGACACGACCGAGCCGCCGTTCACGCTGGTCGTCGGCCCGCCCGGGACGGCGACGGCGGGCTCCGGAACCGGCGCCGGTCCCGCGGCCGCGGCGAGCGGCGGCTCGGGCGGCGGCCACCAGGGTCGGGTCGTCTCCCACAACCTCGCCGCCGGCGCCGTCGACCGCGCCTGGACCCACCTGCGCGCGCACCGCGCGCCGTGAGCCGCGCGCCCCGGTTCACGCCTCGCCGGTGCGCGGCCCGCGCGGGCGTGATATCCTGGGGCCGTGCGGCCGAGTGCATGGCTCTTCTTCAGGCGGGCGGTCGCCCTCCGCTGCCCCGAGTGCGGCCTGTCGCCGATCTTCATGCCGGCCCGGCGCGTCCGCCGCATCCCGGACTGGATCGATCCGCTCGACGGCTGCCCTCGCTGCGGCTACGCCTACAAGCGCGAGGACGGCTACTTCCTGCTCGCCATCTGGGGCGTGAACTACGGGGTCGTGGGCGGGCTCGGGTTCGCGGCGGCGCTCCTCATGGAGCACTTCCTCGGGCTCCACTGGCTCACGGTCGCCCTGATCGTCTGCCCGACCATGGCGCTCGCCGCCTTCGCCTTCGCGCGGCACGCGAAGGCGCTCTTCCTCGCCTTCGACCACTACTTCGACCCGCATCTCGCGATTTACCGGGACTCCGGGGCCTCCTGACCGGTCGTCCGCCCGCTCGCGGCTTCCGCTTGCGGGCGTTAGCCAAATCAGGTAGACTTCGCCGAAAGCCTCGGAGGATCCATGCCCCACTTCATCATGGACAACTGCATCGGGTGTATGGCGTGCGCCAAGATGTGCCCGACGGAGTGCATCTCCGGCGACAAGAAGCTCCTGCACATCATCGACGCCGAGCTTTGCATCGACTGCGGCGTCTGCGGGAACGTCTGCCCGGTCGAGGCGATCATCGACAACGAGGGCCAGGTCGTCGAGAAGCTGAGGATCACGAAGCAGCGCACGAAGGCGCGCGTCCAGGTCGAGCTCTGCTCGGGGTGCGTCTTCTGCGTCGACGCCTGCCCCTACGGCGCCCTCGAGATGGTGAAGGCGCCCGAGGGGGCCGGGGCCGCGCTCGGCCTGCAGCCGTCGCAGGTGGCGCGCGTGATCGAGCCCAAGTGCACGGGCTGCCGGATCTGCGAGGAGGTCTGCATCAAGGAGGCCGTGGTCGTCGACGGCCTGTTCACGGCCGACAAGTGGGACGTGCGCCTCCCCAAGTACGGGTGCGAGGCGGTCGAGGCCAAGGAGCGGACCTCCGCGGCGGCCTGAGCCGTCCGCGGAACGCCGGGTCGAAGCCGCCGCCGCGAAGACGGTAGAGCGGGGATGGGTCGAGGCGCGGGGAGGCTTCCCCGCGCTTTTTTTTTGGTCCGCCGGCCACCACGCGCCGGCCGCGAAGAGGGCGGAGACATGGAGAGGGACGCGGGGAGCGTCGCGGCGGTGCGCCGCGGCGAGGTCGTTGCGCCTCCGGCGCGGCTCCTGGGGTTCGCGCTGGCGTTCGCCCTTTCGGTCGTGGGGTGCGGCGGCGGCGGCGGGGGCAGCCAGGGCCTCCCTTCCGGTGCAGGGGCGGGCCAGGGCGGCCTGACGCCGCTCACGGTCAGCGCGATCACGCCGTCGAGCGGGATCGTCACGGGGGCGGAGACGGTCGTCATCACCGGGACCGGCTTCGTCCAGGGGATCACGATCCGGTTCGGCACGGCCGTGACGAACAACGTCACGGTCAACGGCGCGACCATGATGACCGTGATCACGCCGGCGGCGCCGAACGGGCAGCCCGGGATCGTGCTCCTCGACATCCGCGCGCCGGACGGGCGCGTGGTGTCGCCGCAGCCCTCGTTCACCTACGTCGCCAACCGGGCCCCGACGCTGACGATCACGGCGACCCCGGCGGCCTCGGCCGGCGTGGTCCAGATCGACGAGGGGCAGACGCTGACGGTCACGTCCCTCGCGACCGACCCCGACGTCGGCCAGACGCGCACGTTCTCGCTCACGTCCACGCCGCCGCTGCCGCCCAACGCCTCGTTCGACGCGGCCGTCGGCACGCTCACCTTCACGCCGACGGCGGCGCAGGGGCCGGCGACGTTCGTGACGACGTTCCGCGTGACCGACAACGGCGTCCCGCCGGCGAGCGCCACGCAGCCGCTCACGATCATCGTCCGGGACACGATCGCCGTCTCCGGCGACTTCGTCGATGGGCGCACCTTCCCGACCGGCGACACGCCGACGCGGATGGTGAGCGCCGACTTCAACGGCGACGGGGACGCCGACCTCGCGATCACGAACGCCGGCGGCGATGACGTCACGATCCTCCTCGGCGATGGCCAGGGAGGGTTCGACCCGCCCCAGCTCGTCAACGTCGGGACGTTCCCGTTCGCGATCGCGGCGGCCGACTTCAACCGCGACACGTTCACGGACCTCCTGGTGCTGTCGGTCGGCCCCGGCACGACCGACTTCTCGTTCCTCCTCGGCAACGGCGCCGGCGGGTTCATCCTCACGGGTGGCTTCACGGTCCCGGTGGACTTCGACGACGTCGCCACGGCGGACGCCGACGGCGACGGCGACGTCGACATCTTCGTCACCCTCCCGGGCGATCCGGCCCTCGCCAACGACGGGCTCGTGGTCGTGTACGAGAACGTCACGCCGATGGGAGCGCCGACGCTCTCGCTGCCGCCGGTGCTGGACGTGGTCGTCGTGGGCACGGGAGCCTCCTCGATCCGGGTCGCCGACCTCGACGGGGCGAACGGTGTCGACATCGTCGTCGCCTGCCCGGTCGCGAACCGCACCGACTTGGTCCTCAACCAGGGAGGCGGCGTTTACTCGACCGCCGTCCCGACGAGCCTCACGAACCCCGCGGGCACGGGCACGACCTTCACGCCGGTCGACATCGTCGTCGCCAACCTCGACGCGACGCCCGCGCTCGACGTGGCGGTCCTCACGTTCGACGCCACCAACTTCGAGAACATCGACATCTACCCGAACACGACCGCGGGCGGGGTCCTGTCCTTCGGCCCGCCCACGAGTACGGGGTTCCTCCACCAGAACCTCGTGTTCCCGATCCGCATGCAGGCCGGCGACCTGGACGGCGACGGCATCCTCGACCTGGCCGTGACGTTCGACATAGGCAGCGTCACCGTCGCCTTCGGCGACGGGATGGGGAACGTCGCCGGGGCCTTCCAGGGCCGCTTCGACTCCTACCAGCCCACGGGCTTCCAGTGCACGGATGTCCTGCTCCCGGACCTGAACGGCGACGGCGACCTCGACATCGTAGCCACGAACCCGTTCCAGGACACGGTGACGGTGCTCGTCAACAAGAACTCGGTCGCCGGGCTCGCCGAGCTCGGCGCGCCTCGCCTGCCGATCTCGTTTCCGCCGTTCGAGGTCGCGGTCGGCAACTTCGACGGCACGGCGGGGCCGGACATCATCGTCGGCGGGGATGGCGACGAGCTGACGATGTTCCCGTCTCAGGGCGGTCGCAACTTCGGGCCGCCCGTGGCGATCCCGCTTCGGACGCCGAACCCCGGCCTGGCGCGCGGGATCCTGGCGACGAACCTCGACGGGGCGGGCGGTCTCGATCTCGTCGTCGCGCGGCCGATCGGGGACCGCGTCGAGGTCTACTTCGGCAGCGGTACGGGGACGTTCACGGGAGGCGCCGCGGACACGTATCCCATGGGCTCTCTCTCCGGCCCCAACCTGATCGCGATCGGCGACCTCAACGGAGACGGCACGGCGGATCTTGCCGTCTCGTGCTTCGGCCGTCAGGGTGCGGCGGGGAGCGTCCAGGTCCTCCTCGGCGACCCCGCGCAGCCCGGGAAGCTCCAGAATCCGATCGCGCTCACGATCCCGGCGCCCGCCGTGGGGGTGTTCCTGGGCATCGCCGTGGCCGACCTGAACCGGGACGGCAGCGCCGACATCGTGGCCGCCGACGTCGTGAACGACCGCGTCGTCGTCTTCCTCAACTCGGGAACGGGGACGACGGTCCAGGCGCGTTTTCCGGCGAGCAGCGGGACGGGCTACTTCGCCGGCCCCGGGCCCGATGGCATCGCGATCGGGCGCCTCGACTCGACGAGCCAGGACCTGTTCGTCTGCGTGGCGGTCGCCTCGTTCACGATCAGCGCGTCCGGCTCGCTCGCCGTCCTGCGCGCCGACGCCAACGGCGCGCTGGGGCTGCCGTCGGCGTACATCTGCGGGGTCTCGCCCGCCCGCGTCGTCCTGACCGACATGGACCTGGACGGCCAGCTCGACGCCGTGGTCACGAACTTCGCGAGCTCGACTCTGTCCGTGCTGAAGGGCGACGGGACGGGCGGCTTCGATCCGGAGGTCGCGACGGCGACCGGCTTCCTGCCGGTCGGGGTCGCCATCACCGACTTCGACGCCGACCTGAAGCCGGATGCGGTGATCGCGAACCTGGAGACGTTCGACCTGTCGGTGCTGTTCGGTCGCTGAGGATGGAGGTAGGCGCCCGCCCGCGTCAATCGCGGGCGGACGACTCGATGTCCTCGCGGGCGTCGCCGTCGAAGGCGGCGCCCGCGCCGTTTCCGTTCCCGTTGCCGCTCGCGTGGGCGGGGCCGTCCGCGTTCCCGTTCCCGCTCCCGTTCCCGCTCCCGCTCCCGCTCCCGCTCCCGCTGCCGTTGCCGTTCCCGTCCCCGTTCGCCGCGGCCAGGCGCTCGAGGAGGGAGCGGAGGAAGCGGCCGGTGTGCGAGCGCTCGCTCGCCACGATCTCGTCGGGCGGGCCCTCGGCGACGACCTCGCCGCCGCGGTCGCCGCCCTCGGGGCCGAGGTCGATGACCCAGTCGGCGCACTTGATGACGTCGAGGTTGTGCTCGACGATCACGAGCGTGTTGCCGAGGTCGGCGAGGCGCGTCAGGACCTCCATCAGGCGCGAGACGTCGGCGAAGTGGAGGCCGGTCGTCGGCTCGTCGAGGATGTAGAGCGTGTGGCCCGAGCCGGCGCGCGCGAGCTCGGCCGCGAGCTTCAGGCGCTGGGCCTCGCCGCCCGAGAGCGTCGTCGAGCTCTGCCCGAGGGTCAGGTAGCCGAGGCCCACGTCGTCGAGCAGCTTCAGCGGGTCGCGGACGCGCGGGAAGTTCTTGAAGAAGCGCCGCGCCTGCTCGACCGTCATCTCGAGGACGTCGGCGATCGAGAGCCCGCGCCACTTCACCTCGAGCGTCTCGCGGTTGTACTTCTTGCCCTTGCAGGCCTCGCAGCGCACGAAGACATCGGGGAGGAAGTGCATGACGATGCGCTTCTCGCCCTGGCCCTGGCACGCCTCGCAGCGCCCGCCCTTGACGTTGAAGCTGAAGCGCGACGCGTCGTAGCCGCGGATCCGCGCGTCCTTGAGCTGGGCGAAGAGGCGGCGGATCGGGTTGAAGATCCCCGCGAACGTCGCCGGGTTCGAGCGCGGCGTGCGCCCGATCGGCGTGGCGTCGACCTCGACCACGCGGTCCACGTGGTTCGCCCCGACGAGGCGCTCGTGGACGCCCGGCTTGTCGAGCGAGCGGTGGAGCTTCCGCGCGAGCGCCCGGTAGAGGACGTCGCGGACGAGCGTCGACTTGCCCGAGCCCGAGACCCCCGTCACGCACACGATCCCGCCGAGCGGGATGCGGACGTTCATGCCGCGCAGGTTGTGGGCCGACGGCCGCACGACCTCGATCGCCTTCCTCCCGAAGCGCGGGCGCCGCGGCCGCTGCGCCGCGACCTCGAGCTCGCCGCGCAGGTACGCGGCCGTGAGCGACTGCGGCGTCCCGAGCACCGCCTCGAGCGTCCCCTCGGCGACGATCTCGCCGCCGTGGACGCCGGCCTTCGGGCCCATGTCGATGACCCAGTCGGCCATGCGGATCGTCTGCTCGTCGTGCTCGACGACGATCACGGTGTTGCCGAGGTCGCGAAGCCGCGTGAGCGTCGCGAGCAGCCGCGAGTTGTCCCGCGGGTGGAGCCCCATCGTCGGCTCGTCGAGGACGTAGCAGATCCCGACGAGCCCGCTTCCCACCTGCGTCGCCAGGCGGATGCGTTGGGCCTCGCCGCCCGAGAGCGTGGCCGACGGGCGGTCGAGCGTCAGGTAGCCGAGCCCGACCTCGACCATGAAGTGGAGCCGGTCGCGGATGCCCTTCAGGATCCGCGGCGCGAACACCTCGGCCTCGCCCTCGAGCCGCCCCTCGAGCCCGCGGAAGAAGTCGAGGGCGAGGACCGTCGTCATGCGCGCGATCTCGGCGATCGTCCGCCCGCCGACCCGCACGGCGAGCGCCTCCGGGCGGAGCCTCGCGCCCTTGCACTCGGGGCACGGCTGCTCGCTCATGTAGGCGTGGATGCGCGCCTTCACGCTCTCGCTCTCCGTCTTCTTGAAGCGGGTCTCGAGACCCGGGATCACGCCCTCGAAGAAGTGCTCGTGCCTCTCGGCGTCCTCGGGCGTCGTCCCGTGGATGAGGATCCGCTGGACGTCCTCGGGCAGGTTCCGGTAGGGGACGTCGACGCGGATGCGGAACTTCGCGGCCACGTCGGCGAGCAGGCGGTCGTGGTACCCGGAGAGCTTCTTGCCGCCGCGCCGCCAGGCCTCGATCGCGCCCTCGCGGAGCGTCAGGTCGCGGTCGGGGACGATGAGGTCCGGGTCGAGCTCCGGCCTCGTCCCGAGCCCGTCGCAGGCCGGGCAGGCGCCCTCGGGCGAGTTGAAGCTGAAGAGCCGCGGCTCGAGCTCGGGCAGCTCGACCCGACAGGTCGGGCAGGTCGCCCGCTCGCTGTAGACGCGGTCGTCGTAGCGCGGCCGCGGCTGCGAGGGCGGGGCGCCGCCCCCCCCGTTCTCGTCGCCGGGCGCCGCCGCCCCGTTCCGGTCGACGGCCACGACGACCGTCCCGCCCGCGAGCTTCAGCGCCTGCTCGACGGACTCGGCGGCGCGCGAGCGCACGTCCGGCCGGGCGACGAGCCGGTCGACGACGACGTCGAGCGTGTGCTCGCGCGCGGGGTCGAGCCGCCCGACCTGCGTGACCTCGCGGACCTCGCCGTTCACGCGGACCCGCACGAAGCCGTCGCTCCGGACGCGCTCGAGCACGTCGCGGTGGTCGCCCTTCTTCCGGCGGACGAGCGGGGCGAGGATCAGGTAGCGCGTCCCCTCCGGGAGCGCGCCGAGCTCGTCGACCACGCGGTCGGGGGAGACGGGCGCGATCCGCCGCCCGCAGCCCGGGCACGAGACCTCGCCCAGGCGGGCGAAGAGGAGCCGCAGGTGGTCGTGGATCTCGGTCGTCGTCGCGACCGTCGACCGCGGGTTCGGGGCGACGCAGCGCTGCTCGATCGCGATCGTCGGCGGCAGCCCCTCGACGAGGTCGACGTCGGGCTTCTCGAGCTGCTCGAGGAACTGGCGCGCGTAGGCGCTCAGGCTCTCGACGTAGCGGCGCTGCCCCTCGGCGTAGATGGTGTCGAAGGCGAGGCTCGACTTCCCCGACCCCGAGAGCCCGGTGACGACGACCAGCTTGTCGCGCGGGATGTCGACGTTCAGGTTCTTGAGCGTGTGCTCGCGGGCCCCACGGATGCGGATCAGGCGGCTGTCCATGTCGGCGGCGGTCCCCTCCCCTTCCCCCGAAAAGGGGAGCATTCTAAGGGGTTTGCCTCCTCGATGCAAGGGCGAACCGCCCCCGGGGCCGTTTGCCAGCCCGTTAGGCCCGGGATAGGATGCTGGGCCATGCCGCCGCCCACCGGGACCGACCTCATCATCAACAACCGCTACCGCGTCATCGACACGATCGGGAGCGGCGGCCAGAGCGAGATCCTCAAGGTCGAGGACCTGCTCGCGGCCGGGCGGATCCTGGCCCTCAAGCGGTTCCGGCTCGACCAGGAGGCGGCGCCCGAGGCCCTCGACTACTTCCGCCACGAGTTCGTGACCCTGGCGAAGCTCCGGCACCCGAACGTCGCGCTCGTCCACGATTACGGCACGATCGAGGGGACCGGCGAGGCCTTCTTCACGACCGAGTACCTCCCCGGCGTCGACCTCTACCAGGCGACCCCGGGCGCGTCGTTCGACGACATCTACGACCTCGCCGCCCAGGTCTGCCGAGGCCTCGACTACGTGCACTCGCGCGGGGTCATCCACCGCGACCTGAAGCCGTCGAACGTCATCGTCACGCGGCCCTCGCCCGCCGCCTCTCCGCTCGTCAAGATCATCGACTTCGGGCTCGCGGCCGAGGCCTCGCGGGCCGAGGTCGGCGGCGCGGCGGCCGCCGGCGTCGCCGGCGCGGCCGACCGGGCGATCCGCGGGACCGCGAGCTACCTCGCCCCCGAGGCGGCGCTCGGCGAGCCGGTCGACCGCCGCGCCGACCTCTACGCGCTCGGCGTCACGCTCTATCACGTCGTCACGCGCCGGCTGCCCTTCGAGGGGGAGTCGGCCCGCGACGTCCTCAGGCGGCGACTCGCCGGCCCGCCCGCCCCGCCGCGGGCCCTCCGCCCGGACGTGCCGCCGGCGCTCGAGCGCGTGATCCTGCGCCTGCTCGAGCGGGAGCCGGCGCGCCGCTTCGCCTCCGCCGGCCAGGTCGTGCGGGTGCTCGAGGAGCTGACGGGCCGGCCGTTCCAGGGCGAGGCGCGCGAGACGCACGAGAGCTACGTGCTCTCGGGGCGGTTCGTGGGGAGGGAGGAAGAGCTCGAGGCGCTCAAGCGGGCGTTTGCGAGGGTCTTCGGGCGGGGGGAGAGCGGGGTGGGGGCGGGGGGCGGGGGCGGGGAGGGGGCGGGGGCGAGGGGCGGGGAAGAAGCGCGGGGGGTGGGGACCGAGGGGGAGGCCCCGGGCCTGATCGTCGTGACC
>Ga0187893_10013135_pt1 | contig 11599 bp, 8 predicted proteins | sample MA1701074metaG_FD_139574 | JGI IMG/M metagenome (GOLD analysis project Ga0187893, IMG submission 139574) | White microbial mat communities from a basaltic lava cave in the Kipuka Kanohina Cave System on the Island of Hawaii, USA - MA170107-4 metaG ...
GCAGCCGCGGCGAGACTCACAGGTGAGCACTGAACGAATCCGAACGCGCTGGACACCCGAACGCTGAATCTCTGAGGCCAAATCCTCATCAATTTCCTGGTTGGCTTCCACAATCACTCGACCCTCTACCGGGTCGATGACGTCCTCAAGCGCCGTACGGCCAACGATTCGATCTCTGAGTGACTCGATCTCTTCGCCGCCCTCAACAATGGCACTCGCAGAGATTCCTCTGAGGGTGCCACAGTCATGTTCGCTGATGATCACGTCCTGAGCTACGTCTACCAGCCGCCTTGTCAGGTAACCCGAGTCGGCTGTCTTCAGAGCCGTATCGGCCAAGCCCTTACGGGCGCCGTGGGTCGAGATGAAGTACTGCAAAACGTCCAACCCTTCACGGAAGTTTGCTCGAATCGGTGTCTCAATAATTTCCCCCGAAGGCTTGGCCATCAGGCCGCGCATGCCGGCCAGCTGGCGAATCTGTTGAGCGCTGCCTCGCGCTCCCGAGTCGCTCATGACCAGGATCGGATTTAACTCGCCGCTGGAGCGCTCGCGATCATCCATCGCCTTGAACATCTCCTTGGCCACTTTGTCTGTGACTTCGGACCAGATGGCAATAATCTTGTTGTAACGCTCACCATTGGTAATGACGCCATCAAGATACTGCTGCTCGACGGCGATGACCTCGTTTTCTGCCCGATCAATGAGGCTCTTCTTCGCTTCAGGCGTAACCAGGTCATCGATACCGATCGAGATCCCAGCCTTGGTGGCATAAAGGAAGCCCAGATTCTTTAGGTCATCGAGCATCTTCACGGTCATCTCGTGCCCCAGCCGAATGTGCGAGTAATTAACCAGCGACTGCAACCCCTTCTTCTTGAGAGTGCCATTAATAAAGGGCAGGCCGGCAGGGATCGAATCATTGAAGATTACTCGACCGACCGTTGTGTTGATTACTCTGCGCACGTCTTCCTGCACCGTGGCCCGTAAAATATCCTGTGGATCGTGCTCCTGGGTCAGGTCGATCAAATCGCCGCTGATGCGAAGCTTGATGGGAGTCTGGGTGGTTACCTCCTTAGCATCCAGGGCCAGTAACACCTCTTCCAGGGACGCAAAAACACGACCCTCTCCCTTCGCGCCAGCTTTGTCACGCGTCAGGTAGTAGATGCCCAGCACGATATCCTGAGAAGGCACTGCGATAGGCTGACCACTAGCCGGACTCAGGATATTGTTGCTTGAAAGCATCAGCACCGCCGCCTCAATCTGGGCTTCGGGACTCAGGGGAATGTGAACGGCCATCTGGTCGCCGTCAAAGTCGGCGTTAAAAGCCGTGCAGACCAAGGGATGGATCTTGATGGCCTTGCCTTCAACCAGAACTGGCTCAAAAGCCTGGATGCCGAGGCGGTGCAGAGTCGGAGCACGATTCAAGAGCACCGGGTGCTCGCGAATCACCTCCTCGAGAATGTCCCAGACCACTGGCTCCTGCCGTTCGACCATCTCGCGGGCCTGCTTGATGGTTGCGGCGTGGGCCTGTTTTTCAAGCTGGTTGTAGATGAATGGTTTAAACAACTCCAGGGCCATCTTTTTCGGGAGCCCACACTGATGCAGTTTGAGTTCGGGTCCGACCACGATGACCGACCGGCCGGAGTAGTCGACACGTTTTCCCAGAAGGTTCTGGCGGAACCTACCCTGCTTGCCCTTCAAGGTGCCGCTAAGCGACTTGAGGGGGCGGTTGTTTACACCCCGAAGAACGCGGCCGCGACGACCATTATCGAATAGCGCATCGACAGCCTCCTGAAGCATTCGCTTCTCGTTGCGCACGATAACTTCCGGAGCGCGCAATTCCATTAACTTTTTCAGACGATTGTTGCGGTTAATAACCCTGCGGTAGAGATCGTTGAGATCCGAGGTGGCAAAGCGTCCGCCGTCGAGGGGAACCAGGGGCCGCAGCTCGGGTGGGATCACCGGGATCACATCCAGAATCATCCACTCCGGCCGATTTCCAGACTTCAGGAAACTGGTCGCTACTTTTAAGCGCTTCGAGTACTTCAGTTTCTTTTGCTGGGAGGTCTCGTCCTTCATACGCTTGCGCAAATCGGCGGCAAGCTCGGGCACATTCACCATGGCCAAAAGCTCTTTAATCGCCTCGGCGCCCATCTTGGCCACGAACTGACCGGGAAAATCGCGCACCAACTCTCGATAGCGCTCGTCCGAAACTAGTTCTTTTTCCTTCAGCCCCGAAACATCACCGGGATCGATGACGATGTAGGATTCAAAGTAAAGAACCTTTTCCAGTTCGCGTAGGGGGATGTCCAGCAGATGCCCTATGCGTGACGGCAAACCTTTGAAGAACCAGACATGAGAGCAGGGACTGGCGAGATCTATATGGCCCAGTCGCTCGCGGCGCACTTTTGCCTGGGTAACTTCGACACCGCATTTGTCGCAAATCACCCCACGGTGCTTCATGCGCTTGTATTTGCCGCACAGGCATTCCCAATCGGCTACGGGCCCAAATATACGTGCGCAAAACAGTCCATCCCGTTCCGGTTTAAAAGTGCGGTAATTGATCGTTTCCGGTTTCGTAACTTCTCCGTGTGACCACTGCCGGATCTTTTCCGGGGACGCAAGTGAGATACGAATAGCTTCAAAATCCGGAGCTAGTTGCGTCTTTTCCTGTTGAAATCGAAACACAGTTTCTCTCCATTTTCGATTTCCGCTTGCCCCGCCGCATGTTTGCGACTAATCGCAGACCGGCGGTTGGGCCAGCGGCAATGCTTTTTATCCTTCGACGCCGCTGGTAATCAGCGATTCGCCGACCCCGTCTTCGCTTCCTTCACCATTACCTTCCGCGCGCTTGTTGATCAACTCGACGTCTAGGCAGAGCGACTGGAGCTCACGCACAAGCACGTTGAAGGATTCGGGTAGACCAGGATCAAAATCTGCTTCACCTTTAACGATAGCTTCATAAATCTTCGAACGACCTGCCACGTCGTCCGACTTTGCTGTTAACAACTCCTGAAGAATGTGCGCCGCTCCGTAAGCCTCGAGCGCCCAAACTTCCATCTCTCCAAACCGCTGGCCGCCAAACTGCGCCTTTCCACCAAGCGGCTGCTGGGTGATCAGGCTGTAGGGTCCAATCGAACGAGCGTGGATCTTGTCATCCACCAGGTGCGACAGCTTCAGCATGTAGATATAGCCAACCGTGACCTTCTGTTCGAAGGGTTCTCCACTTAGTCCGTCGTAAAGCACGGCCTTTCCGGATTCACTGACAATTTCCGGAAGCCCCAGCTGTTCGGCCCGTTGACCGGCATCGTGCAATTTGGTTTTGATCTCCTTCTCCAGGGCCCCGTCAAACACCGGGGTGGCGAAGTAGAGACCGAGTACCCTGGCAGCCCAGCCCAGGTGCGTTTCCAAAATCTGACCCACATTCATTCGCGACGGCACGCCCAAAGGATTTAGAACGATTTCCACAGGGGTCCCGTCTGGCAGGTAGGGCATGTCCTCTTCTGGCAGGATTCGGGCTATTACGCCTTTGTTTCCATGGCGGCCGGCCATCTTGTCGCCAACGGAAAGCTTGCGCTTCATGGCGATGAAGACCTTGACCATCTTGATGACGCCTGGCGCCAGTTCGTCGCCCTGACGTAGTTTGGCAATCTTCTCTTCGTAGATATCCGAGAGAATCTTGATCTGGCGCTCGGTCCGATCTTCGTATTCCTTGACTTCGGCACCAACATCGAGCCGAGAAGAGACCAGCTGGGCCTTTCGTAAAACCTTGGGCTCCACTCCCTCAAGCATCTCTCTGGTAATCGCAGTGTTCTTGGGAATCACAATTTCTCGATTGGAGGTCAGATCGGCAGCCAGCTTGCGACCTTCAAGCAACTCGTAGATTCGCGCATCTCTCTGCTCCCGGAGAATGCGGATCTCGTCGTCAAGGTCTCGGCGCAGGCGATCTTCTTCCTCCTGCTCAATCGAGAGCGAGCGTTGATCTTTTTCCTGCCCTTTGCGGGTGAAGACCTGAACGTCGACCACCGTTCCGTCGATGCCCGGGGGGCAAACCAGCGAAGCGTCTTTTACGTCGCCGGCCTTCTCACCAAAGATCGCGCGCAAAAGTTTCTCTTCTGCGGTCAATTGGGTTTCACCCTTGGGGGTCACCTTGCCGACAAGAATGGAACCGGGTTTAACTTGTGCCCCGATGCGAATAATGCCACTTTCGTCGAGATCACGTAGCATGTTTTCCCCAACGTTTGGGATGTCACGAGTGATCTCTTCCGGTCCAAGTTTTGTATCTCGGGCCTCGATCTCCAGCTCTTCAATGTGGATAGAAGTGTAGTAATCCTCCTTCACCAACCGTTCGGAAACCAGGATCGCGTCTTCAAAGTTGTAGCCGCGCCAGGGCATGAACGCGACCAGCACGTTGCGGCCCAAGGCCAGCTCACCACGGTCTGTACAGGGTCCATCGGCAATCACCTGCCCCTTGGAAACGCGCTCGCCGACGTGGACAATCGGACGCTGGTTAATGCAGGTATTCTGGTTTGAGCGCTTAAACTTGATTAAAGTGTAGATGTCCGCCGTCACTTCGCGGGAAATGGTGCCATCCACATTGTGATCGGCCTTGACAATGATGCGTTCCGAATCCACGTAGTCAACCACCCCGTCGCGCTTGGCCACCACCACCGCGCCGGAGTCACGCGCAGTTGTCTTTTCCATTCCAGTCCCGATATAGGGAGCCTCGGCGCGCAGCAAAGGTACAGACTGGCGCTGCATGTTGGAACCCATCAAAGCTCGGTTCGCATCATCATTTTCCAGAAAAGGAATCAGCGAGGCTGCCACGGACACCAACTGCTTGGGCGAGACGTCTACGTATTCAATATCTTTCCGCAGTGCCAGGATGAACTCTCCGGCCTTGCGTGCCGCGTTGCGCTCGTTGACGATGTATCCAGTCTCGTCCAGCTCAATGTTGGCCTGACCGATTACGTGCTTGTCCTCTTCCCAGGCCGTCAGGTAGTAGGGCCAGGGTTCGTATTCAGCCGGGCGACTGTCGGCAGGAACTCGCTTATTAACTTTTTCGACTTCCTCCAACGGCAGGTGCTCACCAGGCTTCAACTTGGTATCACCACCGTTGATAATACGAACGTGCTCGACCACACGCCCGTCAATCACCTTGCGATAGGGAGCCTCGATAAAGCCAAACTCATTGATTCGAGCAAAACAGGAAAGGCTCGATATCAACCCGATGTTTGGACCTTCCGGAGTTTCAATAGGACAAATTCGGCCATAGTGAGTGGGGTGCACGTCGCGCACCTCGAAACCTGCGCGCTCACGAGACAAGCCTCCTGGTCCGAGGGCCGACAACCTTCGTTTATGTGTGATCTCAGACAAGGGGTTTGTCTGATCCATGAATTGCGAAAGCTGGCTCGACCCGAAAAACTCGCGCACTGCAGCGGTAACGGGCTTGGCATTGATCAGGTCCCGCGGCATGGTGGTCTGCATTTCCTGGTGAATGGACATCTTTTCCTTGATGGCCCGCTCCATTCGCTCAAGCCCGATGCGAAACTGGTTCTCAAGCAGTTCTCCTACCGCGCGCACTCTCCGGTTCCCCAGGTGGTCAATGTCATCAGCCTGGTATTCGGAGGGGTTTTTGCGCATTTTCAGGGCATAGGAAACAACCTCATAAAAATCCTTGGCTGAGAGCAAAGGATCATCGATTCGCTCCCGTTCAGATTTGCCCATTTTGATGTTGAACTTGAGACGGCCTACCCTGGAAAAGTCAAACTTGCGCGGATCAAAAAACATTGCCTCCAGCAGGCGATAAGCTGTCTGCACGGTAGGTGGATCTCCAGGCCGCATCTTGCGATAGATTTCCAAAAGTGCATCGACAGGCTTGGTAATAACGTCTTTCTTAAGCGTTTGGGAAAGGATAGGACCTACATCGTCGCGTTCGGGGAAGAACACGGAGAAGGCTTCCACTCCAGCTTCAATAATCTCCTGTAACTTGGCCGCCGTAATCTCGTTGTTCGCCTCGAGAATCACTTCGCCGCTTTCCTTGTTTACGATATCGGCGAGGGCAAAGGCCCCTTCCAGCTGCGAGGCCTCAATCTCGACCTCTCCAATATTGGCCTTGCGTAAGGCTTCCAACCCACTGCTGGTTACTTTCTTGCCGCTGCGAACAATGGGCTCGGCAGCTCGCCCCTTGATATCGAAGTCCACCTTCATGCCGACCAGATTCGTTTCGGCCTGCTCGGGGACCTGAACCATCAGCCTGCCCTCTTCGACGCGGATTTGATCGGTGATATAAATCGCTCGCGACATATCCTCGTCGGTAAACGAGGCGTTCTTTACAGTTTCTTCGAGCTGGGAATCGCTGCGGATCGAATGAGAATCAAATCCCTGACCAAACCACAAACCAAGGGCCCGCAGGAAAATTGAGGCCAGAAACTTACGTTTGCCAACACGGACGTAAAGCAGGTTCTTTTGATCATACTCAAACTCAACCCAGGACCCGCGATAGGGAATGATCTTGGCAACGTAAATCGGCCCCCGCTTAAAGAAGACGCCCGGTGAGCGGTGCAATTGCGACACAATCACTCGTTCCGTACCGTTGATGATGAAAGTGCCGTTGTCGGTCATCAGCGGAATCTCGCCGAAAAAGACCTCCTCCTCTTTAATATCTCGAATGGAAAGGGTTTCAGTTTCAGCGTCCTTGTCGTAAACGGTTAAGCGGATCTTCACCTTCAGCGGCACGCTATAGCTCATGCCCCGCTCCTGGCATTCCTGCTGATCATGTTTGTGTTTGAGTCCAACCGGCTCACCGCAGTTCTCGCACAGCTGTGGCCGAACAAAATTGAAAGTTCCGCATTTATGACAGAGTGTTTCGCCGGCGGCCAATGGGTTCACTTTGATTGTGGCGTCGCAGGTTTTGCAGTTGGCGCGCAGATAGTTCAAGCCCTCCAGGCGGCCACACTTACACTGCCAGTTTCCGATTTGATACTCGACAAAATCGAGCGTGGCCGTGCCGCGAAAATCCGAAATGGGGAAGACCGACTGGAACACTGCCTGCAGCCCGGTGTTCTCGCGCTCTTCGGGCAGTAGGTCCATCTGCAAAAAGCGGTTATATGATTCGCGTTGAATTTCGATCAGATTGGGAATCCGCACCGCAGTAGTGATTTTGGAAAAGTCAACGCGCTGGGGAGCGCGACTGGTGCGACGGCCCAAGCCCGTATTAACAGTTTGGAGCAAATTTGCAGACATGAGAGATTCCTTATGGTATTAGAGATTCGGTTTCGGCCTTTTCGCTTGAGAGGTAAACTCAATCGAAAATCAAACTCAAAAATCATGAACCGTGTTCAAGAGACACGAAGGTGCGGTCAGAGCGCACAATGCCCTGACCGCTTAATCGTCAAAAAGCGGCTGATTTTTGTTAGTCAGATTCTTCGGGAGTAACGCCAGCGCCCTCAATACTCCCCTAACTTAACCACTCGTTAAATCACTGTCAAGCGACTGCCAGACTACAGCTGGTCGAGGTTCCAGATGCTGTTCGCTTGCCGGCATCTGGCCGAAAAAATTATCCTCGGCCTATTTTACTTCGACGGTTGCTCCGGCATCGGCCAGCTTCTGTTTAATTGACTCGGCCTCTTCTTTCGAAACTCCCTCTTTTACGGGCTTGGGAGCCGCCTCAACCAGGTCCTTGGCTTCCTTCAACCCGAGGGCCGTGACCTCACGGACAACTTTGATCACATTGATCTTGTTTCCACCTACCGACTGCAAAATGACATCAAACTCGGTCTTCTCTTCCGCGGGCGCTGCGGCCTCCCCACCGGCGGGCGCCGCGCCCCCGGCGGGCATGGCGACGGCCGCCGCGGCTGCCGAGACTCCGAATGTCTCCTCTATCGCTTTGACCAACTGCGAGGCCTCAAGCAGAGTCAGCTCCTTAAATTGATCGACAAGGGATTGAATTTTATCTGTGGACATAACCGGTTCTTTACTCCTAAAGGTGTTCTAAGAAGCCAGGATCATCCTGGCTAATTGTTTCTGGCTGGCTTACCCGGTTGCATCTCCGTGCCGGCCCGCCTGCTTGCCGCTCCACTGACACCTGCCACGCGGCCAAAAAACTATGATTGCCAACTACTCGCTTAGGATGAGCCTTGTGCTTCCTTTTGTGCCCTTACCTGCTCGGTGACAATAGCGAGATTCCGTGCGAAAGCATTAGTTATGGTAGCGAGTCGCTGCGCCTGAGCGTTGATCAAGAACAAAATCTTGGCAATCAGCTCATCTCTTGAAGGCAAACTGGCGATTGCTTCGATATCTCGCAGGGCCACCACCTTGCCCTCGACGACTCCGGCTTTGAACGTAAAGATTTCGGTATTCGCCTTTGCAAATTTCGAGATCGCCTTGGAAAGATTTACAGGATCTTCCTTGCTTAAGGCGACCGCAGTGACACCCTTGAACTGATCCCTGGCTAGCTCCAGGGCAGTCCCTTCCGAAGCCTTACGGGCCAAAGTATTCTTCACCACTGAATAAGAGACACCAGCCTCGCGTAGCTGGTTCCGCAACTCCTGGTCTTTGGCGACAGTCATCCCCTGAAATCCGACCAGAATGGCCGCCTTAGCCTCCTTAAATTGGGCGGTCAGGGCTTCCAGGTCCTTCTGTTTTTGCTCTTTTGATTTCATGATTTTGGTTGCTTCTTTTGTTACTTCGCGTACGCTGCTTCATCGAGGAGTACCCCGGGGCTCATCGTGGCGGCGAGGTTGACCTTCTTAACGTATTTGCCTTTCGCGGTCGCCGGCTTAGCCTTAACTACCGCCTCAAGCAAGGAGCGCGCGTTGTCCCGAATCTGATCGGCCGAGAACGAAACTTTACCCACGCCAACGTGGATCACGCCGGTCTTATCGACCCGATATTCAACCTTGCCGGCTTTGGTCTCCTTGACGGCAGTCTTGATGTCAAAGGTCACGGTACCGGTCTTGGGATTAGGCATCAAACCTCGTGGTCCAAGTACTTTGCCCAGACCACCGACCAGCCGCATCATATCCGGAGTGGCGATCACAGCCTCAAAGTCAAGCCAGTTCTCGTTCTTGATCTTATTGACCATATCTTCGCCGCCCACAAAATCAGCGCCAGCCTCTTCTGCCTCCTTAATCTTATCGCCCTGCGCAATCACCAGGATTTTCTTCGATTTTCCCAGTCCATGAGGCAATACGATAGTACCTCGCACCAGTTGATCAGCTTTGCGCGGATCGACGCCCAACCAAACGGTTAGCTCAACCGTTTCGTCAAACTTGGCAAAGGCGACTTCTTTTAGCTTAGCGACACCCTCTTCAAGATTGTATTTGCGACCCAAGTCGATTTTCTCGGCCGCCGCCTTATAGTTCTTTCCGCGTTTTCTCATTGCAACAAATCATCTCCGCTGCCGCCTGCCTTTACACAACCGGCGACTCAATCATCACATTCAGCTAGAACAAACCCGTTTACAAATTAATTCGTCATTGGGCAATCGGCAATGGGCAATTTACAGTGCTCTCACTCGACCGTTAAACCCATTTGCCGGGCTGTGCCTTCTATTGTACGAATTGCAGACTCAATACTAGTGGTATTCAGGTCCGGAAGTTTCGTCCGGGCAATCTCCTCGATTTTCGCCCGCGAAATTGTTCCTACTTTCTCGCGCTTGGGACTGCCGGAGCCCTTGGGAATCCCTGCTGCCTTCTTCAGCAAATCCGCCGCGGGTGGAGTTTTGGTTTCAAATGAAAACGAGCGATCCGCGTAGACCGTAATAACCACCGGGATCTTCAGATCTGGGTCGAGCTGCGCCGTCTTGGCATTAAAAGCCTTGCAAAACTCCATAATATTGACGCCGTGCTGACCAAGGGCCGGGCCGATGGGCGGGGCCGGATTTGCCTTACCCGCGGGAACCTGAAGTTTTATGTAACCTGTAATTTTCTTAGCCATGGGTCATTTCCAATTGCCAATTGCCAATTGCCAATTTGCCAGGTCGAACGCAATCGTCAATTGGCAATCGGAAATGGGCATTGCCTTCATTCTTCTTCCGCAAACGTTACCTTCTCGACATCCAAAAAGTTTAGTTCTACCGGTGTTGAGCGCCCGAAAATCGTCACCGTAACCTTCAAGGTAGATTTGTCGTCGTTAACTTCCTCCACCTTGCCGGTAAAGCTCTGGAACGGGCCTGATTTAATTCGGACCGTTTCCCCCGCCGTGTAAGAAAACTTCGGCTTTGGCTTCTCGGCCGCCTCAGTGACGTTATGAACAATCTGATCCACTTCCTGCGGGGTCAGTGGGGTCGGATTATGTCCCCCAACAAAGCCGGTAACCTTCGGCGTCGACTTAATTAAGTGAAAAACATTATCAGGGATATGTCCTTTGTCATCGCATTCGATTTGAACCAACACATAGCCGGGATAAAACATTCGCGTCGATTCGATTCGCTTATTGCCGCGCATCTCCACGACTGTCTCGGTGGGTACCGGGTCCTCAGAAATCTCATTCTGCAAATCCGTATCCCGCACCCGGGCCTTCAAGCTGTCACGTACTTTCTTCTCGTGTCCCGAATATGTATGAAGTATGAACCACTGCTGCATGAAATCTCTTTCTGACCTAAGCTGCTCCGGTGATCAAATTCAGCAAATAATTAAGCTGGGTTAATAAGAACGTCCATAACCTATCGACCGCATATAAATAGGTGGCAAAAAAGACGACCGCAATCAATGTGATTATGGTGGTGTTCTTGACATCCTTGGCCGTTGGCCACGAGACCCGCTTCATTTCGGCTCGTACATCTCGGAGAAAATCCGCCAAACGACCAAAGGGCCCCAGCTGGCCTGGAAGCAACACGCGTCCGCCGCGCTCGGGTCTATCGCTGGTCGCACCAAACCGAGAGTCTTGCGAGATCTCGTCTGAATTGTCGTCCGTCATGACGTCGTCGACCTTCTTCGACACCAAATTACCTTTCTTGCGACTCAACTGGCAGGGGTACCAGGATTCGAACCCGGACTTTCGGTTTTGGAGACCGACGTGCTAGCCGTTGACACTATACCCCTGAAGTCATTGCCGATTGGCGATTGCCGATTGGCGATTGCCGATTGATGTTTAGTTCCAATTGCCAACCCGCAATCGACAATGACCTCAGTCGATCCACACCCTAGCATACTCCAATTGGCAATCGGCAATCGGAAATTGGGATGGCCTCACTTGGTTTCCTTGTGATCAGTGTGCTTGCGGCAACGGCGACAGAACTTACGAAACTCAAGACGGTCGGGGGTCGTTTTCTTGTTCTTGGTTGTCACATAGTTGCGGCTTTTGCAGTCACCGCACTGGAGCACAATATTATCGCGTGGCATAAGCTATTCCATTTCCAATTTCCAAATGCCAATTGCCGATTGGCAAATTTGCTAACCTCCAGGGTTCTCCGGCAAGTAGCCTTGCTCTGACCTTCTAAAGCACTGCCGCAACCAACGCCGTTTGAGAATTGCCTACTCGCTACGCTCCACACCAATCGGCATTCGGCAATCGGCATTCGGCAATGCCTTCACTCCGAAACTTCCGTGATCGTGCCCGCGCCTACCGTCCGCCCACCCTCGCGGATCGCAAAGCGCAGCCC
>Ga0187893_10013136_pt1 | contig 11599 bp, 11 predicted proteins | sample MA1701074metaG_FD_139574 | JGI IMG/M metagenome (GOLD analysis project Ga0187893, IMG submission 139574) | White microbial mat communities from a basaltic lava cave in the Kipuka Kanohina Cave System on the Island of Hawaii, USA - MA170107-4 metaG ...
CCCGCGCTTGACTCCCCCTGCGGTTTGGGGCATCAATAGCAGTCCGGCCTCCGCTCGGCGGGGCCGGGGAAAGCGCCTGCCGGCTGCGCGGTTCCGCGCGGCTTGCGCCTTCGGCAAGGGGGCGCGCGGGTTCTTGGATCTTTGACAAGAGAATCGGCAAGTTTGGCGAAGTGCCATCCGTCATGCCCGTTCTTCCGGTCTTAGCCGGCCGGGGGACGGGATCAAGTCGGTAAGACCGATAGAGCAGGGGACTTCACGCTCTGCCTCTTTCCCTTGGGGAGAGGGGAGTCACGCCTTCAGGCGTGACGGGGTGAGGTTCCACAGGCTCAAACATCGAAGCCTGGGGCTTCCTTCGGGAGGCGCTCAGGCGCCAGTGGTAAAAATTCGAGAGTTTGATCCTGGCTCAGAACGAACGCTGGCGGCGTGCCTAACACATGCAAGTCGGACGAGAAAGCTCCCTTCGGGGAGCGAGTACAGTGGCGCACGGGTGCGTAACACGTTGACAACCTGCCTTCCAGTCCGGGACAACCCCGCGAAAGCGAGGCTAATACCGGATAACAAGCCGGGCCGCATGGGCTGGCTTTGAAAGACTTGTCGCTGGAAGAGGGGTCTGCGGGACATTAGCTGGTTGGCGGGGTAACGGCCCACCAAGGCCATGATGTCTAGCGGGTCTGAGAGGATGATCCGCCACACTGGAACTGAGACACGGTCCAGACTCCTACGGGAGGCAGCAGTGGGGAATTTTGCGCAATGGGCGAAAGCCTGACGCAGCAACGCCGCGTGGATGAAGAAGGCCCTCGGGTCGTAAAGTCCTTTTCTGAGGGAAGAGACAAGACGGTACCTCGGGAATAAGCGTCGGCTAACTCTGTGCCAGCAGCCGCGGTAAGACAGAGGACGCAAGCGTTGTTCGGATTTACTGGGCGTAAAGGGCGTGTAGGCGGATCCGCAAGTCGGGGGTGAAAGGCCAGGGCTCAACCCGGGACAGTCTCCCGAAACTGCGGGTCTAGAGAGAGCTAGAGGCAGGTGGAATTCCCGGTGTAGAGGTGAAATTCGTAGAGATCGGGAGGAACACCGGCGGCGAAGGCGGCCTGCTGGGGCTCATCTGACGCTGAGGCGCGAAAGCGTGGGGAGCAAACAGGATTAGATACCCTGGTAGTCCACGCCGTAAACGATGAACACTAGATGTGCGAGGTACGACCCCTTGCGTGTCGCAGCTAACGCGTTAAGTGTTCCGCCTGGGGATTACGGTCGCAAGACTAAAACTCAAAGGAATTGACGGGGGCCCGCACAAGCGGTGGAGGATGTGGTTTAATTCGACGCAACGCGCAGAACCTTACCTGGGCTTGACATCCCGTGCTCACCCCAGAGATGGGGCCTTCCCCGCAAGGGGACGCGGAGACAGGTGCTGCATGGCTGTCGTCAGCTCGTGTCGTGAGATGTTGGGTTAAGTCCCGCAACGAGCGCAACCCTTGTCCTTAGTTGCCATCGGGTCATGCCGGGCACTCTAAGGAGACTGCCAGTGATAAGCTGGAGGAAGGTGGGGATGACGTCAAGTCCTCATGGCCTTTATGCCCAGGGCTACACACGTCCTACAATGGCGGCTACAAAGAGCAGCCAACTCGCGAGAGTGAGCGAATCTCAAAAAAGCCGTCCCAGTTGGGATCGCAGTCTGCAACTCGACTGCGTGAACGTGGAATCGCTAGTAATCGCGCAACAGCACGGCGCGGTGAATACGTTCCCGGGCCTTGTACACACCGCCCGTCACACCATGGAAGTTGACTTCGGCAGAAGCCGCTGAGCTAACCCGCAAGGGGGGCAGGCGTCCAAGCCGGTGTCGATGACTGGGGTGAAGTCGTAACAAGGTAGCCGTAGGAGAACCTGCGGCTGGATCACCTCCTTTCTTGGAACACGACCGGTTCCCGGCTTCCCGCCCCAACCGGCTTCTGGCTCAACCGCCAGCAAACCGGCAGGCCGGAACATCCCGGGTCGCCAGGCCGCGGACGTCAAAACCCGCGGCCCCAAACCCGGAACCGGAAACCCGAGTGCCCAGGTCGTCATGACGGATGGAACTCGTTCCCCATCAGGGAACGGCTCCTACGGCACCCAACCCTCGCTTGCCGGTTCTCTTGTGAAGGATCCCAAGTCCCCAACGCCTAAGCCCCGCCCTGCCGGGGCTTTTGCATTTCGTGACGTGAAATGTCGAGCGCACTGGGAACCGGTTGCGATCGTCGGTTGCGTCGGAAGGGTCGTTTGCTTACATTGACGCAGGGCCATCTTCAACCGGATCGGACCTTGTCAAGCCAATCCTGCCCGGCGAGGAAGCCGATCCCCGACAGGGGAAGAGAACCTCGGCGCCGCAGGCCCGCGGCGTAGTGCGCCGGCGCAATGAGTTCGATTGCGAGTCCAACTCCGCGTCCCCATGACTCCCGAAGAAGCCATCTCGCTCCTCAAGAATCCGCAAGTGATCGAGCAGATGCTCGAACTCACCCGCGATGCTCACGTGATCAAGCGGCTCAGCGAGATCGCGGGTGGCGAAACCGTGCGCCAGCAATTGACGCACTTGCTGCAGAATCCGGACATCGCGGGAGCCGTGGCCGCGCTGGTCCGGCACACCGAGACCTATCAGCGCATGCAGGGTCTGGTGTGGGCAGGGGCGATCCTGGTCGGCATAGGGGCCGGATTGCTCGCGATCACGCTGATCCTGGCGATCTACAACACGGTGCTGTTGCGGAGGCTGACTCGGGAGAAGGACGCTGAGTCGTAGCGCGGTCCCGATCCACTCCGTATTTCCAGCACCGCGCCGGTCAGCCGATCCGGTAGATTCTCCTGGCATTGCCTGCGAACAACGCATCCCGCGCCTGCGCCGGGAAGTCCTTCACGATGTCCTGGAATCCCTCGTAGATCGTCCGGTAGCTTGCGACCAGACTGTCCACGGGATAGTTGCTGGCGAACATGCAGCGCTCCGCTCCGAAGAGACGGATCACAGTCTGCACCACGGGGCGCTGAAGCTCCACGGTCCAGGGCACCCCCGGTTGTCCCAGACCCGAGATTTTTACCGAGACATTGGGGCAACCGGCCACCGCTTCCATGGCCCGGCGCCAACCGGCTAGGCCCTCGGGACTCCTGTCCGCGGGCAGACCGGCATGGTTGATGATGAGCGGCGTGCCCGGAAAACCCATCGCCAGCTGGGCCGCCTCCGCCATGTGCCACCAGGGCGTCTGAAGGTCGAACGAAAGTCCGAATTGCGAGAGCAGGGCATAGCCCCGCCGCCATTTCGGGTCATCCATGGAACCGGGCAGTCCTCGCCGCACCTGGTCCGGCGCGGAAGCGGCGCGGGGCTTGTGCCGCACTCCACGCACTCGCGGAAACGCCGCCTGGGCCGCCAGCACATCTTCCACATCTTCCCGGTCGAGCCAGGCTTGGGCCACGATCATGCGGGGAACAGGGTCCACAGCGAGCAACTCGTGCAGCCAGCGTGTTTCCCCCGTGGGATCGCTCGGATCCCATTCGGCTTCAACGACCACGGCTGCGGAAACGCGAAAACCAGCGCTGTCTCGGGCGTAGTCGGCGGGAAGGTAGTTTCGCCGCAAGGCGGAATAGTCGCCGTAGCGGAACGGGAGCGGGGGTTCCTGGCACAGCCAGGGATTCTTTCCGAGCCGGAGGTCCCAATAGTGATGATGGGTATCGGCCAACGTGAATGCCGGGCCCGGCCTGGGCGCCGCTGGCGAGTTCTTCCCGCGCATTCCGCTCAACGGGACTGAGTGGCGCGGGCTTGCGGGATAGCGCTTACGTGTTCCTGTGGATAGCCCAGATCCAGGAGGAACTGGCGGATGTCGTGATCGGCTTCTTGCGTCGTGGGTAGACCGCGCTCCTCGCACGGCAGGGTGTGATTCTTCACGGAAATCCAGCGCGAAAGGCCCGAACGCACATCGAGCGAGAAGGCGTGCTGACAATAGATCGCGGTCACGCAGCGGAACGGAAAGAATTCCGGAACGACCGGCCTCCCTCGCCCTTCCCTGCATATTCCAAAAATTGGATCGGATTCGCCGCGAACCGGATCCGAGATCAGGGACCGGCCGTCGATCCACTCCGGACGATTCACACCCAGATAGTCCAGAAGAGTCGGCGCGATATCGGCCATCTCGGCATTTCCAGGCCTTCGGCCTGCATGCGCGGACGCCGGAAAGGAGATGATCAGGGGCAGCCTTTCGGTAGCCTTCCTCTCGATGCCATGGTCCGAATAGAGGACAACGATAGTGTTGCCCAGAGCGTTTCGGGCGGCCAGCGCATCCAAAATCTCACCGAATCGGTTGTCGAATTCGAGGAGCATATCGTCATAGAACGCGAACATCGTTTCGCGCGTCTGTTTCTTGCCTTTGGAAAACTTCCGCACCCTGGGAGCAAAGGCCTTGTGAGCGATCTCCTTCACTTTCACCCGCTCGCCATGCCGGTTCGTCGTGCGCGGCCGGTATCCGTGAGTTCCAAGATAGTGCGCATGGACAAAGAACGGTTCTTGGGCGGAACGCATAAAGCGCAGCAGATCCTTCTGCCTCCGGTCGTCGCTCCTCGGGCTGCCAAACGTGGCCTCGAAGTGGGGATTGGTCGCTTCAACAAGCCCCAGACTGTGACCCACGCGGACGATTACCTTTTCGCGCACCGCCTCGGCAAAGAGCCTCGCGTCAGGCAAGGCAAGGCCCAACCGCTCGAGCCAATAATAGGCCGCGAGCGCGCTTTCGTTGCGGCCTCCGGCTGCTTGGTCGAAGGCGTTGACGAGATTCAGGTCGAACGGGTCGGCATGGACTCGTACGCCGAAATCGGCGCTGGTGTATCCAAGCTGACGCAGGATACCGGGAAAGTGCTCGTGAGCGTCGCGGCCGCGGAACACGGATGTGAACGAGATCATCTGCGAGCGGAACGGCGACTTGCCCGAGACGATGGCTGGCACCGAGATGTGAGTCGTCCAGGCATTGGCGAACGCATTGTCGGCGATCAAGGCCCGCGAGGCCCATTGCGCGATGCGCGGCGTGGTCTCCCGCGCGTAGCCGTAAGGCGGGAAATGATCCGCCAAGGCGCCGTCCGGGCCAACCATCACGATATTGGGAAGAGCACTCATGCCAGGGGCACGCGAAACCGGCGCCAGGCTGGGCCAAGTTGCGTTCGCAAGATACGGGGAGCTCGCCAGCAGCGCGAGAAACAAGCCCGAGCCCAGGGCGAGCCCCTTGCGCGCGAAGCGGGAATAGCGACGCCGTTCCACGAACGACGCTAACTTGACGACGAAGTGCAAGACCAGCACCGACCACCCCAGGGAATAGGCGGCGCGAACCCAGCCTCCGTGAGACGTCACGCTGAACCGGAACAGCGTATAGGTGAAGTTCTCCACCAGCAGCAAGCCCGTAGAGGCTGCTACCAGAGCCGCCGGCAATACCGACAGCGCGACCAATACGCGGAATCCGGACCGACGGGAGGCGAGGGCTGCCAAAGCGGAGATCACCAAGACCGGCGCGTTCACGAGGAACAGCAATGCGGTGCATTGCGCCAGGACTATCACCTGCAAGGTGAACGGCTGGTCGGCGAGCGGAGAGCGCTTTGTGATGAAGAAAAGCCATTCCGAAGTCACTGCCGCGGTTGAAGCGGCAAACAGCACCACCGCCGAATTGAGCAACAGGCCGAGGAAAGATACCGGCGTTACGCTGCTACCGAGAAGCGCGGATTGAATGGGGCGAACAGCGGAACGCGCGGCTGAGGCGATAGTGGATCTTGAAACTCTCATGAAGCAAGGACGAGGCGCAGTCGCAGGGCCGTAGAACAGCCTGCGCACAAGCTAGCAAGGCGCGCCTGACCATTCAACCTGAATCCATCTCCGGTTCGAGGCTGCGGCGTGGGACCTAAGGCCATCCGGCCGATTGGTTAATGAACCTGGTGCATGGACCGGACAACGAGATCATTCACGAGCACATGCGGCGGAGTCGCCAAGATCATGGCGATCAGCTCCGCGATATCCTCCGCTGACATCGGCTTGAGTTCGGCGTACGCCTTGCCGGCGCGCGCGGCATCCCGATACCCCTTGCCGTGCCACTCGGTTTCCACCATCCCTGGCGAGATCAGGCTCACCTTGACCGGGCTCTTGCGCTGCGCCAATTCCCCCCGCATCCCTTCTGACAGCGCGTGCACGGCATGCTTGGTCGCCGCGTACATGGTGAACTTGAGATGGTGAAAAACGCGCTGTCCCGCGATGGACGAGACATTGACGATATGTCCCGAGCCCTTGCGCTCCATGTCGGCCAGACCCTCCCGCATGGCCACTGCGAAGGCCAAGACATTCACATCGAGCATTTCCCGCCATTCCCCGGTCTTGCCGTCGCGGAGATCGTCCTCCCAACCCAGCCCGGCATTGTTGATCAGCACATCGGCGCCCTGCCATCTCCGGCGCAGCGTATCGAACGCGGAGGCGACCTCTTCGGCGCGGCGGAAATCCGCGGCGATAGCGAGTGCTTCGCCTCCGGCCTGGTGAATCTCTCCCACCAGCGCTTCCAGGCGCTCTTTCCTCCGCGCGGTCAGCGCCACCCGCATGCCCATCTCCGCCAGCTTCCGCGCCGTGGCTTCTCCGATTCCGCTCGACGCACCGGTCACCAGCGCGGCCTTTCCCTTCCACCGGTCCAGTTGAAACCAATCGCTCATCAAGCTCTCCTGTGCACCTCGATACTGCGAACACAATCACGCGAAACTCCTGCAGATTAGCCCAAAAACTCGACCGGAAGGGCAGGGCTCTCGTTTCCGGCCAAGCCCAAGGGTGGCACCAAAATCGTTCCCAAGTTCGGTCCGCCCGGCCTTGCGCGACGCCATGGCTGGGCAAAACGCGAGCGACTTCTATTGCCTATGAGTCCGCAACTGGCCATAAGTCAGTGGATCAAGCCCAAGGCCCGCAGACCTTGGCGGTAGGCGTCCTTTTTGAATGAGACGATCCCGTCGAGCGCCTGCTCGGGCGATACCCAGCGGAAGGAGTCAAATTCGGGTTCAGGCCCCGGCAAGCGAATCGAACTTTCGCCATCCAGGAGCCTGGCGAGAAACCAGGTCTGCTCTTGGCCGCCGAATCCCCGCTTGGCGGGATCCCTGTGCGACAGGCGTTCCGCGATTCCCGGCGGGAACTCGTAGCGAATCGTCTCCGCCGATTGTGCAAGGATTTCGACCCGCCCGGTCCCGATTTCCTCCGCCAGTTCACGGATCACGGCGGCCCCGGGTGACTCCCCCGCTTGAACGCCGCCCTGCGGGAATTGCCACGCCTCGGAGCCGAGGGTGCGGTCAGTGCGCCGGAACACCAGCACCCGGCCGGTATCTGAATCTTGGATTACGGCGCAGACATTGGGGCGGTAGCGAACCGGCGCAATTTCAGTCGTCGGGGAATTGGGCCTTGATGGCGAGCGCCCCATCCATATTCTCTAGGAACAGGGACAGCAATTCCGGATCGAAGTGCTTGCCTTTCTGCTCGCGCATCAATTCCAGTACGTCTTGGAGCGCGATGGGGGCCTTGTACACCCGCCGGCTGAGCAGCGCGTCGAACACGTCGGCGATTGCGGTGATCCGGCCTTCAATCGGAATCGAATCTCCGGAAAGTCCGCGCGGATAGCCGCTGCCGTCGTACTTCTCGTGGTGGGTATAGGCGATGGAAGCTCCCATGTCCAGCACCGGCGTGCCGGAGCCCGAAAGGATGCGAAAGCCGATTTCGGCATGGTCATGCATGATCTTCAACTCCTCACCCTCGAGCCTGCCAGGCTTCAAGAGAATCTGGTCCGGCGTGCCGATCTTGCCGATGTCGTGCATCGGGCTGGCCAGCTTCATCTGCTGACACCAATTTTCATTCTGGCCGCTCAATCGGGCGAGCATCTCACAGTAGTGGCTCATGCGCCGGATGTGCTGGGCCGTCTCGTTGTCTCGAAACTCGGCTGCGCGCATGAGGCGGTTCACGACTTCCTCGTGCGCGTCACGGAGCGAGCGGTCGGCAATCTGCAGCTTCTCCAGGGCCTCCCTCAGATCCCTTGTCCGCTCGGCGACCGTCTGCTCCAAACGGTCGCGATAGCGCCGGTTTTCCAGTTCCAGTTGCCGCCGGCGCAGCGCGCTGGAAACGGCGAACATCAGTTGATTCGCCTGGAACGGCTTCAACACATAGCCATAGGCTCCGATGGCAATCGCCTGTTCGGCCAGGTTGGGATCGTCTTCTCCCGTCACCATGATCGTGGCCAAGTCCGGAAAGCGGCGGCAGGTGTCCTCGATCAAGGCCATGCCCGATCTTCCCGGAGGCATGTGCACGTCGCAAAGCATCAGCTCGAATTCGCGCTCCTCCAGCAAGCGGAGCGCCTCCGCGGCCCCATCCGCGGTGACGCAGTGAATGCCCTTCCGTTGCAGCAAGTGCGTCAGGACACCCCGCACCATCGCATGATCGTCCACCACCAGAGCCCGAATGCTCCGGCGCTCCGGCAAATCCGCCGCAGAGCGCTGATTCGGGCTACGGATGTTTTCGGAAATCTGCATCGAAGTCACTCACGCAGAATGGCTCGCACGACCGCTTCCACGTCGCCGAAGTCCGGAAAAAGTTCGTCCGGCTCCGACTGGGCCAGGTCTTCCCGGCCATAGCGTCCGGTTGCGACCGCAATGGCTCTGAGTCCGAGGGGCTTGGCACACAGTATGTCGTTCGGCGTGTCACCCAGGATGGAAACCGCCTTTCCGCTCAACCGAAGACCGAGTCGGCTGTGGGCTTCCGCCAAGGCCAGAGCCGGAAGCTCATTGCGCGACTCGTGCCGCTCTCCGTACGCACCGAAGGCGAACGCTCCGGACAGGCCTGCGGCCTCCAACTTGATCCGGGCCGCCGAGGGGCAATTTCCGGTGAGCAGAGCCAGAGCCACCGAGGTCTCCTCCTGCAGGCAGGCGATCAATTCCCTTACTCCTCTATAAACGGTGGTGACGCCGGAATGGATCGCGGTTTCAAGTTCGCATTCGTAGCGTGGCCAGAATTGTGGCAGTTTGCTCTCAATGGCGGGCCGGTCCAGCCCGGTCTGTGCCAATAATTCGTGGACGATCCGCAATTCGGTCTTTCCGTCCATGAGAAGCCCGTCACTCTCGGGGTGCGCGCCATACACCGCCTCCAGCGCGTTCATCAGTGCCTGGACCGCGCGCCCCTGCGTGGTCAGCAGTGTCCCATCGATGTCGAAGAGGGCCAGACGTCGGATCATGGATTCGAGGCCTTCCAGGCGCGAATTGGAGTCGGGAGGTCCGCTCGCCGATGAATTGATTTTGACACAGGTCAAGTCTGCTTCAAGCCGGCTCAATACTCGGGACCCGAGGTGCAAAATCTGAGCGCGGCCGAATGGCGCGTAGTGTAAGCGGGATTACGATCATATTCCGCATGGGCATTCCGTAGGACCTGCTACAGCGATTCAATGCCGCGACACCGCGCTACACGCCCTAGCCTCCCGTTCCCTATTGGCAGCCCATGAATTCCGAGGTGTGGGAAGCTTGGCCTGCCCGGCCCTCAACTGGCGAGTCGATCCGAGCGCTTCGGGTTCGCATTCAACGCTGCCGCTGACGCCGTACGAATTGCGACTGATTCGAGTTCAAGGCGAGTTTTTCTGATGGGGGCGAACGCCATGTAGACATGCTGTGCCGGAAAATAGCGCGGGTACACTGGAGATTGCTTCTGGTTGCGCCGGAGCCACAGTTCGACGAGTGTGGCGGCTTGGCTGCCATTCTCGTCCACGAGCTGCTGGACAAGGACGGGCAATCCGCCCGCAGCCGGATCGGCTTCGAACCTGACGCGGAATTGAGCGTCGAGGTCAAACCGGCGTATCCTGGGTAGGAGCGGCGCAGCAAAGCGTTACAATCCTGTCAGGGCCGCAGTCCTTTCAGCCGGCGATCCACGTCATCCAGCCGATTCTCCCAGCATGTCCATCTTCCCTCTTCCCGGGCGTTTCAATGTGGGGGATCTGCTATTGGCGGATTCGCTCCGCGGCGATCAGGGCCGGCGGCCGTATCTGCTTACGGAGGCGGCGGCGCTCTCGCGTACGGATGCTGTGGAGAAGTCGAGCCGCGCGGGCCATGCGCTGCGGAGGCTGGGGGTGGAGCCCGAACAGCGCGTGGCCCTGTTGCTGGGAGATTCACTCGATTTTCCAGTCTGTTTCTGGGCGGTGCTGAGGATTGGGGCGGTGGCCCTGCCGCTGAATCCGCTGCTCCGGCCAGCCGATTGGCGGGCAGCCTTGGAGGACAGCCGTGCCCGGGTCTTGTTGCTGGACTCCTCTCTCTGGCCTGCGGTTGCAGCGGATACGCGAGGCTTGCGGCACTTGCGCGCCATCGTCGCGGTGGGCCCATCCCAGCCGGGATTACCCAACCTCGGGCAATTGACTAAGCGCGAAGCATCCCGCCTGGAGGGCGAACGCATTTCGGCGGACGATCCGGCGCTATGGCTCTATACCTCGGGAAGCACGGGACGTCCCAAGGCGGCCATTCACCTGGCAGGAGATCTGGTGCACGGCGTGCATATGTTCCCTCGATGCATCGGGCTGACCGGGAGCGATCTGTTGTTCTCCGCGCCCCGGATGCACTTCGCCTACGGCCTCGGGAATTCGCTCCTGTTTCCGCTTGCCACGGCCGGTAGCGCGGTCATTCAGGCCGAGCGGCCCACGCCCGGGAATGTGCTGAGGACATTGGACCGGTTCCGGCCCTCCGTGTTCTTCGCCGGACCGGCGCTGCTGCAAGGCATGCTGGACACCGTGCATGGCGGCGAAGCCAGCTTTCAGCGGGAGCCGCGGCTAAGCTATCTCCGCTTTACCGTGTCGGCCGGCGAGGCCCTTCCTGCTCCGCTGTACCGGAAGTGGCGGCGCGTGATGGGTCATGAGGTTTTGGATTGCGTGGGATCGACCGAGAACCTGACATTCTTCCTTGCCAACCGGCCGGGGGAGTCACGCCCTGGAGATTCGGGCCATCCCGTGTCGGGATTTGAGCTTCGGCTGGTCGATGAGCGGGGCCGGGACGTGCCTGAAGGGGAAGCCGGCACGCTTTGGGTGAGCGGCCCAACCGCCGCAGCCCGCTATTGGAACCGGCAAGACCTCACGAGCCAGGTCATGCGGGGGCGGTGGCTCGTCACCGGGGACCGTTTCCGGCGCCTGCCCGGCGGCCGGTTCGAGTTCCTGGGGCGGGACGATGACATGATCAAGGTGGGGGGCTCCTGGGTTTCTCCGGCGGAAGTGGAACAGGTCCTACTGTCGCATCCGGGCGTGTCCGAATGCGCTGTGGTCGGTCGGCGAGACGAGCGAGGATTGGGCCAGGCCGCGGCCATCGTTGTGGCAAGGCCGGGATATCCGGTTTCGCAATTGTCCGAAGCGCTGTTCGGCCATCTCAGGTCGAATCTGGTGGAATTCAAGGTGCCGCGCTGGATGGAATTCGCTCCCTCCCTGCCGCGCACCGCCACGGGGAAGCTGCAGCGTTTCCGGCTTCGTGCCGGCTGATCCAATCTGTGCCGGCCTCGATTCCCGCCAAGTCCCTTGCCGCGGCGGCGGCCCGAAGCCCCATTGTTCCTTCACTCGGACATTGATAGATTCCGGCGCGGGTCCGA
>Ga0187893_10013137_pt1 | contig 11598 bp, 14 predicted proteins | sample MA1701074metaG_FD_139574 | JGI IMG/M metagenome (GOLD analysis project Ga0187893, IMG submission 139574) | White microbial mat communities from a basaltic lava cave in the Kipuka Kanohina Cave System on the Island of Hawaii, USA - MA170107-4 metaG ...
GACGCTCGAGCACATCGTCGACACCGTCCTGTACTTCGAGGGCGAGAGCAGCCTCGACCACCGCGTCCTGCGCGCGACGAAGAACCGGTTCGGCAGCGTCGACGAGATCGGGGTCTTCCGGATGACGGAGCGCGGGCTCGAGGCGGTCTCGAACCCGTCCGAACTCTTTCTCGGCGACCGGCAGTCCGCGACGTCCGGCAGCGCGGTCACGGCCCTCCTCGAGGGCACGCGGCCGGTGCTCATCGAAGTGCAGGCCCTTGCCGCCAGGGCGGGCTTTGGTACGCCGCAGCGCGTCGCAGCCGGCGTCGATTCGCGCCGGCTCGCGCTGTTGCTCGCCGTGCTGGAGAAGCGCGCGGGCCTGCGTTTTGGCGATCTCGACGTGTTCCTGAACGTGGTCGGTGGCGTCCGCATGCAGGAGCCCGCGGGCGACCTCGCCGTCGCCGCGGCGCTGGCGAGTGCCGTGTACGACCGGGCCACGCCGCGCGACGCGGTCTTCGTGGGGGAGCTCGGGCTCGGCGGCGAGATCCGGCCGGTGTCGCAGGTGGAACGTCGCGTCGCTGAAGCGACGAACCTCGGCATGACGCGGGTTTTTGTGCCGGCGCGAAGCGTACCGAAGCGCGCCGCCGCCGGCGTCATCGGGGTGAAATCGGTGGGAGACCTTTTCTCGCAGTTGTTCCAGTGAGGGACGTCGGGGTGGTCATCGTCGCGGGCGGCCAGAGCACGCGCACCGCCGGCGAGGAACTCAAGCAGTTCCGGTGGATCGCCGGAAAGCCAATGCTGCTGCACAGCCTTCAGGCCTTCATGGCGCGTCCCGACGTCTGCTTCGTGGTCTGCGTCGTGCCGCAACAGTACGTGGCTGATCCGCCGCCCTGGATCTTCCAGTGCGACGTCGACCGGCTGCTGCTCTCCGTCGGCGGCCGGACGCGCACGGAGTCGGCGCGAAACGGCCTGGCTGACCTCCCGAACGACGCGACCATTGCGCTGATCCACGACGCTGCGCGCCCGTTCATCGACAATGAGGCCGTCGATCGGGTGGTTGGAGCCGCTCGCGAAGGGAAGTGCGCCGTCCCGGGGCTGCCGGAGGTCGACACCATAAAGGAAGTGGACTCCGAGGGCCGGGTCACCAAGACGCTCGAGCGCGAGCGGCTCTGGCGCGTCCAGACGCCACAGGGGTTTCCCCGCGGGCTGATCGAACGCGCCCATCGCGAGGCGCGCGAGGCAAACGCGTCGGCAACGGACGACGCTGCGTTGTGCGAGCGCATCGGCCTCCCTGTGGTGATCGTGCCCGGGAGCAGGCGGACGTTGAAGGTGACGCACGAGGACGACTTTGCCCGCGTCGAGGCGCTGTCCGCGGCGTCCAAGTGAAGCGCGAGACGCTGTCGTATCCGTTCTGGTCCCCGGCAGAAATCGAGGCAGCACTCAAGCCGGCGCTCGCGCAGATCGAGCTGCGCCGGGTCCTGGCGTACCCCACCGAGACCGTCTACGGCTTTGGCGGCGGAATCGACCGCGACTCGGTCGCGAACCTCATCAAGCTCAAGAAGCGCCAGGCGGGAAAGCCGTTCCTGCTCCTCATCGACGGCAGCGAGATGCTGACCAAGCTCGACCTGCAACTGCCGGCGTACGCGGCCACGCTGGCTGCCCGCTTCTGGCCCGGGCCCCTGACGCTCGTGCTGCCGGGCGGGCAGGGGCGCGTGCCGCCGCAGTTGCGCGGCCCCGAGGGTGGCATCGCCGTGCGATGGACGAGTCATCCCGCAGTGCGCCGTCTCGTGCAGGCGCTCGGCTCGCCCATCACGTCGACCAGCGCGAACCGGCCGGGGGTGCCGCCCGCGATGACCGCGGGCGAGATTCTCGCGCAATGGGCGGCCGCTGTCGCGCGCGGCGACCTGCGCGTACTGGATGGCGGGCGCCTGGAGCCGTCCGAGCCGTCAACCGTCGTAGATTGCATGGGCCGGCACCCGCGCGTGATTCGTCGCGGCGCCATCGCGGCGCGAGTACTGCGCGAAAGCGTGCCTGGGCTGATCGGAGACGCCTGAGCGAATGCGCATCCTGTTCGTTTGTACCGGCAACACGTGCCGAAGCGCCATGGCTGAAGCACTCGCGTGCAAGGTCATCATCGAGCGCGGGCTGACGGACACGGAGGTGTCGAGCGCGGGCACGAGCGCCTGGGATGGCGCGCCGGCGTCCGACGGCGCGCTGCTGGTCGGCATGGAGCGCGGGCTCGACCTCAGCTCGCACCGCGCCCAGACGCTCACGCCCGACGCCGTCCGCGCGGCCGACATCATCCTCGCCATGGGCCCGCACCACCTGGAGCGCATCGAGGCGCTCGGCGGCGCGGGCCGCGCGTTCCTCCTGACCGACTTCGCGTCGCACGGCTCGAGCGCGCGGGCGATCAATGACCCGATCGGCGGCGAGCTGGACGTGTACCGCGCCACTGCGGACGAACTCGACCGTGAGGTGCGGCGCGCGTTCGACCGCATCGCCGCCGAGCGCTCGTCCGGCACGCCGTGAGCGGAACGCCCGGGCGGCTGGTTCTGCTCGGGCATCCCCTGGGTCACACCCTCTCGCCGGTGTTCCAGAACGCCGCGCTGAGGTCGGCGGGCATCGCGCTCGCCTACGAGCCGGTAGACGTGGCGCGCACCGGCCTGCCCGGCGTGCTGGAGGAACTGCGGCGCGGGCGCTGGGCGGGCAACGTCACCATTCCCTACAAGGGCGACGTCGCCGCGGAGTGCGACCGCCTCAGCGACACCGCAACGCGCATCGGCGCCGTGAATACGTTCTGGTGCGCCGTTGACGGCGCGCTCGTGGGCGACAACACCGACGTGGAGGGCTTCGACGCCGCCGCACGGTCGCTCCTGGGAGCGCCCAGGCCGGGCTTGAACGTCGGGGTCATCGGCGCCGGGGGCGGCGCTGCCGCGGTACTCCATGCAATCGAACGGTGGCAGCCGTCCGTCGCACAGGTGTACTCTCGGTCACGTGACCGCACTCGAAGCCTCGTGGACCGCTTTCCGGCGGCCCGCGCCATCGTCGCGTCCAGCGCTGTGGACGCGGTGCAGGGCGCGGACCTCGTCGTGAACGCGACGCCGATCGGCCTGTCTGACGACGGCCTGCCGGTGCCCGCCGCCGCGCTCGCGTCCTCCGCCGCCGTGATCGATCTCGCCTACCGCCGCGGTGGCACGCCGTTCGTGCGCGCGGCGCAGGCGCGCGGACTGCGGGCACAGGATGGGCTGACGATGCTGCTGGAGCAGGGTGCCCTCGCGTTCGAGCGCTGGTTCAGCGTGAAGCCGGACCGCGAGGCGATGTGGAAGGCGCTCGAGGCGTCGCGCTAGCGGGCCGGGCGCGCCGGGTCGCTCGCGCCGCGCTCGACTTCCTGTTGCCGGCGGCGTGCCCGTGCTGCGACCGGGCCCTCGTCGACGGTGAGGACGAACTCGTGTGTGGGCGCTGCTGGGCCACGATCGTCGAGCTCCCGTACCCGCAGTGCGCGCGATGCGGGCACCCGGGCACGCGATCCCCGTGCCGCTGGTGCAGCCTCCTGCCGCCCTTCGTACGGGCGGTCCGGTCGGTGTGCTGGACGCACCGCGGCACGGGCTCGAGCATCGTCCACGCGATGAAATACGGCCACTGGAGCGCAGTGGCCGGCGGGATCGCGCGCCGGATGTCCCGGCTTGGCTGGCCGCCCGACATCGTCGCCGAGCGTGCCGCGGTGTTGCCCGTGCCGCTCGCGGAAACGAAGCAGCGTGAGCGCGGCTTCAACCAATCCGAACGCCTGGCGAGCGAGCTGGCGCCGCGCTGGCGTCTGCCGCTGTGGAGCGACGTGCTCGTTCGAACGCGCGCAACAGAGACGCAAACGCGGTTGACACCGGAAGAGCGACTGGCGAACGTTTCCGACGCGTTCCGGGTGCAACACACCGCGCGGCAACGCCTTGCGAACACCCATGTGGTGCTCGTCGACGATGTGGTGACCACGGCCGCGACGCTCAACGCGTGCGCGGCCGCTCTCGTCGCCGGCGGCGCGAGATTCGTGAGTTACGTGACCTTTGGTCGGGCGCCGGCCGCAGGCGACCGATAGCGAGATCGAGGAGAAAGAGACCCGCAATGGCAATTCGCGTTGGGATCAACGGCTTCGGCCGGATCGGACGCCAGGTGGTGCGCGCCGCGAAGCAGCAGAAGGCCGGCATCGACTTCGTCGCCATCAACGACCTCACGGATACGAGAACGCTGGCACACCTCTTCAAGTACGACTCGGTCCATCGCACCTACCGGGGCGACGTCCGCGCCGGCGACGGCCGGATCACAATCGATGGCGACGACGTGAAGGTCCTCGCCGAGAAGGAGCCCGCGAAGCTGCCGTGGCGGGACCTCGGCGTCGATATCGTGCTGGAGGCGACCGGCCGGTTCACCGACGCCCCGTCGGCCAGGAAGCACATCGAGGCGGGCGCGAAGAAAGTGATCATCTCGGCGCCGGCGAAGGGCGAGGACATCACCATCGTCCTCGGCGTCAACGAGCAGAAGTACAACCCGGCGCAGCACACCATCATCTCCAACGCTTCGTGCACGACGAACTGCCTCGTGCCGATGGTGAAGGTCGTGATGGACAACTTCGGCTTCCTGCGCGGGTCGATGGTCACCGTGCACAGTTACACCAACGACCAGAACGTGCTCGACCTGCCGCACAAGGACCTGCGGCGTGCGCGCGCGGCGGCGCTGTCGATGATTCCCACGACGACGGGGGCGGCGAAGGCGACGGCGTTGGTGATTCCCGAACTCAAGGGGAAGATCGATGGCATCTCGATCCGCGTGCCCACGCCGGACGTCTCGCTCACGGACCTTGCGGTGGTGGTTGAGAAGCCGGTGACGGTGGAGCACGTGAACGATGCGTTCAGGAAGGCCGCCGCCGGACCGCTCAAGAACATCCTGGCGTTCAGTGACGAAGAACTCGTCTCCAGCGATTACATCGGCGACCCGCACTCCTGCATCATCGATGGCAAGAGCACCAACGTCGTGGACGGCACGCTGCTCAAGGTGTCCGGCTGGTACGACAACGAGTGGGGCTACTCCTCGCGCTGCGTCGACCTGATCCGGTACGTCGGCAAGACGCTCTGACCGCGTCCGCGTGAACAAGAGGACAATCCGCGACCTCGGGGATGACCAGCTCCGGGGCAGGCGCGCGCTCGTTCGGGTGGATTTCAATGTCCCGCTCGATGACGCCGGCGCCGTCAGCGACGATACGCGCATTCGCGCGGCAATTCCGACCATCGAGGCACTGCGCGCCAGGGGCGCACGCGTCATCCTGGTCTCGCACCTCGGTCGCCCGAAGGCGAAACCGGAGCCGGAGTACTCGTTGGCGCCGGTCGCGCGACACCTCGCGCGCCTGATGACAGGAGCGCGCGTCACGTTCGTCGCCAGCACCAACGATGCCGCAGCGGTCGCAGCTTCGCAGGACCACACCGGCGACGTGATCGTCCTCGAGAACACGCGCTTCCTGCCCGGCGAGGAAAAGAACGACACGGCGCTGGCGAAGGCGCTGGCGTCGCTCGGCGATGTCTTCGTCAATGACGCCTTCGGGTCCGCGCATCGCGCGCACGCGTCCACCGAGGGGGTCGCGCACCACCTGCGTCCGGCGGTTGCGGGTCTCCTCATGGAACGCGAACTGGAGTACCTCGGCGCCGCGCTGAGCAATCCAGGACGGCCCTTCGTCGCGGTGTTGGGCGGCGCGAAAATCTCGGGGAAGATCGACGTCATCGAGCGGCTCCTGCCCAAGGTCGACCGGATGCTGATCGGGGGCGCCATGGCATGCACGTTCTTCAAGGCGACGGGTGTCGAGACCGGCAGGTCGCTCGTTGAGCCTGACCGTGTCGACATGGCGCGCGAACTGCTCCAGCGGGGCGGCGGCAAGCTCGTGCTGCCGACTGACGCGCGGGTCGCGCCCTCCCTCGATGACGCCTCGGCCTGCCGGGAGGTCGCGCGCAACGCGATTCCGGCCACGATGGCAATGTTCGACATCGGGCGGCGAACCGAACAGGCCTTCGGCGAGTCCATCGCGGCGGCAAAGACCGTCATCTGGAACGGGCCGATGGGCGTCTTTGAGACGCCGCCGTTCGATCGCGGCACCAACGCAGTGGCGCTGGCCCTGGCCGACGCCACGAAGCGCGGCGCCACCACCATCGTCGGCGGTGGCGACTCGGCCGCGGCGGTGGCCGCGCTCGGGCTCGAGGCGCAGATGAGCCACGTCTCGACGGGCGGCGGGGCTTCGCTCGAGTTCCTGGAAGGCAAGACGCTCCCGGGCGTCGCAGCCCTCGACGACAAGTGAAGCGCCCCGTCTTCGCCGCCAACTGGAAGATGAATCACGGGCCGACCGAGGCCCGCGCCTTCCTTCGCACGTTCCTGTCGCGGTACAAGAAACGGACGGACCGCACCGTGATCATCATTCCGCCCGCCATCTCCGTGACCACCGTCGCGGCCGGGCTGGCGCGACGGACGGACATCCTCCTCGGCGTCCAGAACATCCACTCCCAGCCGAAGGGTGCGTTCACCGGCGAGGCGTCTGCGGCCATGGCGTTCGACGCCGGCGCCCGAATAGCGCTGATCGGCCACTCGGAGCGCCGCCACGTGTTCGGCGAGACTGATGCAGCGACCGCACTCAAGTGCCGGCTCGCGCTCGACAATGACCTGGCTCCGATCGTCTGCGTCGGCGAGACCATCGATCAACGGAACGCGGGAAGCACCGAAGAGACGATCCTCAGGCAACTGCGCGCCGCGCTCGCGCCGGTCTCAGCGGACGAGTTCTCGCGCATCCTCGTCGCGTACGAACCCGTCTGGGCCATCGGTACAGGACGCAACGCGACACCCGACGACGCCGCGAAGGAACACGCCGTGCTGCGGGCCGAACTTGGAATCCGGTGCGGGTCAACCAAGGTCGCCGCCGGCATTCCGATTCTCTATGGCGGCAGCGTAAACGCGTCGAACGCGGCCGGCCTTCTGGCGGCGTCGGGTGTTGACGGATTGCTCGTTGGCGGCGCGAGCCTCGATGCCACAACCTGGAGCGACCTCGTATCCACTTGACCGTACGGCGTAAGTCCAGCGATATTACACGCTTACACGAGGTCCAGACCGTACATGTTCTCCAAGGTTCTCATCGCGCTGCTGGCGATTGACAGCGTACTGCTCGTCGCCGCGATTCTCCTTCAGGCCGGCAAGGGCGGCGGACTCGCCGCGACCTTCGGCGGCGCCAGCAGTTCTGCCGACGCAATCATGGGCACGCGTCAGGCCGGCAACCTGCTGACGAAGGCCAGCTGGTGGTGCGGGGGCATCTTCATCGGCCTCGCGTTCGTGCTGTCGGTGACGTCCTCGCGCAGCTCGGGTCCCTCGTCCGTGCTCGACCAGACGTTTGCTCCCGTTCCGGCGCCGGTAAGTGCGCCCGCCGCCGCGCCTTCCGGAGCGGCAAGCATACTGCCGGTTCAACCGGCTCCCGCGCCCACTGGCTCGAACGCCAAGGCGCCGACAACGACCAAGACGCCTTAGCGAAGTGGCGCAGACTGAGTTCCGCCAGACACCGGGGTTCCTCCTCCTCGAGGACGGGACCCTTTTTCACGGCCGGCTGAGAACTCCCGCGGCAACATCGGTGGGCGAAGTCGTGTTCACAACGAACATGAGCGGATACCAGGAGACGTTCACCGATCCGTCTTATTCCGGCCAGTTCGTGGTGATGACCGCGCCGATGATCGGGAACTACGGGGTGAACGGGGAAGACGGGGAGTCGGATCGACCCCAGGTTTCCGGAATCGTGCTCCGCGAACTCTCGAACGCGCACTCGAACTGGCGAGCGAGCGGGGACCTGCTGAGCTGGCTGGAAGGGTCCCAAGTTCCTGTTCTCGAAGACGTTGACACTCGACGTCTCACAAAGCACCTGAGGACGGTTGGTGTCCTGCGCGGCGTCATCGCCGCCGGCGAAACGCCGTCGGCCGCGGCCAAGGCGGCTCTGGAGGCGTGCCCCTCGATGGAGGGACTCGACCTCGCGACCAAGGTCTCCACCAGGAAGCGGTACACCTGGGGCGCGTCGAATGCCCGACACCACATCGTCGCTTACGACTTCGGCATCAAGCGCAACATCCTGCGCCTCTTCGAGCAGCATGACTGCCGAGTGACCGTGCTGCCGGCCGAGGCGCCTGCGTCTGAGGCTCTCGAGCTCAGGCCGGATGGTGTCTTCCTGTCGAATGGTCCCGGAGACCCGGCTGCGGTGTCCTACGCGCCGGCGACCGTCAAGACTATTGCGGGCAAGGGCATCCCGATCTTCGGGATCTGTCTTGGTCACCAGATCATTGGCCTCACGTTCGGCGCCAAGACCGTGAAAATGCCGTACGGCCACCGGGGTGGGAATCACCCCGTCAAGGAACTGCGGAGCGGTCGAGTGCTGATCACCTCGCAGAACCACGGCTTTACCGTTGACGGGAGCGAGACGGGGGTGCCGGGCGCTCCGGGCCTCGAAGTCACCCACGTCAACCTGAACGACCACACGGTCGAGGGAGTGCGGCACCGCGAGCTTCCCGTTTTCGCGGTCCAGTATCACCCCGAGGCTGCTCCAGGCCCCCACGACGCCCGCCCGCTGTTTGGCGAGTTCATGGAGGCGATCCGAACTGCGACGGGCCCGAATCGTCCAAGCTCTTGACACACAACGGTTAAGAGCGCAATGTAAGGCTCAGGTTCGACCCGTCTGGGCGTCCTGACCCCCGAGGCTCACTCCATGACGAAAGCCGATCTGGTAGAGCGCGTCACGGCTCAAATCTCGAAAACTGCCGGTCCCATGATCTCCAAGAAGGACTGCGCCCGGGTAGTGGACGCCTTCCTCGACGCGATCAAGTTGGCGCTGCAAGAGCAGAAGAACATTGAAGTTCGGGGTTTCGGCACCTTCAAGATCCGGCATCGCAAGACGCGCATGGCGCGCAATCCCCGAACCGGTTCTCCTGTCGAGGTTTCGGCCCGCCCCGTGCCTGTCTTCAAGCCCTCCAAGGAGTTGCGGGCGATGGTGGCCGGTCTGGAGGAAGCTGATCAGGACGAGCGGGCACTCTCGAAGGCGTAGCCATGGCGGTGACACTGGCCTCGACGCGCGCGTCGGGGCCAGTTTTCTTTTTCAGGTGTCCGGAATGACTGTCAGAGTGCTGTTGTTTGCGTCGTACGCCGACGCGCTCGGCAAGCCCGAGTTGACGCTGGAGTTGCCGGCCGGCTCACGAGTTGGCGACGTGCTGCTTCGCGTGCGCGACCTGGTGTCCGGCAAGCGCGTGCCGGACAAGCCGTTGGTGGCGGTCAACCAGCGCTATGCACGCCACGACCAGCCGATTGCCTCGTCGGACGAAGTTGCGATCATTCCGCCTGTGGCTGGAGGCTGAGCAGCGCATGCGCATTGCCATAGTTGACTCGCCGATCAACCCGGCCGCGCTGCTGGAGGAAGTCGCTGCGCTCCGGAACGGGGCAAGCGTCCTTTTCGTCGGGACGGTGCGCGAGATGAATGAGGGCGCCGAGGTCACCGGCCTCGATTACTCCGCGTATGGCGCGATGGCGGACCGCGAGATCCGCTCCATTGCGGAAGAAGCTGCATCGCGCTGGGCAACGACCGACATCGCCGTGGAGCATCGCATCGGCTCACTGGCGCTGGGTGACACGAGCGTCGCGATCGCAGTGGCCCACCCGCATCGTGCGCAGGCGTTCGAGGCGGCACGTTACGTCATCGAGGAACTCAAGAAGCGCGCGCCCATCTGGAAACGCGAACACTACGTCGACGGAAGGCTGGAGTGGGTGGAGAACCGGGCGGACGGCCGGGATCGGAAGGCGGAGAGCGAGCGGCAACGCGCGCCGGCATCGACATGAACCTCCACGCCGCCAATCGTCCGCCGTTGGCCGCCAAGGACCAGTTCGGCCGGGCCATCGAGTACCTGCGGATCTCGGTCACGGACCGGTGCAACTTCCGGTGCCTTTACTGCATGCCCGAGGAGGGCCTCAATTGGCTGCCGAAGCAGGACATCCTTTCATATGAGGAGATTGCGGACGTCGTGGGGCAGCTGGCACCACTCGGACTGCGCCGGCTGCGGATCACGGGCGGTGAGCCGACGATTCGACCGAACCTCGACGAACTGATCCGCCTGCTGCGGGCCATTCCCGGCGTCGAGGACATCGCGCTTTCGACGAACGGCGTACGCCTGCCGCAGGTGGCTGGCCTGTACCGCGAAGCCGGCCTCGATCGCGTCAACATATCCGCCGACAGCCTGCGCCCGGAGCGGATCGCGGCCATCGCCCGCCGTAACCTCGGTTTCGACCCCGTAAGGGCGGCGAAGGCGGCACAGGACGCCGGCCTCGGTCCCATAAAGATCAACGTGGTGGTGATGCGGGGCATCAACGACGACGAAATCGTCGACTTCGCCCGGTTGACACTTGACCACGAGTGGCACGTACGGTTCATCGAACTCATGCCCGTCGGCGGCCTCCGCGATCTCACGTTCGAGCACGTCGTGCCCAGCGACGAGGTGCTGTCGCGCGTGGCCGCATTGGGGGCCCTCGAGCCGGCCGCCGGGCCGGCGCGCGGCAATGGGCCGGCCGCCTACCACCGGCTCGCCGGAGCGGCCGGCACAGTCGGCGTCATCACGCCGATGACCCACACCTACTGCGCTTCGTGCAATCGCGTTCGCCTCACCGCGGACGGTCGCTTGCGCACGTGCCTCTTCGGCGACCACGAGGTCGACCTTCGAACGCCGCTGCGTGAATCGCGGCCGCTCGAACCGTTCTTCCGTCGCGCGCTCGAGGAAAAACCGAAGGAGCACGCGCTCCTCCAACTCAAGGTAGGCGGCCTGAGCGCGTTGTCTCAGGTCGGCGGCTAGCCAGGGCAGGCGTCTTGCACGTGTTGAGCGCGCGCGCCGCTTGCGGCGCACTGATGCTGGCGTGTGCGCCGCTCACCCTCGGCGCGCAGCCGCACGACACGCCGGACTCGACCCGCGTGCAGCGTGTTCAGCAGTGGCGCCAGCGCCCGGACAGCAGTCGCCTGCTCTACAAGGGCTTCGATTACGGCAGCGACGCGTATTTCAGCCCGGCGACGGTCCTGCTGAACAAGGGCTATGACATCTTCCAGCTGCGCAACAACCGGCTGAGCCTCTTCGAGTTTCCATATGGCAGCGCCTGGCGGTATGGCGTGGTCGATGTCGTGAGGAATCCGGCGGTGATCGTAAAGCGCGCCGGCGGCTGGGATCGCGTGTCGCGCATCGAGCTCTACCCGACGTCGTGGAACTTGGAAGAGTGGAACTTCGCGGTGAACTATGCGATCCACCTCGTCGGTGGCGGCCTGACGATGCGGATGACCAGCGAGTGGTACGAATCCCGGGGCGTCCGCTGGCCGCGCGTGTGGGGTGCGCTGACGACTTACGCCGCGGCCGTCATGAACGAGATGACGGAGCAAGGAAACCTGACCGAGCCCACGGCCGCCAACGTCGCTGACCTGCTGTTCTTCGATGTCGCCGGCATCGCCCTCTTCCACTGGAAGCAGCCCACCGAGTTCATGGCGCGCACGTTGCAAATGGCCGACTGGTCCAACCAGGCGGCGGTCACGTTCCCGAACGGCCA
>Ga0187893_10013138_pt1 | contig 11598 bp, 8 predicted proteins | sample MA1701074metaG_FD_139574 | JGI IMG/M metagenome (GOLD analysis project Ga0187893, IMG submission 139574) | White microbial mat communities from a basaltic lava cave in the Kipuka Kanohina Cave System on the Island of Hawaii, USA - MA170107-4 metaG ...
CCATTTTTCTGCCACCATATTCTTTCAATAAATCATGCGACCACGCGACCTTTCCCGTTTTTTTATCAAGCGCGTGCAACATCGCAAGCGCGCCGACAGTGAAAATTTTGTCGCCAACAATCAAAGGCGTAGCGTGCGGACCATAACCGAATTCATAATTCATTCCCGCAGTCGGCGCGTCATAAGAATATTCCCAAATCGTCTTTCCGGTTTTCGGGTCAAGAGCAATTGCAACCTCTTTTTCACCGTTGCGGTACATCGTGTAGAGCCTTTCTCCGTCCGTGACGATTGAGGAATGACCTTCACCCAAATCGCGTTTCCAGAGTTTCTTTGGTCCGATTTCAGTCCAAGAGTTAGCCAGGCCTTTTGAATCAACCATGAAATTTCTGTTGGGTCCGCCCCACTGCGTCCAAGCGTTTTGAACCTGCGCATCAATCGGCAAAACGACAACAAACAAAAAGACTGTGACAATAAAAGATTTGTAAATTAAGCGACCACTGCGAATCATCTTTTCACTCCTCCAATGCTGAGTTTTGAGTACGGACTTGCGGTCGGCTGTTACTCAGCGAGCCGACCGCAAGTCCGTACTCAAAACTTTTTTGTATTTTGTAAATCCGCATTATGACAAAGTTTGAAAATGCGAGTTGTAAAAAGTCTGTAAAAAATGTGGAAACACGAACGAATGCTCGCCCTTATTTTGTGGAGGCTTCCGCATTTTGCAGATAACCAACAATTTCATCAGTAGTCTCTTGCGGAGTTAATTTTTCAGTATCAATCTGCTGATTAAACTCAGGGTCTTTGTGAACAGCACAACACTTGGAAACTCTTGGATATACCCATTTTCCTTCTTCTGTGGTTGCTATCGTTCCCCTTTTTTTAAGCCGTTCGTGAACGACTTCAATCGGTGCAACAAGACAGAAGCGATGTATTGCAATTCCCTTTTTAATCAGCCCAAGACGTAACTGGTTTACATAATCTAAATTTGAATACGCCATAGGAACGATAATGTTTCTTCTTGTTATTCGATGTAACAAAAACGTGGACACAAATGTTGCTTTTCGCCATAACGAAATGTCTTGAAAATCATCTGTTCCGCGCCCCCTTAGCGGAATGAACCGCGACAGACGTTGAAGGACAAAACCGATAAGTTCAGGGTCGAGTATTACGCTTTTCTTTATTCGTTTTGAAAGCAGTCTGGCGACAGTTGTCTTTCCTATTCCAAATGACCCGTTGATTAAAATAACCATCAATAAAACTCAGAACACTATTCGCTTCTTAACGATTGAAGAAGGGGGGCGCGCGATGTCGCAAACACAGCCAAAATTGACGCGCCCAAGCCGCACAAAATCACAATCAAAAGCAAAACGCCGATTGAAGTATATGGAAACTTTCCGCCGCGTGAAATGACGACGGGCGCAATCGCCAGCAAAGCGCACACAGCGCCGGTTATTAAACCGCTGAAAAGAAGAAAAGCGTTCTCTGACAACGCCATCAAAGAAAAATGTGTTTGCTCGTAGCCGATTGCTTTTAGAAGGGCGAGTTCGCGTCTTCTTTCCAGAGCGTTTCTCAACAAGACCGCCGCCAGTCCCAATGTCCCAAGCGCAAGCCCCAATGCGCCCAACATCTGAAACGTGGAAAGATATGTGTTTTCGACTTGGTGAAATTCCGCGAGCTTTTCGTTTGTCTTTTGAATGTCGAAACCGAAATCAGCAAGACGTTCTTCTAAAACTTCTGTGGCGTCGTTCGCCTTTTCGGGCGCAACATCAATCAGGAAAAACTTAAAGCCCTGTTGTTCGGGAAAGAGTTTTAAGAAATTCTTTTCCGACATCAAAAACTCGCCTTGAAAGATGCTGTTTGATAAAGCACCGACAACGCGAAGGCGAATTGGTTCTCTGGTTTCTCTTTCTAAAGTGAAAACATCTCCGACGCCTAAATGAAGCGCATAGGTCAAAGAGTTTGCGTCAGCGATAACAGGAATGCTTCCGTCTGTTTGTTCCCTGTCCAAAAGTGACCAAGCGTTCTCTGTTTTTTCCGATGAACTTTGAAATGTAAAACGGTTTTGTTGAAGAAAATCATTGGTCGGCGCGATGATGCGCGGGTTTCGCGCCTTGAAAAGATTCAAACAACTTGCATCATCGCCGGGACGAACACGAAAACGCGAGAATTTTATTTCGCTCAAAACCTGCGAACCGTCGTCGGGCGTCAGCAATAGTTCTTCTTTCCCTTCTTTTGTATTCGGGTCGTGAATTAGAGGAAGTTGTGATTCTGCCAACAAAGGGAAACCGCCGTTGCCGCTCTGTTTATCAAATGTCGCACCGCTGTCATCTTTTCTGAAAGCGGAAACCGTCACCACGATAAACGCCGCCGTCGCAATCAGCGTTATGCACAAAATACTGCGCGAAGGTTTGTGTGTAGCGTTACGAAAACCAAGACGTGCAATTGCCGGAATGCCGTTGCCGTTTATGATTTTGCGCGCGCGCCGTTTGAGCCATGCGTTTTGAAAACAGAGCAGTGAAATTAAAACAAGAGTCCCGCCGCCGAAGAAACCCGCCTCTTGCCCTATGAATTTCAAAGCAGCTATCAACAGCAAAGTCAAACCAAACAAACCAAAAATAACACCAAGCCAAAACGACAAGAGGATTCTCTTCGTCTTCAGACCCCAGACTCCAGACTCCAGACTCCCGTATAACAAGTTTCGCGCAGATGATTTAGCGAGTCCGCGCAATGTCAGGACAACACAGATCAATGAAGCGATAATTCCGCTGACGAAACCTATCATCAGGGTTACAGGATTGATGAAAAGTTCAAGCCTCGTTGTTCCGACTGCACCGACCCACCAAGTCTGAAGCCCGTACATGATGAGTTTGCCGTAAAGAACCGCGCCGATAATTCCAAAGATGCTACCCGCAAAAGAAAGCGCGAAACCTTCAATCAAGAAGATGTTTCTTATCTTTGCAGATGAAAACCCAATTGATTTCAATAAGCCGATTTCTCTCTGACGTTGTTCAATGCCGAAACGGAAAAAGAGCGATGCGAGAAGTAGTGCGGACACAACCAAAAAGAAACTGAAATAGAGAAAGTATTCTCCGAAATCTGTCGTCCCGCGTGCCGACTGCAAACCGCCGGCTTTTATCGGAATAACAGACAGTCCTAAACCCGATGGTGTGATTGATGATTTTAATTCTCTGCTGAACGCAGAATAAAACGCACCTGTGTCATCTCCTATGTATGAACTTTGTGCGTAATTTATTATTTGCGGCTTTGCCTGCTGATTATCATTCTCAGCTATCTTAGGAGGTGTGATTCTTATCGAAGTCAGTTTTCCATAACGCGACTGCCAGAGGTTTTGTCCGTCCTTTAAATGAATAAAAGCTTTTGGTGTCGTTCGGTACTTGTCCCAATAGTCCTCGTCCTGTTTTCTTATCTTGCTGAGGTCAACGGGAAACGGCGGGTCCCAATCTCCAATCGTTTTTGCTTCTGTGATGCCCGGATATTCGGGAACTAAATTTCTGTCTGCCGCAAAACCTTCAATCGGCGCAACTCCAACTAAAACAAACTCTGCCGTTTTTGTTACAAGCTGTCCATCCTCTTGCCAGAGGTAATAATCAAGCTTGACCGTGTCGCCGACCTTTGCATTCAACTCTTTCACAGCCCACTCATTCAGGATTGCGGATTGCGCATTGCGGATTGCGGATTGGTTTTCCTTCGCTAATTTTGCAAATGTCGCTTCGTCAACGGCGGTGACAATTGAATATGGAATTTCTTTGTCATTTATTTTTATTGCGTTCGCTAGGTAAGAAAAAATCTGTGTCGTTTGATAGCCATTTTTGTCAGCAACAGATTTTATTTTCTCTTGAAGGTAATCATTTATAAGTCCGCTTTTGGATTCTAACGAAACCACTTTGTTTATTTGGTCAACCTCAATGAACTTTATGCCCAAATCATCAAGCGAGGCTTTCTCTTTTACTATGTCATTAAGGACTTGCGGTGTGCTTGCTTTGCCGGAAATCTCGGAAACAAGAATCGTGTTTACCTTTACTTCCTGTGCCAATTCTTTCTGCAACATCTTCGACGAAACAAAAACGGCATCAACGGATTCTTGTGATGGTCGTAAAGAAAACTCACCAAGTGATTCCGCCGGAACAGAACCGCGATAATCAACGCGAATGCTTTTGCCCAATTCATCTTTGCGCCCGTGCAGTGATTCGACGGGAATATCCGAATGTGTCTGAATGCGAATCAATAATTCCCCGTCAATTTCGGCATTCAATTCCTTTGCGAGCGATTCGCTTAAAAGAACTTCGTTGCCCTGCGGCGATTGAACCGTTCGACTGTGAAACTTCCAAAACCTGTCATCAACTGCGTAAATCTGAACACCCGAACTAATAGCGCCGCTCTCTTCATTTACGATTGAGCCTTCGACAATAATCATCGGCGCAACCGAACTGAATGAGTTTTTGAACCGCCCGTCGTTTTGAATTTCGTTTGCCAGTTCTTCGCGGAAAAAATTTTGTGAAGATACTACAACGCCCGTGTTTCCAATTTTTTCCAAGAAGATATTTTTCAAACTTGCCCGCACGGAATCGCCAACCAACAACGCGCCCGTTAATACCGATACAGCCACAGCAACGCCGAACACAACCGCGAGGTTTGTGCGCCAGAAATACTTTAAGCTTCTTTTGATTAGGTCAAAGGTTTTCACTGTGTTTGAAGACTCTTTCCTACGAGTTTGTAGCGTTTCGGGAAACGTCCGGCTAACTCAGCGCTGTGTGTAACGACAATCAAGATTGTCTCTTGTTTCTGATGAAGTTCGAGCAAAAGCGCGGCGACATTTTCCGCCGAATCGTGGTCGAGATTTCCCGTCGGTTCGTCGCACAATAACATCAAAGGCTTCATTATCAACGCACGCGCTAAAGCCGTTCTCTGTTTTTCTCCGCCAGACAATTCCGAAGGAAGATGATTCAGCCTGTGTAAAAGCCCGACTTGTTCGAGCAATTCTTTTGCGCGTTCCGTTGTGCCATTCGCATTTGAAGAAACAAGCGTTGGAGTCAATACATTTTCAAGAACGCTCAACTGCGGCAGTAAACAATGGTCTTGAAAGATAAAGCCGATTTTCTGATTGCGAAATGTGGCGAGTTCTTTTTCGTTAAGCACAAACGGGTTTTGCCCGTCCAACTTAACATCACCGCTCGACGGCGGCTCTAATCCGCCCAAAATATAGAGCAGTGTGCTTTTGCCGCTTCCAGAAGGTCCCATGATTGAAACCGCGTCGCCGCGATTTAATGACAACGAAACGTCTTCGACAATTGAAAGCGCGCCTTGCGGCGTCGGATATTCTTTTGAAATGTGATTTGCTTCTAACATAAAAGATGCTCTGGGAACGCCGACATCTTGTCGGCAATAAAAAGCCGGAACGCCGACATCTTGTCGGCAAAACGAGCGCGAAAGCGCGAGTAAAACTTTAACCTTAATTCTGAACGGTAGCGACACTTTTAAGCGTGCTGTCACACGCTTCTGCCGACAAGATGTCGGCGTTCCCTGCAAAAATGTCTAACGCCCTTTCAGCCATCAAGCCTATGTTGTAATGCTTACGAACCGCTTCGTATCCGTTTTGTCCCAATTCATTTCTGAGTGACTGATTTTGATATAACCGGAAAATACCTTCTGCCAAAGCTTCGGGCGAATCTTTTTCAACCAATAAACCGCCGTTTGTTTTTTCAACAACTTCTGTAAGACCACCGCGTCTAGGCTGAACAACGGGAACCCCGCAAGCCATAGCTTCTAATAAAAAAATTCCTTTTGGTTCATCATATGTCGCTGGCACAGATAACACATCAAGCCCGCGCAGGAAATCAATCTTGCCCTGTTTATCCAACGCGCCTCGATAATTAAAAGAATCCGACAGTCCCCACGATTTGATTTTCTTTTCAACGTCACAAAAATAATCTTCGTGTTCCGCGCCCTTATAACCTGCGACTTCCAATCTTGAATTTTGAATCTTGAATTTTGAGTTAAGTATTTTGTATGCCTCTGCCAAAACGTGAAGTCCTTTTTCCGGCGCGACGCGGGCGAAGAAGCCAATGGTAAAAATGTTGTCTTTTTTCTCTTCGCGCATTTCGTAGCCTTCCATGTTTATTCCAAGCGGCAGGACGCGCATTTTTTCTTTCTGGATTTGCAGATAGTTTTGCATGAAAGGCGCGTAGTAGTTGCTTACGGCAATAAATGTATCAACGCGCTTAACCTGTTCGCGTATCAATTTCAACGACTCGCTTTTGTAGGGTTCTTGTAAGTTTTCCAAGAATAAATCTTCGCCTTGAAGAGTGCAGAAAATCGGGCGATTCATAGCGCGTTTCAATGGTTCAGCCAATGAAATCAAAAGCGTGTATGGAATGCTGATAACATCCGGCGCGTCTTCGTGTTTTAACCATTCGACAAGCTTTTCAATCTCTTTCTTTTGATAACCGTCTTCGCCTTTGAGCATTGAAACGGTCATCTCGCCAAGCGCCTTCGGGTCAACCTTTAACGAACGCTTTGACGCCCATTTCAACATCAGTTTTGAATCGAAAATTTTGTCTAAAAATTTCGGCGCGCGGGCGTAGAAAGGCACATACTGTTCGAGATAAACGCTGATGCCCCCAAAGAAAACTTTTTCATAGCTTACGTTCTGTTCATCCGTAAGCGTCGGCGTGTAAATCGGTAGTAGAAGAACGTCATGCCCGCGTTTTTTCAATTCGGTTGCAAGCGCATTGTCGCGCAAGCAACTCCCGCAGTACATCTGCGCCGCTCCTGCTGTTAAGTACAAAATTTTCATAAAGCTTTGAGTCCCGCCTTTAGGCGATTTTTGTTCACATAAAGTTTTGAGTCCCGCCTTTAGGCAGCTTTTGTTTGCGCAAAAAATACTTCGGTTAAACAGCGAAGCCGCCTAAAGGCGGGACTCAAAACAAATTCACGCAACCGCCGCGCGCTGAAAAGCCCTGCGCGCGTAAAGATGCTCAAACAAATTTCCTTCGTGCGGCTGGTCCCAGCCGATAACCATTGTCGGAATCGCGCCGATGTTCAAACGGTCAACATTTGGCGATGCGATAAAACGATTGATAAATGCTTCATCGTTTGAAATCAGAGTCACAACCAGACTATGACCGAGAATTTCAGGCATCTGTTCTGCTTCAACTTCAACCACGCTTGCAAACGGAAATAAAAACTCTTTGTTTGCAAGCGTGTGTTCTGTGCTGTCGCATTTAACAATTGTCGGCAAAAGATATGAACAACCGTTCTGCTCTGCCAATCTTCCGCCAGTTCTGTATTTTGCTGTAATATCCTCTGCGCCTTCCTGTGCGAGGGCTGAATCAACCATATCGTTGACACGCACAGCTACGTTCGGGTCTGCGAATGGCGCGATTTGCGCCGATTCGTCTGCCTCATCACGCGGAGTAATTTGTGCTAATTTTTGCGCCAGTGCATCTGCAATTTCGTTTGCGTGTTTTGTAACCCAGACGCCCGAAGCGTTTATGCAGGAACGCCCGCCGTTTTCGGCAATCGAAGTGACAATCACATCCAGATATTTTTCCCAATCGTCAGCGCAATCGGGACCAATAACAACTTTGCTGTAACCGGGTCCGTGAACCTCCACACGCGAATCATCTTTCCAGATGCTTGTAGAAGAAACATCACCAAAGACCATGCCGCGCCCCGTGCTGTTCAAAATCTCCGCCCCGCCTGCGTGTGATGTCGGATAGTAAGAAAAAGCTTCGGCAGGACAGCCCGCTTTTATGAATGCCTGAATGATGCGGTACGGCGACCAAGGTTCTGCGCCACCCGGTTTTAAGACGAGCGGTATCTTCATCGCAATCGAAGGTATCCATAAAGAATGAACACCGGGCGAATTGCTCGGAAGCACAACGCCTAATGATTTTGCGCGCGGATAAAAGCTCATCGTATGACCGTTAACGACACCAAAACCTTTATCGAAAATCTCAAAATCAAGCCCGCGTGTCAGACCGCTTAAAACATTTTCCATCTCAGCCATAACGCCGTAAATCTTCTTCATGTTTTTGCGAACCAAAACATGCGGCATTCCCGTTGTGGCTGAAAGCTGTTTGACGTAATCGTCGGGCGTTTGCTCATCATCACCTAACGGCAGAGCATCGTTCATAAAATGTCCTGCGGCGCGTTTGCAGATTTCAATCAACTCTCTGGTTGAAAAATTCGACAAGGCTTTAATGCCCGTTTCTTGATCGAGCAAATCGCGTCGAATCAACCCAACATTTGCCTGACTGATTTCAACAAAATCTTCCCGCGTGCGATAGTGCGGCGCGCGCGCAACATCAATGCTTTTGTACGGAACGCCTTTTCTTAAAATTGGAATGTGCAACATATTTTAATTTCGGATTTCGGATTGCGGATTGCGGATTTGCGAACCTGTTTTATCAATCCGCAATCCGCATTCTGAAATCCGAAATCATTCAAAGCTCCACAGCATCATTGCCGCGTCGTCTTTTACTAAAATCTTTTTGCCCATCACAACGGGATGAGCGTAGGTTGAACTGTCTGCGACGGAATACTCAGCGAGTTTCTCAAACGCCTTTGTGTTCTTCTTTGCCACAATCAATTTGGCTTCGCTGTTCAAAATAAACAGAACATCTTTCGCGCTTAACATTGAAGCGTTCATCCCTTCGCGCCCTTCGGTCTGCCACAAAACTTTTCCCGTAGCCGCTTCCATTGCGAAATACTGTCCCTTTCGTTTCGCAGACATTCCGAAAAGAATATCGCCGTCAAGCACAGGCGAATTCATGTACATTGCGATTTCCGTGTTTTGCCAGATTTGTTTCGTAGTCCATTGCTCGCCGTTTTTGATTGCCTGAACTGCAACCGTTCCTTTGCGAACACCCGACAGAATCAGCATATCTTTGTAAAGAATCGGCGTGACAATGTTTTCGTTCCACTCGTCGGGCCACGCTAAAGTCCACAATAATTTGCCGCTCTGAGGCGCAACGCTTATCACGGATTTATCCGTCATTGTTACGAGCTGACGAACGCCCGCAAGCGTCACAACGATTGGCGAGGCATATCCCGGACCATCACATTTCAGCGTCCAGATTTCTTTTCCCGTCACTGCATCAAACGCAGTCATCAACCCGCCTTTAACATCGTCGCCCGTGTGTACAATGACATAACCATTTTCAATTACGGGCGACATAGCCGTTCCGCAAAACATTTTCGAGGTATCGGGAATGCCGAAATCTTTGCGCCATTTCAGTTTGCCTGTGTTCGCATCAAAGCAGGACAAAAGCGCGTTGACGCCAAACGTATAAATATTTCCTTTGTAATAAACAGGTGTTGAATTCGGACCTTTGCCCATTTTGACGGCGTACTGATTCTTATTGAACGGCACGGTGTAGTTCTGACTCCAAAGCAGTTTGCCGGTCTTCAAATCGAGACAAGTGACGACTTCTACTTCGCCATTGCGGCTGTGAATCCAAGCCTTGTCTTTGAAAACAACGGGCGACGAATACCCCGAACCGACATTTGTTTTCCATAACAATTTCAGCTTTTCGGGATAAACCGCCGGAGCAATGAAATCTTTAACAACGCCATCACGATTCGCCCCGCGCCACTGCGTCCAATTCTGCGCTTTCACAGTTTGAACGGAGCAAAGCAAGAGCAAACTGAAAATCAATCTTGATGCTGTTTTCATATTGAATATGACAGTTAATAGATATAAATCCACCACGTCAGCGGTGAACCGATTTTAGCCGTGTGTTGTAACGCGCGGTAAAATTCAAACAACAATTTCCGTCGCGTCAGCGACGATTGAATAATGCGAATCCGTTTTCATCCGTCGCTGACGCGACGCCAATTCTCACTGTTACAAACCGTGAGCTAAAGCACACGGCTAAAATCATTTTGTCGCTACGCGACTCAAGAAGCGTCATCTGTTTTTTGTTCTTTCATAATCTCATCTAGCATTGCAAGGTAATTAAAACGACTATTTTCTTGATACTGCTCCTGATAACCCTGCAAAAAATTCCTAAAGAAATTGAAACTGAAAACATCACTCCATAAAAGTTCTGGCAAATTGTGAAAAGCGTCTGCCAAATCGTGTGCCTGTTTCGCTTTACCTTCATGTCCAAGCAAACGGATTTCTAACAAAGCGAAGTGAAGCATTATGCAAAGCTTTTGTCGCTCTCGCTCTGTCGGCATTCTTGAATCTGGAAAACGCCAATCACTCATTTAATAAACCCCTTCGACAACAGTCGTCTTAAATCCTGAAAACGGTCTTACGTTTCTCACGCCGTCCCAAGGATATTTTTCGCAAGGTGGTTCACGTTCGGCTTCGTCGCGTTCCAAGAAACGCGGCATGAAAAACTCTTTTGTTAATGTAGTAAGACGCACGCGCCCTGTTTCGCCGTATTCGACAATCCGCATTGAATCGTTCGGGTCAACGACTTCAATCATCGCACGCGGATTCGGCGGGTAATAAATGATTGCGTAGTTGTCCGCTGGGTCGAAAGGTTTGTGAACAGCCAAACCCATTAGAGTATTGCCATAAGTCGGCGCGAAATAAATTCCGTCCAATAATTCTTCAACAGCGAAGCGATGAAATTGTGGTGTCATCTCTGTCCCACCGCAGAAAACGCCTTTGATACCCATCTTTTTTAACGAGACTTTTTCGCAAATCGCTTCAAGCAATTTCGGCGTTGTGAAAAGACAATTTATTTCGCGCGCTTTTAACAAAATAAGCGCTTGGTCAACGACATGTTGTTTGTAGAGTTCGGCTTCTTTTACGGCACCGCGTTTCAAAAGCTTTATTACCCAGCGCGGGTCTAAATCAACAGTGAAACAAATCCCGCCGCGATGTTGAGCGAGATGTTCAACCGCAAGACGAAGACGACGCGGACCCGATGGACCAACCATCAACCAATCCGCGCCTTTAGGAAAAAATTCGTCGGGCAATGTGTCGCTAAACATCTCGTAATCAATTCTGAAATCATTAATGTTGATTCTCGATTTAGGAACGCCCGTCGAACCGCCAGTTTCAAAAGTGTAAACGGGTTTGTCTGCATAACCCTTTGGCACCCAACGGCGCGCGGGACCGCCGCGCAACCATTCGTCCTGAAACTCGCCAAACTTATCAAGGTCTTTATAAGTTTGAACTTCCTCAATCGGATTCCAATCAAGTTTCTTTGCGTATTCCAGCCAGAAAGGGCATCCGGTTTCCGTGTTGAAATGCCACGCGACAACTTCGCGTGTCCATGCGTCCAACGCTGTACCCATCGCGTCAATTTTTGTTTGAAGTTCTGCTTTGATAAAGCACCTCCGAAAATTTTCTCTCTTTGTGATTGTGGCTAAGTTGATATTACGCGAAAGATAAAAGAAAGTTGTAAGCGAATTGTAAAAAAATTCTATTTTATTTCCGAAGGGGATTTGCTACATGAGTTGGGTAATCCGGTTTTCGTCGAAATTGAAAAACATAAATTGATAAGTCCACAAAAGATATAAGCCGCAGATTTACGCGGATTGCGCAGAATATCTGATTTTATCTTCTAATCCGCGTCATCCGCGAAAATCTGCGGCAAAATTCTGATTTAGTGTGGGAGA
>Ga0187893_10013139_pt1 | contig 11598 bp, 12 predicted proteins | sample MA1701074metaG_FD_139574 | JGI IMG/M metagenome (GOLD analysis project Ga0187893, IMG submission 139574) | White microbial mat communities from a basaltic lava cave in the Kipuka Kanohina Cave System on the Island of Hawaii, USA - MA170107-4 metaG ...
GAAGGTCTTGGAGGCGCCCTTCAGCATCTCCATCGCGAGGTGGGTGGTGGAGCCGACGCCGGCCGAGGCGTAGTTCATCTTGCCGGGCTGCGATCGCATCAGGTCGACGAGCTCCTTCAGCGATTTCGCCTCCACCTTGGGATTCACCACCAGCAGGTAGGGCGTGACTGCGACGAGGCTGATCGGCGCGAAGTCTTTCACCGGGTCGTACTCGAGCTTCTGGAACACGCTCGGCGCCACGACGTGCGTGCTGGTGGTGCCCACGGTCAGCATGTAGCCGTCGGCGGGCGCCTTCGCCACCACCGCGGTGCCGAGCGAGCCGCCGGCGCCGCCGCGGTTCTCGATCACCACGCTCTGGCCGAGCTGCGTGCCGAGCTTCTGCGCGACGATGCGCGCCACGATGTCGGTCGAGCCGCCCGGCGGGAACGGCACCATCAGCCGGATCGGCTTCGCGGGATAGGTCTGCGCGGCCGAGCTCGCCGCGACGAAAAGAAAGGCGCTTGCTAGGTAAGAGAGACGCATGCTTCCTCGTATCGGCCGGAGCCCATGGTTTTCGGATCGAAGATCTCGCGCTCGGCGATCCACCGGAACGAGCTCTCGAACACCTCGCGCGTATAGGGCTCGAACACCAGGCGCTCGCCCGGCCCCCAGCGCCGCACGTCGATCTCGCCGAGAAAGCGCGGCGGGAACTCCTTGCGGTAGTGGTGCGTGTGCAGCTCCGGGCGCAGGTCGATGTCGCGCTGCGCGCGGCGCAGCGCGCGGAAATACTTGCGCACGTCCTCCGGGTCGGGATCGCCGGTGAGCATGGTGGCGATCATGAAGGTGGTGTCGATCACCTTGCGGAAGCCGAGCTGCTCGAGGAAGTAGTACGGCCCGCTGAACACCGCCGCGGCCGGCACCTTGCGGTCGATCAGCTTCTCCATGCGGCCGAACAGGATGCCGTCGGCGAACGAGAGCCTGAGGTCCTCGCGCGGCAGGTACTGCTCGAGCGCCTGGAGGGTCGAGTAGTGGCTGCCCGACTGGTGGCCGACCGAGACCGGCACGCCCTTGAGGTCCTGCGGCGTCCTGATCGGCGATTCGGGCGGCACGAACACCCCCGCCGGGGACACCGAGTACACGTCGGTGAGCATCTTGCCCAGCCCCTTCGAGGCGGCGACGTTGACCGTCCAGTGGCAGGCGCAGCTCACGTTCGCCTCGCGGCCTTTCTCGAAGCTGGTGTAGGCGCCGACCTTGTCCGGGGTAGCGTGGGTCCGGAACGCCGCGCGGAGCTCGTAGTCGAGGCCCTCGTCGCGGAAGTAGCCCTTCTCCTCGGCGACCCACTCGTGGAGCCGAAAATGCGGAGAAATCACGAACTTAGCCATGCGCCGCCTCCTTCGAACATCTCATGATACGGCGGAAGCCGTTGGCGCGGCTCACAGTTGCTGACGCCCTTGCCGCGCCCCTGTAGGGAAAATTCGTAGACCGATCGGGCCCGGGGGGCTTCCCGCGTTGCAATGTAGGGGAATAGCGTAGGGACCATGAAGACCGAGCGCCAAGTGGAAGAGCAGCTCCAGTCGCTGTTCGCGCGCTGCCCGGACCTGTGCGGGTTCGCGATCCGGGCGGAGGCCGAGGAGCTCTACGTGAGCGACATCGGCATCGCGCCGCGGCTCTCGGCCGAGCAGTACGGCGAGATCTACCAGGACATCGCGCAGACCCTGGGCGGGCTGCTCGAGGAGCAGCCCGAGGTGGGCGAGTGGCTGCGCGGCCGCACCTTCGCGAGGACCCTGCACTAAGCGGGGGAAATGGGGTCGGGCCCCATTTGTCCCTCTATCTAGGGGTTCGCCTGTCGTCGTTTCAGGGATTCCCCGATAGGCCGTTTTGCTACAGGCCTATACGCTTGGACCCCATGAAAACCCTTCAAGTTGACAGCCTCCTCGGCAGGCTCGAAGCCGACGTCGAGGCGCGCATCCGCACGCTGTTCACGCGCTGCCCCACGCTGCACGGCTTCGCGGTGCAGGACCGGGCCATGCTGCCCAAGGACGTCGACCAGAACCGCATTCCCGACGCCGACCTGTTCGTCACCGACATCGGCATCTTTCCGAAAGTCGACGCGCTGTACGACGAGATCCACGACGAGATCACGCACGCGATTTCCGACCTCGTGCACGACCAGCCGCACGCCTACGATTTCCTGCGCGGGCGCACGTTCGCGCGCTCGCTGCACTGATCGCCGACGTTTTCTTACAAAGGGGCGCATGGGGGAAGCCTGAGCGCGCGTGCCAAAGTGTGCAAACGCCTTGGCACGCGCAGCTCGGCTTGACAAACCCTCACCCCCGCGCCCGCCCCGCCGGTCTACCTTGACGCCATGGGCTACTGCATAGAGTTCGCGGTCGGCGGCGGAGTGCTCCGGGCGATCGTCTCCGGCAGGTCCAGGTTCGCCGATGCCATCGCGCGCGATATCGGCGCGCAGGCGCGCGAGAGCTCCGTGCGGCACGTGCTGGTCGACGTGCGCAAGCTCTACAACCGCCTCGGCCGGCTGCGCGCCCTGCTCGCCCAGCGCGACGTCTCCGAGCGCATCGCGGTCGTCGACAGCGGGCGCAACGACCGCCACTACGTGTTCGCCGAAATCGCCGCCCGGGCCAAGGGCTGCATCCTGCGCCGCTTCGACGACCAGGCCGCGGCGCTCGCCTGGCTGTACAACCCCGCCGCCTGACGCCGCCGCCGGTGTTACGCTGTACGCGTAATGCCGGCCAACCTTTCGCCGAAATACAAGAAGGCTGAGCAGGCCTATCGCGCCGCGCGCGAGCCGCGCGAGCGCCTCGGGTGGCTGAAGGAGATGCTGCGCGCGATCCCCAAGCACAAGGGGACCGAGCACCTCCAGGCCGACATAAAGTCGCGCATCAAGGAGCTGTCCGACGAGCTCGCCGGCCCGAGGAAGGACCGCGCGCGCGGCGCGCAGGGCTACGCGCTGCGCCGCGAGGGCGCGGCCCAGGTCTGCCTCGTCGGCCCGCCCAATTCGGGCAAGTCGACGCTGCACGCGGTGCTCACCGGCTCGCGCAGCGAGGCCGGGCCGTTTCCGTTCACCACCCAGCACCCGGTGCCGGGGATGCTGCCGTACGAGGACGTCGCCTTCCAGCTGGTCGATCTTCCGCCGGTGTCGCGCGAGCACATGGAGCCGGCGCTCATCGGCGCGCTACAGGGCGCCGACGCCGCCTGGCTGGTGGTCGACCTCGCCGACCCGGAGTGCACCGACCACGTCTCGCTCATCATCGGGGAGCTGGCGCGGCGCAAGATCACGCTGGAGGAACGCTGGCCTGCGACGGGATTCGTCAAGGATGAAAGCCTTTTTCGGGTGCGCCTGCCGACCCTGCTGGTCGCGAACAAGAGCGACCTCGATCCCGATCCCGACGAGGTCGGCGTGCTCGAGGAGCTGCTCGGCATCCGCTATCCCGCGCTCGCGGTGTCGGCGGCGCGCGGCGACCACCTCGGGGAGCTTGCGCCATTCCTGTTCCGCTCGCTCGGCGTGGTGCGCGTGTACTCGAAAGTCCCCGGCAAGCCGCCCGACAGGCAGCGGCCGTTCACCGTGCGCTCGGGCGACCGCGTCGCCGACGTCGCGCGCCTGGTGCACCAGGACGTCGCCGCCACCCTCAAGTACGCGCGCGTCTGGGGCAGCGGCGAGTTCGACGGCCAGCAGGTCGGGCCCGAGCACCGCGTCGCCGACGGCGACGTGCTCGAGCTGCACGCGCGGTAGGGAAGGTCTGAAGAAGTCGCCCCCGCGAAGGCGGGGGTCCAGTTTTTCTTTTTCGAAGCATGGGTTCCCGCTTTCGCGGGAACGACGGTTCGCCGCTTTTTCAGAGTTTCCCTAGCGGCCGCCGGTCATGCGCTCGAGCGCCGCGCGCGTCGCCGCGGTGTCGGGGTGCGCGTCGCCCAGCGAGCGGCTGCGAATGGCGAGGCTGCGCTCGTAAAGCGCGCGTGCCTGCGCAATGCGTCCGCGCGAGCGCTCGATCTCGGCGAGCGCTTGCAGCGCGATGGCGCAATGCGGGTGCTCCGGGCCGAGCGCCTCTTCGTAGATCGCGAGCGCGCGCCGCGCATTGCGCTCGGCGGCGGCGCGGCGTCCCTGGCCGGCCTGGGACCGCGCGAGCACGATCATCGCCGCCGCGACGCCCGGATGCTCGGGCCCGAGCGCCTGCTCGGCGATCGCCAGGCCGCGCTTCGCGAGCGGCTCGGCTTCGGCATAGCGCTCGCGCGCGACCTGCAGCCGCGCCAGGTTGACGAGCGCCGCCGCGGTGCCGGGGTGGGCATCGCCGAACGCCTCCCGGTACAGCGCAAGCGCGCGCCGGTAGAGCGGCTCGGCTTCGCCGTAGCGTCCCTGGAGCTCGATCACCACCGCCAGGTTGTTGAGCGCGGTCGCCACGTTCGCGCCCGCTTTCTCGTAGATCTCCAGGCTGCGCTGATAAAGCGGCTCGGCTTCGCCGTAGCGGCCGAGCGCGCGGTACACGGCGGCGAGGTTGTTCGCGGTGTCGGCGACGCGGCGGTCGTGCGCGGCGAAATCGCGCGTCTCGGCGAGCGCCCGTTCCAGCGCCGCCGCCGCGGCGGCGTAGTCGCCGGCCTGGTGCGCCGCGAGGCCCTCCTGCAGCCGCTCCTGCCACTCCCGCTCGTCCGCCGAAGCGGCAGCCGCGAGACCGAGCAGCAGGGCGAGCGCTACCGGTAGCGGTAGACGACGATCTTGTCGGCGCCCGACTCGGGCGTCCATACCTCACCCCTGCGGCCGTGGATCTGGCGCACGTTGGGCCGCGAGCTCGAGGACTTGAAGCTCTCGAACTTTTCGCTCGCCGGGTCGAAGCGCAGCATCACCTGCGCGGTCCACTCGGAGGCCCAGACCTTGTCGGTCTCGTCGACGTACACCGCGTAGACGCGCGGCTCGTCGCCCGGTGCCCGCCATTTCGACCATTTGCCGGACTTCGGCTGGTAGCGGCTGAGGTTGCCCGAGTTCCATTCCGCGACCCAGATGTCGCCCTTCGAGTCCGACCACACGCGGCGCGCGCCCTGGCGCGCCGTTGGCGGCTCGATCACCGTCGTCGTGCCGTCCGGATTGATTCTCCCCACGAACGAGCCCGCAAGCGACGCGTAGTACACCGTGCCGTCGGGCGTGGCGTGGATGCCGTAGGGCCCGCGGCCCTTCGGCGCGTCGAACACCTTCATCTCGCCGGTCCTCGGGTCGAGGCGGCCGTAGATACCGCTCTGCCCGGTGAACCAGTGCACGCCCTTGCCGTCGAAGATCGCGGTGTTCAGGTTGGTGTAGCCGCTGCCTTCGGGCAGCGGCCAGACCTTGACGGCGCGAGTCTTCGGATCGACGCGCACGATCGCGTTCTGCCCGCCGTCGGTGAGCCAGGGCGCGCCGTCGGCCGCGGCGATCACGCCGTGCGGCGACGAGCCGCGCCCGAGCGGCACGAACTCGATCTTGCCGCTCTTCGGGTCGAGGATGCCGAGGTTGCCGCTGCCCTGCGCCGAGATCCACACCGGGCCGCCGGCCTGGGCGTCGGCCCAGACGTCGTGCACGCGGTGCCCGGAGGGCACCTTGTATTCCTGGACGCTGACCTGGGCGGACAGCGAAGCGGAGAAGGCGAGCAGGACGAAGGCGAGGTTTCTCATGATTTGGCGAGCGTCTTCTTCGGGCCGATGAAGGGCATGGGCACGATGATCGCGTTACGCGTGCCCTTGGGCGTCTCGATTATCAGCTTTTTCGCTGAAGCTTTTTCGATCGGCACCATGGCGTAGCCGATGTTCTTCTTGAGGCGCGGCGAGTAGACGCACGAGGTAACGAAGCCGCCGCCCTTCACGGGGTAGCGCGTCATGTTCATGTCCATCTTGCCGCCCGCGATCTCCACGCCGACGAGCTTCTTCTTGACCCCCTCTTTCGCGATCCGTTTTAGGGCGTCCTTGCCAATAAAGTCCGCCGCCTTGTCCAGGTTCACCAGCCGCTCGAGTCCGAGCTCGTAGGGATTGCTGTCGAGCGTCATGTCGATGCCGTAGTTCAGGATGCCGGCCTCGATGCGCCGGATGTCGCACGGCCCGGTGGGCGCGATCCGGTAGCGCTTGCCCGCCTTGAGCACGAGATTCCAGAGCTCGACGCCGCGCGCGGGGTCGAGGAGATAGAGCTCGTAGCCGAGCTCGCCGGTCCATCCGGTGCGGGTGACGCTCACTGGAATGTTTTCGATTTTCGTTTCGAAGAAGTGGTAGTACCCGAGTGCCAGGACGCGATCGCCGAATAAATCCTTCACCAGGTCCCGCGACTTCGGCCCCTGGATCTGCAGCGGCGCGACGTCGAGCTCGCGCAGCTCGACGTCCAGGCCGGCGCCGCGCGCCACGCCCTTCGCCCACAGCAGCACGTCGCTGTCGGCGCACGCGAGCCAGAAGCGGTTTTCCTCCAGGCGCAGGAGCACCGGGTCGTTGACGATGCCGCCCGCGTCGTCGGTGAGGAGCACGTAGCGGCCCTCGCCGACGCGGCACTTCGAAAGATCGCGCGGGGTGAGGAGCTCGGCGAACCTGAGGCCGTCGCGGCCGGCGATCTCGACGTTGCGCTCGACCGACACGTCCCACAGCGTCACGTCGGCGAGCAGCCGCCGGTACTCGGCCTCGAACGTGTCGTAGCGGATCGGCAGCAGCATGTGGTTGTAGACGGTGTAGCCGCGGCAGCGGGCGCGCTGCGTGGCGGCGAAATAGGGCGAGCGCTTGAGGCGGGCGCCGCGTTGGATCAGGGCAGGATCGAATATCATCTAGTTATGAAGGTCCATGAAAACTTCATCAACGGGGAGTGGGCGAAAGCGGCCGAACGGGCGCCGAATATTAACCCGTCGAACCTCTCCGACGTGGTCGGCGAGTTCGCGCGCGCCGACGAGGTCCAGGCGCGCGCGGCGATCGCCGCGGCGCGCGCCGCTTTCCCGGCCTGGTCGCGCGGGCCGGTCCAGGCGCGCGCCGACATGCTGGACCGGATCGGATCCGAGATCCTGGCGCGCAAGGACGAGCTCGGCACGCTGCTCGCGCGCGAGGAGGGCAAGACCAAGGCCGAGGCGGTCGGCGAGGCGACCCGCGCCGGCTATCTCTTCCGCTTCTTCGCCGGCGAAGTGGTGCGCCAGGCGGGCGAGGTGCTGCCCTCGGTGCGGCCCGGCATCAAGGTCGAGATCACGCGCGAGCCGGTCGGCGTGGTCGGCCTGATTACACCCTGGAACTTCCCGCTCGCGATCCCGGCGTGGAAGATCGCGCCCGCGCTCGCCTACGGCAACTGCGTGGTGTTCAAGCCGGCCGACCTCGTGCCCGGCTGCGCCTGGGCGCTCACCGAGATCATCGCCAAGGCCGGCGTGCCGGCGGGAGTGTTCAACCTCGTCATGGGCCGCGGCTCGGTCATTGGCGAAATTCTCTCCAAGGATCCGGGGATCGACGCGGTGAGCTTTACCGGCTCGCAGGCGGTCGGGAAGACCGTGGCGCAAAACTGCGCCGCGCGGCTCGCCAAGGTGCAGCTCGAGATGGGCGGCAAGAACCCCCAGGTGGTGCTCGACGACGCCGACCTCGATGTCGCGGTGAACCTGTCGATCCAGAGCGCGTTCTTTTCCACCGGCCAGCGCTGCACGGCTTCCAGCCGCCTGATCGTGACGCAGGGTATTCATGATCGCTTCGTGAAAGCCTTGACCGGCAGAATGCAGAAACTCAGGGTGGACGATGCGCTCAAAGACGGGACCGATATCGGTCCCGTCGTGGACGAACGTCAACTGGAGCAGGACCTGAAGTACATCGCGCTCGGCAAGAAGGAGGGCGCGAAGCTGGCGCAGGGCGGCAACCGCCTCGAGCGCGAGAAGCAGGGGTATTACCTGGAACCGGCGCTATTCGTCGACAGCGCGCCGGCGATGACCATCAATCGCGAGGAAATCTTCGGTCCCGTGGCGTCGGTGATCCGCGTCAAGGACTACGAGGAGGCGCTCGCGGTGGCGAACGACACGCCGTTCGGGCTCTCCTCGGGCATCGCCACCACCTCGCTCAGGCACGCCGAGCATTTCAAGCGCAACTCCGCCGCGGGCATGGTGATGGTGAACCTGCCGACCGCGGGCGTCGATTACCACGTGCCCTTCGGCGGCCGCAAAGGCTCGAGCTACGGCCCGCGCGAGCAGGGGCGCTACGCGGTCGAGTTCTACACCTCGGTCAAGACGAGCTATGTCAACCCCTGAGGCGAAGCCCGCCTTTACGCTGGATCTGGATCTGAAGGTCGGCAAGTACGACATTCAGAAGCTCCTTGGCAAAGGGGCGACGGGAACTGTCTACTTGGCCAAGGACACCTTCACCGGCAAGGAAGTCGCGCTCAAGACGATCGAGCCCGAGGTGTTCCGCGACCCGGAGTTCGGCACGGTGTACCGCTCGCAGTTCCTGAACGAGGCCTCGCTCGCCGGCAAGCTGCGCCACCCGCACATCGTCAACATCCTCGACGCCGTGGTCGGCGAGGACTCGGGCCACATCGCGATGGAGCTGGTCACCGGCGGCGACCTGTCGACGCACGTCACCTCGGGCAAGCTGCTGCCGATCAGCGACGTGCTGCAGATCGGCTTCAAGGTCTGCGGCGCGCTCGAGTACGCGGCGAAGGAGGGCATCGTCCACCGCGACATCAAGCCGGCGAACATCATGATCGCGAGCGGCACCGACGTGAAGATCGCCGACTTCGGCGCCGCGGTGCTGAAGAAGAGCCAGGTGGTGCAGACCGCGGCGCTCGGCTCGCCGTACTACATGTCGCCCGAGCAGATCGAGGGCAAGAACCTCACCTTCCACAGCGACATGTACTCGCTCGGCGTGGTGCTCTACGAGCTGCTCACCGGCCAGCGCCCGTTCGCCGGCAGCAACCTCGAAGCGCTGATCGCCGCGATCCTCAGGACCGACGCGGCGGCGCCGAGCTCGCTGCGCAAGGACCTGCCGAAGTCGATCGACGCGGCGGTGCTGCGCGCGATGAGCAAGAGCCCCGCGCAGCGCTATCCGACGTGGAGCGAGTTCGCGCTCGAGCTGTCGAAGGCGGGCGAGCTGGTGCTGCCGCCGGGCTCGATCCCCGACAGCGACAAGTACACCACGCTGAAGAAGGTGCCGATGCTCGCCGGCCTCGCCGACAACGAGCTCTGGGAGCTGGTGCGCGCGGGCAACTGGCGGCGCATTCCCAAGGGCAACCTGGTGGTGCAGGAGGACGGCAAGGGCAAGAGCTTCTTCTTCCTCGCCAAGGGCGAAGCCAAGGTGACGAAGAAGAAGAAGCTGCTCAACATGCTGAACAGCGGCGAGTACTTCGGCGAGATGGCCTACATCGGCGGCGGCGAGAGCCCGCGCCACGCCTCGGTCGAGGCGATGACCGACCTCGTGCTCGCCGAGTTCGAGCCCGGCGCGCTCGACAAGATGTCGCTCGGCGCGCAGCTGCAGCTCACGCGCGCGCTGGTGCGCAACGTCACCGACCGCCTGGCGCTCGCCAACGTCCGCCTGCTGAAGTGACCGCGACCCGGGAGGTCCTGAAGGCGCCTCCCCGGTTGATCGAGCTGCTGACCCCGGTCATCGCGCGCCACATCGCGCGCGAGCTCTCGCTCAGGCATCCCGGCATCGGCCCCGAGCAGATCGCCGAGAAGATGCGCGCCGACCTCGGCGGCGTTCCCGACGAGCACGCGGCGCGCCTGATCGACGCCGTCGCCGCGCGCTTTCCGCGCGAAGGCGACACCCACCGGGCCGGGTCCGGGCGGCCGGTGTCGGCGTGGGTGCTGGTGGCTGATGACCCGGCCCTACCTGCGGGTCGTGGTGCTGCACGTCGGCATCCTCGTCGGCGGCTTCGCCGCCATGGCGCTCGGCTCTCCGCTCTGGGCGCTCGTCGTGCTGCTCGCGATGAAGATCGGGCTTGACTGGAAGGCGCACGTCAAAGAACACTCCCGGGCGTGAAGGCGAAGCGCGTCGCGATCCTGGAAAGCCGGCTGGGCCGGCAGATGGCCGACCTGGTCGCGCAGCGCGGCGGGGTGCCGTTCCACGCGCCCGCGCTCGCCGAGCTGCCCGACCTCGATCCGGAAAAGATCGCCGCGCTGGTGCGCTCGCTGGAGGAGCGGCCGGCGAAGCTCGCCATCTTCCAGACCGGCGTAGGGACGCGGGCCTTGTTTGCCGCCACCGACGGCCTCGGCATGACCGATGCCTTCCTGAAGCTTCTTGAAAAAACCATCGTCGCGGCGCGCGGGCCGAAGCCCACCGGCGCGCTGCGCGCGCGTGGCGTGCGCATCGACCGCAGCGCGCCGGACCCCTTCACGACCAAGGAGGTTCTGCAATCCATCGAGGACGTGGACCTCAAGGGAAATCGCGTCATCGTGCAGCGCTACGGCGTCGCCAATGTCGAGCTCGATCGCGCGCTCGAGGCGCGCGGCGCGCAGGTCGTCGAGATCCCGACCTACCGCTGGTCGCTGCCGCAGGACACGCGCCCGCTCGAGGACCTGGTCGGCGCGCTCGAGCGCGGCGAGCTGCACGCCGCGGTGTTCACCAATGCCGAGCAGGTCAGGAACCTGTTTGCCATAGCGGAGCGACTGGGCCAGGGCGCCGCGCTGCGCGCCGCCCTGAACAAGACCCTGGTCGCCTCGATCGGGCCGGTCGCCTCCGCCGCGTTGCGCGAGTTCGAGGTGAAGGTCGGCCTCGAATCCAGCCCGCCGAAGCTCGGCGCCCTCATGTCCGCCCTGGAGTCGGCCCTGTCATGATGAAAAAGGTATTGATCGGGATCGTGCTGTGCGCAGCGGCGCTCGCACAGGCGCAAACCTATCCATCCCGGCCGATTCGCCTGGTGCTCGGCTTCCCGCCGGGCGGCGCGGCGGACTTCGTGTCGCGCGCGTTCCAGGAGCCGCTGTCGAAGGCGCTGGGCCAGCCGATCGTGATCGAGAACAAGCCGGGCGCGGGCTCGAGCATCGCCGCCGAGCACGTCGCGAGGAGCGCGCCCGACGGCTACACCATGCTGATCGCGAGCCCCTCCAGCATCCTGGTGAACCCGCTGATCACGCCGAAGGCCGGCTTCCAGCCCACGCGCGACCTCGTGCCGATCAGCAAGGTGAGCTCCTCGCCGCTCATCCTGTCGCTGAATCCCGGCGTCGGCGTCGGCTCGGTGAAGGAGCTGATCGCGCACGCGCGCCGGAACCCCGGCAAGCTCAACTTCGCCTCGTCGGGCAACGGCTCGGCGCCGCATCTCGCCGCGGTGCTGTTCATGAAGCTCGCCGGCGTCGACATGGTGCACGTGCCGTACAAGGGCGGCGGGCCGGCGGTGCAGTCGGTGCTCGCCGGCGACACGCAGCTCGCGTTCGCCACGCCGCCCTCGGTGCTGCCGCTGGTGCAGGCCGGGCGCCTGCGAGCGCTCGCGACGACCAGCCGCGCCGCGACGCCGCTGCTGCCCGGCATTCCGGGGATGGGCGAGGCGGGGCTGCCCGACTACGAGATCTCGTTCTGGTACGGCTTCTTCGTCCCGGCGGGAACCGCGCCCGAAGTGGTGCGCAGGCTGTTCGACGCGACCAGCCAGGTGCTGCGCCAGCCGGAGGTCGCGGCCATCCTCGCGCGCGAGGGGACCGAGACCGCGGCCTCGGCCTCGCCGGC
>Ga0187893_10013140_pt1 | contig 11597 bp, 8 predicted proteins | sample MA1701074metaG_FD_139574 | JGI IMG/M metagenome (GOLD analysis project Ga0187893, IMG submission 139574) | White microbial mat communities from a basaltic lava cave in the Kipuka Kanohina Cave System on the Island of Hawaii, USA - MA170107-4 metaG ...
CCTGTATGACACAGCTTCATCAGCGCCGAGGCTGATATTGACAATGCGGATATTGTATTCATGATGATGTTGGAGTATCCATTGCAATGCCTTTACAATATTTTCATCAGTGATATGCCCGGCATCATCCTGCACTTTCAACAATACGAGTGCTGCATCACTGGCGATGCCCTTGTATAAACCTTTGCTGAGATAACCATCGCCGGCGCAAACGACGGAGGTCATGGTGCCGTGCCAAGCCTCCCCAAGCCCCTCCAAGGGAGGGGCTTTTAGAGTCTGATTGTTTGGGATATCTACAAATGCTTTGATTCGATTTTTATGTGTGGTAAGATCGGGATGGGGATAGAAACCGCTGTCAATAAAACATATTGTTACGCCTTTGCCGGTATAGCGGGGATCGGTATTTAATCGTAAACCTGTTGGCAGAATAATAAAATCATCGGCTGACCTTACAGGAAAATGAGGGCCGATCTCCGGCAGTATTCTTTGCTGCATTACCAGTTCGGTATGATAATAATCTACACAGCGGCTGCAGGCGCCAGCATGTTCCGACCATTCGGGATTTTGCTGCCTGATGCGTTCGATGACCTGGCGTTCATTATCGAGATGATAACGGTAAAGCAATTTTTCTACCGGGTCATTGCAGAGAGGACATAGTATGGTGGCTGCGTGATTCATGCTGATGCAAAGAAACGACGGAATGGGATTTTGGGGTGTCGGGCGGGTGACGGATGGGGGAAGGAAATTGAACAGCTGAGTAACTGGTCAGGTTTTCTGAAATGAAGAAATGAGTTTCGCTTTGTTGATGTATCCGGCAATACAGATGTTGTATGTCACCCTATTGGGACATAGCGTTCCTGTTTGACACTTAGCACAAGGCAAGGCACATAAAATCCTGACACAAGCCAACCTTGCAAAGATGCCAACTCCATGCCCATCCACCCCGGCTGACGGATTTCTAACCAACTTGCTTGAATGTCAACAAATTAACTTCATTCGGCAGACGGACTTGCTATTTTGTAGAACTAATACTTAAAAATAAATAAGATAATATTTGGCCATTTGGACTGTTTGCCTTCATTTTGTAGGCTCTTTACAAAGAAAAAAATTGAAAGCGACTTTAAGACATATCGCAATTATCCAAACAGGACTCTTTGCCAAGCCTATTGCTCAAGGCGACATTGTGTACTTGCAGGCAAAACATTTTGATGAGAACGGCAATCTTCGCAGTACCCTTCATCCCGACATCAAAGCAGACTACATCACCGATAAACATCTGCTCAGAACTGGTGATATATTGTTTGCAGCCAAAGGAACTAAAAACTTTGCGGCAGTTTTTGGAAATCACAATGAGCCAGCCGTTGCTTCCACTTCATTCTTTGTTATACGGCTGACAAAGAAAAATATTCTTCCGCAGTTTTTGGTTTGGTATCTAAATCATCCATCCACTCAAAAATTACTGAAAGGCCAGGCAATCGGAACTTCAATCGTTTCTATTTCAAAAACAGTATTAGAAGAATTGGAAATTCCTGTTCCTGACATCAAAACACAAAAAGCAATACTGCAAATTGCACAACTTCGTAACGAAGAAAAAAAACTGAAGCAACAAATTGAAATACTTCGTGAAAAACAAATTCAACAACAAATCATCAACGCAATAAAATAAAGGATATGGTTAAAATAACTCAGAAGAATATTAACGATGCGGTTTGGAAAGCCTGCGACACATTCCGGGGAAGTATTGACCCGGGTGTTTATAAAGACTATGTGCTTACCATGCTGTTTATAAAATACCTCAGCGATGTGCATGACGACAAATATGAAGCACATCTAAAAAAATACAATGCTGATAAAGAAAGAGCCGACCGTGCCATGAAACATGAACGATTCATTGTACCCGAGCACAGCCATTTTAAATATTTGTTCAGCCACCGGAATGAAGCCAACATTGGTGAACTCATCAACATTGCCCTGGTTGATTTGGAAGAAGCAAACAGGGAAAAATTGTATAGCGAAGACGGTGTTGGAATTTTCCAGAACATTGATTTCAACAGTAGCAAACTCGGAGAAACTAAAGACAAAAACACAAGGCTAAAAAATTTATTGCTTGACTTCAATAAAGATGAACTGGATTTGCGGCCATCGCATCTCGATGGTGTTGACATCATTGGTGGCGCATATATGTTCCTCATTGAAAACTTCGCCAGCGATGCAGGAAAAAAAGCAGGGGAGTTTTTTACTCCAAAAGAAGTATCAACACTAATTGCCAAACTTACCAAATCAAAACCTGGCTCAAGAATTTGTGACCCAACCTGTGGCTCTGCCTCTCTTCTCATTAAAGCAGGCGAAGAAGTTGGTTCAGATAATTTTTCCCTCTATGGACAGGAAGCGAACGGCAGCACATGGGCATTAGCAGTGATGAATATGTTCCTTCATGGATTTGACAATGCCACCATTCGTTGGGGCGACACTATCCGAAATCCCAAACTAAAAGAAGGTGATGCACTGATGAAGTTTGATACGGTTGTAGCCAATCCGCCATTCAGCCTGGATAAATGGGGAAAGGTTGAAGACAAGGATGGTGATAAAACAACTATTAGCTACGACCCGGACACTGATAAATACAATCGCTTTTGGAGGGGAACGCCGCCAAAGAGCAAAGGCGACTGGGCTTTCATTTCTCACATGATTGAAACAGCTTACGAAGGCAAAGGAAAAGTGGGCGTGGTAGTTCCTCATGGTGTGCTGTTTCGTGGAGCAAGTGAAGGAAAGATCAGGCAGAAAACCATTGACGAAAATATATTAGAAGCTGTAATTGGTTTACCGGCCAATCTCTTTTTCGGAACAAGCATCCCGGCGGCCATCCTGATTTTTAATAAAGGAAAAGGCGAAAACAAGAATGTATTGTTCATTGACAGTAGCAAACATTTTGAAGCGCTTAAAAATCAAAACCGTCTTCGTGATGCCGATATTGAACATATTGTTTCTACCTACCGTGATTTTGCAGCAGGAAAATTAAGCGCAGGAGTTGTGGAAGATAAATACAGCTATGTGGCTACCCCCGAAGAAATCCGGGAAAACGAATACAACCTGAATATTCCCCGCTATGTGGACACATTTGAGGAAGAACCTGAAGTGGATATTGCTAAAGTGCAGGATGAAATTGATGAACTGGAAAAGGAATTGGCAGCGGTTCAAAACGAGCTGAAAAAATATTTGGACGAGTTGACACACTAATAATAACATTATATTTGCACGATAACATTATTGATGTTATCAAGCATACAAATTGTTACTATGTTAAAAATGATTGATTTTGTAAAAGAATTGAACAGCGTTTCTGGAATTGAAATTAAAGTGTTTAAATCTACCTTGGGGTTCGTAAACAAATTGCCGATCTACTTAAGCAAAGCATTTCGATTTTATGAAGCTGAAATAGCTGAAAAGAAAATTGTTTTGGCTGAATTGCTTTCACTGAAAAACTTTACGCCTGACCAATTGAAAAAACAGCAGCACCAATTGGGAGACTTCTGCCAGGTGCCAGTTGTGTTTTTAATTGAACATATTGAAGCTTATCAGCGAAAGCGTTTGGTGGAAAAGCAAATTCCTTTTATTGTTCCTGGCAAGCAACTCTACATTCCAAATCTGTTTATTGATTTGAATGAAGCCAAAAGAGGAAGACCCGCAAGCCACCGTGAAAAATTAAGCCCGGCAGCCCAGTGCCTGTTGCTGTATCACTTACAAGTGGAAAATCTGGATGAGATGCAGTTGAAAAACATTGCAAAAAAAATGAACTACTCAGCCATGACGGTAAGCCGTGTGGCAAAAGAACTGATGCAGTTTTCACTTTGTAATATTATCGGCACAAAGGAAAAGGCAATTGATTTTCCACAGAATAAAAAAGAATTATGGAATAAGGCTTTGACGGTTTCAACAAACCCGGTGAAGCAAAAAGTTTTTGTAACCCAATTACCCAATTTCATTCAACTCTTGTATGCAGGTGAAACGGCCATGGAACACTACACGCACCTGAATGCAGGGAAAACAAAAACCATTGCTATCAGCAAAGAAAAATTTGTTCAACTGAAAAAGAAGAAACTGATTGATGGAAATCCTTATGAAGGAAATTATTTACTGGAAGTTTGGAATTACGATCCTGAATTGTTGGGCAAAGGAAAATATGCCGATGTGCTTTCGCTTTACCTGACCATGAAAAATGAAACAGATGAAAGAATACAAATTGAATTGGAACAGCTAATAAATAAAATGAAATGGTAAGAGGATTAGAACTTTTCAAAACACAGTTTAAAGATTTTTCAGGAAGCTACATTATCATTGGTGGAACTGCTTGCGAAAGACAATTTGCAGAACGGGGTTTGGTTTTCAGAGCCACGAAGGACATTGATTTAGTATTGGTGATTGAAGCATTGGATGCTGCCTTTGTAAAACAGTTTTGGGAGTTTATTAAAGCCGGAAATTACAATCAAACGCAGGTAGAAGAAAAAGAAAGAAAATATTATCGCTTTGCCGACCCTGCTGATGAAAACTTTCCTATACTGATTGAATTATTTTCAAAACGACCTGATGTGATTCAGGAGATTGAAGGAATGCACCTAACCCCTGTTCCGGTGGAAGAAGATTTATCAAGCTTGTCCGCGATACTGGTGGATGATGAGTACTATCAGTTCACTCTTGCAAACACACAACAGGTGGATGATTTGCCCGTTGCTTCTGCCGAAGCACTCATCGCATTGAAAGTAAGTGCCTACCTCGATATGCTGCAACGCAAAGAAGCCGGTGAGCAAATTGATTCAAAGCATATCAGAAAACATAAGAACGATGTGTTGCGCTTAGCGGTAACGCTTGCTGCCGATAGCAAAGTAGAGTGTCACGATAAAATCAGGGCAGATATCAGCCGATACATTCAACTGATGAAAGAAGAAGAGCCCGATGTGAAAGCCATGTTTAAGGAAATGGGATTGGATGCTATGGAACCTGGAACCTTGCTTGCACAATTACAATCAACTTTTTTATACGAATAAATTTTGAACAAACTATCTATTCAATATTGTTCCGACCTGCACCTGGAGTTTAAGGCAAACGAATATTATTTGCTGCAAAACCCTTTAGTGCCAAATGCCGAAATTTTGATTTTAGCCGGAGATATTTTGCCTTTCAAATTGTTTGACAAACCCTGCCATTTTCTTGAATGGTGTTCCGCCAATTTTGAAACCACTTACTGGATACCGGGCAATCACGAGTATTATCATTTTGATCTGGCTGATGTAAAAACACCGTTGCAAGAAAAGATAAGAGAGAATGTAATACTGCTCAACAACCAAACGGTCACTTATAAAAATGTAGAACTGATATTCTCCACTTTATGGAGCCATATACCAGTGCAGGTTGAATACATCGTCCAGCAAAGTGTAAACGATTTCAACCTCATTAAACAAAACGGTAAAACCATAAGAGCAAAAGATTTTAATACCCTGCATAAAACCGATTTGGAATTTTTACAAACAGCATTAGCACATCCAAGCGACAAACAACGCATTGTAATTACACACCATGTGCCTACGCTGATGCAATACCCCGAACAATACAAAAACAGCAATATCAATTCTGCATTTGCAGTGGAGTTGTTTGATACGATTGAAAGCAGCAACGCTACCTATTGGATTTACGGGCACCACCATTGCAACACTCCTGCATTTAAAATAGGCAACACCACCTTGCTCACAAACCAATTGGGTTACGTGCATAACAACGAACACAAAAACTTTAATCACTCAGCCATTATTGAAATATGAGCAAGCAGATAAATACAAAACCCTTTTATAATTCTGGAATTCCGAGTGATTGGGATGAGATGGAGTTTGGAGAATTTGCGGAGATAATAATGGGGCAATCACCAGAAGGAAATACTTACAATCAAAATGGAGATGGTGTTGCCTTAATAAATGGGCCAACCGAGTTTACTGAAAAATATCCTGTAAAAGTTCAATGGACAACTTTACCAACTAAAATTTGTAAAGAGGGAGATATTTTACTTTGCGTAAGAGGAAGTTCAACAGGAAGATTAAATATTGCTAATGAAGAATACTGCATTGGAAGAGGTGTTGCAGCAATAAGAGCTAAGAAGAATTCAAACCATTCTTTTTTAGAATTTCAAATTGAAAACATTGTAAATAAAATTCTCTCACTTACTACTGGTTCAACATTTCCAAATATTGATAGCCAATCATTAAAAAAAATAAAGGTTTCGCTTCCTCCCCTCTCCGAACAAAAAGCCATAGCCCATATTCTTAGTTTGATGGATACCGCTATTACCAAAAACAATTTGCTGATTGAAAAAAAGCTGTTGCAGAAAAAGTGGTTAATGCAAATGCTGCTTACAGGGAAGAAGAGGTTAAAGGGGTTTAGTGGAAAATGGAATGAGTATCACATTGGTGATGTATTTGAATTTGTGAAATCATATTCTCATTCCAGGGATAATTTGACCTACGATAGTGCGGAAGGAAGCATTTACAATATTCACTATGGGGATATTCATGCAGTCTTTGAAAATGATGTGCTCGATTTGAAGACTGAAAAGCGAATCCCATTCTTGAAAGAAGATTTTGTTGCTGAGTTTGAATTTCTAAAAGATGGTGACATAATTATTGCTGATGCATCAGAAGATTATGAAGGTGTTGGGGAAAGCATTGAAATAAAAAATATTGGGAACAAAAAAGTAATTGCAGGGCTGCATACAATTGTGCTAAGAGATAATAGTAGTAGTAAGACTGCAGATGACTTCCGGGCTTTTCTATTTAATGGCGAAAGTGTGCTGAATTCTCTGAGGAAAGTGGCGACAGGAATTTCTGTTTACGGAATTTCAAAATCAAACCTTGCGTCGGTTAAAGTTTCTCTTCCCACAAAGGAAGAACAAACCGCCATTGCACAAATCTTGCAAGCAGCCGATAAAGAAATACAACTGCTAAAAACCAAAACGAATAAACTAAAAGAAAAGAAAAAAGGATTGATGCAGGTGTTGCTAACGGGGAAGAAACGATTGAAACTATTATGAGAATAAATAGCAAAGATATTTTATTCGGACAACCCATTCTTAAAATCAGGGCTGTAGTTCGTGATGCCATGATGGAACGGCTTAAGAGTATTGATAAAAATTATATTGAAGAGAGGGTAGCAACGCTTTTGAAACAACCAAAATCTGTTGCCAGGGAGATAATAAAGCAATTGGTGGCCGAAGGTTACCTTGTTTTGCAGAAGGTAAAATATGGTGATGTGTTTCAGTATGAACTGACCGAAACAGAAAAAGGAAGACGGTTCGGCGTTGCCACAGCGAACCCATCTATCAGCAGGCAAAAAGCGGAGCAATTATTAAATGAGCTTATTGATAGAGCAAAACAGGTGAATGCCACGGGGGAATTGGTCTATTATGTAGAAACGGTAAAAGTATTCGGCAGTTACTTGTCCGCTAAAGATATACTGGGTGACATAGACGTGGCCGTCAAACTCACCCGGAAATATGAAGGAGATAAATTTATGGAAGAGAACCAAAAGCGGGTTTATCTGGCTATACAAAAAGGAAGAAGGTTTTCCAATTATACTGAACAAATATACTGGCCGCATCGGGAAGTGATGTTGCTTTTAAAAACAAAAAAGAAAGGTTTAAGCCTGCATGATGAAGAAAGCGATGAAGTAGTGAGTAAAACAGTAGCTAAAATTGTATATGAGTTTCATGGGTGGTGATGGAAAGAAAATTGAAAACAAAAGAAAAAGAAAGTTGCCTAGGGTTCTCTAAAGCAGAAAACGCAAACCTTCGGGGGCCTGCGTCTTCCGATCTCCTTCATCCAAATGGAATGATGAGCTCGGGGCGAAATTAAAAAAAGAAATCACAAAATGTGAAAAACTTTTATAAATAAATGGAAGGATTGCCTGTAGGAGGTATAACAAATTGAAAAGCAGGCATAAATGGTTAAAAATAGTAAAGATGGACATACCAAGTTTCAAAGAAGACCATATAAGTCAAATCCCGGCTTTGCAAATGCTGCAGAAGCTGGGTTATATCTATTTATCTCCTGCCGAGGCGGATAAACTTCGTGGCGGCAAAACCACCAATGTGCTGCTGGAAGATGTGTTGAGAAAGCAGTTGAGGGAAATAAATTCTTCCATTAAAATAAGCTCCACCAAAACCACCTATATCAGCGAAGCCAATATAGAAAACGGCATCAGGGCTTTGAAAGAAATGCCCATGAATGAAGGCTATATTTCCGCCTGCGAAACTGCTTACAACCTGATTACTTTGGGCAAAGCCTTTGAACAAAGCTTTGATGCAGATAAGAAAAGCGTAACGCTTAATTATATTGACTGGAAAAATATCGAGAACAATGTGTTTCATGTTACCGAAGAATACAGCGTAATGCGGAGCATGAGCAAAGACCATTACCGCCCCGATTTGGTTTTGTTCATTAATGGTATTCCCCTTTGCATTATTGAGTGCAAGCGGCCCGACATGAAAGAGCCGCTGGCACAGGCCATCAGCCAGCAAATACGCAGCCAGCAGGATGATGGCATCCGCAGCCTGTATGTGTATGCACAGCTTACACTCAGCATCGCCACACAGGAAGCAGCCTATGCCACCAATGCAACACCTGAAAAGTTTTGGGCTAAATGGATAGAGAAATTCAACAGCGTTGAAGAGGAAAATAGTTATAGAAGTAATTTACTTGCATTAAAAAATCAACCGCTTTCCGTTGAACTCAAAGACAAATTGTTTGCCGACCGTTTCAAATACATTCGTCAATACTTTGATGAAATGGAGAAAGAAGAAATTCTCCCCACAGTTCAGGACGAATATTTATTTGGCTTATGCCGTCCTGAAAGATTGATGGATATTATTTTCAACTTCATTGTATTTGATAACGGCGAAAAAAAGATTGCCCGGTACCAGCAATACTTTGCGATTAAAAAATCAATGCAGAGAATCTTGCAAATGGAAAACGGCAAAAGAAAAGGCGGAGTTATCTGGCATACACAAGGCAGCGGAAAATCGTTAACAATGGTAATGCTGGCACAAGCCATTGCTTTGGAAAAATCAATCCGCAATCCGAAAATAATCCTGGTAACCGACCGGACAGATTTAGATGCACAGATAACTGGCACATTCCGTAAATGCGGAAAGTTTGTGGAGAACGCTACCACCGGGCAGCGATTAGTCGAATTACTGGAAAGCAAAAGTGATGCAGTGGTTACAACCATCATCAACAAGTTTGTAGCAGCAATAAAAAAAATCAACAATCCGCTGCAAAGCCACGACATTTTTGTTTTGGTGGACGAAGGGCACAGAACCCAGCATGGCATCTTCAATATTGACATGCAAAAAACCTTGCCCAATGCCTGCTTCATTGCCATGACCGGAACACCTTTATTTCATAAACACAAAAACACAGCCGAACGATTTGGCGGCATAATTGATTCCTACACCGTTGACCAGGCAGTGAGCGACAAAGCCGTAGTCCCACTTTTATATGAAGGCAGGGTGGCTAAACAAACAGTTAACGAAAACCCGATTGATACATTTTTCAGTCTTGTATCTGAACCGCTGACTGATTATCAAAAGGCTGATTTAAAAAAGAAGTTTTCCAGAGCCGACCAACTCAATAGCGCTGAGCAAAAAATTTATGCCATTGCGTGGGACATCAGTTTGCATTTTCGGGACAACTGGCAGGGCACTCCATTCAAAGCACAATTGGTTTGTGATAAAAAAGTAAATGCCATACGTTACAAAGAATTCCTTGATGAAATAGGAATTGTGAGCAGTGAAGTATTGATTTCATCCATTGATGAAAGAGAAGGAGAAGAAAGTGCTTATGAGAAATCAACCGAAAAGGAAAACCGATTTTGGAAAAAGATGATGGATGAACACGGCAACGCCAAATCGTATGAAAAGAATTTAATCAGCCGTTTCAAAAATCAAAAAGACCCTGAAATAATTATTGTGGTGGATAAACTGCTTACCGGTTTTGATGAACCAAAAAACACTGTTTTGTATCTCACAAGAAATTTACAAGGTCATAAGCTATTGCAGGCAATTGCAAGGGTAAATCGCATTTACCCGGATAAAGAATTTGGTTACATTATTGACTATTATGGCGTGATTGAAAACTTAGATGATGCATTGGAAATGTATTCTTCGTTTGAAGAATTTGATAACGAAGATTTGATTGGAACAATGACAAACATTGCCGATGAAATAAAAAAGCTACCGCAAAAACAGTCTGAGTTGTGGGATATTTTCAAAACTGTTGCGAACAAACGGGATGCAGAAGCCTATCAACTATTATTGAAAGACGAAGCAATAAGAGTTTTGTTTTATGACAAGCTGGCTTCATTTGCGAAGAGTTTGAAACTAGCTCTTTCATCAATCCAGTTTCATAAGGAAGTTGAAGAGAAACAAATAAACAGGTACAAAGAAGATTTAACCATGTTTATCAAACTTCGGCTCGCAGTAATAGAACGATACAGCGATGAGATAGACTACAAACAGTATGAAGGACAAATTCAAAAACTGATAGATACGCATATCACGACAGAGAAGGTTGAAACCATCACCGAATTAGTGAACATTTTTGATAAGGAGAAGTTTCAGCAAGAGGTTGAGAACACCACTGGTAAAGCTGCTAAAGCGGATAAGATAGCAAGCAGAACTGCAAAACACATTTCCGAAAAGATGGATGAAGATCCTGCTTTCTATAAAAAGTTTTCGCAGATGCTAAAAGAAACCATTGCAGATTATGAAGCAAAAAGAATTTCGGAAGCACAATACCTGAATAAAGTCCAGGAAATAATGAATAATGTATTAGCCCATACTGACAATGATATTCCTGAAGCATTACGGGAAAAAGATATTGCCAAAGCATTCTATGGCTTAACGGCAGAATCATTAACAGAAAAAATTCAGGACAGTACCATGCGAAAACAAATTTCAGCGCAGGCAGCCTTACATATTGATGATTTAATTCAGGATGCGGTATTGGACAATGGCAGGCCGGTTATTGACTGGCCACACAAAACAAACATCACAGGAAAACTACAAATTGAGATTGGCGACTACCTGATTGACGAAGTGAGGGACAAATACAATATCAATCTTTCCTTTGGAGAGATGGACGAAATTGCAAACAAGTGTATTGAAGTTGCTAAAATCCGTTATAAGTAATGACAGCCGCAATTCAGTTTGGCAGCAGGCAGATTGATTTCCGTTTAGAATATTCAAACCGGAAATCATTAGGTATAACAGTAACGCCTGAAATGAAGGTGTTGGTAAAAGCTCCTGCGGATACTACAATAGAGAAAGTAAAAGAGAAAATCCGAAAGAAAGCTCAGTGGATAATCAAACAACAAAGTTTCTTTCTTTCTTTTCAGCCAAAGACACCGACACGAAAATTCATAAGCGGGGAAACTCATTTGTATTTAGGACGACAATATCGTTTGAAATTAATTGCCGGAAAGGTTGACTCTGTAAAAATTAAAGGGAAGTTTATTGAGGTAACCACCAATCAAAAAGCAAGAGCAAAGCAATTGGTTAA
>Ga0187893_10013141_pt1 | contig 11597 bp, 9 predicted proteins | sample MA1701074metaG_FD_139574 | JGI IMG/M metagenome (GOLD analysis project Ga0187893, IMG submission 139574) | White microbial mat communities from a basaltic lava cave in the Kipuka Kanohina Cave System on the Island of Hawaii, USA - MA170107-4 metaG ...
CGCCACGGCGAAGCCGGTCAGCAGCCGTCGGTAGGTGAGGTCGGCGCTCACCGTGATGGGCACGAGCGTGCCCGCTTGGACGGCCTGGCCCGGCGCGAGGCTCGCGCCCGCCACGTCGAGCCGCGTCCAGCGGTCCTCCACCTCGGGCTCGCCGAGGCAGCCGGCGGCGAGCAGCGAGGCGAGCGCGAGTGTGGCGAGCCGGAGCGGACCGACCCCGGCGCGCCGCGCGCGCGGATCGCTCGCGCTCACCGCACCACCATCAGCCGTCGGGTGAGTCGCGTGCCGCCCGCCTCGAGCTGGAAGAAGTAGAGCCCCGGGCGAACGGCGCGGCCGGCCTCGTCGCGGCCATCCCAGCGGACCTCGTTCACGCCCGGAGCGAACGGGCCCGGGAAGCGCCGCACGAGCCGGCCGCCCGCGTCGTGGAGCGTGAGCCGCGCCGGCGCGCCGCCCGCGGGCAGGGCGAAGCGCAGGTTCGAGGCGTCGCGCGTCGGGTTGGGCCACGCCGGCAGCACCGCCGCCACGGCCGGGAGCGACAGACCGCCGGCCTCGGCGCGGAAGCCCACCGCGGCGCGGCTCGGGGAGCCGCCCGCGTAGAGCGGCGTGGCCACGGCCACGAGCTCGAGCTCGACGCCGTCGCGGGCCATGGCCAGGTCCGCGGGCGCGAGCGCCACGCGCACGTGCCCGGCGTCGAACGTGCCGGCGTCGCGGCGCGCGAGCACGCGGCCGCCCCACCCGCCTCCGGCGGGAACCCGCTCGCGCAGCTCGAGTGCCAGCCGCGCCCGGTCGGTGAGCGTGAGGCTCGCCTCGGGGACGGCGCCGCCGGTCACGACCAGGCCCTCCACCGAGACGCCGAGCTCGAAGCGGCTCAATCCGCTCGACTCGTGCCAGTCGCCGAGAACGAGCGCGGCCGGCTGTCCGGCGCGCACGGTGCGGCCGTCGCGATGGTCGCGCACGGTGGCGAACGGCACGTGTAGCGAGCGGGGCCGCGTGCCGGCCTCGGCGAGCTCGGCCACCGGCTCGAGCCGGGCGTTGAATTTGCGCACGAGCCCCTGCTGCGGCGCGGCCGCGTAGAGGTTGCCCCACTCGTCGGCGGCGAGCGACGGGATCGCGTCGGCGCCCGAGGGGGCCTCGCCGCGCCACTCGAGCCGGCCGCCCGAGAAGCCCAGGCGCACGAGGCGCCGGTTGTGCGCGTCGGCCACGTAGACCTCGGCCGTGGACGCACCGGCGTCGCGGCCCACGCACACGGCGAGCGGGCCGGCGAAGCGGCCGCTGCCCGAGCCGAGCCCGCCGAGGGTGGCGAGGCGCCGGGCGGAGCCGTCGGCGAGCGCCCAGGCGGAGACGCGGTTGCCGCCGGTCTCGGCCACGAACAACACGTCGTCGCCGGGGGCGAACGGCGTCCCGCCGTCCGACCACGCCACGCCCTGCGGCCCGGAGAGCCCGGTGATGGCGTGCACCGGCGTGAGCGTGAGCTCCCCGAGCGTGCTCGCGGCCTGCAGCACGAGCACGCGGTCGCGCCCGGCGTCCGCCACGTAGACGCGGTCGCGGTCGTCCACCGCCAGGCCGCGCGGTGCTTCCAGCGCGCCGAGCGCGCCCCCCGCGCCGTCCCAGGCCCGGAAGCCACGGCCCACCTCGCCGACCACGAGCCGGTGCCACGCCGGGTCCGAGACGATCACGAAGTGGCGCGACTCGACGTAGGGGAAGCGATCATAGACATCCACGTGCGAGAGCGTCACCGCCGCCCACGGCTCGCCGAAGAGGTCCTTCCCGAGCTGCTCGCGCGTGACCCGCCGCGTGAGCGCGTCCAGGCCCAGGTCCGGCGCGAGCGGCGCGCGCGCGAACGTGCCGGCCATGGCCGGTGCGGCGGCCAGCCCCAGCCACCCGAGCGTGAGCAGGATGCGTGCGGTCACGGTGCGACTCCTCTCTCGGCCCGCCGCCGGCGGACTCACGGGAAGCGGAAGTCCACGCCCGTCTCGACGACGTTCGCGGAGTAGTGGTTGCTGTTGAAGTAGCGCTCGACGTCGAACCACAGCGACAGGCGCTGCAGCCAGGCGTGCGTGGGCGCCAGCGCGGCCAGGTCCATGCGCAGCGCGCCGCCGAACAGGTGCGAGGACAGCGCCCCCAGCCGGTAGTCGCCGGAGCGGTAACCGTCCACACCGTTCGGGTCGGTGTACGTGTCGCGGTAGAAGCCGGCCGCGGTCTGCGTGTACCAGCGGTACTCCCAGCGCACGCTCATGCCGCGCGTCAGGTACTGGCTCAATCGCGTGCCCAGCTCGTGCGAGTTCACGCCCCAGTCGTCGTTGTAGATGCGGTACTGGAGCTTGAGGCTGGAGCGGTTCGGGAGCGCGTGGCTCGTGCGCACGAACGCGTCGCGGCGCTGGCGTTGCTCGGGGTGACGCTCGGGCACGTTCGTGCCGCCGGCGTAGACGTTCCGGTACGGGCTGTGCTGCAGCCCGTTGACGAAGTTGTACTCGACGCCGTAGCGCACGAGCGTCGTCGGCGAACGCACCTCGGTGAGCACCGCGTTCCAGTGCAGCGTGGTCCTGCGCGCCCCGCCGGTCTGCGTGTCGTCGTCGGCGAGCGGCTGGATGTCGTCCCAGCTCCAGCTCGAGCCGAGCGAGAGGTTGAGCGACTGCTCGCGCAGGTCGCGGCTCCAGCGGCCGCCCAGCTGCTGCGCCAGGTAGTCGCGCTCGCTCGAGACGTAGTAGCTCAACGCGAGCGGCCCGCGCTCGTAGTCGCCCTGCACCTCGTTGCGCACCTTGATGAAGTCCTGGAACGCGTCGCCCGAGATGGGCCGGCTCGCGGTGGTGATCGCGTCCACGGCCTCGGCGGTGCCCGGCGCGGCGGCGATGCCCGGGACCACCACGCGCTCGTTGTTGAAGTGGAGCTGGAGGCCGGCCGCGCTCGGCAGCGGGCACGTCCAGTTGCCGGTGAGCGAGCGCACGGTGATGCGCTCGCTGTCGCTGAACCAGCGCACGAGCGTGCCCGCCACGGGCGGCTCGTCCGCGACGGTCTGCGCAGCGGCCCGCGGCACGGCCGCGAGCGCCAGCGCGCCGAGCGCGAACGCGGTGGCGAGGCGTGTCACTTGCACGCGCAGCCCCCGCCCGCGCCGCCGATGCCGCCGGTCGAGCCCTCGCGCGCTTCGAACGTCTTGAGCTTGCGCGCGTCCTCACGCGCCTCGCTCCGGAACGCCACGATCGGGTCCAGGAGCCGCTCCCGCTGCCACGGCTTGACCGGCACCGTGGCGCAGCCTGCCGCCGCGGCCGCGAGCAGCGCCACTGCCGCCGCCTTCCATGCGCGTCGCATCACTCTCCTCCCTCAGGGGAGCCCGCGCTCGGGGCGGCCGTGGCCGTCGCGCGTCTCGCCACCTCGCCCAGCTCCGCCACCGTGGCCGCGTCGGCGCCGCCGCCCCTCCACAGCAGCTCGCCGCCCCGCCCGAGCACGATCGTGTAGGGGAGCGCGGGCAGGTCGAGCGCGCGCGCGAGCCCGTCCGGTCCGTCGTGGTAGACCGCGAGCCCGGGCGCGTGGCGCCGCGCGAAGTCGGCCGCGTTGCGCGCGTCGCCGTCGATGGACACGGCCACGACGCGGCCGCCGCCGCGCGCCAGCTCGCGCTCGAGCGCGGCGAGCTGCGGCAGCTCGCGCCGGCAGGGCCCGCACCAGCTCGCCCAGAAGTTGAGGACCACGACCCGGTCGCGCAGCTCTGGCCAGCCGAGCGTGCCGCCGCCCACGCGCCGCAGCGGCCGCGCGGCGATCGCCTGCGCCAGGCGCTCGGCCGACACGGGCTCGGTCGCGGCCACGTCCAGCCGGACGCGGGCCCGCGCCGCGCCGGGTGCCGCGGCCGCGCCGAGCGCGAGCGCCAGCAGCGCGGCACCGGCGAGCCGGCGAGCGGAAGGCGTGCGGAACGGGGTCGGGGTCACGGGAGCCTCACCGGTACTGGGCGCCGAGCAGCACCCAGAGGTTGAACATCCGGCGCTCGGCCGCGGTGAGCGAGTCGGCGCCGGTCGGGTGGAAGCCCTGGCCCGCGCGCGAACCCAGGCCCAGCACGTAGTCCACGAGTCGGGACCGGCGCGGGAACGCCGGCACCACCTCCTGCGTCGCCAGCGTCATCGACTCGCCGGAGAGGTTCACGTAGGCGCGCGGGAAGATGCGGTTCATGCGCACGGTGTCGGGCACCGTGGTCAGGTCCAGCCCGCCCGCCGCGGGTGTGGTGCCGCTCGGCTGGTGGCACGAGACGCACTTCGACGCCACGACCGGGCCGATGTGCTGCTCGAAGTTGATGATCTGCCACTGCGCGGGCGCCACGTTCAGGTCGTGCGCCGGCATCAGCGCGGCGGCGGGGTTCGGGTTCGTCGGCACGGGGCCGCCGGGCGCGCGGTCCTCGTGGCAGCCGATGCAGTTCTCGAAGCGCTCGCCCGGCCGCACGTAGAGGTGCGTTCGCTTGACCACGAAGCCGCGGCCCTGCGCGTCCAGCGTCGCGAAGCTGATGGGCGTGTTCGCGGGCACCCGGATGCGGAACGAGCCGTCCGACTGCACCGGCGCGAATCCGATCAGCGCGCGCTTCTCGAACTCGTTCGCCGAGAACTGGTTCGCCTCGCCCGGCCGCGTGGGCCGCGCCGCCAGCACGGCGATGCTGTCGATGGCATCCACGCCGCGGACCGGCCGCTCCTGGCCGTCGTTGCGCCCGCGATTGAACACGTCCTGCGCCAGGAACTCGCCCCAGGTGACGTTGCGGTCGATCGTCGAAGGCACCACCGGCGGCCGCGGGCGCGGCGCGAGGAGCTGCGCGTCGTACTCGTTCGTAGCCGGGTCGTTGTAGAGGAACGTCAGGTTCGCGATCGTGAACGTGGCCGGGTCCCCCGGCGTGCCGGACCCGGACTGGTTCAGCGACAGCGTGTAGAGGCCGTAGTCCACGTCGCCCTCGACCGCGGCCGGGAGCGAGTACGAGACCACGTGCAGGTTGCCGCCGATCGGCATCGGGTACTTGAACGAGCCGTAGGGCCACGGCGCGCCGTCCAGGTTGACCTGCGGCGTGAGCACGTCCCAGTTCGTGCCGGCGGGGCCGGAGACCGGGTCGGCCGGGCCCTGCTCCGGCTTGAGCAGCACGATCGGGCCGGCGTCCTCCTCCACCATGTTCGAGCCGATCGCGATGATGCGGCCGTCCGGCGTGGGCTGCGGGTGGAAGAAGTTGAGGCCGTGCGGGCCGTAGAGGTGGAACGTCCCCGTGCCGTCCGGGTTCGTGAAGAACAGCGGGAACCGGTTCATGGTCCCGAAGTGCTCCCAGCGGGTGTACATGACGCGGCCGTCGGCGAGCAGCGTGGGGTCAAAGTCGTCACTCTGATTGAAGCTCACGCGCTCGAGATTCGAGCCGTCGGCGTCGCACACGTACATGTGCTCGGCCGGGGCGTGGTTGTACTCGTCCATCTCGTTCGCGCGCGAGCTCGTGAACAGGATGCGGTCGTCCGGCAGGTAGAGCGGGTCGAAGTCCGCGCCGCCGCCGCTCGTGACCTGGCGCAGCCCGCTGCCGTCCGCCCCGATCTCGTAGAGGTTGCGGGCGCCGCCGCCGGCGGGCCGCATCGAGAACAGGATGCGCCGGCCGTCGTACGAGACGCACGGATCCGAGATGCTGGCCCCGGTGAAGTTCGTGATCGGCGTGACCACGCCGCCGGGCGAGATGGGGGAGAGCCTGAAGAGGTTCGAGCTGCCGTTCGTGCGGTTGAGCGTCTCCTCCGCGTCGGCCTTCACGAACACGAGCGCGTCCGTGGTCGGCGTCTGGAGGATGAGGTCGTCCGGCGCGCTGTCGCGACAGCCGGCGGCCGCGACTCCGATCAGCGCGGCCGCCACGAGCAGCGCCCGCGCCGCGTCGAGGGTGTGCGTTCGACTTGCCATGATGGGGCTGGACCTCCTGGCCGTGTCGTCCCTCATGGACGGATCGACCGGTAGAACGCGAGCCCGACCGTCGCTTGGAAGTAGTCGTAGACGACGACGCCCTCCCGCCCGAGCTGCTCGCCGAAGACGGCCACGTGCCGTCCCTCGCCGCGCAGCGACAGATCGTCCCGGATGAAGCATTCGAGTCCCACGCCGCCCGAGAGCGCGTTGCGCGTGACGGGGTCCGCGTTGACGGCGGGTCCGGGCTGCACCATCACCATCCCGTAGCCCGCCACCGCGTACGGCTGGAGCCGGCCCGGCCGCGGCCAGCGCGCGAGCGCGCCGAAGGAGTGCAGCACCGCGTGCACCGACGAGCCGGGGTGGTGCGAGAGCGCGGCCTCCCAGGCGAGCCACGCGCTCGGGTGGTAGGCGGCGCGGATCTGGAACATGTGGTCGCGCCCGAGCACGCCCCACGACGGGCTCACCGCGAGCCGCTCGCGGAACGGACGCACGCCGGGCGCGAGCCCGAGCGGCGCGCGCGCGGCCGCCGGCTCGAGCGCCTCGAGCCCGCCCACGAGCACGACCGCGGTCGTGTCCGCCTCGGGCTCCGCGGCGCGCGGGGCGCCGGGCGCGGCGAGCGCGGCGAGCGCCACGAGCGCGCCCGCGGCGATGCGCGGCCGCGCGCTCACGGCGTCACCCCGGCGCGCACCCAGGCGCGCAGCGTGCGGTAGTCGGCGTCGCTCGTGTCGGCGAACACCTTGACGCTGTGCGGCGTGCCGCCGTGCGCGACCGCGAGCGGCTCGGTGAGGATCGGGCTCCGGTCGGGGTCGGCAGGGGTGACCTGGAGCGCGACCTGCTCGAAGTCGAAGCGCGTGTCCTTCGCCGTCGCGGGCGAGAGCTGCAGCGTGCCGCGGATGCCGCCGCCGTGGCAGTCGCCGCCGGCGTCGCAGCCGTGCGTGGTCAGGATCGGCTCAATCGCGCTCGCGAACGTGGCGTAGTCGAGCTGGAGCGCCGGACCGCCGCCGGGCGGGACGGGGGGCGCCACGGGCGAGGCGCAGCCGAGCAGCGCGCCCGGCAAGACGAGCCACGGCCAGCGCCGTACGGGCGAGTTCGGTCTTCGATCGCGCGCCTTCGACACGTCGTGCGGACCTCGCGGCCATGGTCGGTGTGCTCCGTGCGGCTCCCGCGCCGGTCCCGCCCCGCCCGCGGGCCGTCGCCCACGTCGAGCCGGGGCGTCCGCGCGGGTGCGCCCTGCCCCGTTCCCCTGGAGGATGGGCAGCGAAGGGGCAAGAGCCGGGCCATCCCGCGCCGGATCGCGCAGCCGGCTGCGGCGGGCGGGACTGGGGGCGAGCGCCGGGCGGGGGGGGCGCGGCCGCCGCGGGACCGGCGTGCGGAATGCAGGCTCCCGGGGTGCGGACTGCGGCGCGCGACCCGGCGAGCGGCGGGTCAGAACCAGCGCACGACGAAGCGCGCGGCGGCGGAGGGCTCGAGCCGGAACCGTCCGCGGAGCGCCTCCTCGACCCAGACCGTGTCGGCGCCGGCGCCCGGCACCACCAGGATCGCGGCCAGCTCGGTGCGCTCGCGCGCCTTCCGCCGGCCGGCCTCGGACCCGAGCACGTAGAGCGGCGTGTCCCAGGCGTCGCACGTGGTGGCATCCGCGGCCACCACGGTCACCGCGAGCAGCCCCTTGGCGGGCCTTCCCGTCCTCGGGTCGAGGATGTGGCCGAAACGCCGGCCGTCGCGGGCCACGAACTGCTCGTAGCTGGCGGAGGTCGAGATGGCATCGCCCGCGAGCGTCACGCGCGCGAAGAAGGCCTCGCGGTCGTGCGGGTCGCGCAGTCCGATGCGCCACCCCTCCGCGCCCGGCGGCGCGCCCGCGGCGCGCATGTTGCCCGAGGCGTCCACGAGCGCGTCGCGCACGCCGCGGGCGGTCAGCGCGCGCATCGCGTCGTCCACCGCGACGCCCTTGGCGATCCCGCCCAGGTCCACGCGCATGCCGCGGCGCGCGAAGCGCAGCGTGCGCGCGCCCGGGTCGAAGCGCACGTCGCCCGCGCCCACGAGCGCGAACGCCGCGGCCGCCTCGGCGTCGCTCGGCACGCGCCGCGGCCCGCCGAGGAAGCCCCACGCGCGCACGAGCGGCTCGACCGTGAGATCGAACGCGCCCTCGCTCTCGCGCCAGAGCGCGAGCGCGCGCGCGATCACCTCGGCCACCCGCGGCTCGACCACCGTCTCGACCGAGTCGGCCACCCGGTTGAGCCGCGCCACCTCGCTCGTCGCCGTCCAGTTGCTCATCAGCGAATCCACGAGCCGCACCGCCGCGTGCGCCGCGCGGGCCGCGCCCGCCGAGGCCGCCGAGTCGGCGGTGACGAGCGTCACGTTCACGTAGGTGCCCATGGCGTGCAGCGGATAGCGCACGGCGCGGCGCGCGGGCGCCGCCGCCACCAGGCCGGCGAGAGCGGCGAGCAGGGCGAGCACAGGGACCGTGCGGCCCGCGTGACGGGGAGATCGCACCGGGGGCTCCATGCCGGGAGCCATCGGCACTCGGGCGTGGTCAGTCCAGCTTGACGACCACCCGCGTCGCCCCGCCGTCGGCGGTGCGGAGCCGGGCGTAGTAGACGCCCGCGCCGGCGCGCGCACCGCGCTCGCGGAGCCCGTCCCAGGTGAACGCGTGCCGTCCGGCGGGCCAGGTGCCGCCGCGGGTGATCACGCGCGCCTCGCGCCCGAGCACGTCGTAGACCACGAGCTCCACGCTCCCCTCGCGCGCCAGCGTCACCTCGAAGCGCGTCGAGCCGCGGAACGGGTTAGGCCGCGCCGCCGTGAGCCCGGTGACGAGCGGCGCGTTGCCCACGCCGACGTTCGCCGGGGTCGAGGCGGGGTTGCCCGGGTCGCTCATGGCCGCGATCTCGTCTCCGTCCGGGTAGCCGTCCCGGTCCCGGTCGCGCCCCATGCGCGTGCCGCTGCCGACCGGCACGCCCATCACCGTCACCTCTCCGCCCGGCCCCGCGAGCGCGCGGAGCTGGGCGCTCGTGAGCGTGGGCTGGCCGGCGAGGTCCGGCTGCCAGGTGGTGCCCACGTAGAGCCAGCTCCGCGGCACGCCGCCCACGCGCCCGTGCGCCACGAGGTCGCAGTCGCCCGCGGGCTGGCGGATGATGAGCGTGTCCATGCGCGCCACGCGCGCCGCGTCGCCCGGTCCGCCATTGAACGTCACCTGCGCGCCCACCGCCGGGGCGAGGCCGGTGTCGAACGACAGCAGGTAGGCCACCATGTCGCGGCGCTGGTTCTCGCCGGTCGTGTCGGAGGCGAAGTTGAACCCCGGGAAGAGCAGGAAGTCGAACAGGTCGTCGGTCGCGCCGTCGTGGACGAAGCCCGAGCCGCGCTTGTTCACCGCGCCGGCCGAGTCCGCGAATCCGGTCTTCTGGTAGAGGTTCCGCAGCTGCGGCACCTTCACGTCCTGCGAGGCCAGGAGCGCGAAGCGATTGATGAGCTGCTTGTTCGTGCCCGTGGGCTGCGTGTGGCAGAAGCCGCACGGTTGCCCGCCGTCCACGGGCGTGTTGAGGAAGAACGCGCGGCCGCGCTGCGCGCTCGGCTGGCCCGGCGGCGCCATCTGGAAGCCGCGGTTCAGGAACTGGCGCGGGTTCGGCGGGTAGACTAGCGGCAGCACGAACTGCGACATGGCCACCATCTCGCTGTCGGGGATCGGCGCCGCGAGCCCGAGCAGGCCCTGGGTGGCGCCGCGGAACGCCAGGAAGTCGTTGCGGTCGCCGCGCCAGTGGAGGAGCCCGGTGTTGGGCAGCCCGCGCAGGCTCTGCGTGGTCATCGGGCCCTTCATCGGGTGCATCGGGGCGAGCAGCGGATCGAGCATGCCCGGCGGCACCGGCGTCATGTCGCCGGTCGGGTCGCCGAGGTCCCACGTCAGGTTGTCCATGTCGCCGAAGAAGTGGCAGCTCGCGCACGACTGGTCGCCGTGGCCCGAGGTGAAGCCGCCGTAGAAGAACCGCCGGCCGTTCACGATGTCGTCCGGGGTCGGGTCGAAGCCGATGGACGTCGTCGCCACCGGCAGGAGCGTCTCCGTGGACAGCGTCTGGAGCTGGTTGCGGAAGCGGCCGAGCACGTAGAGGCGCTCGCGCGGGCCGTCCACGAGGACGCCCGAGGGCCCGGGGACCGTGGGCACGCGCGCGAGCAGCGCGCCGGCGTCGCTCAGCACGCCGAGCTTGTCCGAGCCGAGCGCCGTGACGTAGAGCCGCGTGCCGTCCGGCGACCAGTCGGCGCCGGTCGGGAGCGCGAGCGCCGAATCGAGCTCCGAGGGCGGCCCGGTCGGCACCGCGTAGTTCACGTGCGGGTTGAGCCCCGCCAGCGTCGGCGGCCCCGCGGCCGGCACCAGCGCGACGCGGGCCTCGCTCACGTGGCCGCGCACGTTGGGCTCGAAGCGCAGATCGGTCATGGCCTCGGTGCCCGCCACGGCGCAGGCGCCGGTGACCGGGTTCACGTCGGTCGCGAGCATCGAGGTGGCGAGGTCGCCGAACGTCGTGAACGAGGTCGGGTTCGCGGCATCGAAGCGGATCAGCTCCACGCGCGGGACGGAGTAGGGGACCTTCGAGTCCCAGAGCTTGCCGGAGACGTCCCGCCAGTTCCCGGCGATGTTGTGGATGACGAGGCCCACGTTCGGCGCGGGCGGCAGCCCCGCGCGCATGGGCGGCACCGGCGGCGGCAGCGAGTCCATCGCCTCGGCGGCGCTCAGCACCGTCTGGCCGTCGTTCCCGTGCAGGATCGCCGCGTACACCGTGCCGCCGTCTGCGCTCACCGAGAGCGAGCGCGGCTTGCGCGCCGGCACGGCGACCACCTGCGGCGGCGCGGCGAGATCGGTCGGGTCGTAGATCCTGATCGCGTCCGCCTGCGACACGCTCACCCACGCACGCACCGGGCTTCCGGCGAACACCACGTCGCTCGGCTCGTCGCCCACGCGGAGCGTGGCGCGCACATGAAGCGTGGTGAGGTCCACGATGCTGACGTCGTCCGAGAGGTGGTTGACGACCCAGGCCTCCTGGTCGTTGCGCGTCGCCACCGAGACGGGCTCGAGGCCGACCGGGATCTCGGCCACGCGCACGGGCAGGGCGCCGGTCAGATCGAACACGCTCAAGCGCGCGTCGGCCGTGTTCACGGCGAGGAGCCGGGTGCCGTCCGGGGTCAGGGCGAGCGGGTGGACGTGCCCGCTCTCGAAGTGGACGAAGTCGTGCGCGGACTGCGTGCGGGTGGTGGCGGGGCGCGGCACGAGCGCGGCCACGGCCAGCGCGACCACGAGAGCGGTGAGGGAGAGCGCGAGGGTGCGACGCAAGGGGGACCCCTGGGCGGTGGGAGTGCCGGCGGCCGGCGACCCCTCTATGGAAACCGACCCGGCGGCGCCGGGCAAGGGATTCGTTCCGCCGGGCCGGCCGCCGGCGGCCGGGAAGGCGGAAGCGAGCGCCCGGTCCGCCGCTCGGGCGGCCGGTCCGCGAGGCCGTCCTCGCCCCGCCAAACGGGGTCGGGGCGGCCGGGCTTTGACCCGGTCCGCGCGGCCCCCGTACACTCCCTGCCGCTTTTTCCTTCGGGGCGGGGTGCGAGTCCCCACCGGCGGTGGAGCCCGCGAGCCCTCGGAGACGCTTCCGACGGGCAGACCCGGTGAGATCCCGGGGCCGACCGTGACAGTCGGGATGAGAGAAGGAGGAGCGTGCGGTGGAGGGGCCTGCCGGCCGCGGCCG
>Ga0187893_10013142_pt1 | contig 11597 bp, 9 predicted proteins | sample MA1701074metaG_FD_139574 | JGI IMG/M metagenome (GOLD analysis project Ga0187893, IMG submission 139574) | White microbial mat communities from a basaltic lava cave in the Kipuka Kanohina Cave System on the Island of Hawaii, USA - MA170107-4 metaG ...
CGCAAAGAAAAAAAAGCAAATAACTCTGCGCCTTAGCGTCTTTGCGGTTATTGCTCTTCATCTGCCTGTGCAGAGTTTTGTTGCATGCGGGATTGTGCGTTCCTTTTTTTATGGCAACATATAAGCGTAGATATTGGTCTGACCGTCCTGGTCTGACCATGCATTACTAATGACACTTAAAATAATCAAAAGGTTCTTTGCAGTCTTCGCATTGGTACAATGCTTTGCAGGCGGTAGAACCAAAACGACTGATGAGTTTGGTATGAAAAGAATTGCAATGCGGGCATTGGGTGGCTTCTTCTTCCTGGAAGCTGTCTGGCGTGCACACAGATTGCATGGGTTTTGGCGGAGCAATGCCATAAGCTTTTAGCTTTTCTTTACCGGCTTCAGTCATCCATTCTGTTGTCCATGCCGGAGACAACACAGTTTTTATCTGCACATTCTTGTAACCATATTCCAGCAAAGCCATTTTTATATTCATGTTAATTACTTCTGTGGCCGGGCAGCCGGAGTAGGTGGGTGTAACGGCAACAACAACCCCCTCTAAATCTTCCCCGGTGGAGGAGACTTTTACATCAACGCCACGAATAATTCCAAGGTCAATAACAGACAATACAGGTACCTCCGGGTCGTTTACCTGTTCCAGAATTTTCCAGATTGCATCTTTCTCTTCCTGAATATTTACCTTAATGTCTTTCGTATTATTCATAATTTATTCCCCTTTATTAGTCAGGGGCTTTTAAACTCCCATTAGGGTTGGGGCTTCTGAGGTTTCTTCTACCACTCACAACCGGGGTAAGTTCTCTGCAAATACTGCATCTCTGCCAGTATATAACCAAGGTGTTCTGTGTGTACGCCATCTTTTCCACCACACTGCATAAATATTTTTTCTGAAGGCATAGGTAAGGTAGCTTCTTCAAAAACATCTTTTATTTTTTGCAGCCATGCCTCTTTCAGCAACGTTACATTTATGCCATAACCTTCCTTTGCAGCTTCTGTTTCGTAAGATGCGGACAAAAAAAGTTCGCCGGTAAAACGCCACAATTCATCTATGGCGGATAGCATGCGGTCTTTGCTTTCTTCTGTGCCATCACCTAAGCGAATAACCCATTCGCTGCTCCAGCGCACATGATAGGTTACTTCTTTCAGTGCTTTTTCTGCAATGGCTGCAATTTGTTCATCATTACTTTTTTGCAGTTGCTGATAAAGCAAATATTGATAAGTACTAAAAAGGAACTGGCGCAAAATGGTTACAGCCCAATCGCTGTTTGGCTGCTCAACCAGTAATAAGTTTTTAAATTCTCTTTCGGTTCTTAAATATGCCAATGAATCTTCTGTGGCACCATCGCCAATTAATGATGCAGCATACTGGTAAAAATTTCTTGCCTGGCCAATTAAGTCAAGTGAAATATTTGTGATAGCAATATCCTGCTCAAGCACTGGTCCATGCCCGCACCATTCGCTGTTTCGCTGACCCAGGATGAGATTATTATCTGCTAAATGAAGAATATAGTTGATGAGTTGATTGTTCATTACAAAGAGTAGTAAGCCTTTAATTACATATAATTAACATCGTCCGGAAGATTATAAAAAGTTGGGTGCCTGTAAACTTTATCATTTGATGGTTCATACAGGCTTTCAGCCTCATCAGGATTACTTGCATGGATAAATTTGCTTTCCACCACCCAAATACTTACGCCTTCCTGCCTGCGGGTGTAAACATCCCTTGCATTTTCAATAGCCATTTGTGCGTCGGTTGCATGAAGGCTGCCTGCATGTTTATGATCTAAACCTTGTTTACTGCGGATAAAAATTTCCCACAAAGGCCAGTCGTGACCAATACTTGCTGAATGTGTTTTGTTATTGGTATTATTTTCTGAAGTGTTGGAATTACCGGCGCTTTCACCAAAATCACCATAATAAAATTTTCTTATGAATATGTTCATCTTCTTAAGCTTGTAGTTAAAAATTTTATTGAATAAGACCGTGCTATCAATCTTATGCGGCTTTTAAAGCCCCTTTAGGGGTTTGGGGTTTTCTTTTCTCCGCATACGCCGCTGCCGCATCCCTTACCCATGCACCTTCTTCCCATGCTTTTTTCCTCGTAGCTACCCTTTGTTTGTTGCAGGGGCCATCGCCTTTTATTACGTTCTTAAATTCTTCCCAGTTGATCTCGCCAAAATCATAATGCTTCCTTTCATCGTTCCATTTAAGTTCTGCATCCGGCAAAGTCATGCCCAGAATTTTTACTTGTCCGGCAATCATATCTATAAAGCGCTGGCGCAGTTCATCATTGGTCATGCGTTTTACTTTCCATTTCATGCTTTGGTCAGAATGGGTGGAGTCGCTATCCCTTGGTCCAAACATCATAAGTGATGGCCACCACCAGCGGTTGATGGCATCCTGGCACATATCGCGTTGTTCTTTGCTTCCTTTTGAAAGTGTATAAAGAATATCAAAACCCTGCCGCTGATGAAAACTTTCTTCTTTGCAGATACGCATATTAGCACGTGCATAAGGACCGTAAGAAGTTCTGCATAGCATTACCTGGTTCATAATAGCAGCTCCATCTACCAGCCATCCTATCGCACCCATGTCTGCCCATGTTAATGTTGGGTAATTAAAGATGGAAGAATATTTTGCTTTGCCACTATGTAAGTCGTTGATGGTTTCTTCCCTTGAAGTGCCCAATGTTTCTGTAGCAGAATAAAGATAAAGCCCATGACCGGCTTCGTCCTGAACCTTTGCAATAAGAATAGCTTTTCTTTTAAGGGAAGGTGCCCGGCTTATCCAGTTGCCTTCGGGCAGCATGCCTACAATTTCGCTGTGTGCATGCTGACTTATCTGGCGCACCAGTGTTTTGCGGTAGGCATCAGGCATCCAGTCCCGGGGTTCTATTTTTATTTCCCGTTCTATTTTATCGAGGAAAATTTTTTCAAGATCGTGTAGCTGCATATCAATTAAATTTTTTAAAGAATTCTTTGTTATCGGCAGTCGTCCCGGTAGCTATCGGAGCCTGCTTGTATGTTCAGAACGTGAATGGTCAATAAATTTAGGGTATATTTATTTATCATTGACGATTCAGCATTCACCAGTACAAGTGTGCGACGCAAGGGACGATGCTATAAAAATTCCAAAGCCGGGTACATAAATAATAAAAACTAAAACGCTTTAAAACACCCTGTATTTTAAAAGCGGCCAACAGTTACAAAAATAATGAAATAAAGTTTGCGCTAACGTGCGTTAGCGGTAAATTGCACACAGGATAAATTTTTCTGTATATTTAATTTGATTTATACAATTTTGTTGAATCATTTTACTACTGCTTGCATCTGATGACTAACGATTTTCAGCATATTCAACTCGGTATTGCCAGTGGCAATGAATTAATGCTGGCAGAGCTTTATACAATATTCCACAAGCGCCTGCAGCACTTTGCCCGTGCCATAACAAGAAACAGTGAAATTGCCGAGGAGGTGGTGGATGATGTTTTTGTAAAGCTCTGGAACCGCAGGGAAAAGACAACGGAAATAGAAAACCTTACTGTTTACCTCTATATTGCCGTAAAAAATCAATCATTAAACGCCCTGTCCAAAAAAGCGCAGGAACTTGTTACTGCATCTTTCGATTACTTAGACATTGAAATAGAAGAAGCAATTGGCGACCCTGAAGAATTAATGATCACCGAAGAAATGATGCACCGCATGCAAAGCGCAGTTGATGACCTTCCGCCCCGCTGCAAGATGATTTTTAAACTGATAAGGGAAGATGGTTTAAAATATAAAGAAGTAGCGCAGATCCTTAATATATCTGTAAACACCATTGATGTGCAAATGGCAATAGCTGTAAAGCGTATTTGCACTGCTCTGCAAATAGAAAAACCAAAACACAACTTCACGGCCCGTTCTGTACAGGAAAAGAAAATATAATTTTTTTATTTTGTTTTAGTAGATGATTATTAATTGCATGTCTGTATAAACAGCGAATGCAAAACCAGCCATCACATAACAGCTTATGGTTCTTAATAGCCCGCTCTCTAAGCGGAGAAACAACTGCTTTGGAAGAAGAGCAGCTTAATGAAATATTGCAGCATGACGCTTCGCTGCAGCAACAATACGAATTACTGAAACGTATGTGGCACGCAGGTGAAAAGCATCAGGAAAATACCCGTGAAGAAGAGAACGAAAATATTTCCCGCATTCTGCAGCTTGCAAAAACAGCAACTGTACCCGGTGAAGAAATACCCGTTATTCAAATAAGATCCCGCAGAAAATACCTTTATGCATTTGGCAGCATTGCCGCAGTATTATTGCTTGTAATTGCTACCTGGCTTTACAGCAGCAACAATAAAACAGCAACAACCAAAAATGCCGCATCTACACAAAACCTGGTAGCGGAAAATGGCAGCAGAACAAGAACAATACTGCCCGACGGCTCTGCTGTTTGGTTAAATGCAGGTTCACATATTTCATTCAAAGAAGATTTTTCAGGTGCCACCAGGGAAGTAACACTCGATGGGGAAGCTTATTTCGATTTTGTAAAACAAACACAACGTTCGTTCATCGTACATGTATCAGGATATGATATACTTGTGCTGGATACAGCGTTCAATGTAAAATCTTATGCTACAGATAAAACCGTTGAAACAACGCTGATAAGAGGTTTAGTGCAGGTTACAAAACAGGGAGCAGCAAAACAGCAACCTATACTGCTGCATCCAAACGAGAAACTTATTGTTGATAAGGTTGCAGCGGATGCGGCAGCAAATTTGCCTGATACTAATATACCGGAAGCTAACACGGTTAATCCTGACTTTAAAATAACACCACTGAATACTTCTGCACAGGAAAAAGAAATAATAGAAACTGCCTGGGTATATAACCGTTTAGAATTTCGTGGGGAAAGTTTTACCGGGCTTGCGGAAAAAATGGAACGCTGGTACAATGTAAAGATCGTTTTTGATAACGAAGCTGTGAAGCAATTGAACTTTAATGGCTCTTTTGAGAATGAAACGGTGGAACAGGCGCTTACAGCGCTTAAAACCGCTACACCATTCAGTTTCAGCATAGAAGGAAAGGAGATACATATAAGAAAATAGGCATTATTTTTTTGATTGATTGTGATTTTGTTTGAGGTTGCTTGCTGAGCCATAAGCTATTGCATGTATTAAGCTTTTGTTGCGTCGCACTCTTCGGCGCTCAGTTAAGCATTATGCAGTAAATACTTGCTTTAAAAATCAAACCATAAAACCAATGATACAACGACTGCTATACGAAAACGACCTGCATCCTAAATAAAAAAAGAAGCGGAGAATGTTGGCGCATTCCCCGCTGAAACCAGGTTTAACGTGTGTGTAATAGCCAACCTTGGCGGGTTGGATTGTTTAACCTTTAATTTCTAAAGTATGAAATCTTTTCAGACGGCTGAAAAAAATCCGTTTTTCCTCAAATTATTGCTGATTATGAAACTGACGGTTGTATTGGTGCTGTTTTTTTCACTGCAGGCTTCGGCAGATGGATTTGGACAGCAAAAGATCAGTTTAAAATTTAAAAGAACTGAAATAGCAGATATCCTTGCTTCTATTGAAAAGAAAACCAATTACAGGTTTTTGTATAATAATGACCTGGCAGACCTAAGACAGAAAGTAAATCTGACAGTACAGGATGCAGACCTGAAACAGGTTCTGGATCAGATATTTACCGATACAGATCTTGCTTATGAATTTATGCAGAATAACCTGGTGGTTATAAAATCCGCAGATGAAGGATCGTATGAAATTAAAGCAATCATAACAGGTAAAGTAACCGGTGAAAACAATGCACCGCTTTCCGGTGTATCTGTACAGGTAAGGGGAACCAACAGGGGCACTACTACAAATGCACAGGGGGTATTTTCCATAAATGCTGAAAATAATGAGGTACTTGTCTTCTCTTATATTGGTTATGATGCACAGGAAATTACTGTGTCAGGTCTGGCAGAAATAAATGTGGCGCTCAAATTATCCAACCAGGCGCTTACGGATGTTGTGGTAATTGGTTATGGTACAGCCAGTAAAAGAGATCTTACGGGTTCTATTGTAAAAATTGACGGTAAAGTTGTAGCGGATAAACCTAATACTAACCCGGTTGCATCTTTGCAGGGTAAAGTAGCAGGTCTTTCTGTTGTTAACAATGGTACACCGGGCAGAGCACCGGATATCCGTATTCGTGGTACTGTAAGTATAGGTCAGGTTAGTCCATTATATGTTGTGGACGGCATTTTTAATGATAACATAGACTATCTAAATCCCAATGACATAGAATCCATCGAAATTCTTAAAGATCCTTCTTCATTGGCAATTTTTGGTGTGAAAGGTGCAACCGGTGTAATTGCAATCACAACTAAAAAGGCAAAAGCAGGGCAGGTAATAGTTAATTTCAATACTACATATGGGTTTAAAAAGCTTACAGATAAAATTCAATTTGTAGATGCTGAAGGATTCAAAACACTATTTGCGGAAGAAAGGGCCAATGATGGAGTAACTGATCCCTTTGATTATTCTGGCTTAACTGCAAATACAGACTGGATAGATGCAGTAATACAAACAGGTCATTTTAATACCAATAATTTAAGTATCTCTACAAGTTCAGAAAAAAACAGGTTCAATTTAGGAATTGGATATATTAAAGATGAAGGAATTGTTCGTCACGAGGAATTACAGAGATGGTTGATTTCCCTGAGCGATGAACTTAAGTTAAGTAAGAATATTAAAGTTGGAGTTAACATAAATGCATCAAGACAAAACAACCCTTATGATGCTACCTGGGCATTGGATGCAGCAAGAAAAGTTATCCCCCAGGTGTCTTCAGGAACAAAACAATTTTTGGTAAAAAATCCTTATGGAACAGACAGTATTTTAGCAGACATTTATTCAGGCCTTGATGTTGGATTGCAATCTTCAGGTGTTGTGAATCCTTTGATACAGCTAGAAAATGAGTTTGATAAAGTAAGAAATATTGAATACAGAACTGTAGGCAGTGTTTTTGGCGAAATTACTTTTCTAAAGAAATTTACTTTTAGATCTACGCTATATGCTGATATAAGCAATATTGATAAGCGCCAGTATACGCCACTTTACTATGCATACAATCCTAAAAACGACGTCCCTTATCTATATAGTCAAACCACAAAAATTCAGCAGAACAACGATTCGTATCGTAAGTATCAACAGGATCATGTATTGAATTACAAAACAAGCTTTGGGGACCATAATTTGACGTTGACTGGCGGTTTTACAACCTACTACTTTGGTTATTTTGGAAGACAAGGTACGGCCGGACAAAATGGTGTTGATGGTACGCCTATTCCCAATGATCCAAGATTTTGGTATATCACTTCTGGTTTTGAAAATTCCGCAGGTACATCTTCAAGCTCCAGCCAAAGCGAGTATTCCACAGTATCATATCTTGCCAGGGCATTATATAATTACCGGGGCAAATATTATTTAAACGCTTCTTTTAGAAATGATGCTTCCTCAAGATTACCGCCAAATAACCGCGATCAGCAATTCTGGGCAGTAGGTGCCGCATGGGAACTTACAAAGGAGGAATTTATGGCTAATCAAAATTTTCTTGATTACTTAAAACTCAAAGGTTCTGTGGGTGTGCTGGGTAATCAAACTGCTTCCAAATTGGATGGTACACCGCTAAATTATCCATTCTATCCAAATCTTCTTACGGGTACAAATGCTGTTTTTGGAACAAATGTTTACTCAGCAGCAAGACAGGAGTATTTGCCGAATCCGGATCTTAAATGGGAAACTGTATCTGCTTATGAGGTTGGTATAGAGCTAAATGCCTTTCAAAACCGGTTGCATGTTGAAGCGAATTATTTCAACAGAACTACCAATGATCTGATGACTTATGTAGACAGATCTACGATTGGTTTACCTAATAAATTGGTAAATGGCGGAAGTTTAAGAAACTGGGGCGAAGAGATTACTGCAAGCTGGAACCAGCAATTTTCAAAAGATTTTACACTAAATGTATCCGGAAACATTACTTTCCTGAAGAATAAGATAATTAAGTTAAGTGATGATTTACCTACAGGTTTTCTTTCCAGGGCTTTTCAGAATAACGGAAGTGCTGAAAGCAGAACGCAACCAGACTTACCTATTGGCTCATTTTATGGATATGTAGTTGAGGGCATTTATCAAAGTAATGCAGATATACAAAAGTCACCCAATGCCTCATCTGTTGGCCAGTACGGCCCCGGCGATTTCAAGTTTAAAGATGTGAATGGTGATGGAATTATCTCAGCACTTGATAGAACAGTAATCGGTAACCCTACTCCTGATTTTACTTATGGCGCGTCAATCAACCTTACATACAAAGGTATCAGCCTTGGTGTTGATTTGGTTGGTGTTTATGGGAATGAAATATTCAGAACCTGGGGTTCTCTTGAATCTCCTTTCCAGAGAGTAAATTATTCTGCTGAAAAACTTGAAAGGTGGAATGGCCCGGGAACTTCAAATTGGGTACCTATTATTGCGCAGAGTCACAGGTACAATTATAATGGTTCTACCTACAACATTGAGGACGGTAGCTATTTCAGGATCAGAAACCTGCAGTTGGCCTACAATTTTGATCAAAAAATGTTATCAAAAGTAAAAGTGAAAAACCTGAGAATATTTGCGAATGTTCAAAACCTGAAAACATTTAAGAACAATCTCGGTTATACCACAGAATATGGTGGTGATGCAACTGCTTTTGGTTACGATAATGCAGGAGGAGCCATACCAGTTGTAAGTACAATTGGATTGAATGTAACCTTTTAATCGGCCTTAAAAATTTTGAAAATGAAAAAAACTAAGAATATAGGTTGGATTTTGCTGGCTGCAATTCCAATTATTACTTCGGTTATCGGGTGTCAAAAATTTCTCGACCGAAAACCGTTAACAGCTACATTAGATGATTTGAACCAGGGCGCACTTGAAGGGCAGTCACTGGGTATGTATAACGTGCTTAGAACTTATGGTGGCTTCTCTACCTTGCCATGGATAGATTTTCATAGTATAAGGGACGATGATGCCCAAAAGGGGAGTGATGCAAATGATGGAAAGGAAATCATTACTGAATTCGAAACATTTGTTTACAGTAAAGATGATTGGGCGCCTAATACATACTGGAATGACCATTATACCATGATCAATGCCGCTAATGATGCTTTATATACAGCAGATTCCTTAAAAGTTACCGACGATGCATCTAAACGAAATATTGGGGAAGCATGTTTCTTTCGGGCCTACGCTTATTTCGAATTGGTAAAGACTTATGGAGAAGTGCCATTATTAAAATTAAAGATTCAAACACCATTAGATGGTATTAAGCCTAAAGAAACAGTAGATAATTTATATGCTTTTATAGACTCCAATCTCCAGGTGGCTGCAGAATATCTGCCTCTGAATGCAGATGGATGGGGTCCGGGATTTGACGGCAGGTTAACAAAAGGCGCTGCCAATACTTTATGGGCGCAAACTTATTTGTTCAGACAAAACTGGGTCAAAGTGGTGGAACTTTGTAATACTGTAATAGGGTCTGGTCAATATGCTCTTTTAGATGACTTTTCCGATGTATGGAGAGATGGTGTAAATGGAGTTGGTAAAAATAGTAGTGAATCTATCTGGGAAATGAATGCAAATGTTGGTGAAAATGCAAGTTCCAACGGTTCTTTGTATAACGGAACAGCCTGGGGTACCTGTCAGCAGATTCGTCAGAATGGTGCATCGCAGGAATGGAACCTTGGCTGGGGATGGAATACACCTACCGATAAACTGGTAAATGCGTGGGATAATAATGATCCCAGGAAATCTAAAACCATTCTTTATTCAGGCCAATTTGATGGGGGAGCTACTTTGGGAGGGCATGGAGCAACCATTCCTGCCTATACCAATCCGGATGGAACGGGTGGGCTTGCCCAGAAATACTGGAATAAAAAATTATACACCGGTAATGATCCTGCTATGCGGCAATACACGGGATATGTAAATGCCGGGGAAGCTGGCTGGATAAACCACAGGATATTAAGATACGCCGATGTAATACTCATGCTTGCAGAAGCTTCGAATGAATTGGGAAATAGCAGCACCGCAGAAGATATGCTGGAACTGATAAGGAATCGTGCAAGCGGAAACCTTGGTGCCGCCCGTACAATAGTTCCATTTATTGCCTATTCAGGTCAAGGCCAGATGAGGGCTGCCATAAAGAATGAGCGCAGATGGGAGTTTGCCATGGAAGGTTATCGCTTTTACGATCTTGTAAGATGGGGAGATGCTATAACAGAACTGGGACCATTAGGATATACAAACCGTTGCAGGTATTATCCTATACCACAACAGGCAATAAATCTTTCAAAGATAGATGGTGTAGAGATTTTGAAACAAAATCCTGAATGGCAATAACTAATCAAATAAAACTATAACTATGAGCTTTTATAATATAAAATATAAACCTGCACTGATTGGTTTGGTGGTAGGTTTAGTGGTAACCGGTTGTCAAAAAATGGAACGGCCGGAATTGAAAGAACTGATATTGGATCCTGATCCACCGGCTTACAATGAATTAAAAAGCTTTTGGTCTTTTGAAAATAATGTAACAGATGGTGGTGAAAATGCGCTTACTCCAACTCCTGTGAATATTTCATATGAAGCAGGGATAAACGGGCAAGCTGCTAAAATTGGAAGTGACGGCTATATTTTATTGCCCGCTGTTGGAGATACAGTAGTATACCCAAATGAGTTTAAGGGCATACCCGCCGATACACTTAAAAACCTCGGTAGCTTTACATTTGCTTTTTGGATGAATGGTGTAGGGCCGGTAAAAGATGGAGCACAGGGTGTATTTTCCATATCTAACAGTGCAGAATTCTGGGGCAACCTTGATCTTTTCCTTGAAAACCAGGATAATGGCAATGAAGCATTTTTCAAAATTCATATGTTCAATGCAAATGCACCAAGCGGTAATGGCGAACAATGGAATGAGGTTAAAGTTGCTAACGTGTACAATAAATGGACGCATGTCGCCATCGTTTACAATGCTGCATCATCTACACTTAGCGTATATGTGGACGGTGCACCAACTGGTATTGCTGACAAAAAGCTTACGTTTAGCGATGGATCAGATTATGGCAAAGTCAAATTCGCTAATTTCAATGGTATGGTATTGGGCACACACCAGTTTCAAACAACGCCAAGCCTTACCAATCACGGTCCCGAAGGTTGGGCAAAATCTTTCAACGGTGCTTTAGATCAGTTCAGGATATACAACAGGGCGCTTTCTGCATCAGAAGTTACAGGCCTTTACACTTCAAAAGAGTAATAGCATTTTTATAATAGTAAAAAGGATTGCAGTAATGCAATCCTTTTTAAATTTCAATAGTTTCATTTTTATGTTTCCGGCTGTTGAAAAGGCATTAAGCTTTTGTTGCGTCGCACACTTGTACTTTCTGTTCGTTACTATAAATTTTGAGTACTTAATGTTGAATCAAAGAAGTATCATTCAGCATTCAGTACAAAGATGTTCTGAACGTACAAGAGAGTGACACAACAGGCGATGCCAAAA
>Ga0187893_10013143_pt1 | contig 11597 bp, 6 predicted proteins | sample MA1701074metaG_FD_139574 | JGI IMG/M metagenome (GOLD analysis project Ga0187893, IMG submission 139574) | White microbial mat communities from a basaltic lava cave in the Kipuka Kanohina Cave System on the Island of Hawaii, USA - MA170107-4 metaG ...
CGGGATCGGTCGCTCCCATCAACTCGATGGGGCTCTCCTTCGGCGACCCCAACAACGATGGCTGCTTCGACTTCCACACCACCGGAATCAACAAACGGCGAGAGGCGAAGCGCAGTGGCTATTACATTAACCAGTGCAACGGGACCTACGTCAGTATGTTGACGCAAGCCGGGCTCCCGTTCACGAACATAACGGAGTGGGGGACCGACTTCATCGACGTCGATAACGACGGCGATGAGGATCTAGGGTATGTGACCGGCGGCATGATCGAGAATTTTGGGCCGATCCATCTGTTCCGGAACAACGATGGGGACGAGACCTTGACCGAGATTGCCCCTGCCGCGGGGATGACCGGCGACTGCTCCGCCTATGCGGGCCCGTGGGCCGACTTTGATAACGACGGGGACTTGGATCGGTATGTCGGGTGCACCATGGGCGACATCGTCACCCCCAATCCAACGGCTAACATGACGAACTTCTTTTACAAAAACAACGGGGAGATGGTAGGAAATTACCTGCAGGTTAAGCTCATCGGGACAACGAGCAACGCGGATGGAGTTGGGGCGACGGTAAAGGCGACCATCGGGACGGCGATACAGCACCGCTACGTGCATGTCACCTCCGGTTTTATGTCGCAGTCCTACACCAGCAAGTATCCCCATTTCGGCCTGGGCAGCGCCACCGTGGTCGATGAGGTGCAGGTTGAGTGGCCGAGTGGCACTGTCGATACCGTCTCGAATGTTGCGGCCAACACTACGCTAACGGTGACCGAGGGGACCAGCCTTGATGGCGACGGTGACGGGGTCCCCGACACCGCGGACAACTGTCCCGCCGATCCCAACCCCGGCCAGGAGGATGCCGACGGCGATGGGATCGGGGATGCCTGCGATGATGGCGACGGTGACGGGGTCCTCGACTCCGCCGACAATTGCCCGACCGTGGCCAACCCTGGCCAAGAGGATGCCGACGGGGATGGGATCGGGGATGCCTGCGATGATCTTCTTGGTCAGATCTCCGGGACGGTGACGAGCTCCACGGACGGCACCCCGATCGCGAACGCCCTGGTGAAGATCCAGAACCTGACGACCCTGCAAGTGTTTAAGGTACGAACCGACGCCTCTGGGAACTACAGCGTACCGGACCTGGCGCCAGCGGACTACAAAGTCGAGGTAAAGAAGAGCGGCTTCCAGGTGACGGGTATCAACCCTGTGACCCTGGACTCCGGCGAGTCTCTCGATCTCGATTTTATGCTTGTGCCTAATGCTTGAGCCTAGGGCGCCGGCTTCGACGGACATGCCCGCCGGCTTCGACGGGCATGCCGACAGTAACAACAGTAGGAGAAAACTAATGCGGTGCAAAATTAATTTAAAAGGCGATCAAGGGACGGACACGGTGAAGAAACAACTGGTTGAGTTTTTGTCGGTACTTACCCTCATCGGATGGTCGGGTGCGAGCGTTGCCGATCCCACTTTTACCGAAGTGGCCGGTTCTTTAGGCATGCAGGAGAGCACCAAAAGCTCCAATGGCGCGTGCTGGGGCGACTATGACAACGATGGCGACGCGGACCTCTACGTGACGAACGACGGCGAGGCCCCTGCCGCTGCCACGCTCGCACCTGAGACGGGTGAAAGCTTCCCACGCGACGCCCCAGTGGCGCCCCTTCCTACGGCGAGCTCTGCAGCGGCGCTGGCCACCGCATCGACGGGTCTATCGACCCTCTTTGCTAACAACGGCAGCGGGACCTTTAGCAATGTAACGGCGGCGGCCGGGGTCTCGGGGCCTGGTAATGCCTCGGGCTGCGCCTGGGCCGACTATGACAACGACGGGGATCAGGACCTCTATGTGGCCTCGTGGATGGTAGGCACGGGTTCCGACACCCCGGACATCCTTTATAGCAACAATGGGAACGGTACCTTTACCCCCGTGGCAGGGGTGGATGGGGACGATGGGGACGGCGGAGCAAATATGCATGTCGCCTTCATCGACTACAACGACGACCATTTGCTGGACATCTTCGTGGCCGAGCGATTCGGTCTCCGGACCAGTGTCATTTATCGGAACAATGGGGGTGGGGCCTTTACGGAGATCACCAACCTGGCGGACTTGGGGCTGGGCTTCTTCGATGGCCTAGACGTCTTCGGCTGGCATTGGATGGATTTCGATCTCGATGGAGACGGGGATCTGCACGTTGCCGTCGACTTTCATGGGATAGAGATCTTCATCAACGACGGCACGGGGTTCTTCAGCCGCTGCACCAACAGCGTTTGCTTCCCCGGAGGGCTCTTCACCAAATCGGGATCGGTCGCCCCCGTTAACTCGATGGGACTCTCCTTCGGGGATCCCAACAACGATGGCTGCTTGGACTTTCACACCACGGGGATCAACAAAAGGCGAGGGGCGAAGCGCAGTGGGTATTACTTCAACCAGTGCGACGGGACCTACGTTAATATGCTGACGCAAGCTGGGCTGCCCTTCACCAAGATCACGGAGTGGGGGACCGATTTCGTCGACATCGATAACGACGGCGATGAGGATCTGGCGTATGTGACCGGCGGCATGCTCGAGAATATTGGGCCGGTCTTCCTGTTCCGGAACAACGATGCCGACGAGACATTGACCAACATCGCCGCTGCGGCAGGGATGACCCACAGTCGCTCCGCCTATGCGGGCTCGTGGGCCGACGTTGACAACGACGGGGACCTGGATCGGTATGTCGGGGCCACCATGGGCGACATCGTCACCCCCAATCCGACGGCGAACATGGAAAACCTGTTTTACAAGAATAACGGGGAGATGGTAGGAAATTACCTGAAGGTTGATCTCAACGGGGTGACGAGCAACCGGGATGGGGTTGGAGCCAAAGTGACGGCGACCATCGGAGGGGCGACACAACACCGCTACGTGCATGTGACGTCTGGGTTTATGTCGCAGTCCTACACCAGCAAGCACCCCCACTTCGGCCTGGGCACTGCCACCGAGGTCGACCAGGTGCAGGTTGAGTGGCCGAGCGGCACTGTCGACACCTGTTTGAATGTGCCAGCCAACACCACCCTGATCGTGACCGAAGGGAGCGGCTGTTAAGGAGGGGAAATGGACAGACTTTTCAGAACCAAAGCATATTTGTTGGAAGGCAACCGTTGGCTTGCTGCCTATTTGGCTCCGCGTGTGTTGCTCTTGGTGATAGCGGTGTGGGCCGTTCCAGCGCTAGCCGAGCACCAGCCAAGGACATTCATCGCGGTCATAAATGGGGGTCAGGAAGTCCCGCCAACGACGAGCGACGCCTTTGGGGTCGCGTTTATGACCTTCGATGAGGCAACGAAAATGCTCTGCTTCTCGATCACGCACAGCGGAGGAGGTCTGCAAGGGACAGAGACGGCGGCCCATTTCCACGGCCCCGCCACAGCGGAGCACAACGCAGGGATCCTGTTTACCTTGCCCTTGGGCAATCCCAAAAACGATTGTGTGGGGCCGCTCTCGGAGGAACAGGAAGATTTCCTAAGGAAGGGCTTAGTGTACATCAACATCCACAGTGTGCTGCTTCCTGATGGAGAGCTCAGGGGCCAGGTGATCAGGACAAGGCGGGCGGAAGAGCTAGCGGAGTGAGGATGACCCGATGTTGGTGCACGGTTTTATGTGCGCCAGCCGAACCGCTGCTCCCGCCTAAGACAAATAAAAGCCGCCGTTGCCGCGACTGGTGACGACGACTTAACGTAGGAAAGAAGAGACCCATGCGACGCAAGCTCAATGTGCTCCTAGCTTTTTTTCTGGGTCTTGTCTTCCTCCCGCACGCGCAGGCGCAGGCAACTACCTTCACCGATGTCGCGGATGCGGCGGGGGCGCAAAATACCCTGAGCAGCTTCGGAGTCTGCTTTACCGATTACGACGGCGACGGGGCGATCGATCTGTACCTCGCGAACGACACGGAAGATGGAGTTGAGAACAACGAGCTCTATCGCAACAACGGCAATGGCACATTTTCAACCATGGCGGCGGCCTTAGGGGTGAAAGGCCCCGCTGCCGGCCAAGGCTGTGGTTTTGCCGACTACGACAACGATGGGGACCCCGATCTCTACGTCACCTCCTTGGGATTTGGGAACCGACTCTACCGGAACAATGGCAATGGCACGTTTACCGATGTGACGGCGGCCGCCGGGGTCGATGGGTTCTTTAGGGGAAATAATGGGGCGGCCTGGGGCGATTACGACGAAGATGGTTGCCTCGACCTCTATATCGGGCATCGCTATAAGCTTTTACCCAACACCAACCAACAAAGCATCCTCTATCATAGCAACTGTGACGGCACGTTCACCGACGTCGCCCCTGCCTTGGGACTGGATTTGCTAAACCGCAAGAACTTTGGCGGATGGTGGTTCGATTACGATAAGGATGAGGATCTCGACCTCATCGTAGCCCTCGACTTCTTCGGTTCGAAGCTGTTCCGCAACAACGGGGATGGGACCTTCACCGATGTGACGGCAGCCGCCTTCCCCCTCCTCACCACGGAGGGCGGCGCATGGCCGCGAAACCCCATGGGTTACGCCATCGGGGACTACGACCACGACGGGGACTACGACCTGTTTATTACCGGGACCGACAAGGGAGCTGTGGGAGGCCAAAAGCCGAGTCGGCTGTGGCAGAACGATGGGGACGGGACCTTCACCGAGATGACGCTGGCCGCAGGCATTCCGGAGCGGACGGTCACAGATTGGGCCACCGAGTTTATCGATTACGACAACGATGGCTTTCTGGATCTCTACGTAGTCGCCGGAGCGATCCTCTCCGCAGGACAGCCCAATGCCCTATATCGGAGCAACGGCGATGGAACCTTTACCGACGTCACCGCGGCGACCGGCACCACCGACAGCGGGGCGACGATGGGGAGCGCCTGGGCGGATTACGATGGGGATGGGGACTATGACTGGTATGTGCCCAACACCCAGAATCAGGCGAATCGGCTGTTTCAGAACCAGGGGCCGGTAGGGAACTCTCTGCGGATCAAGACCGTGGGTACCGTCAGCAACGCCGATGGGATCGGCGCCAAAGTGCGCGTCACGGCGGGCAGTGTGACGCAGTTAAGGGAACGCTATACCCATGGCGGCTTCCTCTCCCAGTCCGCGCCGGAAGCCCATTTTGGATTGGGAACGCTCACCATGGTCGACCAGGTTGAGGTCCGCTGGCCGAGCGGCCTCGTCGACGTCCTGACTGATGTGGAAGCGAATCAGGCCCTGACAGTGGTGGAAGGCTGTTGTAGCGAGGAAGCAGTGACCATTGTTACCGGCAGTCTTCCGGATGGCCAGGTGGGCGTTGCCTACAGTGCTACGCTGCAGGCGAGCCTCGGCACCCCGCCCTATACGTGGAGCATCTCGGCCGGGAGTCTTCCCGCCGGCTTAACCCTGAATGGCAGCACTGGGGACATCTCAGGCGCGCCAACGACCGCAGGGACGTCTACGTTTACGGTGATGGTGACCGATGCCAATTCTATGTCCAGCACCAAGGAACTGTCGATTACTGTGGCCGCAGCGGCACTGGGGAGTGTTACTGGCACGGTGACCGACCGCCCCGGGGCGATCGCGAGCGGCGCTACGGTGGATCTCTTTAGCCTTCCGAGTGTCACAAAGCTCGCGACCACCACAACGGATGCATCGGGGCAGTACACGTTTAGCGGACTCGGGGCAGGCGATTACCGGATCGAGGCGCGAAAGCAGGGCGTGGGAAGGGCAAAAAAAGATGTCACGCTGGCAGCGGGGGGGACGCTTCAGGTGAATCTCACGTTGAAGTAAGCGCCCCGTGTTTCTATTTTAGGAATCAGTAAGTAGTAGTGGGTCCTCTAGCACCCGAGATGATGGCCGGATGATTGATAAGGAAAAAGCATGAAACATATACAGTACAAGATCTATAGCCCTCTAGGGGTGGTGGTAACATTCTTGGGCGCGTGTAGTCTCCTCAACCTCATCGCGCCTGCCGATGTTCACGCCGCTGTAAGATCCGCGGGGAGTCTTCTTGCGGCCAGGAAAGCCCATACCGCAACATTGTTGCCCGACGGCAAGGTGCTCGTTGTGGGCGGCCAGAATGCGGCGGGGACGCCTCTAAGCACAGCCGAGCTCTACGATCCGGCGACCGGGATGTTTGATTCCACCGGAAACCCATCTCAGGCCAGATTCGGCCACACTGCGACTCTCCTTCAGAATGGCAAGGTCCTCATTGTGGGTGGAAATAATGCGACCGGGCCGCTGGCAACAGCCGAGCTGTATGAGCCAGCGACGAGGGCGTTCAGCGCCACAGGAAATCTGCTCAGGGTTCGCGCCGACCACACGGCCACCCTCCTCGAGGATGGGAAGGTCTTGGTGGCTGGAGGAAGGCAGGGCCGGAAGCTGGCCCTCCAAGCTCAGCTCTACAATCCAGTGACCGGAACCTTCACCAACACCGGGAGTTTGGCGCAAGGGCGCAAGAGCCATGCCGCCACCTTGCTCGCGGATGGCCGGGTCTTACTGAGCGGCGGCCTGCCAAGGACAGGGACAGCGGCCATGGCTACGACTGAACTGTACAATCCGGCGACTGGAAGCTTTGCGTTAACGGGTTCTTTGGCCCAGGCCCGGACCTCTCACAGCAGCATCTTGCTTCAGTCGGGTGAGGTCTTGGTGGCTGGAGGGTCTTCGGGGGGCCTCGCTTTGGGAAGTGCCGAGCTTTTTGATCCTGCCGCCGGCGCCTTCTCCGCCACTGGAGCCCTGATCGAGGCCCGCTCTACGCATACCGCCAGCCTGCTGCCAAACGGCGAGGTCTTGATGGCAGGGGGAAACGGAAGCGCTGGCCCGGTGGCCGCTATGGAGGTGTATGATCCAGCGGCGGGCAGTTTCTCCGCCGGCGAAGGTCTGGTCCAAGGACGGGCCCTCCATACTAGCACGATGCTGTCGACCGCTGAGGTTCTAATCGTTGGCGGGGATGGAGGGACAGGATCGCTCAACACGGCGGAGCGCTTTGATCCATCGAGCGGCAGCTTCACCCCCACCGGGACTCTTGTCACCCCCCGGACCAAGCAGGCTGGAAGTATCCTCCCTGACGGCCGCGTTCTGGTTATTGGCGGAGCCGACGTTGCCGATATCCCTCTGGACACGGTGGAGTTGTACGATCCGGTCACGGAGACTTTTTCCCTGACCGGGAGCTTGACCACACCCCGCGTTCTTGCGTCAGCCACACTCCTTGCCGATGGCAGAGTGCTGGTTGTTGGGGGGAATAACTGCGAGGACTCCTTTCCCCCTGGCCGGTGTGGCGGAGATGGCGGAGGAGGTGGTGGTGACGACACCCCCCTCGCCAGCACAGAATTGTACGATCCGGCCATCGGGACCTTCTCCTTGTCCGGGGACAGTACCACCCCGCGGTGGCGGCACACGGTTACAGTGCTCCCCGATGGCATGGTGCTCGTTACCGGTGGCAATACGGGTGAAAGGACTTCAACAGATTCTGCCGAGCTGTACAATCCGGCAACGGAAATCTTCAGCCCCACGGACAGTCTGAACGACGCCCGGTTCCGCCATACCGGAACATTGCTTCCCAATGGCAAGGTCCTCATCACCGGCGGGTCCCCTGCCGGGGAGCAGGCCCTATCAAGTGCCGAGCTGTACGACCCGGCTACCGGGACCTTCTCCTTCACGGGCAGCCTGATCGAGGGGCGGTACCGACACATTGCCGCTCTGCTGCCAGACGGCAAGGTCCTGATCCTGGGAGGAGCGGCAAGCGGTGACGTCCCCATCGCTTCGGCGGAGCTTTATGATCCAGACACGGGGACGTTCTCCTCTACCGGAAGCATGATGACTGCGAGGGTCTTCCCGACGGTGTTCGTGCTTCCCAATAAACAGGTCATGGTCGCTGGTGGGGTAAGCGGTATGACGCAAGAGAGCAGCACTGAGCTGTACGACCCGATCACCGGGACCTTTTCGCCCCTGCCTGATATGAACGCCTCGCGGCTGCGTCACGACACATCGCTGCTCGCGTCCGGCGAACTGTTTCTGGCCGGTGGTAATCCTAGCGCGCCCTTCGGAGAGCTATTTGACCTTGGCCTTGGGATCTCTAGCGCATCGCGGCCGGTGCTGGATCCGGTGCCCGTGCTGATCCCAGGCGCTCCACTCACTCTCACCGGTGAGGGCTTCCACGGGCTTTCGGAAGGAAGTGGTGGAAACGGATCGCAAAACTCCAGCACGAATTACCCGGTCGTGGAGCTACGGAGGGTCGATAGCGGGCAGGTGTTCAACGTGCACGCAACCTCTTGGTCGGACAACACCGTTACCACGGTCTCGCTTGCGACGGATCTGCCGGCTGGTTATTATCTGGTGCGTGTGGTGGTGAACGGCATTGCGAGCGAGGGACAGTTTGAGACGCACGATCCAAACTCTTAACAGGCGGCTCTATATCCAGGAGGTCCAGTTACGATGGTTACAAGGCCAGAAAGACAACTTATCCGGATTGGGGAAATTTCTGCACGAAGCACGGTTTCGCGGCAGCGTTTCACAGTTTTGCAAAACTTCAGAAATAACTTTGGTTGGACTGGTACCTTCCTGATTCTCTTTCTGGGGACCTTCCCGGTCTCGGCGGCGGTGTTGACCCATGGCCCGTTGGTAGGAGGAGTGGACCACCAGTCGGTCAAGATCTCTGTGCGCACCGATGTGGCTGCTGAGGCGAGAATCCAATATTCGACTTCCGATGGAAGCTGCGCCCCGCCTCAGGTCACCGCTCCTGTGGTTACGCAGCAAGCGGCTGACTTTACGGCTATTATTGAGCTTACGGGGCTCTGTCCCGTCACGCAGTATTTCTATAGCGTTTTGGTGGATGGGGTACCACAAGTCTTACCCTTTTCTCCATCCTTTGCGACCTTCCCCGACCCAACGGAGAGTGTGCCGTTTACGTTTACGGTTCTGGCTGACCTCCGTGGGGACAACGATGTTCCGTCGGTGCCTGCCCCGGCTTACGCCAAGGCTGCGAGCGAAAATCCTGCCTTTGTCATGCAGATCGGCGATTTCGACCATCGCGGTCCAAGAGCGCTAAAGGCCATGAGGAAGATGCATAAAGAAGTACGGGGTGCCGAAACACCTTCGGGGCTTGATTTTTTGAATGCCATTGCGTGTTGCTTTCCGTTTTTCCATGTGTGGGACGATCACGATTACGGTCCGGACAACGGCGACAAGACGTTTTCCAGGAAGGCGGAGGCCCTGCAGGCATTCAAAGAGTACTACCCGACTCCGCCGCTGGCCAATCCATCGGCTGGTATATGGCACAGTTTCCGCTATGGACAGGCTGAGTTCTTCATGCTCGACTTGCGCTCGCAGCGGGACCCGAATTCCACGGTTGATGATGCGACCCGCTCCATGCTCGACGGAGATAATATCGCGAACGGACAGAAGGATTGGCTGAAAAATGGCCTTCTCGGTTCGACGGCGAAATGGAAGTTTCTCGTTTCAAGTGTGACTTTTAATCGAAATTCTGGCAAACGATTTGACGCTTGGATGGGTTTTCTGAGCGAGCGGACCGAGTTGGTTGATTTCATCACGAGCAACAACATATCGGGGGTCATTGTCTTGTCTGCGGACATCCACTCGGGCGGGGGGATCGACAACGGCAGCAATTCTGACTTTCCTGAGGTCACGGTTCCTCATACCAATTTGGATCGGACCGGTAAAGGCACATGTGTAGGTGTCGGGTGTCGTCCAATATTTTGGAGTGAGGGAATCGTTTCAGGGGCAGAAGTAACGGGGGGATATGCGGTAGTGACGGTGACAACCAACCCCGACCAGGTTATGTTACAAACCAAAGACGACAACGGTGTCATCGGGGTTGAGTTTTCCGTTGAATAGCCCTTCACAACTCTATCAGGAGTACTATCGTACTATCCACCCGTGAGACCGCAGGTTAGTCGGGCTCGTACGGATGAAGCTTCGCATCAGATCATATGTGGGGAAGGGTGGCTGCGCAGATCGCAGATCAGGGGGACCCTTTATTACGCGGGCTGAACTTGCGAACCAAGGAAATCTTCTGTCCTTTTTGGCGCTCACTGCAAAGTTCGCGAGGTGCACGGGCCGAAACGCCCACGCCTCCCATCTGCTTAGGTCACTTGGCCGAGCGATACGCCGAATAGTCGAAAAGGTTGAGCTGCGCACCCGTAGCGATATCCCAAATACGTACCGTTCCGTGCTTGTCGCCAGAGACGAAGTACGCGCCATCGGAAGTTACTTGAAGTGATCTCACAGAGCCCTCGTGGCCCACGAAGTTCCATACACTGGTCCCTGTTGTGAGTTCCCACAGCGTGCAGTTTCCGCTCTTCTCGCCCGTCACCAAATAGGCCTCATCTGGCGTAAAGTCGAGGTCCCATACGGCTTTGGGGTTTCCGCTCGTGTACTGCACCAGCGTAGCTCCCGTCACGACGTCCCAAAGGCGAGCCGAGCCGTCGAGCGCTCGACTCGCCAAGTATTTTCCGCTCGGTCCGAGCCGGACGTCTTTGACCTCACTTCTATGACCCGAGAATACCTTCATCATAGCCGCAGTCTTCCGATCAAACAGGCGAACGAGCTTGTCACGCGATCCAGTGGCGACATACGTGTACAGTGTGTCCTTGCTGAAGACGGCCGATTTTACGCCGCCTGCTGGGTAGGTCATTTCTACAGCGCCGGTAGAGATGTTCCATAGACGTGTCGTATTGTCCTTTGCGGCGCTAAGGATGTATGCATTGTCGTAGGGGATATCTACTGAGAAAACCTGGCTCGGGTGGTTCAAAGTCTCAATCAGGGTACCCGTCGATATCTCCCACAGCTTGGCTGTTTTGTCTAGGCTCGCTGTAACGAGATATTCGTCATCTGCGCTGATTACAGCATCATGAACCCAGTCCGAGTGACCACTCAGATTCGTGACGTTGCCGCTTACAGTGTCCCAAACGATGAGATTCCCATCCACGCCGCCAATAGCTACTGTTTGTGCACCTGCTGTTGCCGCAACCGAAGCAACTTCGTGCACCGTCATCTCGGCTCGCGTCCCCTTGGAACTCAGACAGAGAGCAAAGAGGTATGTCGCTGTCAGCAGGGCAGTCCCAAGCCATTGCCAAGCCCCGCCCATTCCGTTTCTCGATCTGGACGTGGTGCGTCGTATCACCTCACCACCTGAGGTGAAGCGTCTCGCGACCTCATGACGTTTCCACAAACGATCATGAAATGTCTCCTTTCCGCAGGGGCGGCTCACAAAAATCCAACCTAGCTAGCCTCTCGTCAAAAAAGGGATCGTTTCGGGAGTTCGTGTGAGATCCTTCCGGTGGCTCTCATTTGTTGTAATGAGCTATTCCGAACGGAGGAACCACTCGCTCGCTGTAGAATCGGTCTTGAAGAAGACAAGGAGCATCTCGGCGACCTTCTGTGCACCAGAGGCGCTGGGGTGGAGGCCATCACTGTCGAAATCGCTGCACGCCCAGATGAGGCCATCACTCCGAGGGGTGAGCCCATCGGCCCACAGATACGGGCCCCACGCCAGCCAAGGGGCTTCCACCACGCTTAGCTGGCGATCGAAGTTCAGCGCTAGTGAGCCATCAATCTGTTCCTCAAGCAGCCACTTCACCGCAAAGCCGC
>Ga0187893_10013145_pt1 | contig 11596 bp, 2 predicted proteins | sample MA1701074metaG_FD_139574 | JGI IMG/M metagenome (GOLD analysis project Ga0187893, IMG submission 139574) | White microbial mat communities from a basaltic lava cave in the Kipuka Kanohina Cave System on the Island of Hawaii, USA - MA170107-4 metaG ...
GGCATGATAGGACATTCCGCAGTTTCAGGATCTTGGACCACCACGGTCCCTCCACGTTCGCGGATCTTGGCGGCTCCCCATGCACCGTCGGCACTGGCACCTGTCAGAAGCACTGCCAAAGTCTTTGCCCCATACGCCGCACTTGCCGATTCAAACAACACATCGATAGAGGGTCGCGCAAACGCAACCGGTGCCTCTGTGGACAAAGAGAATTCCGCTTTTCCAACCAACAGATGATAGTTGGCTGGCGCCAGGTAAGCATGACCGCCAGTCAGAGGCATCTTGTCTTCAGCTTCCAGCACCGGGAGAGTGCTATGCCTGTGCAAGAGTTGCTTTAGCGTGGCGTCGCCATCGACGCCACGGTGAAGCACGATGGCTAGCGGGAGAGGGAACTGGCCAGGCAGAGCGGAAAGCAGGCAGCTGAGAGCTCTTGTGCCACCTAGTGAGGCCCCAATAACCACGATACCGTAGTCGCTGTGGGCGCGAGCGTCCTCACCGCCGGCGTCTGCCCGAGCGGGCGTGACCGGAGCGCCCGATTTCGCTGCGCCTAGCGACACGGGCATGCCCCTACGCAATCCGGCGATAGAGTTTTTCTTCATCAGACAACTGTTCATAACTGTGCTCGTGGGCTGTGAGATGCAGCGACTCTTTGTCCCCCAGACCCAACAACCCAAAATTCACCAGGCTCTCATAAAACAGTTGGTGCACTCGCCCTTGTAGGGTCTTGTCGAAATAGATCATGACATTGCGGCAGAGGATGACGTTGAACTCGTTAAAGGATTCGTCCGTCGCGAGGTTGTGCTGGCAAAAGACGACCTGATCGACGAGTGATGGCCGCATCAGGACGTTGTCATAGGCTGCTGTGTAATACTCGGAAAATGACCGCGTTCCTCCGGCTCTAATGTAGTTCGCCGTGTAGCCACGCATCAGGTGCAGAGGGTAGATGCCGGCCTTGGCCGCTTTGAGAACTGCCTCATTCATGTCTGATGCATAGATGCGGCACCGTTTGTATAGACCTTCCTCTTCCAGCAGGATAGCCATCGAGTACACTTCTTCGCCTGTAGAACAGCCGGCCAACCAAATACGAATGTAGGGATAGGTTCGCAATAGCGGCACGGCTTTGGTGCGAAATGTCCGAAAGAAGTTCGGATCGCGAAACATCGCACTCACATGAACCGACAAAGCCAGAAGAAAACGCTCCAGACACGCAGGATCGTGCAAGACTTTCTCCTGCAGAGCAGAAATCGTGTTGAGCTTCTCGTCCCGAACCACACTCCAGATCCGACGTCTTAGGGAAGCCAAAGCGTAGTTCCGGAAGTCGAAGCCGAATTGCCGATAGATGCCTTCCAGAAGCAGGTAGATTTCTATTTCTTCAAGTCGAGAAAAATCGTTCATCTTAAAACCGACAGTTCAAGCAACCGCCGAGGCGCGGAGCCGCTGAGAGAAACAGGGATAAAGATATGACGTTCTTCAATTTCGCTCGGATGAAATCGTCCTCCTCCTCCAAGGAAACGCATCCCTCACCGATACAACCATACCCGCAACAAGGATAATAGTTGATCAATACTGGCGGGCTTGCTGATGTAGTCGGAAGCTCCCGCTTCAACGCACTTTTCACGGTCTCCTTTCATCGCTTTGGCTGTGAGAGCGATGATTGGCAATGATCGGAACGGCTCCATTTTTCGGATTGCGCGCATGGTTTCATAACCGTCCATTTCGGGCATCATGACATCCATGAGCACGACATCGATGTCCGGCGTGTTTTCAAGTATCGACAGTGCATCGCGCCCGTTCTCCGCGTACAGAACTACCATCTGAACGTTCTCAAGGGCGCTTGTCAGAGCGAAAATGTTGCGGACGTCGTCGTCCACGATCAATGCTTTCTTTCCTGCGAGGACGGCATCCGTCTGGTGTAGTTGATGGAGGACACGACGCTTCGCGTCCGGCAGATTGACTTCGACGCGATGCAGGAAAAGGGCAGTCTCGTCCAGCAATCTCTCGGGAGATTGCACATCTTTAATAATGATAGTCTCTGCCATTCTGCGGAGTTCAGTTTCGTCGCTCTTGCTGAGTTCCTTACCGGTGTAGATGATGATCGGCAACTCCTGCAACCCAGCTTCTAACTTGATTCTTTCAATGAGTTCGAAACCCGTCATATCTGGCAGGCCCAGATCCAGAACCAAGCAATCGAAATGCTTTTCCTTGAGCAACGCCAGAGCTTGTTCGCCTGTGCCGACTGCCTCCGTGGTCACATCTCCATTACCGATCAGTTCCACAATACTGTTCCGCTGGGCCTCATCATCCTCCACCACGAGCAGGTTTCTTACCCCACGCTCGATGAACTGCCGGATGCCGGACAGCGCCTGGCTCAGGGCCTCCTCTGTGACGGGCTTCTGCAAGTAAGAGACGGCCCCAAGTTTCAGGCCGCGTTGGCGTCCGTCAGACGCCGAGATGATGTGAATGGGAATGTGACGGGTCGTCAGGTCGTTTTTCAATCGATCGAGTACGGTCCAGCCGTCAACATCGGGCAGACCGAGATCCAACGTGATGGCATCCGGTCTGATCTCAATTGCCATGGCCAACGCACTTTCGCCGCGGCGGGCTACGAGTGCCTTGAACTCTCTTTCATGCGCCTTGTCCAGCAGGATCTTGGCGAAGTTGAGATCGTCTTCCACAATCAAAAGCACTCGGTCACCGGGTTCGATGTGATCGCGATCGTCTTCAATCTCCCACTGCATCGAGCTTTCGACGGGCTGCGAGGTCACAGGCATCTGTTCTTGTGCCAGGCGGCCTTGGGGTTCCACAGCTTTGGAGGAGAATGTTATCGGTAAGAACAAGGTAAAGGTGCTTCCCAGGCCAGGAGCGCTGGACGTCAGGCGAACCTCGCCTCCCAGCAAAGAAGCAATCTCCCGGCTAATCGACAAACCCAGGCCGGTCCCGCCGAATCTTCGGCTTGTAGTGCCGTCGGCTTGCTGGAAGGCTTCAAAAATTACCCGATGTTTGTCTGCAGAAATGCCAATGCCGGTGTCGGTCACGGCGAATTGAACCACGTTGCGGGCCGAATTTAAGACGGCGTGGGAAGAACTCCAACCTGCGGTGGCGTTCGCGATCGTGAAGGAGACCTTCCCCTGCTGCGTGAACTTGAACGCATTGGACAAAAGATTGCGCAGCACCTGATGCAGGCGCTTGATATCGGTCAACATGGAGTTAGGCAGGTCGCCATCCCGTACGATTTCGAAGTCCAAGCTTCTGTCTTGGGCTACCTGGCGGAAGTTCCGTTCAACATAGTCTTCAATCGAAGTGAACCGAACTTCGGTCACATCCACATCCATCGCGCCCGATTCAATCTTTGACAGGTCGAGAATCTCATTGATCAACGCCAGCAAGTCTGCGCCTGACGAGTGAATCGTTGCTGCGTACTCCACTTGTTTCGAGCTCAGGTTTCCTGAAGCATTCTGTGACAGCAGTTGCGACAAAATCAGCAGACTGTTGAGCGGTGTGCGGAGCTCATGTGACATGTTTGCAAGGAATTCAGATTTGTATTTGGAGGTGATGGCCAATTGCTGGGCCTTTTCTTCCAGGGAAAGTTTCGCGGTCTGGATTTCGCGATTCTTTCTTTCTACCTCCATGTTCTGCTTGGATAGCAGCTCCGCTTTCTCTTCCAACTCTTCGTTGGTCTGCTGCAGTTCTTCCTGCTGCTGGCGCAGTCGCTCTTCAGAGGACTGCAACGACCTCGCTTGCTCTTGCAGCCGCTGATTGGTTTCGGTGAGCTCTTCCTGCCGAGTCTGCAGTTCCGTGGCCAATGTTTGCGACTGTTTCAACAACTCTTCTGTTCGCATTGTGGCGGTGATGGTGTTCAGAACGATCCCGATGCTTTCCGTCAACTGGTCGAGGAAGTTCAGGTGAATGTCACTGAATCGTTGGAACGAGGCCAGCTCAATGACTGCCTTCACCTGGTCCTCGAAGAGCACAGGCAAGACCACGATGCTGGAGGGAGGAGCTTCCCCAAGACCAGAATTGATTTGGACATAATCTGTGGGTACATCCGCCAAAAGAATGCGCTCTCTCTCCAGCGCGCACTGGCCCACGAGACCTTCACCCGCTCTGAATCGATTGGAAAGATGCTTGCGCTCTTTAAACGCATAGCTCGCCAGTAGTTGGAGTTCAGCGTCTCCATTGGCAGCCTCGTTGACGTAGAAGAGACCATGTTGCATCCCGACGAGAGGTGCTAACTCCGAAAGGATAAGCCTGGCTACCGCAAGCAGGTCACGCTGGCCCTGCAACAGGCGCGTGAACTTGGCAAGGTTGGTTTTCAACCAGTCCTGCGCCGCGTTCTTCTGCGTGGTATCCCTGAGGTTCCCGATCATCTCGTTGATATTGTCTTTCAGCTTGGCTACTTCGCCGGCTGCATCGACCGTGATCGATCGCGACAAGTCGCCCTTGGTGACGGCCGTGGAGACTTCGGCAATGGCACGCACCTGCGTGGTGAGGTTGGCTGCCAAGCGGTTCACGTTGTCCGTCAAATCTCTCCAGGTTCCGGCGGCGCCCGGCACGCTGGCTTGGCCACCCAACTTGCCTTCGCTTCCCACCTCGCGTGCCACACTGGACACCTGTTCCGCAAACGTCGCCAGGGTGTCGATCATGCCATTGATCGTTTCAGCGAGTTGCTCAATCTCGCCCTTGGCTTCCAGAACTAGCTTTCGTTTGAGGTTACCATTCGCCACAGCTGTGACGACGCGTGCGATGCCGCGCACCTGGTTGGTGAGGTTACCGGCCATGAAGTTCACGTTATCAGTCAGGTCCTTCCAGGTACCGGCGACGCCCTTCACTTCCGCCTGGCCACCCAGTTTTCCCTCGGTGCCGACTTCGCGCGCCACACGTGTGACTTCCGACGCGAATGAACTAAGCTGGTCCACCATCGTGTTAATGGTGTTCTTCAGCTCCAGAATCTCTCCTTTGACGTCTACGGTGATCTTCTTGGAAAGATCGCCATTAGCGACAGCCGTGGTTACCGCAGCGATGTTCCGCACCTGCGAGGTGAGGTTACCGGCCATGAAGTTCACATTGTCGGTCAAGTCTTTCCAGGTGCCGGCGACACCTTTCACTTCTGCTTGGCCGCCCAGCCGGCCTTCGGTACCCACCTCACGGGCAACGCGGGTCACTTCTGAAGCAAAGGAACTGAGCTGATCCACCATGATGTTGATCGTGTTCTTGAGTTCCAGGATCTCGCCCCGAACATCGACGGTGATCTTTTTTGAAAGGTCACCTTTCGCCACGGCGGTCGTTACCTCCGCGATGTTTCGTACTTGAGAGGTTAGGTTGCCGGCCATGAAATTCACATTGTCCGTTAGATCCTTCCAGGTGCCCGCCACTCCTTTCACTTGTGCCTGGCCGCCCAGCCGGCCTTCGGTGCCCACTTCGCGAGCCACACGCGTGACCTCCGAAGCAAAGGAGTTCAATTGATCCACCATGGTATTGATGGTGTTTTTGAGCTCCAGGATTTCTCCCTTCACGTCGACCGTGATTTTCTTGGAAAGATCTCCCGTGGCGATGGCTGTTGCGATCTCGGCGATATTGCGCACTTGGCCCGTCAAGTTCCCGGCCATGAAATTCACGCTGTCCGTTAAATCTTTCCAGGTGCCGGCGACGCCTTTCACCTGCGCCTGGCCGCCCAGCCGGCCTTCGGTGCCCACTTCGCGAGCCACACGCGTGACTTCGGAAGCAAAGGAGTTCAGCTGATCCACCATGGTGTTGATGGTGTTCTTCAGTTCCAGAATTTCTCCCTTTACGTCGACCGTGATCTTCTTCGATAGGTCACCTGTGGCAATTGCGGTTGCAACTTCGGCAATGTTTCGCACTTGCGAAGTGAGGTTGCCAGCCATGAAGTTCACATTGTCCGTCAGGTCCTTCCAAGTGCCGGCCACTCCCTTCACATCCGCCTGGCCGCCCAGGCGTCCTTCGGTGCCCACTTCGCGCGACACGCGGGTCACTTCGGAGGCAAAAGAACTGAGTTGATCCACCATGGTATTAATGGTGTTCTTCAGCTCCAGGATCTCACCGCGCACGTCGACCGTGATCTTGCGGGAGAGGTTGCCGTTAGCGACTGCCGTCGTCACTTCGGCAATGTTGCGTACTTGCGAAGTCAAATTGCCGGCCATGAAGTTCACGTTGTCGGTGAGATCTTTCCAAGTGCCACCGACGCCCTTAACCTGCGCTTGGCCACCCAGCTTGCCTTCGGTGCCCACTTCGCGAGCCACACGCGTGACTTCGGAGGCGAACGAATTGAGCTGATCCACCATGGTATTGATCGTGTTCTTCAGCTCCAAGATTTCTCCGCGGACATCGACGGTGATCTTTTTTGAAAGGTCACCCGTTGCGACAGCGGTCGTTACCTCGGCGATGTTGCGCACCTGCGAGGTCAGGTTGCTGGCCATGAAGTTCACGTTGTCCGTCAGGTCCTTCCACGTGCCGGCAACTCCTTTCACTTGGGCCTGCCCTCCAAGTTTGCCTTCGGTGCCCACTTCGCGGGCCACGCGCGTGACTTCTGAAGCGAACGAACTGAGCTGATCCACCATTGTGTTGATGGTCATTTTGAGTTCAGAGATTTCGCCACGCACGTCCACGGTAATTTTCTTGGACAGATCGCCGCTTGCCACAGCAGTCGTCACTTCGGCGATGTTGCGCACTTGAGCGGTGAGGTTCCCGGCCATGAAATTTACGCTCTCGGTGAGATCCTTCCAGGTACCCGCCACACCCTTGACGTCGGCCTGTCCACCGAGCTTGCCTTCTGTGCCTACCTCGCGGGCCACTCGGGTGACTTCAGACGCAAACGAACTAAGCTGATCCACCATGGTGTTGATTGTCGTCTTGAGTTCGGAGATCTCACCGCGCACATCCACAGTAATTTTCTTGGACAGATCGCCGTTGGCCACAGCCGTTGTCACCTCGGCGATGTTGCGCACCTGGGCCGTCAAGTTGCCGGCCATGAAGTTCACATTATCGGTGAGGTCCTTCCAGGTACCAGCGACACCTTTCACATCTGCCTGACCGCCCAGCTTGCCCTCGGTACCCACTTCGCGGGCCACGCGCGTGACTTCTGAGGCAAAGGTACTGAGCTGATCGACCATGGTGTTGATCGTGTCTTTCAGCTCCAGGATCTCGCCCCGCACGTCAACCGTGATCTTTCTCGAAAGATCTCCTTTGGCGACGGCAGTCGTCACGTCAGCGATGTTGCGGACCTGAGCCGTGAGGTTGCCGGCCATGAAATTCACATTGTCCGTCAGGTCCTTCCAGGTGCCAGCAACGCCCTTCACCTGCGCCTGGCCACCCAGCTTGCCTTCGGTACCCACTTCGCGGGCCACGCGCGTGACTTCTGAGGCAAAGGAGTTCAACTGGTCAACCATTGTGTTAATAGTGTTCTTAAGCTCCAGGATTTCTCCCTTGACGTCGACGGTAATCTTCTTCGAAAGATCGCCCATGGCGACGGCCGTGGTGACCGCGGCAATGTTTCGCACCTGAGCCGTGAGGTTGCCGGCCATCGAGTTCACATTGTCGGTCAAGTCCTTCCACGTGCCGGCAACTCCCTTTACCTGAGCTTGGCCCCCCAGCTTGCCTTCGCTGCCCACCTCGCGCGCTACGCGCGTCACTTCCGAAGCGAACATGCTTAGCTGGTCGACCATCGTATTGATAGTTCCCTTCAACTCTTGAATTTCACCTTTGACGTCGACGGTGATCTTTTTCGAAAGATCACCTTTCGCTACGGCCGTTGTTACCTCGGCAATATTGCGCACCTGAGAGGTCAGGTTGCCGGCCATGAAGTTCACGTTGTCCGTCAAATCCTTCCAGGTACCAGCCACGCCTTTCACCTGGGCCTGACCGCCCAGCTTGCCTTCCGTGCCCACTTCACGGGCCACGCGCGTCACTTCCGAAGCGAACGTACTGAGCTGTTCCACCATCGTGTTCACGACCCGGGCGGTGCGGAGAAACTCTCCGGTGAGCGCTCGTCCGTCAATTTCGAGTGCCATACTCTGCGAAAGGTCTCCCTTGGCGACGGCACCGATGACGCGAGCCACTTCACTGGTGGGCTGCACGAGGTCTGCAACGAGCGTGTTCACCGATTCGACAGACGTTTTCCATCGGCCTTCGGCCGAAGGCAGGGCGGCGCGAGACTTGATTTTTCCTTCCTTCCCCACGACCGTGCCAAGACGCTCGAATTCGTCCACCATGCTTTCGTTGAGCTCGATGATCTGGTTCAACGTGTCGTAGATTTTTCCGGTCAGACCGGTTTGTTCGACAGGCAGGCGAGGCGAAAAATCACCCTTCTTAAACGAGGTGAGAACTCGTAGCAGTTGTCTCGCGTCCAGACTCTCATTGACCTTTACCGGCACGGCGCGGTTCATCAGTTTCTCCTTTCAAAAAAGCCGGGGCAGAATTTAAGCGCAGGAGTCAATTCAAGATACAAGTATGCTCTCTTGCACAGAGACGTTCGAACGATTCAGTGAGTGGGAAACCTGCGAAAAGCGTTTTCTAGTTTCACTTGCTACCGGTGAAGTTCAAACTTCGGTCAAGTTTGTTAACTTGCTGACCCCTCACTCCCAGCTGCTCTCCCAATGGGAGAGGGTGGCCGAAGGTGAAGTCTTGAGAAGACTTCACGCGGTCGCGGCGGCCGGATGAAGGGTGGGTCTACAACGGAGACGCAACCCTCCGCGTACGAGGTCGGTCCCTACTGCTCGCTCTTCAATCCAAGATAGGTGCGGAAGCCAGCAACTCTTCCAGCAAATCCGGGTCTACCGGCTTGACCAGATGTTGGTCGAAGCCTGCTTCCTTCGACTTGCGCTTGTCTTCTTCTTGGCCCCAGCCTGTCATCGCCACAATGACGACTCGATTGTCCTGACGCTGCTCCCGGATACGGCGGGCGGCGTCGTATCCGTTGAGCTTCGGTAGACCAATGTCCAGTAGAATTAAGTCAGGTTGAAAGGCCGCGGCCGCCTCCACTGCTTCAAGTCCATCGACAGCAGTGATGACGTCGTTGTGCCACAATTGTAACAGAATTGAGAGCGTCTCAACGGAGTCCGGGTTGTCATCTACTACCAGAACGCGCCGTGATCTTGGCTTTGCGAGAGCCGATTTGCCCTGCGTCTGGTGGAGGAAATTTTCAGGCCGTGAAGGAACATCCAGCACTGGCAATCGAACGATGAACTCACTGCCGGATTCGTCACTACGGGCTTCCACGCTACCACCATGCATTTCCACTAATCGCCTCACCAATGTCAAACCCAGGCCGAGTCCGCCGTAGGATCGCTCCACAGAACGTGCCACTTGGGTGAACATCTCAAAGATTCTGGACAGCATCTCCGGAGGAATGCCGATCCCGCTATCTCTGACGCGCACGACCACGTGTGATTCTCCAGGCTGAAACGGAGTGGAGAAGGGAGCTTCTGTTTGTGGTGGCGCTCCTACCAGATCCTCGCCGTGCCGCGACGAAGGAACGACTTCCGTAGTCACCCAGATCTGACCTCCCTGCCGCGTAAATTTGGCAGCGTTGTCCAGCAGATTGAGAAACACCTGCGCCAGCCGCGTGGGATCGGCATTGAGATAGATAGCGTCCGTCGGCAACATCACTTTCAGCTCTTGCCCGCGCTGGCTTACCAGCGGTCGGCTGGCTTCCAGAGCGGTTTGAATAACAGTAGCCAGCTCGACTCGCTCGGGACGCAGTTCCAGCTTGTCCAGCGTGATGCGGGAGACATCCATCAAATCGTCCAGCAGGCGGGCCATGTGCTTTACCTGTCTCGCGATGATGTCCTGGCTCCATTGCAGCTCTCTCGCAGTCGGGCCTTTCGTTTTGAGAATGTCGACCGCATTCAAGATCGGAGTCAGAGGGTTGCGCAACTCATGAGCCAAAGTTGCGAGAAATTCATCCTTGCGCCGGTCAGCCTCCTTTAGTGCAACTTCGTACTCCTTGCGCTCGGTAATGTCGATGACCGAGCCGATATACTCGAGAAGTTCTCCGGATTCGCTGAGATGAGGCCTGGCGGAATCAAAGACCCAACGGTATTTCCCGTCGCTTCGTCGTAAGCGATAATCGATGGCGAACGGCTGGCGTTTCGAAGTCGCCGACATTAACTCCAATCTTGCGTGTTCGCGATCGTCGGGGTGGATTGCATCCTTCCATCCCCCAGACGGCCCGGTGATTTCAGTTAGGCCCGTAAACTCGTACCAACCCTGCGACAAGAAGGTGCATTCTCCCGCCGAGTTGGTTACCCACAGCATGGCTGGAGCCGTATCCGCCATCGTGCGAAAGCGCAGCTCGCTATCGCGCACGGCTTGCTCAGCCTCTCTCCGCAGGTGGACCGTTTCCAAATGTGCGGCGACGCGAGCCTGCAGTTCGCGAGCGCTGAAGGGCTTGATCAGATAATCATCTGCTCCGGCATTGAGACCTTCGATGCGGGCCTCTTCGCCTGCCCGGGCGGATAGCATGACAATGGGCAGTGTGCGGGTCTCTGCTTCACTCCGGAGGGCCGCCAGAAGTCGAAAGCCGTCGATCTTGGGCATCATTACATCGATCAGCGCAAGGTCGGGCGCCCGCCGCCGAATAGCGGCCAAGGCGGCCTCACCGTCGGGAACCGCTTCCACATCGTACCGACCGGAGAGCAGCCTAAAAACGTAGTCACGCATGTCGGCGTTATCGTCGGCTAGCAGAATTCGGGAACGCGCGTTCGGCAATGGGGAGCGCTCTTGGGCACCATCGGCCCTGCTTGATTCAGGTACCCAACGGCTTGCCTCTTCCGCATAGTGACGGCTTGCCTGGGAAGCTCCGACAAGCGCGGTGGAACCACTCAGCCGATCCGGCGGGAGATGGGCCCAACCCAGCGGGATCGTGACCGTCAATGTTGTTCCAACACCATAGACGCTCCTGACCGCTGTGGTTCCGCCATGGAGCTTTACGAGCTCTTGCACTAAGGCAAGGCCAATCCCTGTTCCCTCATGCGTCCGGGCGCGAGTTCCCTCGACCCGATGGAAGCGTTCAAAAATGTGTGGGAGCTGCTCCGCCGGAATGCCCGTTCCTGTGTCGCGAACGGTCAGTTGTGCTGTTCGAGCCACCCGCCTCAGCGCCACCTCAATTTCTCCATCAAGCGTGAACTTAAATGCATTTGAGAGTAGATTGAGGACTATCTTTTCCCACATGTCGCGGTCTATGAAAACGGGCTCACCGGGGGACTCACAGTCGACGACGAGGCGCATGCCGACCCGCTCCACGGCAGATCGAAAAGTGCTCGCGAGCTCGATGGTGAGTCGCGCGAGGTCCACCGGTTCGTAAACCGCCTGAATCCGTCCGGCTTCGATCCTGGAGAAGTCCAGCAAAGTATTCACGAGCTTTTGCAAGCGCAGGCTGTTGCGGTGGACCATCTCTAACCGTTCACGGTGTTCGGGAATGAGGGGGACTTGCCTATCGGAAAGAATTTCCTCGACCGGCCCCAGCATCAGCGTCAGAGGCGTGCGAAACTCGTGGCTGACGTTGGAAAAAAACGCAGTCTTGGCTCGGTCAATTTCGGCGAGCGCCTCAGCTCGGTTGCGCTCCTCTTCGTACGATCGGGCA
>Ga0187893_10013146_pt1 | contig 11595 bp, 12 predicted proteins | sample MA1701074metaG_FD_139574 | JGI IMG/M metagenome (GOLD analysis project Ga0187893, IMG submission 139574) | White microbial mat communities from a basaltic lava cave in the Kipuka Kanohina Cave System on the Island of Hawaii, USA - MA170107-4 metaG ...
GGCTCGTTCCGCAACATTCTCGCGCTGCCGTACCTGCTGGTGGGGCAAAAGCTGGCAGACATGCCTGCAATCTACTGGTCCCTGAACTACTGGCCCGTGGAGGCAGACAGATAATGGCGAGCTACCCGCAGAACTTTAGATTCGGGGAATTCGTCGGCAGCCTCTTGTGGCTGATATTCTGGATACTCATAATAGTCACTCTTGTTGGGCTCCCGCTCATCTTCATCGTCCTATACTACGTACCGCTGCCGCCCATTGATGGAGAAGTCCTCACGCCGTTTCTGTTCCTTACAATGGTAGTTGATCCCTCCCGCACGATTCCGATAATCGAGCATTTCATGACCACAGATTTGTTCAGGGTGGCGCTATTTCCAGGCTTTACCTATGCAGCACTCATTGCCGCCGTGACGATTTTTGTGGAGCGCAAGTTTCTGGCCAAGATGCAGCTGCGCATTGGGCCGCTGTACGCCGGCAAGATTGAAGGCATCTTTCAGTTGATTGCGGATGGCCTGAAGCTGATAGCCAAAGAGATCATTGTTCCTTCCGGCGCTGACAAGCCTATCTTTTGGGCGGCACCCATTGCCTTTGTTGCTGTTGCGGCGGCAGTTGTGGCGCTGATACCCGCAGCGCCTGGCTACGTGGCGGCTGATGTCGATGTCGGCCTACTCGCAGTATTTGCGATACTCGGGTTCTTTCCGCTGATAGCCCTTCTCTTCTCGTGGGCCAGTAACAGCAAGTACCCGTTCATAGGCGGCCTGCGCGCCCTCCACCAGATGATTGCGTTCGAGATCCCATTCATACTCTCCGCCCTCTCTGTTGTCTTGCTCTCTGGCACCTTGAACCTGACTGGCATCGTGAACTCGCAGATCCAGTCATATTGGTTCATCTTTTTCGCGCCAATAAGCGCGTTCGTGTTCTACATATCTTCGCTCGCCGAACTTGAAAGGATCCCCTTTGACCTCCCGGAGGCAGAGAGCGAGATCGTCGCCGGGTGGCTAACTGAAACTTCTGGCATGATCTACGGCCTCATACAGCTGGGGTCATACGTCAAGACGTACGCACTTGCCGCGCTATTCGTCATCCTCTTCCTTGGAGGATGGGCAGGCCCTGACGTGTTCCCGCCGGAAATAGAGACGCCGATCATCAACATTGCCCCGCTCTATGACCCTGTGGCGGCCAACGCGACTCTGTGGTTCACCCTAAAGACCTTTGGTGTGATAATGCTGATGCTGCTTCCAAGAGGCATAAGCCCGAGGATAAGGATCGACATACTGCTACACACCGGCTGGTACAAGCTGATCGTGCTTACCTTCATCAACATCTTCATCGCCCTTGCACTAATATATGGTGGAATACTTGGTCCGGAGGGTCTGCTAGTCCGATGACTACCGCCGGCGGTTTTATCAAAGCTATCGAATCCGGTTCAAAGCACCTTGTGATAAAGCGGTTCACCCTGCGCTATCCTGAGCAGAAACTGAAATTCGTCGGCGACGGATACCAGTTCGATCCAAAGCGTGGGGTTGGGATTGCCGGCTACCGCGGAAGGCACATCCTCATTCACGACAAGTGCACCGGCTGCCAGCTGTGCGCAATCGCCTGCGAGGGAATTGCCGAGGCTATAGGCATGGTAAAGGTGGACGAGCAGTGGAAGCAGAACAAGAAGGCGATCATGCCTCAGATAGACTATGGCAAGTGCGTCTTTTGCGGCCTCTGCGTTGACGCGTGCCCGTTCTATGCTCTGTTCATGACAAACGACTACGAGCTTTCTGCGTTTACAAAGGAGCACCTGATCTACACGCCGGGGCAGCTCGCAATCAAGCCAAAGTACCAGGGTGACGTGGAAATCGTCATCGACGACAGGGGGGCGACCCATGGCTGACCCGGTCTTTATCGGAGTCGCGGTCCTTACAGTTGGCGCCGCCATAGTAGCGCTTGAAACCCGGGAGCTGATCTACGGCGCAATAGCTCTCGCGGTCTCGATGCTTGGCATTGCAGGTTTTTTCCTACTGCTTGATGCCCCATTTGTCGCCATGTTCCAGATAGCAGTCTATGTCGGCGCCGTTGCGGTGCTTATCATATTTGCCGTCATGCTCGTAAGGACTCAGGCGCTCTTTACAACAAGAGAAGACAAGAAGAGAAAGGGAGCAGGAATTGCTCTCATGCTCATCATAATGATAAGCCTCGGCGCGCTGCTGCTCGCATCGGGTCTAAACGGGCAGTTCGGGAACTTTAACGACTCTGTGGCCATAGATTTCAGGGAGATAGGCCAGCAGATGCTGACCTACTATTCTCCGACACTCATTATTCTGGCGCTGACACTGGCAGGCTCTGTCATTGCAGCGCTTGCGCTGGCACGCAGAGAGGACATTACCACGACGGGCGGTGGAGAGGAGCAGCATGGCCGAACTGATTGATTTCATAATAATTTCAGGCATACTCGTAGCCGTCGGCATTTACGGCCTTGTTGTCAAGCGCAACGCGATCAGGATGCTGATCTCTATTGAAATAATCGCCAACGCGGCGAACCTGACGCTGGTGGCATTTTCAAGGAGCCTTCCCAACGCGCAGGGCCAGGTCTTTGCGCTGTTTTCGATCGCAATAGCGGCCGCAGAAGTCGCCGTTGGTCTGGGCCTCATCATTGTAGCGTACAGGCTTTACAAGGAAATTGATGTTGCAGAATTCAGGAGCATGCGGGGCTAGATACCGGTGGCAGAATCATACTTCCTGCTGGCAGCGACCTTTATACCGCTGCTACTGGCCCCCGTGGCATACGTTCTGGGCCGCAAGGCCGGAGTAAACGCTGCCACATGGTTTTCGTTCGGGGCACTAGCTGTTTCGACCGGGCTATTGTTGGTGCCTGCCATAGGCATTTACAACGGTAGCCAGGAGGCTTACGTCGAGAGCTATGCGTGGGGGCAGTTTGGCAACTTTGGCCTCCGACTCGATGGCCTGAGCCTCCCGTTTGCGCTGATAATCTACATCCTCTGCACTGTCCTTGCGCTCTATTCAAAGCCGTACATGGTGCACAAGATAATGGAGGATCTTCCGGGCCACGGCAAAGGCAGCCATGGTTCGCACTCTTCAGACAACCCTGGCACGGTCTCACAGACTACTGTGGTCGACACAAAACAGCATGTCAACAACCAGATGGGGCTGTACTTTTCGCTGTACCTTGCATTTTCCATGGGCATGCTGGGCACGGTGCTGGCGACCAACCTGATCGAATTCTACGTGTTTTTCGAGCTCATGCTCGTCCCGTCGTTCTTTTTGATAGCGTTTTACGGTTATGGCGCGCGCCGGCGCATTGCCCTGATGTTCTTTTTCTGGACCCACGTCGGCGCGGTGGTCCTGCTCTTGGGCCTCCTTGCGATGGGCTTTTTCGCCGGCGGCTTTGACTTTGACACGATAAAACAAAACGCTGGCAACATTCCGGAGCAGTGGCTCCCGCTCATCGTTTTCGCGCTCGTAATCGGCCTCGGAGTAAAACTGGCTGCATTCATGCTTCACATCTGGCTTCCGTACGCCCACGCGGAAGCGCCGACCCCCGTATCCGCACTCCTGTCCCCTGCCATGATCGGAATCGGCGCGTACGGCCTGCTCCGGCTCTGGATGGAACTGTTGACCGGCAGCTATGAGCAGTACAGCCTCTACATCAACATGTGGGGCCTTGCGACAATGATCTACGGCGGCGCCATGGCACTGATGCAGGACGACATCAAGAGGGTGCTGGCTTATTCCAGCGTCAGCCAGATGGGATACATTCTTTTCGGGCTCAGCTCGGAAAGCATTCTTGGTATCACCGGCGGAACACTGCTCTACGTGACCCACGGCCTTGGAAAGGCGATACTCTTCATGATGGCCGGCTCTATAATCCTCCAGACCGGAACCCGGAGCATGGCAAAACTGGGAGGGCTTGCCGGCAAGATGCCCTATACTGCAGTAATCGCAATGATAGGGGCCCTCACGATAATCGGGATCCCGCCGACCAGCGGCTTTATGGCCGAGTGGATAATGTTCAACGGGGTGCTCCAGACGGCGACTGCGGACATGGATCCTTTCCGGACTGCCATGTTTGCGTTTGGCATCTTGGCCACGGTGCTTTCGTCAGCATACATACTGTGGATGTTCAAGCGAATATTCTTTGGCAAGATACCGGAGCAGCTGGCCCACGTAAAGGACTCGAACCGTTACATCACTGCCACAATGGCGGCGTTTGCCGCCCTCACACTCATCGTGGGCATCCTTCCAGACCTTTTCCTTGATCCTATCACGGACTATATTGGCGGAATTTTCGAGGGCCACGAAGGCGTGCTGCCGGTTCCTGTTCAGGCAGAAGCCGCCCAAGGTGGAATACCTGAACGCATTTCTGCAGAAGGGGAAGGAGAACACTAGGCGATCGGTATGGCTATTGGCTTTGAAGGAATCGGAATAAGTGCCTGGTTGGTATGGATACTTCCGTTTGCGGGCGCCGCGGTGATAGCCGGCGTCGCAAAGGCAGGCCACAGGGTGAGGGACTACACCGCCGTGGGCTTTGCACTTGCAAGTGCGATATCCGCGGCGACTCTTATCCCGCTTGCACTTGATATCCAGGAGGTTCACAGCCAGGTGCCGTGGATCTCTTCGCTCGGACTGGAGGCCGGAGTCCTTGCAGACCCGCTTGCGATAGTGATGGCAAACCTCGTCGGGTGGATCTCTTTTCTCATCATGGTCTATTCCACCGGCTACATGCACGGCGACAGGGATCTTACACGTTACTGGTTCTTCATGCTCTTTTTCATCGGCTCGATGCAGCTGATCGTCCTTTCAGATAACCTGCTCATGGTCTTTTTTGGCTGGGAGGGAGTCGGCCTTGCTTCATACGCACTGATCGGGTTCTGGTACTACGACAGAAAGAAAGACTATGTCGGAGCAGAGGGCCACATTGCCGGCGGGATTGCGATGTGGGCGTCTCCCACCCATGCAGGCCTCAAGGCGTTCCTGATGACTCGCGCCGGAGACACGATGATGCTAGCAGGCATGTTCCTGATCTTCATGCACGCCGGCACTTTTGGCTTTAAAGAGCTCCTGGAAGACACCGCGTGGGCGACGACAATGGCACAGCAGAACCTGCTGGTCCCTGCCGCGATCCTGCTCTTTGGCGGCGCGATAGGCAAGTCCGCCCAGTTCCCGCTCAATGAATGGCTGCTGGAGGCAATGACCGGCCCCACCGCAGTCTCGGCTCTGATACATGCCGCAACGATGGTCAAGGCCGGAGTCTTTCTTGTCGCGAGAATAGGGCCACTGTTCTTCGCGCTGGCTGCTGCAGGCGCGTTCAGCGTGGAACAGTTCTTTGAAGTAGTGGCCTGGGTCGGCGCCATTACCGCGTTCCTGCTTGCGACGCAGGCACTTGTCAACCCGGAGATAAAGAAGGTGCTTGCCTATTCAACGGGCTCTCAGATAGGCTACATGATGCTGGGCCTCGGGATCGCCGGGCTGTCGCTCAATTTCGTGGACGGCTTTACCTCAGGATTTTTCCACATGATGAGCCACGCGATGTTCAAGGCATCGCTCTTCATGGGCGCCGGAGCGCTGCTGCACGCGGTGGGCTCTAGGTTCATGACTGACATGGGCGGACTTCGGAAGCACATGAAAAAGACGTACGTTTTCGTGCTGCTTGCCAGCTTGTCGCTTGCCGGCGCGCCGCTATTCACTTCCGGCTTTTGGAGCAAGGACGCAATATTTGCGTCAGTCCTTGAATCCGGCTACGCATATTCCTGGCCGCTCTTTGGCATGGCAGTTGTCGTGGCAGTCATGACCGCCTTTTACACTTTCAGGATGATAGGCATGTCGTTCTTTGGCAAAAAGAGCAGGCACCTCGAGGAGATGGAGAAAAAGGGGCAGCACCCGCACGAAGTCAGCGCAAGCATGTGGGTGCCCTTTGCGATACTTGCCGTTGCTTCGATAGCGATAGGCGTGATCGGATTCATCTTTGAGGCGCAGATCCGCCAACTGTTCGCCGAATACCTGGCAGAGTCCTTTGGAATCCATGGCGAGGAGGAAGAAGGCGCGCCCGCGATACACATCCTGCCGGAAGGCGACAGGACATACTTTGGCCTAAACCCAATAGCGGCGGCGGCATCTGTCGGTGCATTTGCGATAGGGGCGGCGCTTGGATTTCTGTTCTATATCGTAAGAAAGGCAGACCCGACTGCGATAGGGAGGAACATCATTACAAGGGCGATCTGGAAATTCCTCTACAACAGGTGGTACCTTAACACGGCTCTGTACTGGGGCGGCGTGGTGGGACCGCTTGCCATCTACCGCTTTATCTGGCGCTACTTTGAGAGCACAATAATAGATGGAATTAACCCCGCCTTCCAGCAGTCGATGGTTTTCATGTCACGCGTGGTCAAGGCCGGGCAGACGGGAATCACACAGACATATCTGTTCGTATTTGGAGTGGGCATCATGATAGTAGTGATGCTCCTGCTGCTATAGGTGAAATAGAATGGTCGACCTGCTTTCTACGCCAATACTTGTAACGATAATACTCGGAGTGGTAGGGCTTGCAATCCCTGCCATCGATGCGGCAAGGAGGGAGAAAGGTAAGGACAGGAACAAGATCTATAGCGCAATCGCCTTTGCAGCGCTGATAGTCGCGATCGGTATAGTTATCTACCGCGTCTTTAGCGGCGAGGTGCTGCCGGCAGTCGCATTCTCTCAGGAAGTTCTTGTGGACGACCTGTTTGGCTCGTTCTTTGCTATCGCGCTCTTGATAGTTTCCGTGATGGTCACTGCTTCTTCCTGGAACTATTACAAGGGCAAGACCAATCCGGCAGCCTACTATTCCCTGATACTCTTGTCGACCATCGGCATGGTCATCATTGCCTATTCGACTGACTTTGTCATGCTATTTGTCGCGTGGGAGCTGATGTCGCTACCGACGTATGCTCTGGCAGGCTTTACAAAACGCGACCCGATCTCAAACGAAGCGGCAATAAAGTATTTCATGTTTGGCGCGCTTTCTTCGGCGCTCATAGTTTTCGCAATGGGTCTGGTTTACGGGCTTACAGGAACGACTAACATTGGCGACTCGATAAGGGCCATGACCACTCTTGACGCGAGCCTGACGCCTATTGCGCTTTTGGCCGTCGGCCTGTTTATCGCCGGCTTTGGGTTCAAGATGGGGCTCGTTCCTTTCCACATGTGGCTGCCAGATGCATACGAGGGCGCACCAACCACCATCGGCGCACTCCTTGCTGCAGGGACCAAGAAGGCCGGCTTTGCTGCAGCCCTCAGAGTAATTGTCCTTGGCATGTTTGCACTGAACCTAGACTGGACGCTGACCCTTGCCATAGTCGCGATATTCACGATGACTCTTGGAAACCTGGGAGCCCTGATGCAGAGGAGCGTCACGAGGATTCTTGCCTATTCCAGCATCGCGCAGGCAGGATACATCATGATGGGTATCGCGCTGGCGCCGTACTCTGACCAGGCACTTTCCGGCTCGCTGTTCCACATTATCAACCATGCAGTCATGAAGTCTGCTGCGTTCATTGCTGCCGCTGCCGTGGCTACAGCCATCGCCGGCTACAGCCTTGAAAAATACCGGGGGCTTGGAAAGAGGATGCCCATCACCGCGATCGCACTTTCAATCTCACTTCTGGCTCTTGCCGGAGTTCCGCCGCTCAACGGCTTCTGGAGCAAGCTGGTGATTTTTGGTGCGGGAATAAACAGCGGGCCGCTGGTGGAATGGGGCCCGTGGCTTGCCATAGCCGGAGTGCTCAACAGCGCGCTGTCTCTTGGCTACTATGCCTGGATAATGAGAAAGATGTACATGGAAGACGCGCCGGACATGAGCAAGATTAAGGAGCCAAGGGCTATTGTAGCGGTGCTAGTGTTTGCGATGGTGTTCATGGTGGGCTTTGGGATCTGGCATGCGCCGCTGCTAGACTTTGCATCAAAGGCGGTGCCGGATCTGAGCTCGGCAATTTCGCCGGTTGCACTTGGACCTTGAAATCGCGCTAGACCTGCACTGAAGCCAGATCTGTCAGGTTCTCCAGGTGCTTTTTGGCGTCATTTTCTGTCGATATCTTGCGGAGCTCGTGCTTTGCCTTTGCGGCGTATGACCTGTACAGCTTGTCCATCCTGTCGACAAATTCCCTGGACCTTTGATCGTTGTTTCTCACAAGCATGTTGAAAAGCCTGTTTTCGTTATTCCAGTCTATCAGGTCGTCATGTATCTGGTACGCTATGCCCAAAAGGTTGCCAAACGAAGTCATGGCCCTCACCTGGTCTTCGTCGCCGCCTCCGATGAGCGCGCCGACCTTTGCAGAGGTCTCAAAGAGGGAAGCAGTCTTGTATTCCAGTACCTTGATGTAATCGTCCTCGGTGATGTTTTGCTCGTTGCCAAGCCTTATCTCCATCATCTCGCCCTCGCTCATCCTGGTAGCGGCGTTTGACAGCTCGTTTATGAGCTTTGAATCCTTTAGCTTTGACCCGATGTTTAGAATTACTCCCAGGACAAAATCCGCAGTCAGGATGCTGCTGTTGTAGCCGTATTTTATGTGAAAAGACGGTTTGCCCCTTCTCAGGTTCTCCTCGTCAATAATATCGTCATGAATTATTGACTCGGTGTGCAAGAGTTCAATTGCCGAAGCTGCAAGATAAGCGTCGGTGCTTGCTTTTCTAGAGTCTATTGATTCTGCCGAAAGTACAAGGATCAGCGGCCTTATCCTCTTGCCGCCTTCGCTTGCATATCGAAGGGGCGCATGGAATTCCGACCACGAATACAAGTCGAGTTCTCGCTTCAGGGCTTCTTCGATCTTGCAGAGATGATCGGCAAACTGTTCGGTTAGAGGGTTAGCTTCGACGTTTCTCCTGGTACTCAAAAATGTGCTCTTTCCCTGAGGTTATTTCAAAACGTGACCATATTAATTTATCACTATGGTGCGACTGGCAGAAATTACGAGTTGAAGTACGAACTTTTATTTCTATTTTTTCCTCAGATGTATCGCCGCGACCAGACCAAACGTGCCAAGTACGCCGGCCCCGGCAAGTGCCATGACCACAAGACGAGGAAACTCTTCAATAGGCTCTCCTGTCACAATTATCTGTCCGATCATCCCAGGATGAAATCCGCAGTAGTAGTGAAATACTCCCGGAGAATCAGCAGCGAAGGTCCACTGCCACTCTCCTCCGGCTGTTATCGGTGATGCGAAGCCTGAATCAAAGAGCGGATCTTTATCCCTTGCAAGACCGCTTGTAACTGTGTGTGGAATCTTGTCGCTGTTTGTCCATAATACCGTCGCTCCGGGTCTTACCTTCAAGGTGTCAGGCGTAAATGTCAGACCGGTCATGCGCACCACGCACGTTTTCTCGTTACACTGCTCTGTCACTCCACTCTTGCCCCCACCGCCGCCGGCGAACGCTTCCTTTGTCTGAGAAACAGGACCTGTTACTAGTAGGCATACCGCCAGCGCGATTATCGCAGCGGCATAGGTCTGTCTTTGCCAGAGCCAACCACGGTTTTCTCGAACCATGACTTTGGGTGCAAAGCTCGCATCGATAATCCTGCGTTTCGTACCTATGAGCACGATTCTGTTCTGGTGTTAGAACGTCATTCTTTCGTAAAGTTTCAATTTGGCAAAAGTGGCGAATGCTGCGCCCGGGATTAATGAGAAGATGCTCCGGCCGGGATTTGAACCCGGGATCTGCGACTCGAAAGGCTTCCACCCCGGGGCACCGACTTGCGTAGGGTGCCATGCTTGACCGGAAATCAAAACATCAAGCCTTTCAACGATTTGTTTTAGAAGTTGTGTAACATCATCTTGTGCTTGCATGCCCGCCTATGCGGTTCACGGCTAGATAAACAGCGCCGTCTTGGATAGCGGCGTCAGAATATCCAGCTTCTTCCAAGATTCTGAAAATCATGAAGCGTTAGGCGTCGGTTCCTTCTGTTCCTTTAGGCTATCGAAATGTTGTTTCGCTAGCATGAACTTATACATAACAATCCCATCTTGCAGCTTCGAAAGAAGCAACACGGAAGAATAAAGTTCCCTTGTGTCTTGCATAAAGGGCCGATAAGATCGCTTAACGGGATGTCTGTTATCATCGAATCGAATCCGCTTTGCCGTTGGTTCAAGCCCAACCGATCCGTGCGACATGGCATTTCTAACCGATACGTTGAAGGGATATAGAAGCACAGAATAGGGCTTTTCTTCCTTTAACGGCCCGACAAGGTTAGTTAAGTTACGTTCCTTCTTCAATACTTGGTAATCTGCGGGCTTCCCGGCTAGTATTTCATGAATTCCGTATAATATCCTTACGTGCTTTTCCATTAGGTTGCCAATTAGATCGTGAATGTGAATGTAACGGCGAATTGTGGCGTTGGTGATGGTTCTATGCTTCTTCTGTAAGAACGACACTTCCTTATGAATCTGAATCGCAAGTTGCGTCGAATTGTAAACTTCGTTTTCATCTACAGTGTTCATAAAGGCGTTATATTCGTCAAGTTTCCCTTCTTCGGTAAGGCGCTTGACCAGCTGGAACACGATGTTGCGGTATTCCATGTATCGTGTTTTGGAAAGAAAATCCGACCTACTCGGATTCTTGAAGGATTCGTAAGCGACAACCAAGAAAGCATCTAGCGGTTCGTCGAATTGTCCATGTCCGAACGCATCGAACGTTAGGTTCAGGACTTCATTAAGAAGCCGTTTCCTTGTTTGTTCATCCGGGATGTATCGACATTTTTCTTGCCATGCTTCAAGCCCTTTGACGAATTCAATTATTCCCGCTACCTGACTGTCTCGAACCTTGATTTCAATGCCCGAAAGGTTGGATAGGAATTCGGCAAGTTTTGGCTTTATTTCAGCTTTCAACTTTCCAATGTCCTGTTTGGACATATCGCTAATTCTGCGATTGGCTAGACTTTCATCGGACATGGAACAACCTTCCCGGCGCTAGTCAGTATGACGCTACCTAAACTTAGCGATCAGGTTTCCGCCGCCGTAACCGAAGAACCCGGCAATGATAAAGACGATTAGGGCTAAGACACCAGCGCCCAAAAAGTAACCGAAACCGTCCGGGACGACGGCAAACGACATAGCGTAAAGGATGAAGAACACGATCGACATTAACGCAAGGATGCCAAGAAACCCCTTGCCGCCCAAATCTATCGAATCGAACATTCTTCTAGTATATACGCAAGCATCTCAAATTTAAGCGTGATGAAGCGTTAGGCGCGCCGTTTCGGATAGCGGCGTCAGAATATCCAGCTTATCTTTATCATGCTTTTGAAATAATTCAAACCTTTATCCGTGAACTTGATCTCATCGTCTTTTCCGCATAGTTCAACATATCCTTGCTGCTTAAGATAATTGGCTACTAGGCGTGAATATCCTTCCTGATCGCCGATTCCATTGAATCTTAGCGCCCTGAACACTTTCAAGGCACTGATACAACCTTTTCCCTGTTTGACTTCAAGTTGTTTATACATCATCTGAATAACGAATTGGGATAGTATCTTGGCGTCCCACTCGGGATCATTAACGCTTATGTTGATTGCCATCGCTGTAAAGCTTCGCCACAATCTTATTATCTTTGCGGGGTGCGGTA
>Ga0187893_10013147_pt1 | contig 11595 bp, 12 predicted proteins | sample MA1701074metaG_FD_139574 | JGI IMG/M metagenome (GOLD analysis project Ga0187893, IMG submission 139574) | White microbial mat communities from a basaltic lava cave in the Kipuka Kanohina Cave System on the Island of Hawaii, USA - MA170107-4 metaG ...
GAGTTGGGATGAAGACTCAAACCGGCTGTTCCGCGAACTTGACCCAGTGCTTTGGCGAAACCTGGACTGCAACCCGATCGCCCTGTTGCAACAGATGCCAATCAACCAGCTTGAAGAGCGCGCCGTGCAGCTGGCTCTTCACAGTCGCATCAACTATGCATACCGCAGAATGCAGGAATACCTGACTTCCACGCGGACCTGGGGTGCGCGTCACGCTGGCGTGCTGGCAGCACGACCGGTTGCATATTTCTCCGCTGAGTTCGGGTTGCACGAGTCATTGCCGATCTACTCGGGAGGTTTGGGTGTGCTGGCCGGTGACCATCTCAAGAGCGCATCGGATCTCGGAATCCCACTTGTGGGCATTGGACTTTATTACTCTCAAGGTTATTTCAAGCAACGGCTCAATCTCGATGCCTGGCAGCAGGAAGCATACCTCGACCTGGACAGCCGGATACTGCCAATTGAGCCGGCAGTGAGTGCTGCGGGAGAGCCGTTAACGGTGACCATCAAAACCCGCACGGGGACAATAGCGGCGCGCGTATGGCGTGTCGCCGTCGGTCGCAATACGCTCTTCTTGCTCGACTCTGATGTCGAGGGAAACCAGCCTGAAGACCGTGAGCTGACCGCGCGGCTTTATGGTGGCGATAATCGCGTTCGCATTCGCCAGGAGTTACTGCTAGGCGTCGGCGGCGTGCTTGCGTTAAAGGCACTCGGCATCTCGCCCGGCGTGGCCCACCTGAATGAAGGGCATAGTGCCTTCGCTACTTTGGAACTAATTCACCAGCGGATGGAAAGCGAAGGCATCAGCGCAGACGAGGCCCGTCGTCGCCTGGCCGCGCAGATAGTGTTTACCACGCATACGCCGGTACCTGCTGGTCACGACCGTTTCAATCCACAGTTGCTGGAAGAACACCTGGGACCGTTGCGCGAAGCACTGGGACTTGCGGAAGAGGAGCTGTTGGGGTGGGGCCGAGTCAATCCCGGGGATCCTAATGAAGACTTCTGTATGACGGTGCTGGCCTTGAAACTTGCACGACGCGCGAACGCTGTTTCGTCCCTCCATGGTCATGTCTCGCGCGCAATGTGGGCACAGCTGTTCCCAACCTACAGTGAGCACCACGTGCCTATCGGCCATGTCACCAACGGGGTCCACGTTCCCACCTGGCTGGCGCCGCAAATGCGGCAGGTTTACGACCGGCACTTCGGGCCTGACTGGCCTGAACGGAGCGGTGAGGCCGGCTTTCTCGAAGCCGTCGAGGGTATAGATGACGGCGAGCTTTGGGAAACGCACCAGACACTGAAGGTACAACTCATCGAGCTGGCCCGGCAGCGAGCTGCCAGCTATGCTGAGCAGAGAGGTGAACCCGCGAAGTTCGTGAGTCAACTGCGCCGCGCTTTAAGTCTCGAAGCTTTGACAATAGGATTTGCACGACGTTTCGCCACCTACAAACGCGCTGACCTGATCTTGCACGACATGGAGCGGCTGGCCACTCTGGTAAACGAAGACCAAATGCCAATCCAGTTCATCTTCGCGGGCAAGGCCCACCCAGACGATCAGCCAGGCAAAGAGATTCTGCAAAAGATTGCCAGGTTGATGCACGACCCCCGTTTCGCAGGTAAGGTTTTGTTCATTGAGGACTACGACATCAACCTGGGTCGTCATCTGGTGTCAGGCGTGGATGTTTGGCTCAACAACCCGCGGCGCCCCCTGGAAGCGTCCGGGACAAGTGGTCAAAAAGTGGTCTTAAACGGTGGACTAAATCTCTCGATCCTCGATGGCTGGTGGGCCGAAGCCTACGACGGGCTGAACGGGTTTGCCATCGGAACGGGCGAGACCCACACATCTGAAAAGGTTCACGATGCGCGCGACGCTGAGGCCCTTTTAAGGGTGCTTAAAGAGGAGGTCATTCCCCTTTACTATCAACGTGACCGCGATGGATTGCCCCGTCAATGGATTGCCCGGATGAAACGGGCGATTCGAACCCTGGGATGGCGATTCAGTGCCGACCGGATGGTGATGGATTATGTGCTCAAGGCGTACATCCCGGCGGCGGGTGGCACGAGTAGCGACGTTCGCCGTGCGTGAGATATGTCCCTCAAGCCGTTTTGCTTTTGCCGGAGAGGCTCTTTTTCAGCACATCCATAATGTCTATGACTTTCCCTTCCTGCGCGGCGGGGACTTCGAATTCGACTACGTCCGTACCTTTTGCACGTTTCTTTTCAACTAGCTTGAGTAATTGTTCCGTTTGGCGATCCTTTAATTCAGCTGGTCGCAGATGTTTGGTTGACTTCTTCTTGATCAGGTTTTCAAACTTCGTCACGGTGGCCGCTGGTACTTTCTTCTTTTTTGGCAAGCCAACCTCCTGCGGCAAGCGAACCTCATCAGCAAAACGCATTGTCTCGGCCCGTAGAATTCCGTTCTCGGGGAAAATCGCCACCAGATATTCCTTGCCCCTCATCACAAAGGTAGCGATGCCGGCGAAGTCGTCCTGATCCATCGTTTCAGCAAGTAAGCGATAGGCCTTCTCGGATCCTTTACCAGGAGCCAGAAAATAGGACCGTTCAAAGTAAACTGGCGGGATCGAGTCGCGCTTGACAAATCTTCGCAGCTCGATGTCCCGGCTCTGTTTAGGCGCCAGCCGCTCGAGCTCCTGATCCGTTACGATCACAAACTTGTCCCTGTCGATCTCAAAACCACGAACCAGCTCATTGGCGTCCAGATCTCGCTCTGTTTTTTGAGAGTAATAGCGGCGAGCCAGCGGTTCGCCCGCTGGACCAAGCATTCGCAGGCGCACCCGACTACTGCGATTTCCGGGATAGAGATCAACCGGGACACTGACCAATCCAAAGGTCAAAGTGCCAGACCAGAATGGTCGAGCACTCGCCTGCTCGACAACGTCGCCTTCTTTTGATTTTTGTTTAGGCAGCCCGCTTCTCCTTTTTCAGAGCCGCAACACTCTTTGCCAGAACCTTCTCGAGTGATGCCGGGGCCCGTTTTGTTCTGACTGGTTGCAGTCTCGGCGCCTTGCCCTTCGCTTTTTGCTTAATGAACTCCATAACCCGGTCGCTGTATTCGTCCCGGTAATCACCTGCGTTAAACTCGCCATGGAGTAACTCCACGAGCTGCCTGGCCATATTCAATTCTTTCTTTTCAGGAGCCCGGGCTTCCGGTTTCGGCAGATCTCTGGCAGACAGCACTTCTTCGGCCTTGCGCAGCGTGAACAGCACCAGATAATCATCCCAAACACCCAGGGCGCCGGTGTATTCCTGATTTCTCATTATCCAGTGCGCAATACCTTCCTTCTCCTGGTTGCGCAGTGCCTTGGCCAACGCGAAGTAAGATGCCTGATCTCCGTCTGGCTCCAAATAGTAAGGACGGTCGTAATACTCTGGAGTGATAGCTTCTTTGGGAACAAACTCTTTAATCTCTATCTCACGGGAAGGTTCCGGTTGCAAACTTTTTAGTTCTGCCTCCTCCAGGATTACGAAGGTCCCCGGTTCGATTTCAAATCCCTTACGAATGTCTTCGTTCGGAACCTCTGCGCCGGATTCTCGGTCCACCATGTGCTGCCTAACCCGAATTTTGTTCCGATCTTCAAGAATATGGAAACGCACACTCTTGTCGGAAACCGCCGCGTAGAGCTTTACCGGCACCTTGATCGAATCCAATTTCAAATTGCCTTTCCAGATCGCCCGCGCCGCCATTTCAACTCCTTTGCCCTTCAACCTCTTCAAGGCAAGTCGCACAAAGATATTCCCTTTCGATTGTTTGGGTAATACATGACCAGCAAATGGGCAGGTCACATCCTGTGCAACGATATTCCGTCTGATATACATACGTGTGACTGCATGCCGGACAGACGTCCGTCCCCTCCTCTAACCACCACCGGAAAATTCCACTTGCCCTGGACACAGTGACTAAGGATAACGCATTTCGAATTCCACAACGTGCCCACGGTCTGGAATTGTACTAATGCTGACAGGTGACACCAGCGGCAGGCCGGTCCATCACAAACTTCGGCCATTTCGTCCCAAAGTAATTGCGCTTTCGTTAGTTGAAGAAACTAATGGCGGGTTGACCTTGAGTCAGATGCGTTGCGCTCGCGGGCAAAATCAGGCTATCACAATGTACTAACCATCCTCTCTTGGTCTATCATTTCCCCACAATCGAGCATTCCCGTAGTGCGCCTACACGCCTATGTTTGAGGAACTGGATCTGAAAGACGAAAACGAGGTAGTCAAGAGGCCCTGGTGGCAGCAGCGCTGGGCCCGGATCCTCTTAATCTGGGGTATTTGGACCCTAATCGGAATACTCTTTACGCTGCAGTATTACTTCACGTCTTTCCGGTCTGAGCGTCCGATCAGCTTTTTCGAGTCGTTCTATATTCAAATGGCCTGGAGTTATCTCTGGGCCCTGGTAACTCCTCTGGTCCTTTGGCTTACGACTCGAATTCCCATTGATCGTCATAATTGGGTTCGTGGGTCGCTGCTCCACTTACCGCTCAGTATCGCGCTCAGCGTTGCTGTAACCGCCGTTGGCCATTTGATTCTGTGGATGAAGTTCGGATGGGCCTCGGGGCGCCCTTTCTCGTTTGAGCGGCTGACAAGGTTCGTAATTGGGAACTTTAGCGAAGGCCTGGGAATGTACATGCTTGTGGCTCTGATCGGGTACGCCTTTAGCTATTACCGACGCTATCGCGCGGGCGAGCGTCGCAGCCTGCAACTGGAAGCTCAGCTATCTCAAGCGCAGCTGCAAGCCCTGAAAATGCAGCTTCACCCACACTTTCTCTTTAATACGCTCCACTCGATTTCAGCATTACTGAACCAGCAGCCCGAGGCTGCGCGGGCGATGATCACCCGCCTGGGAGATTTCCTGCGACTGACCCTGGAAAATGCGGGCACCCAGGAAGTAACGCTCCGGAGGGAGATGGAGTTCTTGCGGTGCTATCTGGAGATTGAACGAGTAAGGTTTCAAGATCGTCTCAAAACGCGAATGGATGTGAGCCCTCCCGCGCTAGACGCGAAAGTCCCGAATCTCATCCTCCAACCTATTGTGGAGAATGCCATTCGCCATGGAATTGCCCCCCGGTCAACTCCGGGCCTAATCGAGATTCTGGCGAAACCTCAAAACGGCACGCTTCGTATCCAAGTTAGGGACAACGGTCCCGGGCTGCCAGCGGGTCGTACTTCGGAGAAGATTTTTAGCAAGGGATTGGGTCTGGCAAACACGGAGAGACGGTTGGACCGCCTTTATGGAGCTGCGCACCGCTTTGAGTTAAGCAATGCCCCAGAAGGTGGATTGGTGGTCACGCTCGAGATTCCTTTCAGCGTTGACACCAACGGATCGGCTGCCGGGACTACCCTGTAATCGAATACAAAAAATAAACTTTTTTGCCAGAAAAACCACCCTCGTGGTGTAACGGTAATTAGGAGCGCCCCAGACCTCCGCCCAAGTCATCAGTTCAAAGGCCGGTAGGCATGACTGCCATTATCCGTGTGCTTATTGTTGATGACGAACCATTGGCTCGCGGGGTCCTCCGCGAGATGCTCCAAGCTGACCCCGAAGTAACCATCGTCGGCGAGTGCGCTAATGGGAAAGAGGCCGTGAAGGCCATTCAGGAACTGGCTCCAGAGGTTCTTTTCCTGGACATTCAAATGCCCGAATTGGGGGGCTTTGAAGTACTCGATGCACTCGACGAGGGCCAAGCACCACACCTTATCTTTGTTACAGCTTACGACCAGTATGCCGTCCGAGCCTTTGAGGTTCACGCGCTCGATTACATCCTGAAGCCCTTTGATCGCGAGCGATTTCAGGCTTCCTGGCAACGAGCCAAGGTGCAGGTGTTAAGGGAACGTAACGGCAAGGTGGAACAGAAAATCCTGTCCCTGCTCGAAGATTTAAAGGCCGGAACCAAATATTTGGAGCGTTTGGTCATAAAATCGTCGGGCCGCATCTACTTCCTCGAAACAAACGAGATTGACTGGATTCAGGCCGAGGGAAATTATGTTTCCGTGCATACTGGGAAAAAATCCCATTTGTTAAGGGAAACTATCACCGGCCTCGAGAACCAGCTGGATCCCAAGAAATTCCTTCGTATCCACCGCTCGGCAATTGTCCGAATTGATCGCATAAAGGAACTACAACCGTGGTTTCATGGCGAATACCACATCATCCTCCACGACGGCACCCAGCTCACGCTCTCGCGAAACTATCGCGACCGACTTCAAGAGGCGTTGGGGAAATTGAGCTGATCGGGTCATCACCCGTCCAAGCCCACTAATCACAACTCTTAGCCCGTTTGTCACAAAATTGGTCTTTCTTCCAAAAATCCTCGTTAAAGTCTTTGTGAAATCAAGGGGGGTCTTACTCAGATTGGCTCGGCCTGAGAGTTTCAGGCGGTTCCCAATCAGCTTCGCGTTGCTCATTCCGGTGCTCTAACCCCAGAGAGCCAGCAAATCCCGGATAACACTACCGAACACGGTCATACCGGAGGTGTTCTGATGAGAACGCGTGAGTTCGCTGCAGGGGCAATCGTGCTACTGCTGGCCTTGATGCAACTAAATGCCGGTCCATTAGTGAGACCGGATCCGGGTAGCAGCTGCGCTGCCCCCGAATATGAACCGAGGCGGATGCCGGAACGACTTAAGCCCGTGGTGGTTCCCCATCCGAAGTCAATGGTGGTTCAGCGCGATCAGATTTTGGCGACGGCTTACTACGACACCATGAGTATTCTGAGTCGCAGTAACTCCTGTAGCGATTTCTTTGGCGGCTCCGAGGCTTCAGTGAATGTATTCAGTGAGTTCATGGCCAGCGTTAAAAGGTCTCGTCTCCCGTCAGGTATCGGAGTCAGGATGTCTGGCGACTATATGAACGTACTTAACGCACAGACGCAATTGAAATACCGGCTGTTTGAAACAACCTCGATAAATACTGCCGGGCCTTTTTACCTGCAAAAGACTTTCTTCTCTGGAGCGAGAATTTTCGGCATTGGTAGTTTTCCCCCGAATTCCAGGGAAGCAAGGGTGTTGATGTTGCTACATGAATTGGGACATCTGATGAGGGGCGCGGATGGGAAGTGGTTACTGCCCGATGATGGTCATAGTTTGGAAGACAGTATTAACAACACCCGAAGAGTTGAGTCAGTGTGCGGGGATCAAATTCGAGACACAACCAGGGTCCCTGATTCAGTTCGATTAAATAGTGCGGAGCAAACGGTCTCCCCGGCCGCTGCAACTTCCAGCCATTAACCATCGAAATGGGAGCTGGAGCCTTCGAGGAGGGAAAAATGAACGAACCAACCATGTATCACAGCCCAGATATAGACTCATCCACCAATCAAAGTGATAGTGAACCTCGACCCGAGTCTCAACGCAACAATGTTTTGGCGTTGAAACTACTGGCCTCGAGGTTGATGCAGGAAGTGGAATCTCTTAACGAAGTACATTCCGTAGACATCCACCAAGGGATTGACTTCTACGATGAGGTAACCGAATTTGAGATCGGGCTGATTCGGCGCGCACTCACACACACGCGCGGCCATCAAGGGCGGGCGGCCCGCTTGCTAAACCTTAAAGTGACCACTCTGAATTCCAAGATCAAGCAGTACAAGATCAAACTTGATGCTTTTGCGAACGGCTACTCGTTAGTCGACCCGGCTGAACTGGAAGCTCGGCAGCACGCCTAGCTTTAAATGACACAGATCTTGTGTCAAAAATCTGTAGGGGCGGCCCTCCGTGGTCGCCCCTCGCCGCATCACGCACAATAAAAACGTAAATCGACTCCGACGCGACCAGGGGTGATTAGCCGTGGTGGTTTCTTGGAAGGGCCACCCCTCGCCGCATCACGCACAATAAAACGTAAATCGACCCCGACGCGACCAGGGGCGGCCACGAAGGGCCGCCCCTGCAGATTTTTGACTCAGCGGCTAAAGCCTGTAATTATTTATCATTGGTCATTATTGGTCATTGGTCATTTCTCATTTGTCATTGGATGGGATTAGATTTGGTTACTTCGAATCGACAAAAAATGGACATACAAGAAATGACTGGTAATAAATGGTGAATGTTTTTTATGAGGCTGGAGGTCGAAGAATTTGCCAAAGCAAATAAGGTTAATCGTAGCTGTCCTGCTTTTCAGCACTGTGATGTTCGCTCAAGAAGTTTCCGAAATCAGAAACTTTCTGCGCATCAACGACCAGTTTTGTAGTGGCGGACAGCCAAGACTCGAGCACCTGGCAAAACTAAAAGCGGAGGGCGTGAAGGCAATCATAAACCTGCGCCAGCCCAGCGAACACCGCGCTGCCGAGGAAGAGGCAATCGCCAAGGAACTTGGTCTTCGGTACTTCAATATCCCGGTCCGGTTCGCCGAACCTAAAGACGAGCAGGTCCTCGAGTTCCTAAAGCTGACCGATGATCCTGAAAACCGACCCGCCTTTATCCATTGCGCCGGAGCAATCCGAGTGGGGGCCTTCTGGATGATCCGTCGCGTAATCCGTGATGGCTGGAGTCTGGAAAAAGCCGAGGAAGAAGCAAAGAGAATCGGACTGCGTGAAAGCCCGCATCTGAATGAATTTGTTCGCGCCTTTATCGAGCGACATAAAGACTAAGCTCAAACGTAGCGATTATAATGTGGTTTGTGATGCGAAGCCTTAAACTACTGATATTTTCGAGTCTGGTTGCATTGCTCAGCGCCACCTCCGTAATCGCCTGTTCCTGCATGCCGACAGCCGGTCCCGAGAAAGAAATTGAGCAGGCCGACGCAGTCTTTGCAGGTAAAGTAATCTCGAGCAAAAGGCAGAATGGCGCCAGGCCTTTCGACGACATCGAAGTTGAGTTTGTAGTTGATAGAGTTTGGAAGGGACAAGTGACTAAGCGGTTTCGGATCTTTACGGCTGAAAGTTCGGCTTCCTGCGGTTACCGGTTCAAGAAGAATCGTACTTATCTAGTTTATGCCTACGGAAAGGGTAACGAGGGATTGCAAACCGGCATCTGCTCTCGTACTCGAAGGTTAAAGGATGCGCACCAGGATTTGATTGTGCTGGGCGCGGGCCGAAGGCCAGCCCCCTAGCCCCTGCCCCTTACTTTGCCTGATAAATGATCACTCTCTTTCGCCGGCTCATCCCGAATAAGAGACCGCCGACAGCACCGGCCCCCGCCACAAGTGGCGTCAAGACATATAAGTAAACCTCGCCATCATCGATCGGAGGCGAATTCTTGGCCTTACCGGCAACTGCTCCGACCCCCGCGCCGATTCCGGCCCCGATCAAGGCATATTTTCCTTTTTCCGCTTTGCGCACTACTTGCGACACCTGAAAAACACTATCTCTGCCAAAGGCTTCGTCCCTGTTTTTCCGCCGAATCCCTATCTCGGAGTCGGTCACAGTGGTCAGCCTGCCCTTAACGCTCTGCCCGTCTCTAAGCTTCAAAACCAGTTCTTCGCCAACTGGTATATTCTGCAATCTTGACCAGTCATTTGTAGCTGCAGTCTGCTGAGCCGGGACCGCCGGAGAAGGGATTAAACTGACTGCCAGCAATAGGCAGATAAAGATCGTTCTTTTTTGCACTGAGTCCTCCTAGACTTGATCCAAAGGTGGGTAATGCCGCCCCTGATCATTGCAAGCGGGAGACCAGAAAACGGAGCTTTTACGCCTGATTATGTGGTGACGATCTGCCACGAATAGCTGACAGGTGGCGTATAACAATCGCTCCCTCGCGACACTAAACCTTTACCCCCAATACAGCCCTCAACCGACTCGGTTACCGGGTGCCGCGGGGAATAATTTCGACGCTTTAACGTAGACTCGGGAAAGTGATATAAGAGTACAGTTTCCGGTGGCTTCCTTACGAATACGGGCCCAGCGTTAGTCAGCGCTGGATCTTCACCTAAGTTTGCCGGCCTTTTAATCATGCCGCGCCATAGGAAAAAAGAACGTGCCTGAAATTCTTTCCACCAGTGCGTTAACGGTATTCCTGATCATAGCGGGTTTGGGATTTGCCCTTCTGCTCGTCTCCCTGGTTTTTGGGGAAGTCTTTGAACTGTTTGGGTTTGATGTCGACGTTGGTGGCGGGATCGACGGGCATGGCTTGCTCGATAGCCGTGCTGTTAGCGTCTTCATCACAACCTTTGGCGGCGTAGGTGCGATTGCCACTCAGCTCGGATTTTCCGTACTGCCCAGCGCGCTATTAGGTCTGGCCTCGGGTTTGGCCTTTGGGGGACTAGTGTCCCTCTTTGCGCGCTTCCTTTACCGGCAACAATCGACCAGTTCCGTGAGCGCCAGTCAACTGGTAGGCCGCAACGCCCAGGTCATTGTGGCCATCCCAGCAGGCGGTGTGGGACAAATAAGTTGTCGCATCGGCGAAGAGAGGGTGGAACGAATCGCCCGCTCCCGGGACAGCCGAGAGCTCAGTCTGGGAACCCTGGTTTGTATTGAAGAAATAGGCAGCAATTTCGTAATCGTCAGTCCCGTCCAGGACCATCCAAGCTTTCAGTCAGGAACAACAAATAGTTCTCCTGACTGACTTGAAGGGAGTGCCCCATGAATAACTTCAACGATCCGATCATAATCCTAGCGATCCTCCTGGTGGCGATCGGTTTCATCATTGCTTTTTGGCTGCTGAGCCGGAATTACATCAAAGTACCGCCTAATCTGGCAGCAGTAATTTCCGGAAGGTCTAGAAAGCTGAGTGATGGGACCTACGTTGGCTATCGCCTGGTTCGAGGGGGAGCCACCTTAATCATCCCTTTCCTGGAAAAGGTTGATTATCTGAGCTTGAACGTTCTGACTGTCCCCCTGGCAACTTCGAGGGCTTATACAGTTCAAGGCGTTCCGGTTTCGGTCAAAGCGGTGGCCAATGTCAAAATCAAAGGCGATGATGATTCGTTGCGCGCCGCTGCCGAGCGTTTTCTGGGAATGAAGCCCGAAGAGTTTCATAGGCTCGTTTTTCAAACGCTGGAAGGGCACCTGCGCGCAATTCTGGGAACGCTGACTGTCGAGGAGATCAACAATGACCGGCAGAGCTTTGCTCAGAAACTGACCACCGAGGCGGCCGGTGATCTCGAGAAGATGGGCATTGGCCTCGATGCTTTGACCATTCAGGAAATCAGTGATGAGGAAGGATACCTGGATGCACTCGGTAAGCGTCGCACCGCGGAAGTTCGGCGTGATGCGGAGATTGGCGAAGCTGAAGCCACTCGTGACTCTAAGATCAAGTCAGCCCTGGCCATGCAGGAAGGAGAGAAAGTCCGGCTCGACTCGGAAGCCAACATTGCCTCTTCAACTCGGGAAACTGAAGTAAAGCGGGCCAAGTTTGAAGCGGAGATCAAACGCGAACAGGCCACCGCGTCGCAATCAGGTCCGCTCGCCGAAGCCAAAGCTCGCCAGGAAGTTGTCGCCGAGGAAGTAAGGATTGAGCGAATTCGAACCCAGGAACAGATTGCCGTTCAGGAACAGGAAGTACTTCGGCGTGAGAAGGAACTGGAAGCTACGGTGGTGAAGAAGGCCGAGGCCGAACGCCGGGCAGCAGTTCTTTTAGCCCAGGGACAACAGGAAGCGGCTATTCTTACCGCTGAAGGCCAGAAGCAGGCCAGAATTGCTA
>Ga0187893_10013148_pt1 | contig 11593 bp, 8 predicted proteins | sample MA1701074metaG_FD_139574 | JGI IMG/M metagenome (GOLD analysis project Ga0187893, IMG submission 139574) | White microbial mat communities from a basaltic lava cave in the Kipuka Kanohina Cave System on the Island of Hawaii, USA - MA170107-4 metaG ...
CTTCACGAAAGCGCTGACCAGGGTCCCCAATGGTGCGAATGATGCGGTTACGAATGTCCTCCTGCCCTCCCACATGGTCCAGAAGCCTCTCAGTCAGAGGATCCCAAAGCAGCCCATTGATCGTGAAATCGCGACGCATGACGTCAAGCCTGGCATCGTCGGTATAGGTTACTCTGTCAGGATGGCGTCCATCCGTATAGTTTCCATCCGAACGGAAGGTAGTCACTTCAATCCGCTGGCCGTCAGCCAACACTAATACCACACCAAATTCCGCACCAACTGCTACTGTGCGGGAGAAGAGCTGCATGACCTGACCGGGGCTCGCGCTGGTGGCAATGTCGTAGTCCTTTGGCGGCATTCCCATTAGCTGGTCACGGACACAACCGCCTGCAAAGTAGGCAGAATGTCCCGCCTGGCGGAGTCTTTTGACAATGCGAATGGCTGTTTCTTTCACTTCAGCGTCCTGGCGGAACCGATTGAGTCGAAACCAAACTTCCGGCGAATTTGGTCCGCGGCCTCATAGACACGAGCCTTCTTCTCTCGCGATTCCTTCTGGAACAGATGCTCCTGGAGCGCGGCATAGCCAAGTCCGCTCAGTCCCACGCCCAGGAGGCGAATCTTGAGTTTGGGATCCCAGCTCTTGTTCAGAAGCTCAAGAACCCTGTCGAGAATGTCGCAGTCCAACTGAGTGGGCTCCTCCAGTGAAACCGCACGGGTGATGGTGTGGAAGTCAAGATCACGCAGCTTGAGAGTGATTGTGCTCGCGAACATGTGATGCTGTCGCAACCGATGGGTGGTCCGTTCAACGAGCTCTGCCAGGGTTGCATGGACTTCCTCCGCATCGCGGGTATCGTGCGCAAATGTATGCTCGTTGCTGATGGATTTTGGCTCTTCGTGATAGTCAAAATGAGAGGTGTTCAGCCCCTGAGCCTTGCGATGGAGTGATTCTCCCCAGTGACCGAACAACTCCTGCAGAGTCTGGAGGCCGAGCCCGGCAAGTTCAGCTACCGTGGTCACTCCGAGATCGTGAAGCCGCTTCTCGGTCACCCTGCCGATACCGGGCAGTTTACCGACTCTCAACGGCGCCAGCAGGGCAGCCTCGTGACCCGGCAGAACCCAAAAAATACCGCGCGGTTTGGCGAGATCGGAAGCGACCTTGGAAACCAGCTTGGTGCGGGAGATTCCGACAGACACGCTCAGCCCGGTCTCCTGGGCGACGTGGGTGCACAACCTCTGTGCGAGCGGCAGCGGGTCGCCGTGCAGGCGGCTTGAGCCAGTGAAGTCGAGATAGGCCTCATCGATGGACACCATCTCCACAACCGGCGTGAAGCGCTGAAAAATTTGCTCTACCTTCCGGGAATACTCCACGTACTTGTCACGGCGCCCTGGAAGAAAAATGGCATGGGGGCAAAGCTGCTTGGCCGTAACGAGCGGCATCGCGGAGTGGACGCCAAACTTCCGCGCCTCATAGGATGCGGCGGAAACAACGCCGCGCTGATCCGGCGACCCGCCTACCACAACGGCCTTGCCCTTGAGGCTCGGCTCAAAAAGTTCTTCGACCGACACAAAAAAGGCGTCCATGTCGGCATGGAAAATGACGGACTCCATTGTTGTCAGTTGATTATTGTCTGTTGATCGTTGGATGGTGGACGATGGAGTGGCCAGCGATCACCGAAGAACCAACATCGGACAACGATCGAACCTAATACTTTCGCAGCACCGCTATCACGCGACCCTGAATCGTCAAGTCCCGGGCCTTGACCACGATCGGTTGCATCTCTGCGTTTGCTGGCTGCAGCCGGACATAATCGTTCTTCTCGCGGTAAAATTTCTTGAGGGTCGCCTCGCCGTTATCGATCAACGCCACCACGGTATCGCCGTTGGCTGCACCCTGTGTTTTTTCCACAACCACAAAGTCGCCGTCACAGATATGATCTTCGACCATTGAGTTGCCCTTCACCTGGAGCACGAAGACGCTTTTGCTTCCGACGAATTCTTTCAACGAAAGGCTCTCATGGCTGGGCACCGCTTCCAGTGGACGGCCGGCTGCAATCCGGCCTAGTAAAGGCAGTTGCAGATCTACCAGCTTGGCCTGGGTGGGGTCCGTCGCTCGCCGGGCCTTGGAGGCCTGGTCGAGCGGCTCACGATTGACGACTTCGATCGAGCGGCTGCGGTTGTAGTCTCGCCGGATGAAGCCTTTTCGCTCGAGGGTGTTGATATGCTTGTGCACAGTGGCAAGCGAGGAAAGATGCAGGCTTCTGCCTATTTCGTCAAAGCTCGGACAATAACCTTTTTCCTGAACGAATCGGTCCAGAAAATAGAGGACTTGAAACTGACGCTTTGTTAGTGGCATAGAAGGCTCTTAGCAATCATAGACTTTCAAGAGCCGATTATAGGCGAAATAAAAGCGAATTTCCAGGAGAGTGCGACCTATGACGCGAACTTACCCCTCCGCACCCGTCTGCGCAGTCGGCGCGATCGTGTTTCGCGGCAACACGGTCCTGCTCATCCAGCGGGCCAAGCCGCCGGCTCTGGGCAAGTGGTCTATCGCCGGGGGCGTGGTGGAGCTGGGAGAAACTTTGGAGGCAGCGGTCGTGAGGGAGGTTCGCGAAGAGGCGGGAATGGATGTGAAACCGATCGGAGTGGGCAAGGTCATCGACCGGATCTATAAGGACTCCGACGGGAAGATCTCTTACCACTACGTCATCATTGATTACGTTTGTGAAGCGGGTGCCGGCGAGCCGCGGGCCGGATCAGATGCCTGTGACGCCGGCTTTTTCGAGATTCAAAACCTGGATAAGATGAAAATGACGGAGGGCACGGCGGATGTGATTCGCGAAGTGCGGCGGCTTTGGAGAGACTTGACCGTCTGACGCACTCCCGGCTGGTCACTCTGTTTTGGTAATCCGCCGAACACTCTCACAAATTGCTTCCTGGTCGAAAACCTTCTTCCAGTCCGGACGAAACAGGGCAGGCATGGCCGCATCGATGGCCTTCAGTGCCCCATCCGAAAACACCGCACCCTCTTTCTCCTGAAACACGATCGCCAGTTCCACACGAAGATGTCCCAGAACGAAATCACGGGCTGCCTCAGCAGGCACGCCGCGACGCACGGCCTCGTCAGTGGCCTGGCGAATGACCGTCAGGCACGTGGCCAGCACGGTCTCAGAGAGCACTGGTTCCAGTAGAATCATCTGCTCAACCGTGCACCGATGCGAGCGCATTACGGGCTGGAAGATTGTGCGCGCCAAGCGTTCGCCGGCTGCATAGGCCGCCTCCGGTCCCTGCAGCAGAGCGCAAACAATATGTTGCCTGGCATGCTCGCCTCCGAAAAAATCATGTTGAGCGTCAGAGTCTGTCTCTTCGCTGAACACCGGCGGGTGGCAAGGGTGAGTGACAAAGTAGACCAGGTCCTTGCGGCTGGGTAGCTCACCCGCATAGGGCGCCGCGGCATCCAACACCATCACCATCGTGCCCGCCGCGAGATGGCGTTCGAGCTGATGTGCGACCTGTCCAATGCGATTGTCGGGTACGGCCAGAATCACCGCTTCGGCTCCTTCAAGGGCAGGCTGCAGCGGAACCGTTGTGACACCGAGTTCGGCGAGCGTCGCCTGGCCGGCTTTGCTGATCTCCACATGGCGCACGGCATAATCCGATCGCTTGAGATTGCGTGTGAGCCGCTGGCCCATCTTGCCGCCTGCTCCGATAAGGGTCACGCTTACCATAGTTGAAATTTTCCTCGTTGCAGTGTCCTTCAAGATTTGGCTCGGTCACGGCGAACACTCGGCATCTGGGGTCATGGAGACTGACTGCCAACCTACCCCAGCAATCGCTTGGTGAACTCGTTCTGCCCGTGAACATCGGTCAAACGCTGATCGCGGCCCTGGTAGAAATAGGCTAGCTTCTCGTGATCCAGACCCATCAGCCGAAGCAGCGTCGCGTTAAGGTCGTGGGCGTCTACGCGCATCTCCGAGGCTTGTACGCCAAACTCGTCGGTCGCGCCCAGTGCCTGGCCACCTTGCACACCGCCCCCCGCCATCCAGGTGCAGAACCCGTAAGGATGATGGTCGCGCCCGTTCTGGCCTTGCGCCAGCGGCGTGCGTCCAAACTCTCCGCTCCAGACCACGAGCGTTGAATCCAGCAGACCGTGTGCTTTCAAATCCTTGAGCAAGCCAGCAATCGGACCGTCGGTCTTGCCGGCCATCTTGGTGTGTGAAGCAATCAAATCCGTATGGGCGTTGTCCCAGTCGTCGCCCAGTGTCGTTCCAGAATACAGCTGGACGAAGCGGACGCCTCGTTCCACGAGGCGTCGCGCCAGCAGGCACTTGCGGCCAAAGTCGTCAGTTCGAGGGTCGCCAATACCATAGAGAGCCTGTGTGGCGGGGGTTTCCTTACTGAAATCCACGGCCTCGGGAGCTGCGCTCTGCATACGGAATGCCAACTCGTAAGAAGCGATCCGCGCCTCCAGCGTGGAGTCGTTGGATCGGGACGTATGATGCAAACGATCCATCTGGTCGATGAAGTTCAGCGTATCCTGCTGGGCTTCGTTCGAAATCCCGGGAGGGTTCTTGAGATAGAGAACCGGATTCTCGGCGCCGCGGAAAACGGTGCCTTGATAGACTGCAGGCAGGAATCCAGCCCCGTAGGCTGGCGGCCCGGATTTCATCGACCCTTCGGACATGACCACAAAGGCCGGCAGGTTCTGATTCTCCGTCCCGAGGCCGTACGTGACCCAAGAGCCGAGACACGGTTTGCCGGGAAACTGCGAACCCGTGTTGCGAAGGTAGATCGCGGGCGCATGATCGAACACGTCACCGTGACAGCCACGGATCACTGCGATGTCATCCATGCAATCCCGCACTTTGGGAAACAAGTCCGACACCGGTAGACCACACTTTCCACCGGGACGAAATGTCCACGGACTGCCCCGCAACACGGCTTTGGTCGGGTCGTGAATGAAACTCGTTTTAATGGTCTTGGCCAGCTCCACCGAAAGCGCCTGGCCGCTGCGCCGTGTCAGTTCAGGCTTGGGATCGAAGGTATCGACATGGCTGACGCCTCCATGCATGAAGAGATAGATGATACTCTTGGCTTTCGCCGATACATGGGGCGGCTTTGGAGCCAGCGGATTCAGCGTTGAGGCTTCCAGCAGACTGGAGAGCGCGACCACGCCAAAGCCGTGTCCTGTCGTTAACAGGAATTCTCTGCGATTCATGGGAACTCCTTCACTGCTTAGGTTCGGGCAGGACGCGAGCTAAGGCCGCTTCTGACCTTCCCTTTATGCGCATGAAGTTATTGAAGAAGGGTGAATGCTTTGTGTAACGTGCTGCTGTAGCGTCCGTTTTCAAACGGACCTGCCGCCCGCTCCGCTTCTCAAGGCGGAACCAACGATCTCGTCAGTCCACATACAGAAACTCATTCAAATTCATAAGGCCGCGAGCCAGTTCAGCCAGCGCCGCCGGCCGAGAGCCTAAGCGTTGAGTCTGTCGTTCGATAAACTCGTCGGCAGTTCTGCGCTCGGTTGCGGAAGGCTCGCGGAGTAACACGCGTTTCCAGGCATCCTCAACGGACTGTACCTTGGAAGCAAGAATACGCGATTGGTCCTGCATGAACGCGCTGTTCAGCAGCGCCAGGGACTGTGGCGCGGTCGTGCTCTCATTCCGGCGAGAACAGGAAAGAATTCCATCTGGAGAATCGAATGCCTCGAACATAGGCTGCTGAAAGGTGCGGCGGGACAGCAGGTAGATGCTCCTCCGGTTGTGCTCATCCACATTGTCGCTGACGACCCAAGCGTTTTCGGGTTTGCCAATTAATCCAAAAAGTTCCTCGGCTTCCAGTGCCGGCACGACGGGCACACCGCCAGCCTTGAGATTGATGGCCCCGGTCACTTGGAGGATGGAGTCGCGGATTTCTTCCGCCTGCAGTCGGCGGCGGCTCATGTGAGAAAGCAGGAGATTGGCGGGATCGTGCTGACGCGCAACTTCGGACGCGTCGGACCGTCGGCGGTAGGCGTCCGACGTCATCAGAAGCTTGTGCATGGCTTTGAGAGACCACTTTCGTGCCGGAAACTCGGTTGCCAGCCAGTCCAGCAGTTCCGGATGAGAAGGCTGTCCGGCCCGGACTCCGAAGTCGCTGGACGTCTTCAGCAGTCCCTGTCCGAAGTGATACTGCCAGAGACGGTTCATCATCACTCGAGCGAACAGCGGATTATCGGCGCTGGCCAGCCACTCCGCCAGAGCCTTACGCCGTCCGGTTGTTTTGGCGTGCACAGGCGGGTCGGGAATCTCGCCGCCACCGAGCACGCTGAGAAAGCCCGGCCGCACTTCCTCTCCCGGCATATCCGGGTTGCCGCGCACCGCAACGAAAGTTCGCGGTGCTTCGCGGCCGACATCAATAATGCCGGGAGCCATGGGTGGAGGCGCATAGTTTGCAAACATGGAAACCAGGCGCTTTTCGATCTCGTGCAGCCTGGCTGCGTCGGCTCGGGTTAGTGCTTCACGAATCTCGTCGTCGCTCACCTTCAACTCCGCCTCAGAGACCGTTACCAGGGCCTGCTGTTCCGGCGTGCGTTTGTCTGCCGCTATGGCTATGGCTGCCTGGGCAACCGCGGAGAGCCGAGTGATCTTGTTCTGCCGCGCCTTCTCACGATACGGTTTCTGAATCCGCTCGATGGCATCGCCGATCTGACGTAGCTTGAACTCTCGACTGTTTGCGGCGATGTCGTAAAAACGCGCCATGTTGTATTCGAGGAAGACCCGGTCGTTAACCGAGGGCGCGAAAATCGCTTGCATGCGATAGAAATCGCGTTGCGGGATGGGATCAAATTTGTGGTCATGGCAACGGGCACACCCGGTTGTCAACCCGAGAAAAACCGTTGAGGTCGTGTCTACCGCATCGGTGAGTCTTTCGACCGCGTTGAGCTCCTCTACTTTGAATAGCATGTCCCGATTTGCGCCGACTCTGAAATAGCCAGTACCCGTGCGTGCCTCCGGATCGTTGGGCCAGAGTTCGTCTCCAGCCAGTTGTTCCTTGACGAACCTGTCGTAAGGCTTGTCGTCATTGAGAGACTTGATGACGTAGTCGCGATAGCGCCAGGCCTCGAGAGTATACGGGTCTTGTTCGAACCCTGAGGTGTCCCCATAACGCACCAAGTCGAGCCAATGGCGTCCCCATTTCTCCCCGTATCGCGGCGATGCCAGCAACGAGTCGATGAGCTTTTCCCAAGTGCCCGGCGAGGTGTCGTTGAGGAATGCCGTCACCTGTTCCGGCGTGGGAGGCAGCCCATGCAAATCGAAGCACGCCCGGCGCAGCAGCGTCACACGGTCTGCCTCGGGCACAGGCTCGATGCGAGCGGCTCTCAGCTTGTCCATCAAAAAAGCATCCACCGGATGCGCGCCTGCCGCTCCAGGTACTTGGGGACGCAACGGCTTACAGAAAGCCCACCAGTCAGACTGAACCGCCGGCTTGACGCTGTCTGGCCAAACGGCGCCCTGGTCAATCCAGGCCTTGAGAATTCGAATTTCACCTTCGGTCAGTTTGCCAGCGGGAGGCATGACCAACTTCCCTGAGTGCAAAACAGCTTGAAATAACAAGCTGCCGCTGGCATTACCTGGCTTGACTGCCGGGCCGCGGCTGCCGCCTTTGAGAAGTTGCTCGCGCGTGAGGAGCTGGAGCCCAGACATCTCTGTCGCTTCGTTGTGACACTGCAAACAGCGTCGCTGCAGCACCGATATGGCCTGAGAGGGTACCTCTTGTGCAGCGGTAGCGGTGGCAGCACTGCCGTAACCCGCGACTACAGCACATAGAAGGGCAAACGAGCGAACCCTCATGTCTTCCTCCTCGGGTCACCTGGCATCCCTCTCGTCGAGTTGCCGTTTGTTCTGCCCTTGGCTGTGGAGCGTCGCCTGGGGTGAACGTTGATCCGCGTGAGATGGTCAATCATTGCCTGTTCTGCACCATCTGCGTCACGTTCCGCTACCCGCTCGTAAATCTCCTCGTGATCAGCCAAGGTGACATCCTCGTGGCCGGGAAAACGGACGAGTTCGGCATGGAATTCAAAGAGCCATTGCAGCATGGCTTCGCTGACTGCCTGAAGAATGGGGTTTCCAGAGATCTCGGCCAGAAGGTTATGAAAACGAATATCCGCTGCCACAAATCGGGCCGGATCTCCCACTTCTGCCCGCATCTCGTTAAGGACACTCCTGAGGCGTTCTAAGTCGATATCAGTCGCTAATTCCGCCGCGCGACGCACCATGCCAGTTTCGAACATCTGCCGGGCGGCTTCGAAATGCTGCCTCGTCTCGGGCGACGTGGCCAGCATATGACGGGTGGTCTGGTGCATTTGGGCGAACATGGAACGCGGTGTCAACGGCACTACGCGAGCCCGTTCGCCATGCCGGATTGAAACTAATCGCATCGTCTCCAGCGATTGCATCGCCTCCCGTACGGCGGGCCGGCCCACCTGGTAGCGGGCCATCAATTCACGCTCCGAAGGCATCACGCTGCCAGGGGGAAGTTCTCCACTCGCAATCAGGTCCAGCAGCCGCTGGCGAACTTCATCGGAAAGCTTGCGTCGCTGAATCGTAAGTTCTGAAGGCATAGATCAAACTTATGAGGTCATCATACCAGTTGTTACACGTTTTGCTAACTATTCAGGCACGTTTCACCAGTCTTCTTTTTCGAACCGAAAGTGATTCAAACTGGCGATTGCCCCGACGTCGGCCATAGCGTCGGGATTACCGCAGGTGAGTAGAACCGTGCTGGAAGGATCAAAGCGCCGCCGGAGTTCTTGCACCGGATGTCGGTCCGGAAATACTGGGCGGACGACGTTCGCCGACATAGGCTGCTGTGGGCCTCCCGCGGTTTGGAGCTCTTCCTCCTTCAAAGGCATATCGAAAAGACGGCGCAGCAGGTTGTTGGCCCGCCCCTTGCCAAGAGTCGTGTCATTCAGATCATTCGGAGAGGGCCGGCTGAGGGAAGGAACATAGGCAAAATCGAAGGACCGAGCAGCCTCAATGTCGGACAGTTCTTGGTGATACGGCAACTCTTGCAACGTGCGGTTTGCGTGCAGAAGAGTGTAGCGGACACTGGTGCTTTTGCCCGCGAGCGCGTCGTCATGAAGCTGTCGGATCATGGGACGGAAAGGAGCCAGGCCAGTTCCTGTCCCCACGAGCCATACGCTCGAAAAGCCGGCTGCTCGGCTTTGCAGGGTGAAATCGCCCGTAATGCGATCGTAATAGGTCAAACGGCGATCCCCGCCCGGCTGATGACGAAAGAGAGACTCGGTGAATCTTCCAGGGTACTGGGCCGCACCCTTTTCCAGCAAGACGTAGAACTCCAACCAGCCATGTTGAAGCGTTTCAGACGGAGAGGAAATGATCGAATAGGAGTGAGTGACAGACCCCAAGCGTGGCCTTCCGCTTTCGTCGACGTCCGGGGTGTAACTGAAATTGCCGTCCGAATCCGAGGTGCGTTTCGTAAGCCTGCAGTCCTCACGGCGAAGAGCGATGTACTGGCCTGGGACATAGACGGGAAAACAGCTGCCATCTTCGGGTGCCAAGCGAAAGATCGCCAGAACCGAAGAGAGACTGTGCCAGTGAACTATTGTTCCTTGCTTTTGCGCTACCATGCGACGAATGACCTCCTTTCCACCATCAATGGCTGTGAAGGGCGGGCAGCCATCATGGGTTGAAAACTTTGACGGCGGCGATCTCCCAGCCGCTCAGCCGATACGAATGAACTTCAAACTAATTTTGCTCGAACACAACGGGTTCCTCAGCTTAGCATGCGTAGACACCTGCGGCATAAGAAACACCAGCTTGAACGCTCTGGACGACCAAGCTATCTCATAGCACCGTAGCTGTGTACTCGCCCGAAGTGCAAAGGCGACGATTCGGATTTGCAGACTAGGCACGCAATAGGGCAGGGTAGATCATTGGCGAGTCAGCCCCGTGGACGCCCTTCTTGGACGGGGAGCACTGTTGCGTGCTTCGATTCTATATGCAGCCAGAGTCGTTACCTGATCAGCGTCTGCTTGCCGCTCCTGTTGACGTGGGCCGGTTGAGAACCTAATATCGCGTTTGAGATCGGGACGGTCCAGAGGATGCTGTCGTGCCGCTACGGGTGTTGACCACCGAAAGCGGCGGGCTGAAGACGGCCCCTGCATCGGCTCATTCTGTTGAGGAGACATGCATGAACCTTCTTCATTTGTCCACGAATCCGCGAGCGGAAGCCGCAGGATGGAATTTCCCCCTGGGCATTCCAGGCTTCCGTTTCGCGGATTTGAACCGAGTGCGCCGCATCGCCGAGCTAGACGACGTCTTTCGGCGTGAACTGCGAGCCTTTGATCCCGAGTTGTCGAGAGTGTACGAAGAATACCGGCTCGCAGAGGGCAAGGGATATTCGGAATTGGCTGCATCGGATCTGTTGATTCGTGTGGCACCGCATTTGGGCAGCTTTGTGGCGCGAATTTTTCAGATCGAAACTGAGCATCATGCATTGCAGCAGCACATTCGGGAAGACGGGCGGATATTCGACTGGAAGAAGAAGTATCTGGACAAGCAAGTGCTAAGGCAGCCCGTTGCCGCAGAAGAAATGAGCCGGTGGGATCTCTCCGAGTTGGAGTTCAACTATCGAGCGCTGGTTGACCGTTGGCACATGCAGGCGCCCTTCGCCGAAGATCCAGAGAGAGAACTCGCCGAAGCCGGCCTGCTGGTTCTGGAAGCAGCGGAAGCCGCGAAGGGTGCGAACAACCCGGAGCGCCTTTCCCGCTTGCAGGACGACCTGGCGATCATCCACAAATGGTCGTCCGCACTGGCCTTTCATCCGTTGCTGAAGGAGCGCTCCAAGCACTACGCATCGTTCAAGGCCCCTGAAACGGTGGACTACCAGAACCTTGTCCACATTGAACGATTTGATCGTCGACTCCCGGAACGTTTCCGGGGGCCGAAAGAGACGCGCCGCTTTCGCGACGGGTTCAAACTGACCGATGAGCGGATGACGCCTCGCGAAACCCTGCAGGAAGTCTACTACTGCATTTACTGCCACGAGCGCGACAAGGATTCCTGTTCTAAAGGCTACCGTAAGCAGGGGCAAATTCAGAAAAACCCGCTCGATATTCTGCTGGAAGGTTGTCCGCTGGACGAGAAGATCTCCGAAGCGCACGTCCTCAGGCGCCAGGGCGAAGTGGTCGGCGCGCTCGCCATGATCATGATTGACAATCCGCTCTGCGCCGGCACGGGGCACCGCATCTGCAACGACTGCATGAAGTCCTGCATTTTCCAGAAGCAGACACCTGTGAACATTCCCCAGATTGAAACGGGTATACTCACGGACGTTTTGAACCTGCCTTACGGATTCGAGATCTACTCGCTGTTGACGCGCTGGAATCCGTTGAATGTCCGACGACCGGTCCCCTTGCGCTACAACGGGAAGAACGTCCTTGTGGTGGGAATGGGACCGGCGGGCTACACACTCGCCCACTATCTCCTCAACGAGGGCTTCGGCGTGGTCGGTATCGAAGGTTTGCGGATTGAGCCGCTTGCGACCGATGTGCGCGGATCTAGAAAGCGGGTGCCGCGCCCCATTCACAATA
>Ga0187893_10013149_pt1 | contig 11590 bp, 8 predicted proteins | sample MA1701074metaG_FD_139574 | JGI IMG/M metagenome (GOLD analysis project Ga0187893, IMG submission 139574) | White microbial mat communities from a basaltic lava cave in the Kipuka Kanohina Cave System on the Island of Hawaii, USA - MA170107-4 metaG ...
TACGAGCCTGTGCTACGCGCGAAACCATCATGATACTAGAACTAGCTATCGTTTGTCAGTCCCCGTAGGGGCGACGTTCTGCCGGGATGGACCACAAATCTAGGCTTGGGTTAGGTCTTTCTTTGCGGAGTCTTCCAGAACCTTCATGAAAAGGCCTATTACAAGCATCATTTCCGTTGCCGCCTGATATCTTCACCTACTCGGAAGCAGGCTTTTGCAGCCTCATTACTCAGATGCAGCATCCATTTCTCAGGATTAGCACCTATCGTCCCGTCATAGCGGTCGAAACGCCGAACCAGAAACGCCTCCCAACCATCTGCACTTGCAGAGTCGGCACCTAGTAGGGTTGCACCAAGTTTGTAGAGCCCAGTCATCTGGCGAACGGCCTTGACTATGACCCTGGTAGACTGAGTGAACTTACGCAAGACTAAGATTGCAGCAAACAGGCAAAGAGCTTCCAATTCCCGCTCACTAGCTTCTCGCTCATCCGGAGCCTGTTGCGAGCGAAGCTGCCCCAGAAAGCTCATCTTGTCAAAGGTGCCTTCAATGTGGGCGGTCATCAGGCGGCGGACCGAAAGCGCTAGATTTGTGCCGAGGACCTTGGTGGTAAAGCGACTTGCTATTGTGATTGGGCTCCCACAATGGTGACAGAATCTCGCATGTATGTCGAAGATGGCGATGCAGCGTACGCAGGCCACAAACGTCTCTTCAGACTCTAAGAAGCAATCTGGGCAAAGCACATTCTCTAGGTCAGGCTTGAACGACTTGCCACATTTCATACAAGGGACAGCCGCCTGAGATGCATCAAAACGATCCCAAAAGTAATCCTGTTCTATGATTGGCTCAGCGCAACTTGCAAGAGATACGGGGTCAAAGGGTATCTGTCGCCCGGCTTCGATAGACCGGCCACACTTGCTAAGTTCGGAAGGTGGAAAGTGATGATCGCTTAATATCAGGCTCTTCGCCTTGTCCAAGACTTGTTCGGGAGCGTATCCGCAGCGAGAGCAGGCCACAAAAGCGCCGAACTTTTCGGCACCGCAGGCGATGCAAATCGCAAATGTCATGGCGGTGACGGAGTGTAGCACGCCGGGTGCCCACACTTTCGTTTCTTGAAAGGGTGGGATCGGTCAGGTCTAGATTTCGGGTCTCTCCCAGCTTCCCTCTCGCTCTCATCACAATTCTTCGTTGACGTGGCCCGTAACCGCGGCGTAGCATCCCGCGTCTATGCCTTTGTTCCGTGGGGAATTCGCTCGGGGTGTTGGTTCAGCTTCATCGCAACGGCTTCAGCAGGTAAAAACCCAAGGAAGGAGTAGCGCAATGCGACACAAGCGTGTGCGCAAGACTGTGCGACGCGCCTTCACCGGCGCCCTCGCGCTGGCGTGCCTAGCGGCGTTGCTGTTCGCGGCCCTCCAGCCGCCGGCGGCGCGCGCCGATCGTCCGCCCTATTTCGCAATCCGAGGTGCAAAGATTGTGCCGGTCTCCGGGCCGGCCATCGAAGGCGGCACCGTGGTCATCGCCAACGGGCTCATCGCCGCCGTCGGCAAGGACGTGCCCATCCCGCCCGAGGCATGGGTGATCGACGGCAAGGGCCTCACCGTTTACCCGGGGTTGATCGACGCGCTCACCAGCCACGGCCTCGCCGCCGCGCCGGCTCGACCGGCTGGCGCAGGCCCCGGCGGCCCGCCCGCGCAACAGGCCGCGCAGACGCTGCGCTCGCAGGGCCCCGAAGATCGCCCCGGCACCACTCCGTGGGAGAGCGCTGCCGACGAGTTGAACGCCTCGGACACCAAGTTCACGCAGTGGCGCAACGCCGGCTTCACCACGGTGCTCTCCGCGCCGACGCAGGGCATCTTCCCCGGCGCCGGCGCAGTGATCAACACAGCAGGCGACCGCCCGGGCCAGATGGTGGTCAGGGCTCCCGCCACTTTGCAGGTGATGTACTCCTCGCCCGGCGGTTTCACCGGCTTCCCCGGCTCGCTGATGGGCACCATCGCTTACATCAAGCAGATGCTGCACGACGCTGACCGCTACGACGCCGACCAGGCCGCTTACGCCAAGAACATGAAGCAGCGCCGCCCGCAGTACGACCGCGCCGAGCGCATCATCAACCGCGCGATGCGCTCCGGCAACCCCGTGCTGCTCCCCGGCAACGACCCCGCGGAAATGGGGCGCACCATCGCCATCGCAGAAGAGTTCAAGCTCAAGGCCGTCCTCTACGGCGGCCAGCGCGCCTACGAAGCCGGCGAAATGCTCGGCACGAAGAAGTATCCCGTGCTGGTCAATCTCCGCTGGCCGGAAAAGCAGCGCGACGCTGACCCGGAAGCCGAGGAATCGCTGGCTACGCTGCGCTTCCGCGCCAACGCACCTTCCTCGCCCGCCGCGCTGCAGAAGGCCGGCGTGAAGTTCGCGTTTTACTCCGGCGGCATCACCGCGCCTGCGGACATCGTCAAGGCCGCGAAGAAATCCATTGACGCCGGCCTGCCCGCCGACGCCGCCCTCCGCGCCTTCACATTGAGCGCCGCGGAAATTCTCGGCGTGGCCGACGTGCTCGGCTCCATCGAGCCCGGCAAAATCGCCAACCTGGTCGTCACCGATGGCGACATCTTCAACGAGCGCACCAAGGTGAAAATGGTCTTCGTGGATGGCGCGCTCTACGAAACGCGCGAGCCCGAGCGGCCCGCCGAGCGCCCCGCCGGCAACCTCACCGGCCAGTGGACGCTTACCTTCCGCTCGCCGCAGGGCGAGCAGCCCGGTAGCGCCAACCTGACCATGGCGCCGGATGGCACCGTCACCGGCACGGTCACCTCACAGGTGGGCACTTCCACCGTCAGCAGCGGCTGGCTCAGTGGCAACCGCTTCAACATCACCCTGTCGCTCACCATGGGCGGCCAGTCTACCGAAGCCGTGCTCAGCGGCACCCTCGAAGGCAACACCATCAAAGGCACCGTCAGTTTCGGCCCAGCCAGCATTGAGTTCACCGGCACACGGCCCGGCGGCGGCGACGCGGTCACCGAAGGAGGTGCGCTGTGAGATTTCATACTCGGCTTCTCTGTGCCCTCTGTGCCTCTGTGTTGATGTTTGGAGTTTTTGTTCCGCTTGCGCAGGCCCAGGACAAAGTCATCGTCATCCAGAACGCCACAGTGATGACCGTCACCAAGGGCAACATCGAAAAAGGCTCCATCCTTATCCGCAACGGCAAGATCGCGGAAGTGGGACGCAATGTCAGCGTGCCGCAGGGCGCGGAAGTGATCGACGCCAGCGGCATGTTCGTCACGCCGGGCATCATTGACGCCCACTCGCACATTGCCGTGGTGGGCAGCGTCAACGAAGGCAGCATCGCCGTCAGCTCCATGGTGCGCATTGAAGACGTGATCGACCCTGAAGACATCAACATCTACCGCGATCTGGCCGGCGGCGTCACCTCTGCCAACGTGCTGCACGGCAGCGCCAACCCCATCGGCGGGCAGAACGCCGTCATCAAGCTGCGCTGGGGCAAAGACGCCAAAGGCCTGGTGTTCGAAGGCGCGCCTCCGGGCATCAAGTTCGCGCTCGGCGAAAACGTCAAGCGCTCGAACTTCACTCCGCAACCCGGCCAGACTCGTCGCTATCCTGCCACACGCATGGGCGTCGAAGACGTGATCCGCCAGTCGTTCATCGAGGCGCGCGAATACAAGAAGCAGTGGGACGACTACAACCGCCGCAAGTCCGCTGAGCCGAATCTGATTGCCCCGCGGCGCAACCTGAAGCTCGACCCGCTGGTGGAAATCCTCGAAGGCAAGCGGCTGGTCCACTGCCACAGCTACCGCTCCGACGAAATCGTCATGATGATCAAGGTGGCGGATGAGTTCGGCTTCAAGATCGCCACCTTCCAGCACGTGCTCGAAGGCTTCAAAGTGGCCAAGGAAATGGCCAAGCATGGCGCTGGCGGCTCCACTTTCTCCGACTGGTGGGCCTACAAAATCGAAGCCTACGACGCCATCCCGCACAACGCCGCCATCATGACCAGGAAAGGCGTGGTGGTCTCCATCAATTCCGACTCCGCCGAAGAGGCGCGCCACCTGAACCAGGAAGCCGCCAAGACCATGAAGTTCGGCGGCCTCAACGAGACCGAAGCGCTCAAGCTGGTCACGCTCAACCCGGCCATCCAGCTCGGCATCGCCAATCGCGTCGGCTCCATCGAAGTCGGCAAAGACGCTGACCTGGTCATCTACGACAAGCATCCTCTGTCGGTCTTCACCGTCCCGCAAAAAGTGCTGATCGACGGCATTGTCTACTTTGACCGGGAGAAAGACATCGCCCGGCGCGCCGAAATCGAAAAAGAGAAGAAAGAGCTGGTAGACAAAGAAAAGGCCGCCGAATCTGGCGGAGCCGGGCAGCGCCGTCCGGGCGCAGGCCCGGGCCAGCGTCCGCGGCCCACGCCGCCGCCTGCTGAAGGTCAAGGGGAGGTGCGGCCGTGAAAATTCAAACTCTCACCCAACATGTCATTCCGAGCCCGCGCATTGCTTGCGACCTGAAAGGGCACAAGCAGCGGGCGAGGAATCTGCATTTGCGGTCTTTCGGCAGGAAAAGCAGATCCCTCGTCCCGACATATTCGGGACTCGGGATGACACCAAGCCGTCTCCGCGCCCTCTGTGTCTCTGCGTTCTCTGCGTTAATGTTTTGCCTTTTTGCGACGCCCGCGCAGGCGCAGACCTACGCCATCCGCGGCGCCACCATTCACACTCTGGCCGGTGAGCCGATCCGCAACGGCACCGTGGTAATCAGCAACGGCAAAATCACCGCGGTTGGCGCCAACGTCTCCATCCCCGGCGGCGCGCAGGTCATCAACGGCAACGGCCTGCACGTTTACCCCGGCCTGATGGACGCCGTCTCACAACTCGGCCTCGTCGAAGTCGGTCAGGGCGCCCCGGGCACCGTGGACCTCAACGAACTGGGCGACTGGAACCCGCACATCATGGCCGCTTCCGCCGTGCATCCGCCCAGCGAGCTGATCCCCGTGGCGCGCGCCAACGGCATCACCCACACCATGAGCGTCCCGGGCAGCGGTGTCATCAGCGGCCAGGGCGCGCTAATCCATCTTGCCGGCTGGGTAGTGGACGAAATGGCCATCCGCCGCTCCGGCGCGCTGGTGGTGCAGTGGCCCAACCTCACCCCCGGCGGCGGATTCGGTGGTTTCGGCGGCGGCCAGCGCCGCCGTCCGTTCACTGAAATCAAGCAGGACTACGACCGCCGCGTGCAGGAGCTGGCCGACTGGCTCGACCGCGCGCGCCACTATCAGCAGGCCCTCGAAAAAGGCAACAAAGCCAATTTCGAGCGCGACCTCAAACTCGAAGGCCTGCTGCCCTACGTGCAGGGCAAGCTTCCGGTGCTCATCAACGCCAACGGCCACCGCGAAATCAAAGACGCGGTCGAGTTCTGCGAGAAGCAGAAGCTGCGCATGATCCTTGGCCGCGGCCGCGAAGCTCCCAAGGTCGCCACGTTGCTCAAGGAGAAGAGCATCCCGGTGATCCTCGGCGCCGCGCACCAGCTTCCATCGAGCGACGACGAGCCCTACGACCAGCCCTTCTCCATCGCCGGCCAGCTCCACAAGGCCGGCGTAAAGGTCGCGGTCGCTACGTTCGATTCCTCCGACGTGCGCACCCTGCCCTACGAGGCAGCCAACTACGTGCCGTTCGGCCTGCCGCGCGATGAGGCATTGCGCGCCATCACCATCAACCCGGCCCAGTTCTTCGGCATCGCCGACCAACTGGGCACCATCGAAGCGGGCAAGCTGGGCAACCTCATTGTCACCACCGGCGACCCGCTCGAATACACCACGCAGGTGCGCTACCTGTTCATCGCCGGCAAGCTCACCTCGCTCGACAACAAGCATCAGCGGCTCTACGAGAAGTACCTGGCCCGCCCGTAGCGGCGCGGCCCTCAACGCATCGTAGGGGCGCTGCTCGCCCGCGCCCCTTTGCTTCGTAGGGGCGGGCCCCCGTGCCCGCCCCTTCTTTTTCCTGCGGTTCGCCCCTCGCCTGACGAATCCGGCGAATTCCGCTATACTTGCCGTTTCCGCTCACCCTGATGAACCGCGAATATCACAAGGGTTTCAGTCGCCAGTTGCACCGCGACATGGAGATGCTGGTTTTCGGCCACGCCGGCGCGCCTATTCTGGTTTTTCCTTCCTCCATGGGCCGTTTCTTCGAGTACGAAGACGCCGGCATGGTTGCCGCGATGGCTTCCGGCATCGAAGCCGGCCAGATTCAGCTTTTTTGCGTGGACAGCGTGGACCTGGAAAGCTGGTACAACCACTACGCTCACCCGCGCGACAAGGTCGCCCGCCACGTGCACTACGACAATTTTCTCGTCCACGAGGTCGCGCCCTACATCCGCTCACGCAACCCCGCCCCGATGCTCACCGTCACCGGCTGCAGCTTCGGCGGCTATCACGCCATCAATTTCGCGCTGCGCCATCCCGACTTGGTCACCCACTGCGTCAGCATGAGCGGCCGCTACAACATCAAGTCCTATCTCGACGGCTACTACGACGACAATTGCTATTTCAACTGCCCGGTGGATTTCCTGCCCAATCTCGGCGACGAGTGGTTCCTCAGCCGCTACCGCTCGATGAAAATCGTGCTCGCCACCGGGCAGAACGACATCTGCCTCGAAGACAACCGCCTGTTTGCCGCGCTGCTCGACGTCAAGAGCATCCCGCACTGGCTCGACGTCTGGGGCGGCGGCTGCGATCATCACTGGTACTGGTGGAAGCAAATGGCCCAGAAATATTTTCTGTAGCCCCTTGGAGTGCGGGAGCTTTGCTCCCGCCTTGCTTTTTCAGGAGAGAACGTGACCAAGATCGGCATCATCTACGGCATGGAAGAATCCTTCCCGCCCGCCGTCGTCGACAAGATCAACTCGGTGGGCGCCGGCGTTTCCGCCGAGCACGTCACCATCGGCGGCATCAAAATGGCCGAGGCATCCGGCTACCGCGTCATCATCGACCGCATCTCGCACGACATCCCGTTCTACCGCGCCTGGCTCAAGAACTGCGCCCTCGACGGCGCCTACATTATTAACAATCCTTTTTGGTGGGGCGCGGACGACAAGTTCTTCAACTACGCCTTGGCCTCCAAAATCGGCGTCGCCATCCCGCCCACCGTTGTGCTGCCGCACAAGCAGCACCCGCCCGGCACTACCGCGCGCTCCATGCGTAATTTGATCCACCCGCTCAACTGGCAGGAAATCTTCGACTACGTCGGCTTCCCCGCGTTCCTCAAGCCCTTCAGCGGCGGCGGCTGGAAGCACGTCTACAAAGTGGATTCGCCCGAGGAGTTCTTCCGCGCTTACGATCAGACCTCCGACCTGTGCATGACTCTCCAGCGCGGGGTCAACTTCACCGACTACTACCGCTGCTACTGCGTCGGTCAGGAAATCGTGCACATCATGGCCTACGACCCGCGCCGCCCGCATCACGAGCGCTACGTCCAGGACGCGCCGCCGATGGATGCCGCGCTGCGCGAGCGCGTCGTCGGCGATTCCATCAAGCTGTGCCGCGCGCTGGGCTACGACCTCAATACGCTGGAATTTGCCGTCGAGGGCGGCATCCCCTACGCCATTGATTTCCTAAACCCTGCGCCGGATGCCGAGCGCACTTCGGTCGGCGAAGCCAATTTCGAATGGATTGTGAACGCCGTCGCGGAGTTTGCGGTGAAGAAGGCGCTCGAGCCTGCCGTGCAGCCGCCTTATCACTGGGCGGCTTTTCTCGCGGGAGGCGCGGCGGCGCCTGCGACTTCGATTGCAACCGAATCCGCGCCTTCACCGGCGTCGCCGAAGCCTGCGCGAGGCCCGAAGCCTCGCGCTGCGGCAAAGAAGAAATCCGCAGGCACCTGAGCGGGCAGTTTGTCATTGGTTGTCATCCCGAGCGAAAGCGAGGGATATGCATTGGCTGATTGCTGACCGCTGAAAATGAAGCCAAGCCTCACCATCGGCATCGAAGAGGAGTACCAGACGATTGATCCCATCACGCGGGATCTGCGCTCGCACATCCACGCTGAAATCATCGCCAAGGGCAAGCTGCGTCTGGAAGAGCGCGTCAAGCCGGAAATGCACCAGTCCGTGGTCGAAGTCGGAACCAACGTCTGCCAGAACATCAAGGAAGCCAAGCAGGACCTCAAAGACCTGCGCCGCCAGATTATCGGGCTCACCGGCGAGCACGGCCTGTTCCTCGCCGCTGCGGCCACCCACCCCTTCGCCGACTGGCGCCAGCAGGAGATTTACCCCGACCAGCGCTACCACACCATCATCGAAGATATGCAGGTGGTGGGCCGCGCCAATCTGATTTTTGGCCTGCACGTGCACATCGGCGTCGAAGACCGCGATACCGCCATCCACCTGATGAACGTGGCGCGTTACTTTGTCCCGCACCTGCTCGCGCTCTCCACCAATTCTCCTTTCTGGGTCGGCATGCAGACCGGGCTGAAATCCTATCGGTGCAAAGTGTTTGACAAGTTCCCGCGCACCAATCTGCCGGATTTTTTCCCTTCCTATTCCGAATACGAGAACTGGGTCAAGCTGCTGGTCAAGACTGGCTGCATCGACAACGCCAAGAAAATCTGGTGGGACATCCGCCCGCACCCCAGCTTCTCCACGCTGGAGTTCCGCGTGTGCGACATTCCCATGCGCGTCGACGAAACCATCGCGCTGGCCGCGCTTATCCAGGCCACCGTCGCCAAGCTATACAAACTGCACGCCGCCAACCAGGGCTTCCGCCTGCATCGCCGCTCGCTCATCATGGAGAACAAGTGGCGTGCCGCGCGCTACGGCATCAACGGCAAGCTGATTGACTTCGGCAAGCAGATCGAAGTTTCGGAGCGCGACCTCATCCTCGAATACCTGCAATTCGTGGACGACGTGGTAGACGAGCTCGACTGCCGCGAAGAAATCAACTACATCCACAAGATTCTCGAGATGGGCACCGGCGCCGACCGCCAGCTTGCGGTCTATGAGCGCACCGGCGGCGACCTGAAAGCCGTCGTGGACTTCATCATCTCCGAAACCAAAGTCGGGCTGGCGGAATCCGCGGCCTCCCCTTCCGCATCCCACTCAACGCCAGGAGCCAAGAATTGACCGCTGGATCCGCTGCCTTGAACGCCGTGCGATTCGATCCTGAGCTGATCCCCGGCGCGCGCAACGCCGTTCGCGTCTGCTTGCGCATCCAGCCGCACGAAAAAGTCACGGTGATCGCCGACAACGACTCGCGCGAAATCGCCGCTTCGCTCGCCGCCGAGCTCGACGCCCTGGGCGCGCCCTATCACGCGTGGCTGCTCGAAGATCTGGCCCCGCGCCCATTGCGCGCCATGCCGCAGGTTGTGCTCGACGACCTCGCCACCAGCCAAGTCAGCATTTACGCTGTGCACGCGCAGCAGGGCGAGCTGCGCACGCGCATGCAGATGACCGACGTGGTTAACCGCAACAAAATTCGCCACGCGCACATGGTCAACATCACACGCCAGATCATGCTCGACGGCATGCGCGCGGATTTTGCCAAGGTGGATGCGCTCAGCCAGCAGGTGCTCGACATCGCCTCGCGCGCCCGCTCCATCCGCGCGCGCACGCCGGCCGGCACCGACCTCATCGCCGAGATGAATCCGAATTACCGCTGGCTTAAGACCAGCGGCATCATTAGCCCGGAAAAGTGGGGCAACCTGCCCGGCGGCGAAGTGTTCACCGCGCCGGAGCGCGTTACCGGCACGTTTGTGATCGACGGCGTGGTCGGCGACTACCTCTGCGCCAAGTACGGCGACCTGCGCTCCGCGCCGCTCACCATCCGCGTACACAACAACCGCCTGCGCGAAGCGCATTGCGAAAACCGCGCCCTCGAAGACGAGTTCTGGGCCTACACCCACACCGACGAAAACAGCGACCGCGTCGGCGAATTCGCCATCGGCACCAACATCGCCGTCCGCGAAGTGATCGGCAACATCCTGCAGGACGAAAAAATTCCCGGCGTGCACATCGCCTTCGGCAATCCTTACGGCGAGCACACCGGCGCGCAGTGGACTTCTTCCACGCACATCGACGTGGTCGGCACCAATTTCGACATCTGGGCCGACGACCGCCCCATCATGCGCAACGGCCAATTCCTCCTCGACCTCTGATTCGGTATCGCCGGCGTCCCGCCCGGCCTTGTAGGGGCGCTGCTTGCTGCGCCCCTGTCTCTCAGCCTCCCGTTGCGCAGCGTAGGCGCGGGTCTGTGACCCGCCCTTCCAGTGAGTGGGCTGGCGCTTTATCGCGGCGCAGCCGCGACCTTGGAGTGCGGTGGCTTGCCACCGCCTTGCTTTGTGCGAAGCTTGCTTCGCGCCGCACCAGCGGTCTCGATGCGTAGGGCGAAGGCTCGCAGCGTCTCCAGCGATTTCACGCTACAATTCCCGCCGCATGATCCCTTCCCTTCGCGCCGACTTCAACGCTCGCTGGACGCACGAGCGCTACCGCGCGTTCCTCGCGCTGCTCGACCAGCGCGCCGGCACGCCGGTGAAGTTCCGCGTCAGTGAAACGCCGTGCTTCCTGCCGCAATCGCTCGTGTCGCAGCTCGCGGCCACCGGCGCCAACCTGCTGCGCCAGCTCATTCACAATCCCGCGTATCGCGCGGCCAGCGACGCCACCATCCCGCCGGAGTTTCGCGTACCCAACGAAGCGCCCGCGCCGCTCTTTGCCGCTGTCGACTTCAACCTGATCCGCACCTCCGCCGGCGATATCGAGCCGCGCCTCATTGAGTTGCAGGGCTTCCCGTCGCTCTACGGCTTCCAGACGGTCTTCGCGCAGTCCTACATCGAAGCCTGCGGCCTCGACCCTTCGCTGCGCATCATCGCCGACGGCTCGAGCCTCGAAACCTATGTCGCGCGCCTGCGCAGCGCGATCCTCGCCAGCCACGACCCGGAAAACGTCGCGCTGCTCGAAATCCATCCCCAGCAGCAGAAAACGCTGCCCGACTTCGTCGTCACCGAGCGCCTCACCGGCATCCGCACCGTCTGCATCACCGAAATCGAAAAGCAGGGCCGCGAGCTGTTCTACCGCCGCGACGGCCGCCGCATCCCCATTCGCCGCATCTACAATCGCGTCATCGTGGACGAGCTACAGCGCAAGCAGATCTCCCCGCCCTTCCGCTTCACCGACGAGCTCGACGTCGAGTGGGCCGGCCATCCCAACTGGTTTTTCCGCATCAGTAAATTTTCGCTGCCCTTTCTGCACCATCCTTGCGTCCCGCGCACCTGGTTCCTCGACTCTCTTAGATTTGGGATTTCAGATCCTAGATCCGATCTCAGGCCGCTCCCTGAGGACCTCGAGAACTTCGTGCTTAAGCCGCTCTACTCTTTCGCCGGACTCGGCGTTATCGTCGGCCCCACGCGCGCCGACCTCGACTCCATCCCGCCCGCCCGCCGCCACGACTACATCCTGCAAAAGCGCATACACTTCGAGCCGGTCATCGAAACGCCGCACGGGCCCACGCAAGCCGAAATCCGCGTCCTTTACATTTGTCCTGAAAAATCTCGCTCGCCCCTCGCCCCTAACCCCTCGCCCCTGCATTTGGGCCCGCTCATTGTCCGTA
>Ga0187893_10013150_pt1 | contig 11588 bp, 14 predicted proteins | sample MA1701074metaG_FD_139574 | JGI IMG/M metagenome (GOLD analysis project Ga0187893, IMG submission 139574) | White microbial mat communities from a basaltic lava cave in the Kipuka Kanohina Cave System on the Island of Hawaii, USA - MA170107-4 metaG ...
ATCGAACTTTTTCTCCCCCCCGCGATAACCGCAGGTCAATGACCTGGGCAAAGGCGGCGCCAGAACTTCGAGGCGTGAATTAAATGAAAATCTCGCCATTGTGAAATGGGGGAATGGTGAGCAATCTCATCGCGGTCATTGGCACGGGTGATCGCCTCCGGTCCCTGCGAGCTATTCGTAATCACCTTGCGGAGCAATTAGAGAGTGCGCCAGCGAATTGCGCACAGATCGCCGCCCAGCTTCGCGCCATTATGGCTGACATTGCCGCACTGGAATTGACGACTAAGCCGGTGTCATCACGTGAGTCGGTAACCGAGCCTGCCAAGGGGGCCAACGGACTTGGCGACCTTAGTGCGCGAATCGCTGCGCGGCGGCGCGCAGCCACGGATCCTGGTGGCACCGCAGGCGGCGTACAGCCTCGGCCCTGAGTGCGCCGAGCTGTCCGCTGCGGCAGGCCTGCCGCTGTACCCGTACCAGCGTGAGGGCCTCGACATCATGCTCGGCGTCCGGGACGACGGACAATGGGCGTGCTTCGAGTATTGCGAGCTGTGTAGCCGGCAGAACGGCAAGACCACGGGCCTGTTTGCTCCCCGGGCGTTGTTCGGTCTGCTGATGCTGCCCGAGCGGCTGGTCCTGTGGTCGGCTCACCGGTACGCGACGGTGCTGGAGTCTTTTCGCGTCGTGCAGCAGATGATTTACACGCTCGGCTACGAGCTGAAGCCGAATCTCGTCGCCATCGAGGGCGACAACGGCGTGGTGCGGATCAAGATAAACAACACCAACGGCGAGGAATCCTTCGAGCGCCTCGACACCCGGGCGCGCATCAAGTTCATCGCCCGGTCCAAGGCAACCGGACGAGGTATGAGCGGCGATTGCAACCTGCTCGATGAGGCCTTCGCCTTGACAGAGGAACACAAGGAGGCACTCGGTCCGACAACGCTGGCCATGCCTAACCCGCAGATCTGCTACGCGAGCTCGCCACCACTGGACGGCCTGACCGGCTGGCCGCTATTCGACTTGCGCGACCGTGCTCTCGCCGGCGACGACGGCCTCGGCTACCGCGACTGGGGCATCGAGGGCTGCCTCGACGAGGTGCACAAGGTTGACCTAGACGACTGCGAGAACTGGGAGCGCGCTAACCCGGGACTGGGCTACCGGCTCACGGCCGAGAAGATGCTGCGCCTTCGCACGATGCTCTCCGATAAGGGCTTTGGCCGCGAGTGCCTCGGTCTGTGGCCGAAGCGGATCGGCGACGGCAATCTGATCGACCGGCGGATCTGGGCGGCGCTGGCCGATTCCGTCTCGACTATCGAGGGCCCTCCCGCCGTGATGGCCTTCGACGTCTCACCCGGTGAGCGGTCCGGGGCGATCGCTACCGCCGGCCGGCGCAGTGACGGTATCCCGCACGTCGAGATCACCGGTGGCGGCGGCCAGCTCGACAACCGCGACGGCATCGACTGGATGGTTCCTCGGATCGTCGAACTCGACCAGCGGTGGTCCCCGATCTGGCTCGCCGAGCCGGATGGCCCGGCGCGGGTCCTGCTCGGTCCGTTGCGCGAGGCCGGCGTGCGGCTGCACCTGATCACCGGCCGCGAGTACGGCGGCGCGTGCGCGGCGTGCCTCAAGGCCGTCAACGCGGTCGAGCGCGACGGGCTGCGCCACCTCGGTCAGGCGCCGCTGACCACGGCCACGGGTGCGGCCAAGAAGCGCGACGTCGGCGACGGCGCGTGGGCATGGGGTCGCAAGGCCTCAGACCTGGACATCTCACCACTGGTCGCCGTCACGCTCGCCCTGCACGGCCTCATGGTCTACGGCGGCGCCGGCCTCATCGAGGGCAGCCTCATGGCTTAAAGGAGAAACCTTGCATGAGCACGATCACCGCGGCGATCCAGCGCATTGAAACGAAGGCCGTGCAGTTCAATATGGTACGCGCGCTACTAATCTTCATAGGCGTGCCGTTCTTCGTGATCGGCTTTATCGCTTTCGGTGCCGTCCGCTTCATGCGTCTCGTGGCTTCCTACCTGTGGGCGGCGCTGATCGTGGGCTGGGAGTCGGCAAAGGAGCGCCGCGGTGGACCTACTGGATAGGATCGCCGAGGTTCGCCGCAGAAAACTGAGCTATCCGGTAGGTCCGGCGGTAGTCGAGCCCTTCGACAAGACTTTTGGGCACGACGACGAGGTTTTTGTACCGGAGTTCTACGGCAATTACCTCGTCACGAGCAATGAGATTTTCTCGGCTGCGATGCTCCGAGCGCGGCTCGCGAGCACTGTTCCGATCAAGTTCTACTCGGGAGACGACGAAAAGAAGCGTCAGCTGCCCAAATCGGCGCCGGCGCAGCTGCTACAGCAGGTTAATCCGCACTGGACGTGGCCCCGGCTGGCCCGCATGGACGAGTTGTGCATGTGTCTATGGGGCGAGAGTGTGTGGGCCGTCGAGCGTGCTCCGGGGCTGGCGCCGACACAAATTTGGTGGCTTAAGCCCTCGCGGGTCTTCCCAGTGCCGCACGAGAAGGACTATCTCGCCGGTTTCCTGTACAAGTCGAGCGTCAACGGTGAAGAGATCGCCTTCCGTCCCGATGAGATCGTGTGGCAGCGCTACCCGAACCCTCTCGACGAATACGCGGCCCTGTCGCCGATCGCCGCCGCTCGCCTGGCGGCCGATACCGGCTCGGCCATGATGCTCAGCAACCGCAAGCTGTTCGAGAACGGGATGCAATCGCCCGGCTTTCTGATGCCGAAGCAGAAAGACGGCATGAGTGTTCAGTTCACGACGACCCAAGCGCAAGAGCTGGAGGATCGGCTACACAAGCGGTTCGCCGGCCTCGACAAGGCGCACCGCTGGGCGGTGCTGCGGTACGAGGCCGAGGTCAAGGCAGTCAGCGTCACCCCGAAGGATGCCGAGTTCCTCGGCGGGCTGGACCTCACGATGCGCCAGGTCTGCAATGCCTATTCGATCCCCTCTCCGCTGCTGAATGACCTCGCGCACGCCACCCTCGCCAACGTCCGCGAGTTCCAAGTCGCCCTATGGGAGCACGGCCTGGTACCCGACCTCACGCTGCGGGCGCTGGAGGTGCGTGAGCAGTTCCTCCCGATGTTCACGAACAGCCCCGGCCGGCAGAAACCTGACCATGTCGAGTACGACTTCAGTGGCGTCGCGGCCCTGCAGAAAGCGCAGACCGAAACGTGGGACCGGGACCGTCAGGCGATCGAGGTCGGGGCGCTGACCGTCAACGAATGGCGCGCCAAGCAAGGCTTGCCGCCGGTCAAGTGGGGCGACGTCTGGTGGGGCCCGCTCAACAAGGGCGCCGTCACCGACGCCGACAGTAAGCCAGCCGGCGATGCTGGCGACCAGGCGCCGACGCCCGACGCTGAGCAATTCTACGACGTCGATGCGGCGTTCGCGCGATTGCGCGCCGAGGAGACCTGGAGCCTGAACGGGAGTCACGCACCATGACCGATCGACAGCTGGCCTATGCCCGCGCCGAGCTCACCGAGAAGCCGAACAAAGACGGACCGCTCGAATTCACTGCGAGCAGCGAGATCCTGAACCGTCATGGCTTCAGGTTGCGGCACGACGGTTGGCGAGTCGACAACTTCGCGGCCAATCCGGTCGTGTTGTGGATGCACGCCTCCTGGATCCCGCCTATCGGTAAGGCCGCGATGCGCAAGGATCCCGACGCTAAGAGGCTGATGGCGACGGTGACGTTCGACATCGAAGGCGACGAGCTCGCCGCGACGGTCGATGGCAAGTTCCGGCGCGGCTATCTGCACGCCGTGAGCGTCGGGCTCGATTTCGTGGACGAGGACGGGGCGCCGCTCAACTGGTGGGCAATGAAGCCCGGCGAGATCGAAGAGAAGGCCTTCTATGACCTCGCCGAATTGAGCGCGGTCACAGTGCCCGCCGACCCCACTGCCGTGAGGGAGCAGCAACGCCTTGGCCTCCTCAAGATCGGCCGCGAGCTCGTTGAGCTGTTCGACGAGCAGCATCACCCGAGATCGCCGATCACCCGCGACGAGCTCGACGCCGCCGTACGCGCCGAGCTCGCGCGGCGCGGGATCCCCGAACCCCGGCCCGACGCCGGCAGCATCACCGAAAGCGCTGCGGCGGCTGTGCTCGCGGCTTTCCCCCTGATTCCGGCCTTCACGGCCGGACCCCATTGAGGCCCCCACACCAATGAAGGGAAACCCAGGTGCCTGACATCACCCTGGATGCGCTCGCCGCGGAGATCCGGCAGCGCCTCGACGCCGTCGACACCAAGATCAGCGACGGCGTGTCCGATACCCGGCTCGCCGAGCTCATCAAGACGCAGCTGACTAGCCTCGCCGAGAGTGATGCCGAGTGGGTGCGCAAGCTGCGCCACGGCCCGACCGCCGCGGGAGGGCGCGAGCTCGTCGGGACCAAGTACGCCCGCTGGGGCCTGTCCCTGGCGGACGTGGAGTTCCTCTACGACCTCCAGTGCAGCCTTCGCGGGCAGCGCAAGATCGGCGGCGCCGGCGTGTACGACGGCCCCTCCGAGGGGCTCGCGAAGACTTTCGAGGTGATCTCGGAGGCGCGCTATCTGCCGCAGGACCAGGTTCGCCAGCTTGACCGCAAGGCTCTCGACGACCTGTTCCCGCGGATTCCGGTCTCGGAGTTCCACGGGGAGGACAAGCAGCTGGCCAAGCAGGGCAAGTATCAGCTGACCGGCGCCTATCAGCGGGCCCTGCTCGCGATGGACACCGCCGAGTCGGGCTTCGGCCAGCAGCTGATCGGCGCACAGTACGTCAGCGAGCTGTGGGAGGCGCCGCGCAAGCTGGGCCGCGTCTTCCCCCTGATCGACTCTTTCGAGATGACAACCCCAACCGCTTACCTCCCGGTCGAGGTCGACATTCCCGAAATGCTGTTCGTGTCGGAGTCGAGCACGCCCAACGCGAGCCCGTATGCGACCGTGAAGACCGGTAGTCAGCGGGTGCAGGTGGACGCGAAGAAATTTGTGCTTCATCAGATGTGGTCCGGTGAAATGGAGGAAGATTCCATCATCGCCTTCGTGCCGTTCCTGCGCCGGCAGGCGGCATATTCGGTGGCGCACTACTCGGACTCGCTCGTCCTGAATGGTGACACCACTGCCGCCGCCACGGGCAATATCAACTCTGATGATGGTCTACCCGAGTCGACCAAGCATTACCTGGCCTTCGACGGTATCCGCCACGGTGGTCTTGTCGACAACACCGCCAACGACACTGACGCTGCCGGCGCGATCACGCTCACCCTCATCAACGGCCAGCGTGTCAAGATGATCGACAGTGCGCGGCTGGTGGACTGGGGTCATCCCGTCGACCCCGACGATCTGATCCACCTCGCCGACCCGGAGACCGCCGACAAGATCGCGCTGATCACTGAAGTGCTCACGCTCGACAAGTACGGCAACAACGCGACCATCTTCAATGGTGAGCTGGCCCGCATCCTCAGCACCCGGCTGATCTCCTCGATTGCCGTGCCGCGCACCGAAGCCGATGGCAAGGTTTCCGTCACCCCCGCGAACAACACCAAGGGTCAGCTGGTGACCTTCAACCGGCGCGGCTTCAAGGCCGGATGGCGCCGGCGCGTCATGGTAGAGACCGAGCGCATCCCCGCGACCGACCAGACTCGGATCGTCTACTCGATGCGGCTGGGCTTCGGTCGATTCACCCCGACCGGTGCAGCCTCCGGTATCGAGTCCGTTGCGACTGTCCGCAACATCACCTGATCGGCGCCGGAATCCAATACCAGGAGGAACCTAAATCATGCCTGAGCGTATGGCGCTGGGAAGAATCACGGCCAAGCTAAACGAGACGCTGGCCGGTAACCGCACGATTACCGCGCTGGAGGTCCAGCAGTACAACGCATTCGCATTCGACCCGGGCGGCGCCGGCCGCAACGTGGTGTTGCCGGCCGTGGCGAGCAGCGCCGGCCTGGTCCTCTACATCGCCAACACGGCCGACGCCCCCGAGATCCTGACCGTTCAGAATGCCGGTGCGGCGACGATTGTCACCCCGACGCAGGCCGAGGCGGCGATCGTCTGGTGCGACGGCGTCTCGTGGTTTGGCCTGGTGGGTGCGTCCTCGTGAGGTACCTCGTCGTGCATCCCTACTCGGCGGTCACTGCCGCGGGCACCTTCGGCCCCTGGCAGCCCGGCGAGGAGGTCAATCTCGACGAGGCCGACGCCGAGTGGGTCATCCGTGACTCACCCGGCGTGCTCACGCTCGCCCAGATGGACCCCCGATCGACGCCAGGTCGCAAGCGGTGAAGTCCTCAACGTCGACCCGAGTGACCGCTACGGGCGACGTCGCCACCCGAAACACCTACCTGCGCGCGGCGTCGCTCACTGCGGGGAGCGACGCCGCGACGCTGGTCGTGCGCGCCGGCGGGTCCGGCGGCGCGGTCCTTTTCACCCTCAAGGCGCCAGCTTCGACGTCGGTTGGTGTGCCCGACCTGCACGACCTCTACGCCGCCGGTGGCGTGCACGCGACGCTCACCGGCACCGCGCCCGAGGCGACGCTCGTCTACGCATGAGGCGGTGACCCGGTGGCAACGCTAGACGTCATCACCCTCGCCGAGGGTAAGTCGGCGCTCAACCTGACCGGCACCACGGCGCACGACGCCGAGCTGCCCGGCTGGATCACCGCGGTCTCGAAGCGCCTCGATCGGCTCATCGGCCCAGTGGTGCGCCGCACGATCACCGAGAGGCGCGACGGCGGCGGCGATCACCGCATCTACCTCGCGAAACATCCGATTACGAGCATCACGAGCGTCACGGAGTACGCCGGCACGGTCGCGACGGTGCTCACCGAGGAAACCAACGCCGCCAAGCCGGCCGACGCCTACCTCGTCGACACCTACGAGGCCGACCCGACGCTGCTCTCGAACGTGCTGCGCCGGCGCAGCGGCGGCGTCGATGTCAGCTTCGCGGTCGGCGCCCGCAACATCGAGGTGACCTACGTCGCCGGCCGCTTCGCCACTACGGCCAGCTGTGACGAAGACGCTAAAAAGGCAGCGGGTCTGATGCTGCTCAACCTCTGGCGCTCGCAGGAGGACTCGACCGGTCAGGTCGGTGAGTTCGATGTGCCGCAATCCAACTTCCCGGCCTTCGCGGTTCCTCGCGCGGTCCGCCAAATGTTCGACGGCGAGATACAGGATCCGATGTTCTTGTAACTCGGAGCTCGGGCCGTCGACCACTCAACCAACAAGGACGGCCCAGCATTGAGTGTCGGCACGACGTTGATCGCTTTCAAGCAAGCGTTGAAAGCGGCTCTCGAAGCACGGCCCGGCCTCGCCGGCGCCACCGTGAATTATCAGTACCCGAGTACCAACATCACCGGCGAGGACATTTGGCTCGACCGCGCCGAGTCGGATAACCGGATACCGGTAATGCGCGCGGGCACGAAAAAAGTCGACGAGGACTACACCGTCACCCTGTTCATCCAAGTGCTCAAGACACAGGGCGAGGGCCAGGAGGCCGCCGACCTGCGGGCCCTGGCGCTGCTCACCGAGGTCCAGCAGTTACTCGCCGAGACCCCGCAGCTCACCTCCGACATCCAGTGGGCGCAGGTCACCGGCTGGGAGCACTTTGTCGGCCCGTTCGAGGGTAAAGACTCGGCTCGCGGTTCCCGGTTCGAGGTACGGGTCGCCGTTCGGGCTCGGCTATTCCCCTAGGGTAGGGAGGAGTTCATTCGATGCGAATTGTTTACACCGGGCCGATAGACGCGGTCGATATCGCCGAGACCGGCCTTACCGCACCGCGAGGCCAGGCCGTTGAGGTTCCCGACGAGCTGGGCGAGCGGCTGTGCCAGCAGGACTGCTGGGAGCAAGCACAGGCCCGTAAGACAAAGGAGAGTGACTGATCGTGCCCATTCCGAGCGGACTGTCCGCGCAGCTGGGCATCGCCGAGGAGTCTACTTACGGCACCCCGGTCACCGTCACGCGCTTCTACGAATACCTCTCCGAGGGGCTCGCACTGGAGATCGAGCGGATCGAGTCACAAGCGCTGCGCTCGGGCACCCGGATACAGCGCTCGGACCGCTGGAGCTCCGGGCAGAAAAGCGTCGGCGGCGACGTCGAGATGGAGCTCGCGAACAAGAGCTTCGGGTTGCTCTTCAAACACATGCTCGGCGCGGTCACCAGTGCTCAGCCTGACGCCGGCGGTAACCCGACGGTGTGGGAGCACACCTTTTCGCCGGGCGATCTCCCGACGTCACTGACGGTGCAGGTGGGACGCACAGACGTCGGCGGCACAACCCGACCGTTCACCTACCACGGCTGCCGGGTGGCCAGCTGGAAGATCGAGGCTGCCGTCGGTGAGATCGCTAAGGTCAGCGCCACGCTGCTGGGCGAGGACGAGGACACCGTGACCGCTCTCGCCCCGGCCTCCTACCCGAGCGCCACGGCGCTGATGACGTTCGTCAATGGGTCGCTCTCGCTGGCCGGCGGCGCGCACGACGTCAAGGCGTTCAGCCTCGAAGCCGACAACGGCCTCGCCGATGACCGCTACTTCCTCGGCTCCCAGTTGCGCAAGCAACCGCTCGAGGCCGACATGCGCGAGTACACCGGCGAGCTCGGGACCGAGTTTCAGGACTTGACGGCCTACAACAGGTTCGTGACCGGCACCGAGGCGGCGCTCGTGCTGCTCTTCGAGGGCGCGACGATCTCGGGCGCTTTCAAATTCGCTACTCAGATCACGGCTAATGTGCGCTTCGATGGCGAGACACCGACCGTGGGCGGCGCGGAAATCATCGAGCAGCCCTTGCAATTCAAGTGCCTCGGTAACACGTCGGGCACGGCGCTGACCATCCTGTACCGCACGACCGACACGACGCCATAATGCCTGCCGGCGCACGTCGCTCCGCAGTTGAGATCGAGGGTCTCGCCGACTTTCTCCGAGACCTAAAAAGATTTGAGCCCTCCGTCGGGAAGTCTTTCCGCGTGCGTCTCCGAAAGGCTGTCGACGTGGTCGCGAAAGACGCGCGCCGTCAAGCTCCCAAGCGCTCCGGCGCGCTCGGAAAGGGTATCCGTCCCTCGGCGACCAACACGGGAGCACGACTGATATCCAAGGCTCAACATGCCCGTATCCACGAGTTCGGCGGCCGTCACCCCGTGTTCGGGACCGAGACCTGGGTTTTCCAGCCCGCGCGCCCGCATATCTTCCCGGCAGTGGATGCCGGACGGGCAGCGGTCACCACCGAGGCACTGGCGGCACTGGACGACGCCATCACACAGATTGGATTCCGCGGGTGACCGAAGACGAGATCTCTCTGGATATGAACGATCTGATGATCGAGGAGATCGAATGGATCGAGGAGAAACTTGACATGGGCCTATCCGGCGTCGGGAAAATGCTCGGCGATCCTGACGCTCGCCAGTCAAGAGCCTTGCGTGTCCTCGCGGCGATGGGTCACCGCCGCAAGCACCCGGAATTGACGATGGAGGAGTGCTACGAACGGGCCGGGAAGTTGCGGCTGAGCTTGGTGTCCACGCCCCTCCCTCCTACGCCCGACAACGATTCCGCGCCCTCATCGCCGTTGTCGGGCATTACGGCCTGACCCTCACCGAGGTGCGCTCACTCCGGCTATGGCAGCTGAATGAGCTCGTCAGTGACATGAACAAGGCCCGGCGGGAGCAGGCAAGGAAGGCGGGCAGGCGTGGCCGATAGAGTCCTGCAGGTCCGTTTCGTGGGCAACACCTCGGACCTCACCGGAAACGTCGACGGCGTCTCCTCACGGTTTGGCGTCTTGGCCAAGGGCGTGGCGGCTGCAGGTGCGGCGGTCGGTGCCTCCCTGGTCGGGGTTGGGGCCGGCCTGCTGTCCATCGGCACCACATTCGACGATGTGTCCGATACCATCCGCACTCAGACCGGGGCGACAGGCCAGAAGCTGGAGGGCCTGGTCGACGTCGCGAAAAACGTGGGCACTCAGGTGCCGAGCAGTTTCGAGGAGGTCAGTCAGGCCGTCGCTGGTCTTTCTCAGCGCCTGGGAATCGGCGGAGCTGGCCTGGAAAAACTGTCCGCTCAGGTGCTGGACCTATCGCGGATCACCGGCACCGATCTACAAGCAAACATAGAGGGGATCACCCGGGTCTTCGGCGACTGGGGGATCAAAACCGAAGACCAGGCCGGGGCGATGGACAAGATCTTTCGGGCATCCCAGCAAACCGGCGCCGGAATCGGCATGCTCACCGAGAATGTCGTCAAGTTCGGTGTGCCTCTACGCCAGCTAGGATTCTCTTTCGAGGAGAGCCTCGCCATTCTCGGGAAATTCGAGAAAGAAGGCGTGAACACCGAGCTCGTTCTGGGTTCCATGCGTAAGTCGCTCGGCACGATGGCGAAAGCCGGTGAGGAGCCGATCGCCACTTTCCAGCGGGTCGTGGCGGAAATCAAGCACGCGGGTGATGCCGGTAGAGCCAACTCCATAGCACTGGAGCTTTTCGGCGCCAAGGCCGGCCCGGAGATGGCTGCCGCGATCCGTGAGGGCCGTTTTTCGATCGAGGGCCTTGCCGAGTTGATCGCTGATGGGTCAGACACCATATCGAGTGCGGCAGCGGACACCGCTGATTTCGCGGAGTCGTGGCAGGTCTTGAAGAACAAGGCTTTCGTCGCGCTGGAGCCCGTCGCTACTCGGGTATTCGGTTTGATCGGCGAGAAGATGGATCAACTCGCCGGATGGTTCGATGCGAACAAAAAGGTGGTCGAGGGACTGGTGTCGGCGCTGGCAACCGGTTTCGGCATAGCGCTCGACGTGATCGGCGTCCTCGTCGACAACGGCGTCGCGCTCGGTCTGGTCATCGCCAGCGTGGCATCCTGGATCAGCGATCGTCTCGTGCCAGCGCTGATCATCCTCAGTCCGATCCTGCTGCCCTTGTCGCTGCACTTCGCGGCGCTGGGCGTGCAGGCGGTGATCGCTGCCGCCAAGACGGCACGAGCGTGGCTGCTCGCCCAGGCCGCGGCCGCGAGGGCCGCGGTCGTCCACGGCCTCGTCGTGCTCCGCACGATCGGTGGCTGGGCACTGATGGCCGCTACCGCGACCGCGAAGGCCCTCGTCATGGCCGGTGCCTGGGTCATCGGTTTTGCGGCTGGGGCGGCTATCGCCGTCGCGACGATGGTGGCCACAGCGGCGCGGGTGGTCGCCCAGTGGGCGATCATGGCTGCTGGCGCCATGGCGAAGGCCGCGGTGCTGGCCGCGGCATGGATAGTCTCCATAGGTCCCATCGGCTTGGTCATCGCCGCGATCGTCGGGCTCGTGGCGTTGATCATCGCCAACTGGGAGACGGTGACGCGGTGGACGGCCGCGGCATGGGCGGCTGTGTCCGGGTTCATCGGGAGCGCCTGGGAGTGGATCAAGACCACCGTGGCGCGCGGGATCGGTGCCCTCAAGGGCATCCTCGGGTGGTTTGGCGGGCTCGGGCAGTTGTTCCGCGGCTGGTGGGATGGCGCGGTCCGCGCCGTCGCCGACAAGATCGCCGAGGTCGTCGGTTGGGTGCGCGGGATCCAGCGCCGCGTCTGGGATGCCCTCGGGGACTTCGGCGGCTGGCTGGTCGGAGTCGGTCGCGACATCGTCAACGGCCTGTGGCGCGGTATCTCC
>Ga0187893_10013151_pt1 | contig 11588 bp, 7 predicted proteins | sample MA1701074metaG_FD_139574 | JGI IMG/M metagenome (GOLD analysis project Ga0187893, IMG submission 139574) | White microbial mat communities from a basaltic lava cave in the Kipuka Kanohina Cave System on the Island of Hawaii, USA - MA170107-4 metaG ...
CCTGCGCATCGACACGCCTGGGGGCGGCGGCTTCGGCCGCCCCCGGCGCCGTCGGTGATGCTCAGGCGGCTTCGGGCTGCTGCTGCTTCAGCTTCTTGCTGATCGACGCGAGCTTCCGCTCGATCTCGGCGACCCGCAGCGCCAGGCCCGTCACCTCGCGCGAGAGCTCGCTCACGCGCTCGGCATCGGCGGCGCCGATCAGCTTGCCGGCCCGCTCCGCCGCGAGACGCGCCTGCTTTTCGACCGTGCCGAGCAGCTGGTCGCGCCGCGTACGCAGCTCGTGTGTGATCTGCTCGACGCGCGTGCGCAGCTCGCGCGTCACGCGCTCGCCCTCGCGGCGCAGAGTCGTCTCGGCGCGCTCGCGTGCTTCGGCGAGGCTCTTGGGCAGCTCGGGGCGTGGGGCGCGTTCGGCGAGCTTGCGGGCGTCCTCACGGACGCGATCCAAGAACAGCTCGCCCTCATGCCGCAGGCGCTTCACGGAGGCGCGGACCTCTTCCAATGAGATTCCTGCTGTCGACGTTGCCATGGCAGTCTCCTTCTCGCTGTTGCTACGCACTGCGTCATAGCCACGATCGCGCGCCGCGTCAACCCCCGGGCTATCGGACGACCCCACGTTGACCGGTCGGGACGATTCGAGTAGGAGCGCGCTTCTCAGCCGCCAGCCGGTCGCATAGCTCAGCTGGTTAGAGCGCCTGCCTCACATGCAGGAGGCCCGTGGTTCGAGTCCACGTGCGACCACTTTGCTGGGACGGCCCGGGCCGTCAGAGCGGATAGAGCCAGTACAGCGCGGTGCCCCACTCCCGCTGGAAACGCCAGTCGTCCAGGGCGCCCTTGCGGAACTCGAGATAACGCTCCTTCGCCTCGAGCTGCTGCCCGTCCTTCACGATGCGGTAGTTCACCCGTACGACCATGCGCCGCGGGAAGGGCGACGGCAGCACCGGGCCGCGCGCCTCGATGGAGTCGAGCTCGACCCGGGAGTTGAGCACGTCGTCGGCGGCGGCCAGAAGCGCGTCGCCCTCATGCCGCATGGCCTTCGTCTTCATCTCGAGGTTGCGGCTGCGCGAGTAGTCGAAGCGGATCTGCTGGAGCACCGTGCTGACGACGTCCGCTTCCGGCTGATACGGGACCGAGCGGTAGACGACGAACGCCGCGAGCGCCGCGATGGTCCATCGTCCCGTCAGCCCGAGGGAGAACCGGGCCCGGTGCCGGAGCACCACGATCGGCGGGTGCGGCATCGTGTGTCGGCGTGCGATTTCCATGCACGGGCACGCTGCAAGCGGTGTTCCCGCACGGCTCGCCGCGCAGCGTCGGCCTGCGGGTGGCCATCCACGGCCGAAGTGCCGCGCGCGCCGCACAAACGCGAACGCGCGCTGTCGCGAGCGACGTGCGCTACGCCGTGAGCTGCGCGCGCACCTTGGCCAGGCCGCGCGCCATCCAACGCCGGAAGAGCACGACGACCAGGGCGGCGATCGGATAGACGATCGGGCTCGTCAGCTCGAACCGATAGATCCACACGATCGTGGTGCCATCCCGGAAAGACGTGAACGTCCAGTCGCCTTCACCGCCGCGAACGATCCACGCGAACGGGGCGGGGGGCGGGTTCAGCCAGCGGTAGCGATGTCTCGTCGGCCGCTCGAAGGCGAGCACTTCCTCGTCGATGATGCTGCCGTCGGTGAGCACGATCCGCCGCCGCGCGCCGGTGCGGAGCCCGTCCCCATCGAGGAGATCGGCGTGCGCGATGCCGGCCACCGGCCCGAGCGGGAGCAGAACCTTCGGAAAGGTTTCGCACGCCGTGGCGAAGTCGAAGACCTGCTCGGGCGGTCGGGAAACGTGCTCTTCCGCGCGTGCCGAGACGTGCATCCTCGCTCCTCGTCGCTCAGGGCACGGGCGCCCGGCTCCGCGCGCCCGTGGCGAGGCTCGAGAGCGTGGCCTTCAGCTCTGCGCTGATCTTCTTTTCCGACAGACCCGCGACCTTGCTCACGAGCTTGTCGAGCTTCTTCGGCAGCTTCTTCCGCGCCTTCTCGCCGCGTCGGTCGTCCCCACGGGCCTTCTCGACCAGCTTGCCGAGCTTCTTCGCCTTCTTCAGCAGGCCACGCTTGACCGGACGCTTCACGTCCTCGGCCGCGGCGGCGTCGAGCACGGCCTGGAAGCCGGCGAGATAGCACGCGACGCCGTCGAGGTCGGACGGGCAGACCACGTTGAAGCCGATGCCCGCGCTGGCGGGCGTCAGCGATGCGCTGCCCGCGTAGTCGGCCTGCAAGGACGTCGGACCGACGCCGAGGGGCGTCAACGCGCAGGTGGCGATGCCGGCAGCGTCGGTGGTTCCCGTGCACTCCACGTCGCCGACGTCGAACGATACGGAGGCGCCGGCGATCGGCGCATCGGGATCGGCGGAGAGGTCGACGAGCGATGCGACCAGATTGGATGCCGCGTCCGGCGCTCCGATGACCGGGCTCGCGTTCAGCGTGAGGAAGGTCTTGTGCCGTCCGGCGCTCCACGTGATGCGGGCCTTGTTCGAGGTGAGGTCGACGCCGTCGACCGTCGCCGTCGCGACGACGACATCGGTTCCCGTGGCTACGCCGGTGTGCTGGACCGTCGCCTGGCCCGAGCCATTCGTGCGCGCCATCTTCTGGAGCGGATTCACGCCTCGCGAGGTGAAGAACACGGGCGTCCCCTGCGGCACGGTCAGGTTGCGGAACGAGGCCGTGAACGTGAGGGCGTCGCCCTGCGCCGGATCGGGAGTCAGCGAGGCGGGCGCGAGACCCAAGGACGGGTTCGACGCCGCGAACGAGCAGCCACCCGCGGGATCGGTGAGCTTGTACACACCCGGGCCGGTGCTCGCGTACAGGCAGCCGTCGGGCCCGATGATCCCGCCGCCGATGTTCTCCGCGACGGGTGTGATGACGGGTGGTGTGGCGGTGATGTCGACCAGCTTGATCTTGGTCGGCTCGTCGGCGGCGAGCACGATCAAGGAGCGCGCCTCGCCGGCCTCGTCGACCTCCGCGACGTTCACCCAGAAGATGGCGCTCACGCCCTCGATCGTCGTGAGCGTCGGCGTCGCCGGGCCGTCGGTTCCGCTCACGCGGACGACGGCTCGAGACGAGCCCGCGAGGTAGCCGGTGTTGACGTACATCGTGCCGTTCGGGGCGAACACCGGTACGCCGTTCGGCGTGGTGGGGAGCGTCGCGTAGACTTCGAGTGTCGGGCTCGCCCCACCCGGATCGCGCACGCGGTGGATCGTCGGATCGTCGGATCCCGTGTTGAAACAAATGCTGGTGTAGAAGAGATCGCCGCTCAGGGGATCGGTCACCGGCGCCGACGGGCAGAACAGGTTGGACACGACCGTGCGCTCGATGGCGCCGGTGTCGGGATCGAGCTCGAGGATCGCCCCGGTGGTGAAGTTGCCGGTGGTGGCGACGCGGCTCGCGTAGATGCGGCCGTCCTTCCCGAACGCCGGGGTGCTGAGCGTCGGCCCGAGCGTCGAGAGCCGCGTGGCGCTCGACACCGAGCCGCCACTCGCGCCCAGACGATGGAAGTCGCCGTTCAGGAAGTTCGACACGTAGAGGCTGTCGTCGACGAAGCCGGGCGACGTCGCGCCGCTACAGCCACCGAAGTTGATGTTGCCGAAGCTGAGCGGGCCCGACACGAAGCCGCCGAGGAACGGCGTGACCGTCCAGCCATTCAGTCCCACGGGCGGGAGGACCGTGTCCCCGCAGGCGGTGCCCGTTCCGTCGTTGAAGACGACCTCGGCGCTGCCCGCAATGGGCAGGTCGCCATCCGTGACGTCGATGGCGGTGTACGTCACGGTCTCGTTGGTGGTGTTGGTGGCAGTGAAGACGATCTGCCCCCCGGCGTCGGTGACGCTCGGGTTCGGCCCCGTCACGATCGAATTCCCGCCGTTCTGCGAGAGGGCGATCTCCTTGCCCGGCGTCGGGCGGCCGAGCCCGTCCTGCAATGTGACGGTGATCGTCGTGCTGTCCGTGCCGTTGGCGGTGACGGTGGTGGGAAACGCGGAGATGCCGGCGGTCGTCGCGGGCGGCACGTCGAAGAGGAGGGTCGGGTTCAAGTCCAGCTCGATTCCATCCGTGGTGTCGGTCGCCGTGAGGGTCACCGTTCCCGGCGTGAGCGCCGTCACCTCGAACGTAACGGTGCCATCCGCAGCGCTCGTGACCCCGCTCGCGGGCGTGACCACGGCACCGCCGGTGGCGGCGAGCGCGATCGTTTTGCCGCCGACGAAGCTTCCCTCGACGTCGAGCAGCCGCACGATGACGAAGGCCGGGGTCGCGCCATCGGCCGGAATCCCGGGGGACGGGTTGCTGCTCGCCGTGATGCTCGCCGCTGCGCGGATGTTGGAGAGGAAGGGATCGGGCAGTCCGACGGATCCTCCCGACAGCAGCAGGTGGATGCGGTTCACGATCGGCGAGCCGAGCCCGACGCGCGCGAAGTCGCTGCCAAGCGCTGTGGCGTCGTGGAACGCCTCGCTGCCCGCGAGCGGATAGAGCAGCGGGTTGAGCGCGCCCACGTTCGATCCTTGCGCTTGGTTGAGCAGCGCCGTGTATGCGGCCAGCACCGGCGCCGCCACGCTCGTGCCGCCGTAGAGCAGGCCGCTCGGGCAACCGCCGGCGCTCGCCTGGCAGATGACGAAGCCGCGGGCGGGGTCAGCGTTGAAGACGATGTCAGGTACCGACCGGTTCGCCGAGGAGGTGAAACCGTCCTGATAGCCCGGGCGCGCGAAGAAGCGGCTCTCGCCGAAGCCACCCTGGCCCGTCTGCGGCGTGTCCGCCGTGCCGTCCCACCAGAACTCCTGGAGGAACGTCTCGCCGGGGCCGGTGTCGCGCGACGAACCTCCAACCGCCGTCGCGTTCGGCGACCCGGCCGGCACGGCGACCGTGTTCGGGCTGCCGTCGAGGCAGGTGCTGCCCGTGTCGCCCGAAGCGTTGAAGACCGAGATGCCCGCCGCGGCAGCGCTGGCCAGGATAGAGTCGATGCTCTGCACGTCCGCGAGCGTGGTCTGGTCCTCGCAGTACGCCCAGCTGTTGCTGATGACCGTGACGCCGTCGTCGATCATCGCATTGAAGATGGCCTGGAAGCTGCCGGCGCCGGTGAACGGCGCGTCGTACACGACGGTGTTCGCACCGGGCGCGAGCGTCAGCGTGGCGGCGACGTCGAGCAGCACCTCGACCTGATCCGGGCCGAGGGTGGCGCCGCCGTTCACGTGCACTTCGCTCAGCCGATCGATCAGCGCTTCGGGCAGGCGCCGCAACGCCAGGTAGTCGGCGACGTCCTGCGGATCGAACGTGTCGAACGCCACGATGCCGATCGTCTGTCCCGCCCCGTCGACGTCGCGCCAGGCAGGGCCGTCAGGCGTGGCGCCGCGTGGCCGAAGGCTCGTGAGTCCCGGGGGAACGGTGGACGACGTCGTCGAGGTCGTGGTGGGGCAGGGCCGCCCGAGCTTCCCTGCCAGCCAACATTCCGGTCCATCCAAGGGACGAAGGAACGCGGTGCACGTTTCGAGGTTCTTCTGCTTCGTCTCCGCACTCACCTCGCTCGCGTAGGGGAGGAGCTTCTCGACCACCGCGCAGAATGCGTAGATGATCGCGTGGGTGGCCGGCTTCGGCCGTGCCAGGTTCGAGAGCCCCGTCACCGCCTGAACCGCATCGGCGATCGCCGGTGGCAGCCCCGGATCGCCCTCGTTGGCGTGGAAGGTCAGGTCCCCGACCCGGTAGTCGGCGACGCGCACGTCGAACGCACGCTCCAGATCGCCACGGGCGCCGCGGATGGTGAGCGTCAGGCGATTCGTCGATCCGCGGACGACCTCGAACCCGCGCTCCACGAAATGGCGCCGAACCTGTTCGTACGTGGCGCGCGAGGGCCCGAAGCGGTCGGCAAGCTCCGCCTGCGTCGAGAAGCGCCGATACTCTGGAGCGGAGGGATCGTAGAGCGCGCGCAGATGACGGTCGAATCCCGCCTGGTCGTTGCGCTTGAGCACGACGGTGACGGTGAGCGGCTCCCCGGTGCTGCCGGGCCCGATCGGTGTCGCCCGATCGAGCGCAGCGACCTCGTGACCCGGGAGCCGCACCAGCGCCGGTGAGGCCGGCGCACCGGCCGCGCGAGCTGGGCCGCATCCGAAGGCGACGAAACCTACGATGGCGAGGAGCCGAACCCCATGTGCATTCACCCGACCGACCACCTTCTTCGACAGCCTGCGGGCTGTCTAGCGAGCTGGAACCTGCAACACAGCCAAAACGATTGTCAACCGAACGTTTTGCAATCGGGCGAGCGTATCCGCCGTCGCGGTGACGCCCGTGACCCGACCCGGCCGGTGGGATAGGAGAGGGGCGCCATGCCGACCTTCCGCTTCCAGGAAATGTTCCCGCACGGGGAGGACGCGACCCCGTACCGCCGTTTGGACGGCGATTGGGTCGGCACCGACACCGTCCGCGGCCATCCGCTCCTCACCATCGACCCCGCGGCGCTGACCACGCTCGCTGCCGCCGCGGTCCGTGACGTCTCGCACCTCTTCCGCCCGGGCCACCTGGCCCAGCTCCGCCACATCCTGGAAGACCCCGAGGCGTCCGACAACGACCGCTTCGTCGCCAGGAACATGCTGCGCAACGCCTGCGTGTCGGCCAGCATGATCCTGCCGTCGTGCCAGGACACGGGCACCGCCATCGTGATCGGCAAGAAGGGCCAGCGCGTCTGGACGGGCGGGAACGACGAGGAGGCCCTCGCGCGCGGCGTGTACGACACCTACACGCAGACGAACCTCCGCTACTCGCAGATGGCTCCCCGGTCCGTCTACGACGAGGTGAACACGGACTCGAACCTGCCCGCGCAGATCGATCTCTACGCCGTCGACGGCGACGAGTACCGCTTCCTCTTCGTCACCAAGGGCGGCGGCTCGGCCAACAAGACCTACCTCTATCAGGAGACGAAGGCGCTCCTGAACCCGACCTCGCTCATGGCCTTTCTCGACCGCGAGCTGCGCAAGCTCGGGACCGCCGCTTGTCCGCCCTACCACCTGGCGATCGTGCTGGGCGGCACGTCGGCCGAAGCGACGCTGAAGACGGTCAAGCTGGCGAGCTGCCGCGACCTCGACGACCTGCCGACCGCGGGCAACGATCTCGGACACGCCATCCGCGATCCCGAGCTCGAGGCGCAGGTGCTCCGGCTCACGCAGCAGTTCGGCATCGGGGCGCAGTTCGGCGGCAAGTACTTCTGCCACGACGTGCGGGTCGTCCGCTTGCCGCGGCACGGCGCCAGCTGTCCGGTGGGCATCGGGGTCTCGTGCTCGGCCGACCGCCAGGCCAAGGGCAAGATCACGCGCGACGGCGTCTTCCTCGAGCAGCTCGAGACCAACCCGGCGCAGTACCTGCCCGACGTCGAACCCGCGAAGCTCGGGGGCGACGTGGTACGGATCGACCTTCGCAAGCCCATGAGCGAGATCCGCGCCACGTTGTCGCGGTATCCGATCAAGACGCGGCTGGCGCTCTCCGGCCCGATGGTCGTCGCGCGCGACATCGCCCACGCCAAGCTGAAGGAGCGCCTCGACCGCGGCGAGGGGCTCCCGCAGTACGTGAAGGACCATCCCATCTACTACGCGGGGCCTGCGAAGACGCCGCAGGGCTACGCGTCGGGCTCGTTCGGACCGACCACTGCCGGTCGCATGGACTCGTACGTCGACCTGTTCATGCAGCACGGCGGCAGCCTGGTGACGCTCGCCAAGGGCAACCGCTCCCCCGTCGTCGCCGAGGCGTGCAAGAAGCACGGCGGGTTCTACCTGGGCTCGATCGGCGGCCCCGCGGCCATTCTCGCGCAGGAGAACATCAAGAAGGTGGAGACGCTCGAGTACCCCGAGCTCGGCATGGAAGCCATCTGGCGCATCGAGGTGCAGGACTTCCCGGCGTTCATCGTCGTCGACGACAAGGGTAACGACTTCTTCGGCCGGCTGTAGGCACGAGCTTGAAAAGAGTCGGCTCCGGCGCCTAGTCTCGCCCCTTTCCGGAGGAGTCCGCCCGATGCAGAGCCGCTGGTCCGATCCCGAAGCACGCGAATACACCGACCGTCTCGCGCCCGCGTGGGGCGAAGACATGGCCGTACGCGTCTACACGTCGCGCTTGATCGGCCGCGATCCCGACCTCGTCATGCACGGCGGCGGCAACACGTCGCTGAAGGGCACCGTGAAGACGCTCGTCGGCGATCAGGTGGAGGCGCTGTTCGTGAAGGGCAGCGGCTGGGATCTCGACGCCATCGAGCCGCCGGGTCTGCCCGCCGTCGACCTGGCGCATCTCCGCCGGCTCCGCCAGCTCGGCGTGCTCTCCGATCCGGAGATGGTGAACCAGCTCCGCACGCACCTCTTCGACGCCGGCGCACCCAACCCGTCCGTCGAGACGCTGCTGCACGCGTTCTTGCCGCACAAGTTCATCGACCACACGCACGCCGACATCGCACTGGTGGTGACGAACCAGCCGGCCGACGAGAACGAGGGGCTCGTGCGCGAGGCCTTCGGACCGCGCTGGGCGGTCGTGCCCTACATCATGCCCGGTTTCGCGCTGGCGAAGCTCTCGGCCGAGGTGTTCGAGCGCGACGCGAAGGTCGAAGGGCTCGTGCTGCTGAACCACGGGCTGTTCACCTTCGCCGACGACGCGCGCACGGCCTACGAGCGCATGATCGAAGGGGTGGACCGCGCCGAGCGCTTCGTGGCGAAGCGCGCCAAGGAGCGGACCCGCACCAGCGTACAGGTCACGGTCGATCTCGACGCGGCCCGGCGCGAAGCGGCGCGCATCGCGCCCGTGCTCCGGCGCGCGCTGGCCGAGCCGATCACCGGGCGCGAGTTCGCCTGGCGGCGCATGGTGCTCGAGTACCGGACCAGTGAAGAAGCGCTGCGGCTGCTGGCCCGGCCCGACGCGACCAAGCTGGCGCTCGAGAATCCGCTGACCCCCGACCACGTGATCCGCACGAAGGGGCCGCAGCTGGTGCTCGGTGAGCTGCCGGCCGACGACGCGGCGCTGCACGAGCGGCTGGCACGCGACGTGGCGGCGTTTCGCGAGCGCTACGATGGCTACTTCGACGCGAACAAGACGCGCTCGCGCGAGAAGGTCACCAAGCTCGACGCGATGCCGCGGGTCGTGCTGGTGCCCGGCGTCGGCATCATCACCGCCGGAGCGACCAAGGCCGACGCGCGCATCGCCGCCGACATCACCGAGCACACGCTGCGCTCCAAGGCGCTGGCGAACGACATCGGCCGCTACGTGGCGCTTTCCGACGGCGACCTCTTCGACATGGAGTACTGGGTGCTCGAGCAGGCCAAGCTCGGGAAGTCGTCGCCGGCCCCGCTGGCCGGGCAGGTAGCGCTCGTCACGGGTGCCGCGGGCGCCATCGGGTTCGGCATCGCCAAGCAGCTCGTGGCCGCCGGCGCCCACGTCGTGGTGTCCGATCTCGACACGGCCAGGACGCAGCAAGCTCGCATGGACCTCGATCCGAAGGGCAAGGGCGTGGTCGCGGCGCTGGCGATGGACGTCACCGACGAGCGGGCGGTACGCGACGGCATGAGCGAGGTGTGCCGGCTCTACGGCGGACTCGACGTGCTGGTGCTGAACGCCGGCATCGCGCACGTGAGCCCGCTGGTCGATCTCGACGCCACGGCGCTACGCCGGGTGATGGACGTCAACTTCATGGGCTATTTCAACGTGCTGCAGGCCGGCGCGCAGGTGATGAAGCGGCAGGCGACGGGCGGCAACGTGATCGTGAACTCGTCGAAGAACGTGTTCGCGCCCGGGGCCGACTTCGGCGCGTACAGCGCCTCCAAGGCCGCCGGCCATCAGCTCGCGAAAGTCGCGGCGATGGAGCTGGCGCCGCACGGCATCCGCGTGAATCTCATCAACGCCGATGCCGTCTTCGGCGACCCGAAGCGTCCCTCCGGCCTCTGGCAGGAGGTCGGCCCGGCGCGCGCCAAGTCGCGCGGGCTCGATCCGTCCGAGCTGCAGGACTTCTACCGGCAGCGCAACCTGCTGAAGGCCACGGTCACCGCCGACCACGTGGGCAACGCGGTCGTGTTCTTCGCGTCGAACCAGACCCCGACCACGGGCGCCACGCTGCCCGTCGACGGCGGCGTCGCCGAGGCCTTCCCGCGATGAGCGACCGTCCGAAACTCGTCTGCCTCGACGACGACGATCGCATGCACCCCAACACCGGGGAGTCGAACTTCAACGAGAGCGCCTATTTCAACTTCTACGATCCGGCGGTGAAGCTCGGCGGCTTCGTGCGCCTGGGCAACCGTCCGAACGAGCGCTACGCCGAGATGACGCTGTGTCTCTACCTGCCGGACGGCCGCGTCGCGTTCATGTTCAAGCGCCCGGAGATCACGGGCAACGATGCGCACGCCGCCGGTGGCATGACGTTCACGACCGTGACGCCCATGCACGAGCACGCGATCCGCTACGAGGGCTCGTGCCTGCTGCTGTCCAGGCCGCTCGATCTCCTCGATCCCAAGGCCGCGTTCACGGCGGGCCCGTACGCCAAGGCCCACGTGGCCCTCGCGTACCACGCCGTCTCTCCGGTGCACGGCGGCGAGCCGCGCGTGCAACGGGACGGTCGGTGGGTGAGCGCCACGGTCGAGAAGACCGGCCAGGAGTTCGCGCGCGGCCACCTGGAGCAGCACGGCCGGGCCGTCGGGAGCCTCACGGTCGACGGCACGGCGTGGGAGGTGGATGGCTTCGGCCTGCGGGACCGCTCCTGGGGGCCGCGCTTCTGGCAGGCACCCGACCACTACCGCTGGCTCACCATGAACTTCGGGCCGGATGCCGGCATCGCCGCGGCCGTCACGGTGCAGCGCGACGGCCGGCGCGTGATGGGCGGGTATGTCTTCGAGGCGGGCGTGCCGAGCCGCCGGATCACCGCGGTCGACGTCGAGAGCGAGTTCGACGGGCCGGAGAAGCTGCACGCCGGGCTCCGGGCGCGCCTCACGACCGCCGACGGCGGCACGCCGATCGTCGTCGCGGGGCGCGTGCTCCGCATGGTTCCGCTGCGCAATCGCCGCGAAGGCGTCACCACGCGCATCGCCGAGGGGCTGACCGAGTGGCGTTGGGGGGATCGTGTCGGCTACGGCTGGTCCGAGTACCTCGACCACGTCTGACCTCGCGGCGCGCCTGGTACCGCATCTGCGGGTGCGGCTCGCGTCCGATGCGGAGCTGCTCGGGCTCGAGCGCATGCCGGGCGGGGCATCGCGCGAGAGCTGGCTGCTCCGCGTGCGCCACCGCGGCGGCGAGGAGCGTCTCGTCCTGCGGCGTGATCCTCCCGGCCACGTGATCGAGTCGAGCCGCGAAGGCGAAGCGGCGCTGCTGGCGGCCGCCGTGACCGCCGGCGTGCCGGTCCCGCGCGTGCGCTGGACGGAGGTCGACCCGGCCGTGCTGGGCTCGCCGTTCTTCGTCATGGACTTCGTCGAGGGCGAAACCATCGGCCGCAAGCTGCTCCGGGACGCCGAGTTCGAGGCGGCGCGCGCGCTGCTTCCGGAGCAGATCGCCGGTGCGCTCGCGCGTATCCATCGCATCGACCCGCGGGCGCCGGGCCTCGGCTTCCTGGTGCGGGCG